>Ga0206822_1146_pt1 | contig 14702 bp, 15 predicted proteins | sample Alteio_BWOrgCont_83_FD_152913 | JGI IMG/M metagenome (GOLD analysis project Ga0206822, IMG submission 152913) | Enriched cells from forest soil in Barre Woods Harvard Forest LTER site, Petersham, Massachusetts, United States -... | ecosystem: Environmental > Terrestrial > Soil > Temperate forest >... | reverse complement strand
GACACCGCCATACAGCAACGATATTTCCAACAGTTGTATATCGATCCCGGAACCCCCGGCCTCAAAGCCTTCATGAAACTCCGGAGATACGACGCCCCGCTGTATACCCGGCTCATCGATAAATATCCCAAATTCTGGGTCTCCATCCGACCCAATACCCTTAGGATAAAAACGAAGACCGCCGCCATAGAAAAAGCGATTGACCATTTCAAAGAGCTCTACCCCGACCTCCAACCCGCCACGATGTATTTCACGATTGGCGGCCTCCGCTCAGGCGGCACGACAAACGCAGACATGGTCCTCGTAGGCGCAGAGATCGCCACCGCCGATAGCAATACCGACGCCTCTGAACTTAGCGACTATTTCAAACGGAACTTCAAACATCAGAACCCGGAGAACATCGTCGCCCTCGATGTGCATGAATACGTACATACCCAACAACGGCAAACCGATGGCAATACGCTCCTGTCCCAGATCATAAAAGAAGGCGGCGCCGATTTTATCGCCGAGCTCGCCTCCGGCATGCCCAATAATTCCGCCTACATGGTCTATGGCCGCGAACACGCAGACTCTGTAAGAACGGCCTTCCTCAAAGACATGTATGGGCCCAATTCGTTAGGCTGGCTCTATAACGCCAGTGTCCCAATAGCGGATCTGGGTTATTACACCGGCTATACCATCTGCAAAGGCTATTATCAAAAGGAAAAGGACAAAAAACAGGCGATCAAAGACATTATCCGCGTGGACTACGAAAACGACTCGGCCGTTGACGCCTTCCTGGACGAGTCTGGTTACTTTCCGCAAAAACCCGATAAAAAAGCCCTGCTGGCCCAATACGAGGCCTATAGACCTGCCGTAACAGCGTTGACCCCCGACATCAATCACCACACCGATGTCGATACAAGCGTGACCACCCTCGTCGTGACTTTCTCCGGACCCATGGGTAACGGTTTCTCGATCAATGATGGCCCCGGCGGAAAGGACGAATATCCCATAGTCAAAGGCGGGGGATTTTCCGCCGATCACCTAACCTACACCGTTCGACTCGCCTTAAAACCGGCCCACCATTATGCTTTTGTGCTTACTGCCCTGGGTTTCGCCTCACAGCAAGGCTACCCATTAAAAGAATATGCGGTAGATTTTACTACAAAATAGATAAGGTTTTACTTATCAGCATTTTCTTTACCTTTCAGGAAAGAAAACTATCACCATGCCACACATTGCCTTGCCCGCTGGATTTCCCGGCGTCCGTAGCCTGTTCATGTACAGCCCTGTTACAGCGAAACCACTAAATGACCTCGTTCAAACGCTCCTGCACGACCCTAACACCTCCACGCTTACTCCGGGCGAACGCGAGCTCATCGCCACGTATACATCCAGCCTCAACGAATGTAAATACTGCGCCAATACCCATGGCGCCATCGCCAAATACCAGTTGGGCGGCGACGCGGATGTCGTCAAAGCCGTGATGGTCGACCCTGCCGCGGCCGAGATCACCCCCAAGCTAAAGGCATTGATGAACATCGCCGCAAAGGTCCAGCAAAGCGGCCGGAACGTCAATTCCAGGGACATCGCCGCAGCCCGCGAAGAAGGCGCCACAGACAACGAGATCCACGATGCCGTCCTGATCGCCGCCACCTTCTGTATGTTCAACCGCTATGTCGACGGCCTTGCTACCTGGGCGCCCGACGACCCCGCCGTCTACGACGCCATCGGTAAACAAAGGGCCAGCGAAGGCTATCTCACCCAGCCATTTAAAGTCGCACAAACACAACAATAGCGCATGCCATATATTCCGTTAAAAGAAAACCTGCCGGGCATCACCGGCCTCCTCGACTATCGCCTCGATACCGCCCTGCCCATCCGGCAGCTAACACATACTCTGTTACGCGGGAAGTCCACCCTCTCGGAGGGAGAGCGTGAGCTCATCGCCACCGTCGTAAGCTATGGCAACGAATGCCGGTTCTGCACCGCCGCTCATACCGCCGCCGCAAACGCCTGGCTACCCGACCCCTCCATCGCCGAACAGGTAAAGACCGACATCGCCACCGCCCCCGTAAGCGAAAAGCTCAAGACACTCCTGTTCATCGCCAAAGCCGTCGGAAAAAGTGGCCGCCTCGTCAGCCCGGAGATGGTCGCCGCCGCCCGCAAAGCAGGCGCCACCGATCTGGAGATCCACGACACCGTCCTCATCGCGGCCCTTTTCAGCCTCTATAACCGCTATGTCGACGGCCTGGCCAGCGTGACACCCATGGAGCCGGCCTTCTACGACCGCCTGGGCCATATCCTCCGGGAAAAAGGCTATCTGCCTTCCGAAGATCGATATGCCGGCCTTGCCCCGTAACTTTGCAGCCGGACAAATTCCACTAACAAGATGAACACAACAAAAATTGGCTGGATCGGCCTGGGAACCATGGGCATCCCCATGTCGCAACGACTCATCAGCGCCGACTACCCGGTGACCGTCTATAACCGCAACCGCGAAAAAGAAACCGCCCTCAAAAACGCCGGCGCCGCTACCGCCGACAAACCCTCGGCCCTGATCAAAAACACAGACGTCGTCTTTCTCATGGTCTCCGACGACCAGGCCATCGACGATATCTTCCAGGGCGATGATGGCCTGCTAGGCGCCGCGACAAGCGGAAAGCTCATCATCAACATGAGCACCGTTTCACCCGCAATAAGCGTGGACATGGCGGCTAAATGCCGGGAACAAGGAAGCGCTTACCTCGACGCCCCGGTAAGCGGCAGCGTCAAACAGGCACTCGATGGCCAGCTCGTCATCATGGTGGGCGGCGAAAGATCGGCCTACGAAAAGGCTACCCCGCTCTTCCAGCATTTAGGCAAGTTGGCGCTCTATCTGGGAGACCAGGGCAAAGGCAACACCGCAAAACTGGCGATCAACCTCCTCCTCAGCATTCACTCCCAGGGGCTCGCCGAAGCCATCCTCTTCGCACAACAAAGCGGAATAAAAACGGAAGATTTCATGACCATCTTCAACAACGGCGCGATGAGCAATGTCTACGCAAAGATCAAAGGCGACGCGATCATCGCCGGCAACTACAACGCCGCTTTTTCGATAAAGAATATTGCAAAAGACCTCCGGTTGGCCAAAGCCGAGGGCTCACTTACCACACCACTCGCCCGGGACGCCTACACGACCTTTCAGCAGGCAGAAACAAAATATGCCGACCTCGACATCATCGCCGTGATAAAAACCCTGACGGACCAGCAGCCGGCCGAAAAAGGATAAACACCGTCGCAAAACATGGACATGAACCCATTACGGTTTCTCCGTAAACTGCTCATCGGTCCCGAAAGATATAAATGGGATAAAGAATATGCCGCGGGACGCTGGGATTACCTCCATGGGCCTGCTCAGGCGGACCGCTATCAAGCCCTGGTGGATTTTGTCGACCTGTATCTGCATGGGACCAGGACCCTTTTGGAGATCGGCTGCGGCGAAGGCATCTTGCAGGAGCGGATACCACCGGGCGCTTACACCCTCTTTCTGGGTATCGATATCTCCCATGTCGCAATTCGCCGGGCCAGCCGGCACAAAGATCCGATCACCGACTACCACGCCGCCGATATGGAAACGTATGAACCGCCCGGAAAATTTGCAATGATCATCTTCAACGAAGTCCTTTATTACTCCCCGGACCACTTGAGCCTGGTAAGTCGTTTCCTGCCCTACCTTGAAACCAATGGCCACTTGCTCGTATCGTTGAATGAAACGCCCAAATCGCTCGATATCATCCGGGATCTGGAAAAAATAGTGTCACTGGTGGACCAAAAACGGACGGTGCATGAAAGGGGAGCCTGGCATTGCAAAGTGTATTCGCCCAAACCGCCGGGAACATGAGCCGCCAAACGCATAGAGGCGGAAGAAAAAACGCGTCGGGTAAAAAATGGGGGGCCGGACACCGTAAAATGAATTTCACAAGCCCCGCATGACACACCTTTCCCTTATGCGTCAGCGGATCGACAGAGGCACTTACCTTACCCCTATCTTGTCCTCAGCCCCCCTGATTCCCAGTCAATGCCGGCATCGGTGACAGTGAGACAGCCAAATCCGGCCTGACTCCGCGAATCCTCCCTAACCGTTGCCGGCTTTACTTAAACCTGGCAGAACCGCCATATGATCGCTCGTCCGCCAGAGATCCGCTCTGGCAGCCCGATTGCAAATGCTGAAAGCAATACCACAGACGGCCAACGCCACAAAAAAAGAATCCCACTCCACTTCTACCGTCCATTTCCCAAAAGCCCGTGGACCATTCAACGTCACTATCAATATCAGAAACATGATCCCCAACATCCCCGACGCCAGCGGAACCCGCAGATTGGTAAAAAAACTAAAAGCCGCCAGCAAAAAACCCGCGATCACCAGGTAGGATAAAAACAGATGTGCCGGCATCCATCCCGGTATAAGCGTCACGATATAAGCATTGTAGCGGATATGTAAAACCGCGAATACCACCAGACTCAACGCAAAAAAATAGATCCCGGCCACGGCCCCGATGCCCGCCATTCGACGCCACCGCTGGCTCGCCACCGGTGTATTTTTCAAGATGTTATCGGCAATGATAAAAGCCCCGCTACCAAGCATCAACGCCTCAAAAGCCGGAGACCACGCATTGGGGTTATAGATATCGGTAATCATTTTAGGCACGTGGACTAAAAAAAAGAAAACAAAAAAAAGACAACCCGCCAGCACCGCAGCCACATCCGGCCGGACTCGAAAGCCCAAACCGGCCCCAGCCCCAATCAAAAGGATACTGCTCAGGTCCAACCAAAACAACCGAAAAGGCACACCGGCCGGCACGGGAAAGAATCCCAGCAGAAAATGCTGCCCCACCAGCTGGATCACGCCAAAAGCGGTGATGGCGATAGCATAAAAATACAACCCGGCGCCAGTCAACTTTTTCATGAACACAAGTTTACAGGGCCGCCGGTAATTTTCCGGTTCATACCGGAAACACGTTGGTACAAATTCGTACAAATGCTACGATCGCAGCATTTCTTCCACATTATGTTTGTAAAACCGGCCCACGGGGATATCGTGATGACCAATACGCAGCCGGGTGGAGCTATACGCGCTCACCTTTACCTTGGTGACCATATAAGAGCGATGGACCCGGATAAAACGATGCGGCGATAACAATTTTTCAAGCGCGCTGATGCTTTGCTTCACCAGCAACGTCTTATTCCCTTCCAGGTATAACAGGACGTATTCTTTCCGGCTTTCTACAAAAAGGATCTGATTCAGCAGGACCTTGACCATCTCCTTGTTGATCCGGAAATAAAGGAACGGCTCCTTCGACCCCTCGCCATCGGATATCCCGTCTCCGGAGAATGACCATTCACGCGAAAGCTGCCGCCCCGCTTTTTCCACCGCCTTCATAAACCGGATAAAAGACACCGGTTTCAACAGGTAATCGACAATATCCAGGTCATAGCCGTCAAGCGCGTACTCCCGATAAGCCGTGATGAGTATGACCTTGGGGGGATCGGTAAGACTTCTCAGAAAATCCGTACCCAACAACCGCGGCATCTTGATGTCAAGGAAAAGCAGATCGATGCGCTGTTGTCGCAAAATAGCAAAAGCATCTATGGCGCTGCCGCAGGCGGCTACCACCTCCAGCTCCGGCACTTGCGCGCAATAGGTTGTCACCAGCCTCACGGCCAGCGGCTCGTCATCGATTATCAGACAACGAATCTTCATAAGTCAGCAAATTCATATAGCTAATTTAATTCATTTGCCGCCGTATCCCGAACCCAATCCCTGAACATCTACGAACGGCTATTTTTTCCTACAAACAACAGCTTTTACCAAACCCTTCGGTCTCACCCCCACCGGCCCGGCCAATCAACGCTACCGCCCGCCCGCGCCCTTCGCCCTCCCGTCAACGTTACCGCCCGACCGCCCCCCAAATAGCCCCCCGGGGCTGACATTGCCCTTTTATGTCAGACATTGGTCTAATTTGGCGAAATTTTGGCGAATCCTGGGCAACGTTTTGGAACGCCACGGTATCTTCTAAATGCCAGTTATATATAACTTAAAATTTTGACAGAGAGAGAACTGATCGAAGGCTGCTTGAAGAAAAATTCAAAGAGCCAGCGCAGGCTTTTTGAATTGTATGCCGGTAAAATGATGACCGTTTGCCGAAGGTATGCCGGCGACCAAACGGAAGCAGAAGATATATTACAGGAAGCGTTTATCCGTGTCTTTAATAACATTGGCCAGTATCGCTTCGAAGGATCGCTGGAAGGCTGGATAAGACGCATCGTTATTCATACCGCTCTCAGGATCCTCCAAAAAAAGAAGATACGGTTCGCGGAGATTAATGACAGCATGGATGTAGAGCACACCGGGAACGTAGACGGCATCGCAGCCCTGGGAGCAGAAGAACTCCTGAAACTGATCAGCGCGCTGCCGGATGGATATCGCATTGTATTTAACTTATATGTGTTGGAAGGCTATGACCATAACGAGATCGCATCGATGCTGGATATCAATTCAGCTACAAGCCGTAGCCAGTTATCCAAAGCCCGAAAAGTCCTCCAAACCCAAATTGAAAACTTAACTAAACTGCCGAAGAGATATGCTTGATAACGAATTTGATAAATATTTCAGGGATCGGCTCCTGGATCACCCCTCCAAAGTGCGCGTGAGCCTGTGGAAAGGGGTGCAAACCCACCTGCTCCATAAAGGATTCAATTTCTGGAAATGGTATATCGCCGGTCCCTCCGCGGTAGCCGCCGTTGTATCGGGCTATGTGATCCTCACCAATTTTCTCCCAACTAACCATAACAGAAAGACGGCCACCGCCGTTGCAACCTATGACACCAGACACACCACCGATTCCGCCACCACAACGACAAATTCTACCGCCGACGTAGCCGCAAACCCGGCAACAAGCCCGACTGCCGCAAAAGACTCGACAGCTACGACAACCCCAAGCTCAGACCCGACAACCGCAAACCCAGCCGCCAAAACCTCGAGCCCAGCGGCAATGAGCACAACGGGCGCAGGCTCCGTCGCAACAACGAGTCCCACCGCCGGCCCGAACACACCCACCGCCGCCGGCCCGAACGCACACGCCGCAGCCGGCCCGAACACACCTACCACCCCGGCAAGGAACACAACGATCCGCCACCCCAAAGGCTCCGCCAACCAATCTCCCGCCCTGGCCAGCAGCCACCGGCGCCGTCACCCCTCTTCCACCGAAGGATCGGGCGTCGCGGGAAGCACCACCGCAGGAACCGTAGATGCCGAAACCAACCTAACCGCCAAAGCAACTCCATCGACAAATAGAACCACCACTGGCCCACCCATCCCCGCCCAACTGGCAGCACCGGCAAAGCTCGTGGCCCTGGCGACACCCCCAGCCGTGAAGGCAAAAACACCGAACGGCAAAAACGCAGGCGCAGCTGCAGTTGCAGTCGTCCCCGCGAAACACAAAAACACAAAAGACAGAAACCACGATCACGACCGCCTGCGCATCGACGTCTACGGAGCCCCCGAATTTTTTGCCTGGCACCCCATCGGAATTTCATCGGCCACGGGTCTCCGATTGACCGCCGTCTTCAAAAAACACTTTACGTTTACAAGCGGCGTACAGTATATGAGAACCAATATAACCCACCCCAACACATTGGATTCAAGCAACGGGCTCTACCCAGGTTATTTCAAGAATATCCATATACCGGTGCTCCTGGGCTATACTTATAGCAACGACCACTTTACCTATTCCGTATATGGAGGCGTCCTCTTCAGCGCCTATGCTCAATCGAAGTTCACAAACCCCGCTGCGACAGTCACAGCCAACCCCAACGGGATCAGCGGATATTTAGGCCTCGATATTTCACAGCACTGGGCAAATCATTTTTCCTACTACGCAGAACCTTATCTCAAATGCTATTTCCCCCCGGGCGACATCGACCTGCCGCCACAACTCTGGTCCGTCGGCCTCCAGCTAGGCCTTCGTTGCAGCTTCTGATCAGCTAACACCCCGGCCCGACCGCGCAAACCCGGCCCGGAGCACCCAAACCGACCCCGGCGGCCAAACCCGAGCACCCAAACCAGCCCCGCCCATTCACCCCTCCTCCTCAAGCGTCCAAAGGAACTGCGAATCCCTGCGCCGCGTGATCCATTGCCGCCTGCCCGCGTACAACGGCACATCCATCGGATACGCCATGAGCTTGAAACAAGCCGCATCGGGCAGACCCAGCTCCGCCCACAACCGGAGATCCTCAACCAAACGATCAAACGCCGCCAGACTCCCATACGCCGTCAGTTTATCCTCCTGGCTCAGCGTGGCCACAGACGCTCCATCCATATCCACGACCCCAAAAAAGAATTCCCGCCTACGGTTCTCGCCGGTCTCAAAAGCCCGGAACCACGGCTCCACGATCCCCAGAAAAGAGATAAGCCCCAAGGACTTCGCAATAAAATGCGGGTTGCTTTGCGACTTCCCCCCGCACCAGAAGGACTTTTGCATTATAACAACCTCCCGGATATCCACCCAGAATGACAGCTGCGTAATATCCATGGGATTCAGCTCCGGCAGCTCATACTTTCCCTGCAGCCCTACAAAAGCACAAGCCGAACCGTGTATAGCCTCGAAATGATCCCCCGTCTTCTTGAACTCATATAACGTATCCCCATAACCGACATTTTTGAGCACCATCAACAGGACACCCCCCTCTTTCAACTGCTCATAAAAGGCCCCGGGGATATCATACGAACCCACCGTGAACATGATCCGGTCATACGGCGCACCCGGCGCATATCCGTCTCCTCCGTCTCCTTCCACGATCGTGACATTGTCGATACCCAAACCGGCGATCACCTCTTGCGCCGACGCGATAAGGCCGGGGATGATCTCCACACTATGGACCCTTCCAGTCTCTCCCACCAGCCGTCCCATCATCGCCGCATTCCAACCGCTGCCTGCCCCGATCTCCAGCACGGAATCTCCCTCCCGGATATCCAGCCGGTTCAACATCGACAATACAAGCGACGGCTGCGAGATCGAAGACTTCGCGGATAGAAAAGAACTGTCCTTGTCGACCACCAGCATCAATGGTTGGTCCTGGTAAAGGATCGGCAGCTTGATCGGTAAGTTATGCTCATCCAGCACGGTGTGCTCCCAATCGTTTTGTCTCAGCTGATAGTATTCTTTCACAAACATATGCCGCGGCGTATTCCGATACGCTTGCTCTATCCCAACGGATAACGGCTTGTTCAACCTGGTTTTTATCCCGCGTAGCAATTCTTCCTGGAATTCGGTGTACATAAAGACTTTTTTGTTTTCCTTTGCGTCATGACCATCTTTCCCACTCAATATAGCACACTTTCCGCATCGGCCCTGGGTGAATATATCGGCGAAAAATATGGACTCACCGATTGCTCCTGCCAACTACTCGTCAGAAATGTCAGCGACATTTACATCCTGAAAGACCGCGGCACCCAATATATCTTTAAGATCTATCGCGACGCGCATCGCAAATTGGACGAGATCCGCGGCGAGGTCGAACTCCTCCAACTGCTAAAGAAAAACAAAGTCTCGGTAGCCGCCCCTATTCCGGATAAGACCGGCGACATCATTCAGCAATTTCACGCCGCAGAAGGTATAAGGAACGGTGTTCTCTTCGACTATGCAAAAGGCAAGGTCTTCATCCAACCCAACGACAAACAGTTGGCCATCATCGGCCGCGAGCTCGCGGCAATGCACAACGTCACGGCGGATCTCGTCTTATCCTATCCCCGCATCACCTACGACAAATACACTACGCTCGAACGGCCCCTGATGATCATCGCTCACCGCTTCGCCGAACTCCCGGAAGAATATGCTATTTTGAAAAAGCTCGCGGCTTGCGCAGAGAAAGCCCTCGATGATCTCGACCCCGCCACCTTCAGCTATGGCTATTGTCATTACGATTTCATGCCCAAGAATTTTCATTTCGATGAAGCGGATAGACTTACCATCTTCGACTTCGATTGGGCCGGTCTGGGCTATCTCGCCAATGACCTCATGGTCTTCTTTGTCCAATACTTCTTTCTGGTCCATTACAAACTCGTCACCCTTGAAGAGGCCCATCGATGTCTTCACGTCTTCCTCCTCGCTTACCATCGGCACAGGCCGATCTCCTCCCCCGAACTAAAAGCTATCCCCCACCTGGGCGTAATGTTCTTTATTTACGGCTTCGGATTCTACGAAGATAACTTCGACGATTTCTCCAACACCTTTCTAGGCCCTAAGTTCATCCGCGAACGCGTACAATTCATTCGTCAGTGGGCCGACTCTCCGCTGATATCTCTATAAATACTTCCAACCAACAATTCCCCGTCGGGCGGACGACTTAGACCATGTCATCGTATATTTACAGAAATTGACTGCTTTATGCTCCGACCTCTCGCTGTCCTCCTTATCGCCGTGAACTTCCTGACCCAACCTGTCTCCGCGCAATACCACACCGATAAAAAGCTGCAAACGCAACTAAAGGCCCTCGTCGATTCCTTTCATGGTACGGCCGGCATCTATGTCCTCGATCTCAAGACCGGCCGCGAGGCCGCAGTCAACGCCGATACGCTATTCCCTACCGCCAGCATCGTAAAGATACCCATCCTCGTAGGCATCTTCGACAAGATCGCGCAAGGCGTATACACCTGGCATCAGCCGCTGGTCTATCACGACTCCCTGTCGAGAAAAGGCTCCGGTCTCATGCAGTTCTTTAAAGACAGCACACCCACCGACCTCCAGACCATAACAAATCTTATGATAACCCACAGCGATAACAGCGCGGCCGTCTGGTGCGAAAAACTCGCCGGCGGCGGCGCCACCATCAACGCATGGTTGGAAAACCACGGGTTCCAGGATACACGTGTCAACGCCCGTACACCCGGCCGCGAAAAAAACCGCGAAGTATATGGTTGGGGACAGACAACTCCCCGCGAGATGGCCAGACTGGTTACCATGATCCGCGATCAACAGGTCGTCAACCCGGCCGCCAGCCAGACCATGTACCGCATCATGACCCATGTGTTCTGGGACGAATATGCGCTTTCACAGATCCCGCCTTACGTACAGACGGCCTCCAAACAGGGGATGCTCGACGACTCCAGATCGGAAGTGGTGCTGGTCAATGCGCCGCATGGCGACTATGTCTTCTATGTGGCGACAAAGAACAACGTCGACAAACGCTGGGTCACCGATAACGAGGCCTGGCAGCTCGCCCGCAAAGTCTCGGCCCTGCTCTGGAACTATTTCGAACCACATAGCAGTTGGAAACCCATCGGCCGTATCGAATAAAAGGATTTGATGTCAGAACACCGGTAGTTCCACCGTGTGCAGCCAATAATTGATGAACGTCCGGATCTTGAACAGCGTATCGCCGTAATTAGCGGGCTTCTTGATAAAGGCACTGGCGCCAGCCACGTAACACCCCTGCACCTCCTGCGGCAAATTGGTTTCACTTAGTACAATAATGGGGATCGACCCGAAGCCCCCGGAAGCCCGGATAAGCCGGATCAATTCCGGAGCAATATACGGCTGCGCATTCATCGTGAGCAGAATGAGCTGGGGCCTATAGTCGGCGCGCTCGAGCCAGCCAGGCAGCTCGACACCAAATAGGAAGTCGATACTCGCCTCGGGCCAGGCCTGCATAAAATTTTCTTCCGTCACTGCACGGTCATCGATGTCATTCTCGATCATTAAGATCTTTACAGGCATATATGGAGGTTAACGTAGCGGTAAAATTCAACCGAATGTACTACAAAACCGGCGGACCAAACTGTTTACTAAAACTGAATGCGTATGGCGTCTCCCCATGCGCACGCAAATATTCCAGCCGCTCGCGTGCCTCACCGACATCCGGCAGATGCCCCACAGGCACATACCATAACACGGTGGTCATCTCCCCCATTTTCTCGAACCACTCCCTGCGTCGCTTTAAAAACTCCGTATGCATCGTCTTAAAGACAAAGACATGCAGTTGATCCAGCGTCTCCCAGACACTCAGATTCACGATTATCCGGTGATCGTCATATATCTGGATCGAAGTCGCATTGTTCGCATCGTCCTTGAGCCGCCAGACGAACCCGGAACTCGTCTCGGCCAGCGTATTGATCTTATCGAGATTATTGACGAAATCCGCCATGATAGGACTATCCAGCGGCGCAAGTATGCGCCCGATATTCAATTGTGCCAGGTGAAAACTCATAGATTTGATTTATATTCAAATGTACACACGCATGGCATGATTTTTCCATAACGGGAGATAAGTATGTACCGCCATCCACTTCCCCGCAAAGGCCGCCTGCTGCTTCCCCTTCTTATCTTTTTTCTCTCCGCCCAACCCGCCAGCGCACAAATTCCGCAAACGACCTCACCGGGCCAAACCACCCGACCGGCCCAAACCGCCGAATCCGGCCAACTGGCGCCCGCCCCAACCGCCACCGCGGAAACCGGCAAAGCCCTTTTCCTTTCCAATTGCGCCCAATGCCACAACCCGATAAAAGTCGTGACCGGCCCCGCCCTCAAAGGTGTGACGGCCCGCGTTCCAGACAGAAAGCTGCTACACGAATGGATCCACAACAACAACAAGGTTCTCTCTTCCGGCAACCAATATTTCAACAACCTCTACAACCAGTACGGCCGTGCGCCCATGAACATCTTTCCCAATCTAAGCGACGCAGATATCGACGCCATCCTGAATTACATCGAGACCTATGCCGCACCCCTGGCCAAAACCAACACCTCTACCTACGCACCGTCACCTGAACAGGACGACCATACCGTACTATATGGCATCATCACCTTCATCCTGTTCTTTTTCGTCGGCGGCCTCTATCTGGTAAATGTCAGCCTGAGAAGACTGGCAGATGAGAAACGCGGACTGCCACCGCCGCCACGAATCCCCTTTTACCGGAACAAGTATTACATTACTTTTTTTTGCATCGCGGTCTTCTTCGCCGGTGGGTGGTGGACCGTGGAAGCCGGCATCGGCCTCGGCCGGCAACAAAACTACCAGCCGGTGCAACCCATCTTCTTCTCACACCGCGTTCATGCCGGCCTCAACCAGATCAATTGCCTCCTGTGTCATGGCGGCGCCTGGGATAGCCGAACCGCCGGCGTACCATCCCCCAATGTCTGTATGAATTGCCATGCGGCGATCAACGACTACCACGGGGAAAAACTCACCCGGCCCGACGGCGCCAGCGTCGACCCTAACCAGGAGATAAAAAAACTGTACAGCTATACCGGCTACGATCCGGACAGTAACCGCTATACGCAACAAGGACACCCCATAGAATGGATCAAGATCCATAACCTTCCCGACCTGGTCTATTTCAATCACTCCCAACACGTCCGGGTAGGACACGTGCAATGCCAGACCTGTCACGGACCCATCCAGGAGATGGATGAGGTCAAACAATTCGCCGACCTCAGTATGGGTTGGTGTGTCAACTGCCACCGCACCACCAAAGTCGACTTCCCCGAAGCAAAGAACGGCGCCCACGGCAATCAATTCTATTCCGCCTACGCTAAATTTATCCAGGACCTGCAAAGCGGGGTCAAAGACTCCATCACCGTCGAAGACATCGGCGGCACCGAATGCCAGAAATGTCATTATTGAATAGCCACCGGCTCTTCGATCACCGCGGGCGGCGGCGGCTCATCCTGGGGATGGAAATCCCTTCCATCTTTCGCATATTCATACGGCCCACGATATACCGCGGGGATCTCTCCCGGCCAGTTGCCATGTCCCGGGACTATAGGGGTCGTCCACTCCAGCGTATTAGCCTGCCAGGGATTGGGATCGACGACCCGTTCTCCACGAAAAAGCGATACAAAGAAATTAATGACAAACACCAGCTGCGCCGCAAAGGAAAGAAACGCGATCGCGCTAATGAATTCATTCAAACCCTGGAATTGGTTAAAGGAAAACCAGCCGGTAAAATCATAATAGCGCCGCGGAACCCCCGCAAGACCCTCATAATACATCGGCCAGAAGATCAGATAGGCAGCCGCTAAAGTGATCCAGAAATGGATATAGCCCAGAAAGGGATTCATGAACCTGCCGAACATTTTCGGAAACCAATGATAGATAGCGGCGAACATACCAAAGACCGCAGATACCCCCATGACGAGGTGGAAATGCGCGATCACAAAATAGGTGTCATGTAGCTGGATGTCCAGTGCGCTGTTGCCGAGATAAATACCCGTGAGCCCACCCGAGATAAAAGTGCTCACAAACCCGATGGCAAAAAGCATCGCCGGCGTAAACCGGATATTTCCCCGCCAAAGCGTGGTGATCCAGTTAAAGACTTTGATGGCGCTGGGGACCGCGATCAGCAGCGTCATCAGCACAAAGACCCCGCCGAGTATCGGGTTAAGCCCACTCACGAACATATGATGCGCCCAAACGGTAAACGACAACGATAAGATCGCAAACATGCTGATCACCATCGCCGCATAGCCAAAGATGGGTTTCCGGCTATTCACGCTCATGATCTCCGAGACCATCCCGAATGCAGGAAAGATCACGATATAGACTTCCGGATGACCCAGAAACCAAAACAAATGCTGATCTCGTTCTTTGTGCCGGGTGGCCCATCCGGTGTCGGCTGGACGGCCTATGCGCCTTTGAGCGCGTTGCATGACCGCAACTCATCGAGCGGGACAGGTCTTGAT
>Ga0206822_1145_pt1 | contig 14767 bp, 14 predicted proteins | sample Alteio_BWOrgCont_83_FD_152913 | JGI IMG/M metagenome (GOLD analysis project Ga0206822, IMG submission 152913) | Enriched cells from forest soil in Barre Woods Harvard Forest LTER site, Petersham, Massachusetts, United States -... | ecosystem: Environmental > Terrestrial > Soil > Temperate forest >... | reverse complement strand
GCCGCTTGAGCAGGCTTCCTTCACCATTTACCCGAATCGTCTCCGGGCTCAACGCAATGATCGGCGCAAACATCCGCAACCCCAGGCCACTCTCACCGCAGTTCACTTGCCCCGCCCCCTCTATCACTCCCGAACTCTCCACCCGCAAAGAGCCATCGGTTAACGTCTCCACCTTTGCACCTAATGCCTGTATTACGCTCAACGCGGCTTTGTCGTCATTGGAATGCCCCGGATGATGGATCACCGTTTTACCAGCCCTCAGCAAGGCTGCCGCACAGGCCCGCTGCATACTGCTTTTCGAAGCAGGGGCAAGGATCACACCATTAAGTCCGGATGGTTGTACAGTAACTATCATCAGCGTGCACTTATAATACTTTGCAATAATTTTTCCAATTCCACGATCGGCATCTGTTTTATCACACCCTGCCCGATCTTATTGAGCAGGATATAATTCATGGAATCGCGTACCTTCTTCTTATCCTTCCTGAGCACATTCATCACGTCCTTGGTGTTGAACTCAGCCAACGTCTGCAACCCATACCGCTTGAAAATAGCGATGATCCGATCCGTATCCCCAAACGGCGTGAACTGCTCGGAGATCATGGCCGCCACGACCATGCCAATCGAGATCGCCTGCCCATGTGAAAGTTGATAAAGGTTCTCGATCGCGTGTCCCAGCGTATGCCCGAAGTTCAACAATCGCCTTTCCCCCTGTTCGAATTCGTCCTTTTCAACGACATCGGACTTTATCACGACATTTCTGCGAATCAGCTTCGCCAGTGCCGTCTTATCTTTCTGATACGTGGTGAGCTTATTCTTCTCCAACTCCCTGAACAACGCGGCATCTTTTATCGCCGCATGTTTGATGACCTCTGCAAATCCGTTCACCCATTCTTCTTTGGGCAACGATTTAAGCAAACTGTAATCATAAAGCAGGAACTGCGGTTGACGGATCGTCCCGACCATATTCTTGTAAACGCCGACATCGATCCCATTTTTCCCGCCGATGGCCGCATCGACCATCGCGAGGACCGACGTGGGTACATACCCCACCGGCAAACCGCGCATATAGATCGCCGCCACATAGCCGGTGATATCGGTGACGACCCCGCCGCCGACGCCAACAAGTGTCGTCTTCCGATCGGCCCCCAACTCGATGAGCTGATCTATGATCGAGTCCACCGTCTCCTGTACCTTGAATTGCTCACCGGCATCGATCACAATGGTACTCCATCCGCTAAAGCGCTTTTTTTGTAAAGCAAAGAGATGTTCGTCGGTGATGAGCACCGTATGTTCCTGGTCGACCAGCTTCGCGAGATACCCAAGATCCGCATCCAGATAGTAGGTAGTGGTCTTGCCCGAGAATTTATACTGCAACTTGTTCATAGCGTAAACTTATCGAAGATCTCCAATTCGCTATCCAGCGTCTTCGTCTTGTGATACTCCTCCTGCTTACCGATAAAATCGATCACCTGTCTGATCCCACTGGGGCTCACCGAATAGGCATAATAATCCTCTTCCCAAGCGAACTCTACGTTCAACAACCGGGTCTCATTCAGCCAGGCCGCCGAGAAACTTCGTACACTCTTCACGACCTGTAATAAATTTTGCGAAGGCATTAATTGCACCAGACAGTGGATATGATCTTCCACTCCATCGATCGCCACGATCCGTATCGCCTTTTCGGCGCCCTCCTTTTGCACATGCGCGAAAAGCACCCGTCTTACCGCCTTGCTCAGCAACGCCTCCCGCCCCCGTACGCTCCAGATAGCATGCACAAAAAGGAGTGTCATGGCTCTAGCTATTCATAATCTTATTCTGGTGGTTGATCGACTCCATATGAACGGCATCATAGTACTTGGTGATGAATTCCTTACTTAGATTCAGCTTATCACCCTTGGCGAATGCCTTTTCCAGGATGGAATTCCACCGGTTGGTTTGCAGGATCGTGATATTGTTGTCTTTCTTGTATTGTCCGATCTTGTCGGCGATCCGCATCCGCTGTCCCAACAGCTGGATCAACTCGTCATCGATATGGTTGATCTGTTCCCTCAACGTCTCCAACGCCGTGATGAAATCCTGCTCGGTCGTCGTCTCATGCCGCCATTTGATGCTGTCGAGAAGCTCGGCCAGCCGTTCGGGCGTGATCTGTTGTTTGGCGTCGCTCCAGGCTTTGTCTGGATCGATGTGCGTCTCGATGATCAACCCGTCCATATCCAGATCGATCGCCTTCTGGGCCACATCCAGCAGGATGTCGCGCCTGCCGCTGATATGCGAAGGGTCATTGATCATCATCAGCCCCGGAGAACGACGCTTCATCTCTATCGCCAGATGCCACATCGGCGCATTACGATATTCGGTGTTGCCATAAGAACTGAATCCACGATGGATCAGCCCGATCTGCTTGATACCAGCCTTGGCAACCCGTTCCACCGCTCCGGTCCACAATTCGATATCGGGGTTTATAGGGTTCTTGATCAAAACCGGCACATCCACTCCGCGAAGCGCATCGGCTACCTCCTGCACACTAAAGGGGTTTACCGTCGTACGGGCGCCGATCCACAACACATCTACATCGAAGTGCAAGGCATCCTCCACCTGTTTGGCAGTAGCAACTTCGATCGCCACAGGAAGCCCGGTAAGGCTCTTTCCGCGTTGCAGCCAGGGCAGCCCCTTCGTCCCGATGCCTTCAAAGCTACCGGGGCGGGTACGCGGCTTCCAAATGCCGGCCCGTACAATATCGACCTTGCCGGTCTTCGCCAGCCGGGTCATAGTCTCCACGGTTTGCTCTTCCGTCTCCGCACTGCAGGGACCGGAAATGATCAGCGGACGTTTATTCCAGGCTGCCTGGACAATCTCTTTCGCGCTCTTAGTTGCTGTTGCTTCCATAATCAAGTTTGATTTGCCAACGAGCCTCCGGGCCCGTTCGGTTATTTATTATCCGCATCATTCATCCGGATGCGACGGCCTTTATAGTTCTTTCCATCGATGGCCCGGATCATCTGCGCCGCGGCCCTTTTGTCGATCTCGATCCAACTATTCATCTCCTTCATATCGATACGCCCCAACACCTCTTTACGCAGATCACTCATATCCAGGATAAACTGCAGAAAGCTGGCCTTGTAGAACCCATCCTTCGTCCCCAGGTTCACAAACAACCGGGCATAGTCGCCATTGCCGCCACCGTTGGCAGCATACTCCCGGCCACGCGTCGTCCTACCATGCTCCTGCGGGTCGCCCCCGTCGGACCGCTGGCGCCACCCTGTCTTCGTGGCGCCGTCCGACTTCCGGTCCTTGCCGAAATCGCGACTCCGCTCGCGCACATTCAGATCCTCCGCATTCTCATAATATTTCAAAAACCTATCGAATTCCATCGCCGCCACCCGCTTCAGCACCTCTTCCTTGCTCACCTCGGCAAACTTCTCAGCCAGCATCGGGACATATGTTTCATAATCGCCATGACTAATGTCGGTCTGCAACAGCTTATCCATAAACGCAAAGAACTGTTTCCGGCACACATCCTTCCCGCTGGGTATCTCCATCTTATGGAAGGAATTCTGGACTATCCGCTCGATCTGCCGGAGCTTCCCGATCTCTCTGCTATGGACAATGGACAACGCAATCCCAGTGCTTCCCGCCCGTCCTGTTCTCCCACTTCTATGCGTATACACTTCCACGTCATCAGGAAGCTCGTAGTTGATGACATGCGTGATCTCTTTGACATCGATCCCACGGGCCGCCACATCCGTCGCGATCAACAGCTGCAACGTCTTCTCCCTGAACTCCCCCATCACCTTGTCCCGTTGCTGCTGCGTCAGATCACCATGCAACGCGTCGATATCATACCCTTCCCTCGTTAGCTTCTCCGCGATCGTCTGTGCATCCACCTTGGTCCGGGTAAAGATGATCCCATAGATACCCGGATTGAAATCTATGATCCGTTTTAGCGTCTCATAACGATGATTCGCAGACGTCACGTAATATTGATGATCGATATTTTTATTCGCCGTATTGACCTTTCCCACCGTGATCTCCAGCGGAGACTGCATGTATTTCTTGCTCACCCTCCGGATCTCGGGCGGCATCGTAGCGCTAAACAGCCACGTTGCATCGCGTTTGGGCGTGTTCTGCAAGATGAACTCGATGTCGTCCTGGAAACCCATATTCAACATCTCATCCGCCTCGTCCAACACGACATAGCTTATCTGCTCCAGGTTTATCGCCTTCCGTTCGATCAGATCGATCAGCCGCCCGGGCGTCGCCACCACGATCTGAACACCCCTCCGCAGATCCCTGATCTGTAAGCCAATCGATGTCCCACCATACACAGCCATCACATGCATCCCCGGAATGAACTTCTTGAACAGCTCCACCTCGCTCACGATCTGCATACACAACTCCCTCGTCGGACATACGACCAGCGCCTGCGGGAATTTCTTTTCCGCATCCACCAGCTGCAAAAGCGGCAGGCCAAACGCCGCTGTCTTTCCAGTACCTGTCTGTGCCAATCCTACCAGGTCTTTCGTTCCACTTAACAATACAGGAATGGCCTGCTCCTGTATGGGCGTCGGTTGCTTGAACCCCAGTGCGTCGGTAGCCTGCACCAGCCGGGCATCCAGACCTAACCCTTCGAATGTCATCATATCCTTTTTAATTTGGCGCAAAGGTACGGAAATGCCCTCGGGCTTCCCGGAAAAATACCCCCTACGGGCATTTCTCTTATTTCGGGCCTTCGGCCACGGACTCCGTCCGTTTGGTGCCTACAAGAGCCCCGAAAAATCCCCCCCCGCCTAACCCACCTTATTTGATGATTTTCTTGATCTTATTCGCATTCTCCATCAGCTCCCGCAAATAGTCTCCATTCTCTTTTTCCAGGCAACTTTTGAATTTCCGAAGCTGCGCGATATGCTCATTCAACACATCCAGCACATGCTCCCGGTTTTGCATAAAAATAGGGAGCCACATGGACGGATTACTCTTCGCCAAACGCACCGTACTTTCAAAACCGCCACCCGCCAGTTCAAAGATCGCGCTCTCCTCTTTCTCCTTCTCCAACACCGTATTAGCCAACGCAAAAGAAGTAATATGTGAAATATGGCTAATATATGCGGCGTGCATGTCATGGGCATCGGCATCCATGTAAACCATATGCATCCCCATATCGGTATACAACCGCTCCATAAGGGCTACCGCCCCGGACTCACTCTTCTCCTTTTCGCAGACCACACAGGCCCTGCCCCTGAAAGCATCCCTCACCGCCGCCTCCGGACCACTGTACTCGGTCCCCCACATCGGATGCATGGCGACAAACCTGCTGCGCATCGGGTGGCCGGCCAGGCTCCGGCACAACGCTCCCTTGGTAGATCCCGCATCCGCAACGATCTGTTTCTCCGTGACCAGGTCCATGATCTGCTTCATCACGGGGATCGTCACGTCAACAGGAATGGCGACATAGATCAGATCGCTTTTCTTCACCGCCTCCGCAAGTGGAAGCGCCTCGTCGATCAGCCCCAGATCCAACGCCTTGCGAACGCTCTCGGGCGTACGGCTCACGCCGATCACATTGCGCACCAGACCTTTGTCCTTCAGCGCCAAACTAAAACTGCCGCTGATCAACCCGACCCCGACTATTGTAATTGAATCGAACATTATATTTCCTTTGTCTTTATACGATCGATACTTTCCTGAAATCTGGTCACCGGAGCGCAAAGACTCACCCGCACGAATCCCTGTCCTGCCGAACCAAAGATCCCGCCAGGAGTGATGAAGACCCCGCACTCCTGCAAGACCCGGTCACTCAACGCATAACCATCGGAGTACGTAGCCGGTATTTTCGCCCATACGAACATCCCCACCTGGTCCCTGCTAAAATCACAACGCAACAGTTCCAGCAGTTCGAACACCTTCTCCCGTCTTTCCCGATATACCGCATTGACACTGTCATACCAGTCCTTGCCCAGCGACAAAGCCCTGGCCGCCGCCAACTGCACCGGCAGGAACATCCCGCTATCCATATTGCTTTTGAACCGTAAGACCTCGTCGATCCTCTCCCGTGCCCCACTCAGGGTCCCCACGCGCCAGCCTGCCATGTTCTGCGACTTACTCAGCGAATTCAGCTCGATCACCACCTCTTTGGCGCCGGGTACAGCCAGCAGGCTCATCGGCGAATCATTCAAAATAAAACTATAAGGGTTGTCATGACAGATCAGTATATCATGCTTCTTTCCAAAGGCTACCAGCCGCTCGAACAACCCACGGTCGGGAAGCTTACCGGTAGGCATATGCGGATAATTCACCCACATCAGCTTGATCCGGCCATGCTCACGAACCGATCTTTCTAACTCGTCAAAATCAGGATACCATCCCCCCTCCGCCGTCAACGAATAATCCACACAGACACCCTCCGCCAGCTTGACCGCGCTTCTATACGTCGGATAACCGGGATTCGGCACCAAAGCCCCATCGCCTTCGTTAAGATACGTCATACAGATATGCATGATCCCTTCCTTGGAACCGATGAGCGGTAGTATCTCGGTGTCCGGATCGAGGTCGACGCCATACCATTCTTTATACCACGCCGCAATGGCCTTACGTAGGACGGGAGAGCCCTTGTAGCTTTGGTACGCATGTACATTCGGCTTGGCGCTCTCCTCCTGCAGGACGCGGATCACCTCCGGGTGCGGCGGCAGATCAGGACTGCCGATGCCCAGATTGATCACGTTCTTCCCCTGTTTGTTGAGCTCGTCGATCTCCCGAAGCTTTTGCGAAAAATAATATTCGCCGATACCATCTAATCTCCCGGCTGTTTTTATAAGACTCGTTTGCATAATGTTTGTATTATACCGTTCTTCCTTTTTTATAAGTGCCCAGTATCTTCAGCTCCGCCGTAATCGGAGTGATCGCTTCGATCACCCTGTTGAACACATCGATATTTTCGAACTCCATATCCGCATGAAAACTATACTCCCAATCACTACCGGGTATGGGCATGGACTGTAGCTTGCTAAGGTTGATACCGCCATCCGCGATCTTCGTCAGCACCCGGGCCAGACTGCCCCTGCTGTGATCCGTATGAAAATTCACCGACGCCTTATCCGGATCTGCCACCGCCCGGGCGACATCCTCCCGCTGCAGGATCAAAAAACGGGTGTAGTTGCTCTTCATCGTCTGGATATTCGGCCCGAGTATCTCCAACCCGAACAATTTTGCCGCCAGGTCACTGGCGATAGCCGCCACATGCTTGCTGCGATGCTGATGCAGGACTTTAGCGCTCAGCGCCGTATCCTCCGTCTCCACCAATTTCCATTGAGGATGTTTCTCCAAAAAGTCTATGCACTGCAATAAAGCCATGGGATGACTGTGCACTTCCCTTATATCTTCCAGCTTCACCCCGGGGTTCACCATCAGGTTCTGACCGATCTGCAGATAGATCTCCCCGACAACCCGGAGCTCGCTCTTCTGCAGAAGGTTGTAGTTAGGCAGGATACTGCCGGCAATCGAATTCTCGATGGCCATCACCCCGCCGTCGCTCTCCTCCCTGCTCGAAGCGATACGGATAAGATCACGAAACGTAGCACAGGTGATCACTCCCACGTCTTCCCCGAAGAAATGCCGGGCCGCCACCTGATGAAAACTGCCTTCGTAACCCTGAATAGATACCCTTGTTTTGCTCATAATCTCCAGTTTGCCAAGCCCCGGTGCGCACGTGGGACCGTTAGGCATAAAAAAAATCCCGGCTTTTGGCCGGGACACTTTATGTTAATTTTTTTTCTAGTTCTTTGTTAACAAAAGCAATCCCGGTCTACCTGTAAAGTAGAAGTAAAAGAAAAAATAAAAATAACGGTATGCTTTTGCTTTGATCATATCAGTGCACCAAAATTAACGACTTCTCTCAAATCTCCAAATTTATTTTCCAAAACCGACCTCCAACCGCGCTCTACTCCAATCTTTGCATGATCTGCTGATCGAGCAGTTTGAACAAATGGAACGGCTTGTAGGTCCGCCAGTTCTCCAACTCCACCAGCTCGATATACCGGTTGAGTTTCGCCTTCCTGAAATCATACTGCGTTTGCTCAGGCATATTCAGACAAACGATCCATCCACCAGCATCGGTGACCTCCTCGAACCACTCCTCATAATAATCCTTATCCCCGCTGTGAAAATTCAGGACATTCTCCGCGATAAGGATAAACTTCGTGATGCCGAACTCAAAGAACCTGTCGGTAACCTCCCGTTTGAGATTCATGATGTCATTCTCGATGGCATCGTTCCATTCTCCGAACAGCTCGATGATGACGTAATGCTCATCATAATCCGCCAACAAGACCTTGCAGTACAACGTACGTGAACCGAAATCATCCCACTGCGGATGAATATAATAATTGTAGATCGTTTGAGTATATTGGAATTCAGAATAAACCCTTCCGTAAAAAGGCGATCGCTCGTCTTCTTCGCTCACATAAATATGGCGCCAGTTGTAAAAAGGTTCTATCTCGTGCATAGTTTCATTGTGCCGAATCTACAGCTTTTTTAACACTTCCCGATCGCAGCAATAGCTCCTTCGCTTTTTCATAGTCCGTAAGCCCGGTCCCTTCCATCACCATCTTCGTACCCCGGTCCACCAGCTTGCTGTTGGTTAATTGCATGTTGACCATTTTATTATCTTCCACCCGGCCTATCCGGATCATAACGGCCGTGGATAACATATTCAATACTAGTTTCTGGGCGGTACCGCTTTTCATCCGGGTGCTGCCCGTGACGAACTCCGGACCTACCACGACTTCTATGGGATAATCGGCCCTTTCGGCAATAGGACTGCCGGGATTGCAGACGATACAGCCGGTGGGTATATTCCGCTTCCTGCACTCGTCCAACGCACCGATCACATAGGGCGTCATACCACTGGCCGCCACCCCCACCACAATATCCTTGTCCGTTACGTCCCACGCCTCGAGATCCAACCAGCCTTGCCGGCCATCGTCCTCGGCATTTTCCACGGGTTTCCGGATAGCCGTCTCCCCACCCGCGATGATACCGATGATCAGATCGAAAGGCATACCATAGGTAGGCGGTATCTCACTGGCATCCAATACGCCCAGTCTGCCGCTGGTCCCCGCGCCAATATAGAAGAGCCTTCCCCCCGCCAGCATCTTGTCGGTAATCGCAGCCACGAGTTTCTCTATGTGTGGGATCGCTTTTTCCACCGCATCGGGAACGGTCTTATCCTCCGCATTGATACCGGACAAAATATCCCGGATACTCATCTCGTCCAGGTGGTGATAGTGGCTTTCCTCTTCGGTAACCTTCACAATTGCCATGCGTTGTCTACGATTTAGTATTATGATATTTTATAAGCCCATCCATCGGTTTCTGAAGGATAGCCCCCAATTCAAATTCATACCCCGCACACAATTCCTTGATCACATCCCTGAACCCATACGCCACCCCCCCCCCACAAAATGGATAGGCAATTTCCAGCTTTCCCGGTACTTGCACAAATGATTAAAGAAAAAATCATTTAGCCCATCCTCGATGATATTCTCGATCATAAAATGCCCCCGGTTCTCCACCAGGAACAGGGTAAACGACGCCAGATACCGGTTCGGCAACGGCTGCTTATATACCCTGTCCAGGATCTCCTTGACGTCGGTGGCATATTTCGCATCGAACTTGTACCGCAGATCCTCATCGAATGTATTGTAAAGATAATATTGCAACACCTTTTTACCCAGGTAAGCCCCGCTTCCCTCGTCCCCCAGGATAAACCCCAGCCCGGGACTGTTCTTCACGATCTTCCTCCCGTCGAAATAACAGGAATTGCTCCCCGTCCCAAGGATACAGGAGATACCCTTGGTGTCTCCGCATAAGGCCAGCGCCGCCCCCATCAGGTCATGGGTCACATGCACCAGGGCATCCGGAAAAACTCCGCTTATCGCCTTTTGCACCAGCTTCTGGTTCTTGGGGTCCTTGCAGCCCGTCCCGTAATAATAGACCTCGTCCACCACCGCCTTCCCAAGCCCCGGCAATAATTCCCCCCGTAAAACTTTTCCGATCCCGGCCACATCCAAAAAATACGGGCTGATACCCTGCGTGTCCACCCGCTTTTTCTTTCCCCCTTGCAACAGACACCATTCACATTTGGTAGAGCCGCTATCGGCGATCAATATATTCATCCTTCCTATTTGTGCCTGCAAGTTAAATATGATTGCTTAATTTGCGGAATGAAAAAACTCCAAGTCTGGCTACCCTTGTTGTTTGCCATCGTCATGATGGTTGGTATGCTCATCGGTTTCCACCTGCGACAAAACATCCGTACCACCGGCTTTTTCCTGACCCGGAAACAAACACCCGTGGAAGAGGTCATAGATCTCATAAACATGAAATACGTGGATTCCGTTTCCACCGACAGCCTGGGCAATGACGCCATCGATGGTATGCTCGCACACCTGGATCCCCACTCTATCTATATCCCCCCCGTGGAATTGTCCGAAGTCAACGAAGACCTGCAAGGCAATTTCGAAGGCATTGGAGTAGAATATCAGATCTTCGACGACACCGTCAATGTTATGAACGTATTGGCCGGCGGCCCCAGCGACAAAGCCGGTCTGCAGGTCGGCGATAAATTCCTGAAAGTTGCCGACTCCGTGGTCGCCGGTAACGGCATCACCAACGATCGTATCAAGGGACTGCTGCGAGGCCCCGGCTCGAGCCAGGTGACGATCTCCCTGCTCCGGGCGAGCCAACCGGGCAAACCGATAAGCGTCAATATCACCCGCGGCACCATCCCCCTCCCCTCTGTGGACGCAGCCTATATGGTCAATAAAGAGACCGGCTACATCCGCATCGGCAAATTCTCGGAGACCACCCACGCGGAATTCGCCCAGGCCATCATGGGTCTCCAGCAGCAGGGACTTCAACGCCTGATCCTCGATCTCCGCGGCAACGGCGGCGGCATCCTCACAGAGTCTATCGCGATCGCAGACGACTTCCTCGACGACGAAAAGCTCATCGTCTATACCCAGGGCGTTCGCTCTCCCAAAGTCGAATACCGCTGCAAACGCGACGGCCTCTTCGAAAAAGGAAAATTGGCCCTCCTCACGGACGAAGGTACAGCCTCCGCCAGCGAAGTCCTCGCCGGGGCGATGCAAGACTGGGATCGGGCGACCATTATCGGCCGGCGCACCTTCGGCAAAGGCCTCGTCCAGGAACAATATCAGCTCAGCGACGGCTCCGCCCTGCGCCTGACCATCGCCCGCTATTATACTCCCACCGGCCGCAGTATCCAGAAACCCTACGACAAAGGACATGACGACTACAACGAAGAAGTACTAAAACGCTTCCACGACGGCGAGGTCCTCCACGGCGATACGGCCGCCCACGCCGGCCCCGCCTACAAAACCCTAGGCCCGGAACATAGGACCGTCTACGGCGGCGGCGGCATCACCCCCGATATCTTCATCGGTTTCGATACCACTACCCTGTCCCGTAGCACCACCGCCCTCTATGTCGACGGCACCCTCAATCGCTTCATCTACACTTACTATATTCAACATCTATCTGTTTTTCAGGCGTTTAAAAATCCGGCCGAATTCAATGCCGGTTTCCATGACGACGAAAAGGTTTGGAAAGCCCTTACCGCCTTCGCCACCAAAGACTCCGTCAATCTAACCGCCGTCCCCGCTAAAGAAAAGGAAATACTGCAACACCGCATTAAGGCGCTCCTGGCTCGCCAGATCTGGCGGATGGAAGGCTATTACGAGATATACAACAACTATGACCCGGTAATGGCCAAAGCCCTCGAAGTGGTCGATAAATAAAAAATGCGGGCTGTGCCCGCATTTTTTATGGAGATCGTTTTCGTTTACTTATCCTCCTTATCGAGGAGTTCCTTCTTCTCGATCCGATAGCTGGTGATCAATCCCAGCCCACCACCGATAGCAATAAAGGCGAAGTACAGACTCACATTGGCGCCATTCACCCGGAATTCCCCGTCGTCCCATTTACTGGTATAATGCCCGATATGATACAGAAGGGTGTTATCCAGCAAATACGCCACGAATAGCCCCAAACCAGCGCCTACAAGCAGTAACCCCCATTTAAGACTCCTGAAAGGCGCCGGCCGCGGCCGTTCCGGCTTGATATTGGGGTCCAGCCCCTTTTCGATCATCGCCATATTCTCCCGGTTACGGATATACCGGTTTCCAAAAATTACCGCACAAATCGTGACCGTCATAATTATAAACCACAAAAAGACTAATTGATCTGGTTGCATATTCTTAACTTTTATACTACCTCAGACTACGCACAAATCTCTCAGGTTACAGTACCCCACCCAAATTTATTTTTGTACCTTCCTCTGTAACCTCCCCTCACACTACCTAGTCTTATAGTACGTGACGCATATTGAACTCACTGATACAGAGATTATTAAGAAAATCTTGCAAGGAGAGCATTCCTTGTATGGACAGTTGGTCCAGCGGTATCAGCAATATGTCTTCACCCTCGTCCTCCGGTTTACTGACAACCGCGAGGATGCCGAGGAGATCAGCCAGGACATCTTTGTAAAGGCCTATCGCTCCCTGGCCGATTTTCGCGGCGATTCCAAGTTCAGCACCTGGCTCTATACGATCGTCCGTACAAGCTGTATCACGTTTCTTCGCAAGAAAAAACTCGATACCACTTCTATCGACAACGAAAGAACCCTCACGACCCTGGAAAACCGCGAATCGTCTTTCAGCGCCAACCTCGTAGAACAGAAATCGCGGCACGCCATGGTCAACGACGCCATCCGGCTCCTGAGCCCCGACGACGCCCAGCTGATCACGCTTTTTTACAAAGGCGAGCAAAGCCTGGAAGAGATCGGCAAGATCATGCACTATGACCCTAATACCATAAAGGTCAAACTGCACCGGGCCCGGCACCGCCTTAAAGAGAAAATGGAAAAGTATTTTAGTTATGAGGTCAAAGACATATTTACGCCGGACGGTGCCCATTAAAAATAACCGTCCGGCTCAAAATCAAAATAATGGGCCTTCGGCCAGTCCGCCTCCGGCGAACTTTGAACGGATTAATCATTTAACTTTAACCATGCATACAGAGCAACAGATGGAGGATCGCCTGTGGGAATACATCGATGGGATCTCCGGCCCCGAAGAAAGATCGATCATCGATGAGCTGCTGGCAACCAGCCGGGAATGGCAGGAGAAATACAAGGAGCTGCTGAACGTGCACCAACTGCTCCACGCCTCCGAGCTGGACGCTCCTTCCATGCGCTTTACAGTCAATGTTATGGAGGAAATTGCGCGGCATCAGGTCGCGCCCGCTACCCGTACTTATATTAACAAGAATATCATCCGCGGCATCGGCGCCTTCTTCCTGACCCTCATCCTCGGCTTTATGGCTTATGTGTTTTCTCAGTTCACCTGGACAGGCACCGGCGCCGACTCGTCAACCTTCGTCCCAAAGAATCCAAGCCTCGGGCTCGACAAACTCAACAACATCGACGTCTCCAAGGCCTTCAACACCACTTACATCAGCCTCTTCATGCTTATCTCCGTGGTCATGGGCTTCGTCCTGCTCGACATGTATCTGCAACGCAAGAAGCGCCAATCGGCTTAAGCGCACTACTTGAACTTCTTCTTCAGCTCATTCAGCTTCGCCTGGAATGAATCCGGCGTTTCGGCCGCAGACGCAGGCTTACCACCCGCAGGCTTACCCGCCGGCCGTTGACCTCCCGCGCCACTCCGCTGACCACCGGCGTTACCCGCGCCACCGCCTTTCGCCGGACCGCTCCCTTTCATGGAAAGCGAGATCCGCTTTCTTGCCGCATCCACCTCCAGCACCGTCACCATCACCTTCTGCTGCAGCTTGACCACACTATTGGGATCACTCACATACGTATTGCTTAGCTGAGAGATATGCACAAGCCCGTCCTGCTTGACCCCGATATCGACGAAAACGCCAAAGTTGGTGATGTTGGTGACGATACCAGGCACCGTCATCCCCTGTTTCAGATCCTCCATGGTCTTGATCGTTTCTTCGAAACGAAACTCTTCGATCTGCGCCCTCGGATCACGACCGGGCTTCTCCAACTCTTTTAAGATGTCGTCGATGGTAAACTCTCCTACGGTCTCTGTTATATACTTCTTACGCACCACCTTCTTGCGCAGCTCCGCTTGCCTGATCAGATCGGTCACCGAACACTGCAGATCAGCCGCCATCGCTGAAACGATCGGGTACGATTCCGGATGCACCGCGCTGTTATCTAAAGGATTCCCGGCGCCGGCGATCCGCAAAAACCCCGCACACTGTTCGAAGGTCTTGGGACCCATCAAGGCCACTTTTTTCAATTCATCCCGACTGCCGAACGCCCCATTCTTGGCCCGGTATTCGACGATATTCTTCGCCAGGGTAGCGCTTAACCCCGACACATAAGTCAACAAATGTTTACTGGCTGTATTCAAATCGACACCCACGTGATTCACACAGCTCTCGACGATGCGATCCAGCTCTTCTTTCAATTTGGTCTGGTTGACATCATGCTGATATTGCCCGACGCCAATGGATTTTGGATCGATCTTAACCAGCTCGCTCAAGGGGTCGAGCAAACGCCTGCCGATACTCACCGCGCCGCGAACGGTAACATCCTGATCCGGAAATTCCTCCCGGGCTACTTCGCTCGCGGAATAAATAGAAGCGCCGCTTTCATTGACCATGAAGATACTGACATGACGCCCGAAATCGATGCCCCGGACGAGCTGCTCCGTCT
>Ga0206822_1144_pt1 | contig 14817 bp, 11 predicted proteins | sample Alteio_BWOrgCont_83_FD_152913 | JGI IMG/M metagenome (GOLD analysis project Ga0206822, IMG submission 152913) | Enriched cells from forest soil in Barre Woods Harvard Forest LTER site, Petersham, Massachusetts, United States -... | ecosystem: Environmental > Terrestrial > Soil > Temperate forest >... | reverse complement strand
AGCACTCACTTTACTCTTACTGCCAAGCTTCGGTTTAGCCCTCAATATTCCTTCTTCTTGGTAACGCTTCCACCACCGATTTACTGCACTTTTGCTGACACTAAACAATCTAGAGGCTCCTCGTTGTGAGTTGCCGGTTTTTATCGAGTCTATTACTCTTATTCTTAAATCTTCACTATATGCTTTTGTATTCATAATTGTAATACCATTTAGCACAAAAACGTCCCTTTTTCAAGAAGTTTTACTATAAATTGGCAAAAGCAGGGAGTGTTAGAGGTTTCCAAATATCTCCACAAGAAAAAGAAGTCAAATTAGGGGAGTGTTTAGCAAGAAGGTTAAGTAATATGTTGATTTGTTCTATATTTGAATTATCAATTTGTTCTAATTTGATAGCTTCAATATTAACTAGCAAAGTCTTGTCCTCCAAGTTGTTTATATAAGAGATAGCTACTTTGAGATCATCAATAGATTTAATTGTTATCGTCGCCTTAATGAGTCCCACTCCGAACTCTTCAGTATCTTGAAATCTTATTGTTAACAGTTTATTTACTTGTGATTGTAAATTTTCAGAATTTAATCCTTCTGGGTTTTCGACATGTCTTGAACTAATTTCCGGTTTTTTTTGATTTAAATTTAAAGACGTATTTTCTTTTGCTTGTGGTTTACCGATAAAAGATTCAATTAGACGATTGAAAATGCAGTCAAAGTCTAATTTTAACATTTTAATGATAGGTTTTATATAGCTTACACTTATAGTATTCATAATATATTTTTTTATTTTGTTTTTATTTTAATAAATAAAAAATTAAATTTAATCAAAAATTACTCAATGTCAACATTCAAATTCAGCCAAAACCAGTATATGAAAAGAAAGTAAAGCATTGACGAATTGGATTTATTAGAATTGCATATATCATTATGAAAAACACTTTTTATTGGCATCGATTATTTCTTAATTGGAGGAAAGACAGTAAGGTTGTTATATTTATTGTAGGGTTATTAATGATTTTTAGAATAATTATGCTAATTGTTTTTCATGATCAAAGGGGCCCGGATCTTACTTCCTCGGACTATTTATTGTTTTTTTTCAGATCATTACGCTTTGATTTACGAATAGCTTTATTAATGGTATTACCAACTGTTTTTTTGGGTTTTTTAATATTTAATGAGGCTTGGGAAAGAAAATTGGACTTTTTAAGAGCTACGATAGGTAGGATTATGATTGTGGTTACTTTATGGCTTTGTGCGGGAAATTTAGGATTTTTTTGGGAATACCACGATCAATATAATCAGTGGATTTATGGACTCTTTCATGATGATTTAAAAGCAATTATGCTGACTGTTTGGAAAACTTATCCTGTAATTTGGATAGCGATAGGAATTGTGGTAATGAGTATTCTCTGTTTAAAATTATTTTCCTTATGGTTGAGTAAAGTAAAAATTTTGGATATGAAAAATAGCAAATTATCTTTGGGCTGGGGATGGAAATTGCTCATGGTTTTAATAATAACCTCACTCTATATAGTGGGTTTGCGAGGAAGTATGATGTCGCGTCCTCTACAAAGAGATGATATAGGAGTGACAAGAGATCATTTTTTAAATAAATTAGTAGCTAATCCTTATTTTTCACTTTATTATACGCATTCCGATCATAAGCATTTGAATCGTGCAGTTGGAATTGAAGTATTTTTAAAAAATCAATCTATTGAAGATGCTTTAATGTTATTATATCCATATAGAAATAATGAATCTAAAAAAATAGATGATTGGATTAAGAAAAAGATCAATACAAATGGAGTAAAAATTAAGCCTAAGCATATTTTTTTAATTATTTTAGAAAGCCAAGATAATTGGCCGATGATGGAAAAATTTGAATGGCTTGATTTAGCGCCGAATTTGAAAAAATTAGCATCACAAGGTTTGTATGTGAAGTCTTTTGTTTCTGCTGGTTGTAACACGCAGGCAAGCCTCAGTGCGATTATTACAGGATTGCCAGATGCCAATGTATTTACCAATTTCCAATCAAGTTCACAAAGTCAGTATACGACAGCTTTTGCGAAACCTTTTAAGGATTTAGGGTATCAGGTAAATCTTTTTTATGGAGGACATCTTGCGTGGCAAAGATTGGGGGAATTGGCGATTAATCAAGGTTTTGATCATGTATATGGACAAGAACATATGCCTTTGACTTCCAAATCGCATTCATGGGGAGTATTTGATGAGGAGTTATTTGATTATGTTTTAAAAACAGTGGATTCTAATGTCCCGAGTGTGAATTTAATAATGACGACGACAAACCATTCACCCTATCCAGTCAATTTGAAAGCAAAGGGATGCCCACAAATCGTTTGTCCGAAAAAATATAGAGATCTAGAAAACAGTTTTACGAAGCCGCAAATTATAGGACATTTGTGGTACAATGATTATTGTATTGGGGGTTTTGTAAAAGAAGCTGAAAAACTGTTTGATCCTGCATTATTTGCAATAACAGGAGATCATACTTCACGGAGATTTTTTTCTAGTAGGCCTAGTTTATATGAATCTAAAAGTGTGCCCTTAATCCTCTATGGCACTTCCAAAATGTTTGGTGAAATAGAAGTTCCGGAAAGGATGGCAGGATCTCATTTAGATATTTTGCCTACAATCATCGAAAGTATTGCTCCAAAAGGGTTTGAATATTATGCATTGGGGAAAAATTTATTTGATTTTAATGGGCAACAAATGGGTTTAGGCGCTGGAGTTGTTATTACGCCTGATGTGATTTGTCCAATTGACCGGATGCACGATTTTGAGGAATTGCCGTGGAACAAGGAAGATCTAGGTAAAATTGATGTCGAGCATTTAGGGAACCTTTATAATGCATTTCATGGAGTGGGATGGTGGAAAATTATGAAGGGAAGTGAAGTTGGTGGGGTGACAACCTCGGTTTCGGATCCTTAGCTAAATACTCCAATTTGCAATTTAGTATTTAACCTGGATTACACATTAAAATTTTTTTCACAATCGTGCTTGCGGTGATTATTATTATTTATTATAAATTGACAAAATCTTAAAAAGGAAACAAATGAGTAATAAAAATACTTCAAGATCTATTTCAAAAGTAAACAGTGGAGCTATTTCACCTGGAAAAGGGTATTCTTTAGACTCACAACAAATAGCTTCTCAAGGATGTTTTAATGTTACAGCCGATCCTATATCAGGACAGACAAGTTATATTCAGCTTGATAAAGCAATGTCATTTTTAGATTTCCAAAGAGAATTACATGTAGATGTTACTGCAAAGAGTAAATTTTGGATGTTTTCTGGCAATGCTGAGGCACACTATATGCGGTCTGTGCAAAATCAAGATGCATCGATGTCTCTTAATTATTTTCAATATGCTGCAGGAACAGTATCTGTTAGTTTGTTGGGATACGGTAAAGATGCATTAAATAAGTTTGGTCAGAGCGCTTATAATGATGGAAAAAATCCGTATTTTGGACTCCTATGTGGCGATAATATTATTGATAGTTACCAGGAAGGTGCATTACTTGCTCTAGGAATAAATCTTCAATTTAAAAGTAGTTATGGTAAAGCGCAGTTCAAGGCAATAGCTGGAGCGTCATTTGCTGACATTTTTAGTGCCTCAGCCGAAATCCAGAAAGTAATTAATAAATCTAACATAGCTGGTTCCTTAGCAATGCAAGCTTTTCAACTGGGTGGAGATCCATCACAACTTGCTCATATTCTATCTGTTGATCCTAGTGGAGATTATTATGCTACATCTTGCAGTCTCGCAGCAATGGATAAATGTATTAAGGCTGCAAATGGGTTATTAGATTACGCTAAAAATAACTTTCAAACACAGTTTTCGTTTAAAGATGGTAAGGGCCTAACACCTCTTGGGGTTGGTTTTATACACTATGTTCCTATAGAATTTATTGGCCTTCACTCTCAATCATTTGTGACCCCGGAAGTTTTGGAGCATCGGAAGCAACTTGCTTCAGCTTTGCAAGAAAATCAATATTACCAACAGAAGTTTAATGGTTTGGTGAATGGTTATATTGTGCCTTGGAATACTATGAGTAATTTATTCAAAGTCTACGACGCATTGCTTAAACAAGCAAGTACTAATGTTAATAGACTAATGGACATAGATCCTAATCAAGGGCCCATAGGCTGTTATGATTTTCCTTATCAGTGTAACAGTATTTATGAGACAATTATGTCAGAATTGAAACCCATTACTGCAAACAATTTAACAACCTTGGATGCTATAAGGTATGCGATATGGTTTGACATATTCGTTTTGTATAAAAATGGAGACATGCCTTCTTCATGGGACGCAGGATTAATCCATGCTAATTCCATCGGAGATCACTTTAAATCACTTGATTTTGTATCAGCGACCCGCACTAGCTTTGATGAGGGGCATACCTATTATTCAAGTAGTGGGCAGATCTGGTGTGCCCATAGTCAGGGTCAGTCTAGCGATGGAGGTATGCATTATTACGGTACGATAACTAATGGCGTTAATGTTTGTAAATACTTAAATAAGAACCAAGGATGGAATGCAAATCAGTCTCCCTATTATTTTGAGGCTTGGAATGGGGATAATTATGACGACAATAATGAAGATAACAGTTTAGCCGATTTTGCTTACTATGATAGCTCTGAGGACCCCCATATTTTAAATCAAGTATACTCAAGTCATGAACATTATGATGATTTGAATCTCACTGAAATAGTTTCTAATTTTTCATAACTTTGTTATGAAGCGTTTTTTCATCATCAGCACATTTTCTCACCAGATTAAACTAAAATCTTGTTTATTAAGCCAACCTTCTTGATTATTAAAAGCACTTTTAACAAAAGTCCAATTAGGTAGCTTGTGTTTTTTATTGATGACTTTTATGGTGGAACCTGCAGGAAGTTGAGCAATAAATGGACTTGTTGAAGTGGCTGAAATGCGCAAAGGAGCATTATTCGTCAGAACGATACCTTCAGTGCGTTTATTGGAATAGGAAAAATGAAGTGCAATGCAAATTATGATTAAAAAAACGCAACCCCAGAAAGGAAGTTGGATCCAAAGTTTATTAGATAGAAAAAGTGAAAGAATAAATAAGAGCGTTGCTAGAATGAGAGAAATTATAAAAATATAATCATAAATGTATGCAGAAAGTAAATTTATGAAAATTTGCAAACCATTCGGTGGTGAAGAAGTTATGTTTATCGCTTGATTGGCTAAATCGAGATTTTTTAAGATATCCTGATTGTGAGGAGCAAAGGTAAGGGCTTTTTGGTAATGAAGGATGGCATGGGGGAAATCTTTATTTTCAAAGTAGGCGTTGGCTAAATTGTAGTGCTGCTGCAAAGATTGGGAATTTATAAGACTTTCTTTGTAGAGACCAATTGCTGTGGAAAAGTCTTTATTATGATAGGCTTCATTGGCTTCATCGAAAGTGGATGCTTTTGAATGAATGAATGAGAGTAATAGAAATAAAAATAATAAAAGATGTTTCATATATAAAGTTATTTTTCTATGTTTTGCAGAAGTGATTCGTATTTTTGAAAGATTTCTGGAGTAAGTTTATGGTTAACTACTGTGCCGCTAAATTTCAGCATGTCGGCAGCATGGAAAAGATGTTTTAAAAAAGTAACATGCTCTTCAGAAAGTTGCATCTGCGAAAGGTGTTCTTCGATATCATGCAGTGTAAGCGCTTGAGAAGTCTTTGGGTGCTCAAGAGAAACTATTTCTGAAATTGCTGCTGTAGCAGCTTCGTAGAAAGCTATTGAATCTTGCTGCGCATAGGCTTTTTTCGCTTTTTGCAAATTATTTTGTATTGCTCTTTGTGTGTTAATTTCTTTTAGATATAATTTATTTTTACTTCTTTTTGATTTAATTTTTTTATATAAAATAAAAAGTATTGATATGAATAGTGCTATCAATAGTGCATATAGGATGAAACTTTTTTTTGCTAACAAAGGAGTTAATGATTTAACAGAATGAGTTATCTCTAATTTAATGGGGAGAAGACCGGCCTGATGAGGGATTGTTGTATTTATTTGGGATTGTAAGGTAGTATTTGGAGATTGGAAATTGGAAGAAGAGGTGGGTGAAGAAGTGATTTTTAGAGGAATGGGATCAGGGGTGATTTCCATGTATTGATAAAGATCTGGGTCAAAGTAATTAAAAATAATGTCAGGGGATTGAGTAATAAGATCAGATTGAGGAATGATGACATATTCGAAAGTTTTTATGCCAGAGAAACCAAATTGGTCAGTTGGTTTAAAGGAAGATTTGGGAGGATAGGTTTTCCAATCAGCGTTGTGGGTAAGGGTAGGTGGAGAAATGCGGTCGAAGTTGCCACTTCCTTTGATTTCTATTTTTAGAGATAGAGGGTCACCTACAGGCGCTTCTGTAGGGATGATAGAAAAGTTTTCGAGGGTGAATTGGCCAATGGCGCCAGTAAAATCGTCAGGTTTATTGTTTTGAGGTAAGGGAGAAATGGATAGATTAAGGGGAGGGGATAGGACTTCAACTTTCTCCGCAGAACCCATTAGACTACTCATCAATGAATCTAACTGTGAATCAAAAGGATCGAAGAGACTACTGGGTAATCTATTTTTCCTAGATGCAGAACGAGATCTCTCAATGACAAACTCTATCTTATATTGAAGGTCTTTGTCTCCTACTTTTATAGGAGTAATATATGTTAAAATATGGAAATTCTTGTTGAGAACGCCATTGACAATGGATTGAGTTTCTTTCTCAACTTGCAAAGCGGAAAATTTAAAATAGTCATTTGGGACTTGTTCTAAATTAAGATGGGGGTGCATTAGTACGTTGCGGGTAGGAATAGAAAAAGTGATATCAAGAGGTACCATTTGGCCAATGTAGATTTGTTTATTTTTAACATTGAGGTCGAGAGAAAAGGGAAGATCATCTTCTGAGTGATTGGGAGCTTTTTCGGTAACAGTGAGTTTGGATGAAGAAACAGGGTATTTTTTACCATCGATTTCAATATCGAAGGCAGGAAGAATGAAATCTCCGATTTTTTGTGGGTGAACAGTGAAAGAAAAGACATGAGAAATAGAAATTTTTCCATTCTCTGAGCGAATAAAGTTTTGAGTACCTAAGTAAGTGAAGGTTAAGCCTTCTACATTAGGCACCGAAGGTACAATATTACCTTGAATACCTTGGATTGTAATATTGAGTAGTCCTGGTTTACCTAAAAGCAGGATTGGAGGTTGAAATGCTGAAGAGACTGTAATCGGTTCTGCAGCTAGTAGGTTTGAAGTTACTAGGAAAAGTATTGCAATACATGGAGTATAAATATTTTTAAACATAGTGTTACCAATCTTTAAAATTATCAGAAGAAATAAAAGGGTGATTTGATTTTTCATTAACAATGGGAAGTTTTTTTTCGGAACTTTTAAAAGATTTTAAAAGTTCTTCTGCTTCTTCTTTGCTCATGGGTTGAATAGAAGTGGCAGTAGCAGAAATTTGTTTGGCCTCTTGAGTTTGAGAATTTTTTGAATTTTCAGCATTCGTATTGGACTCATTATTTGTTTGTTGTTGATTCTTTTCTTGGTTTGGCTGATGTGTTTGTTGTTGATCTTGTTTTTGAGTGTCTTCATCGGCGAGTAGTTCTTGTTGCTGTAAGGAATTGGAAGTTTCGCTGTCCTTATTTTGAGAATCTTGTTGGCTATTAGAGCTGCTTTTTTGATTATTGTTATTATCTTGCTGTTTATTGCCATTATTTTGTTGTTGGTTATTATTAGCTTGCTGCTGATTGTCGTCATTTTGAGGTTCTTGTTGTTTTTGTTGTTCCTGATTTTGCTTTTGCTGTTCTTGATTTTTTTTAAGTTCTTCAATTGTCTTTTTTACAAAGTTTATATTTTCTTGTGCATGAAGATCTGTGGGGTCGAGTTCGAGGGATGATTGGTAATTATTGATAGCATCTTCCCAAAGTTTTATGGTGGACTGAGGGTTAGTTTGCATTGTTTCTTGCCCTTGACGATAGAGAGTATTGCCGATGTTATAAAAAGTTTTTTGTTGGAGAGGAAGGTCTTGGGTTTTTATGGCTTTATTAAAAGCGGATAGGGCAGCAGTATAATTTTGGTTTTTATAAAGGCTTGTGCCTAAATTATAGTTCAGGGTAGGATGGTTTGAGTTTTTTTGAGTTGCTACTTCATAGAGATGTGCGGCTGAGGCAAATTGATTGGATTCAAATGCTTTGAAAGCTTTTGAAGGGGATGCATTGAGGTTGCTGGAAAGCCAGTTAAAAAGAAAGACAATTAAAAGTAGATTGGAAATATTTTTAATACTTTTAGTCCGTGTTGAGAGGAGTATCGATGCAGTAAATAGAATTATGGCTATAGCAAGTGGCCATTGGAAACGTTCTGTAGGGACTTGGCGGAGGGTGGAAGTGAGTTCTTGTTTAGGGATGTTATTAATGGCGGATTGATAAATTTTTTCTAATCCTTCGCCTTTAGTTCCAAGTGGAGTGTAGAAGCCTCCTGTTGCTTGGGCAATTTTAGAAAGAGTTTGTTCATCGAGTTTTGTTTTGACAATTTTGCCTTGAGTGTCGCGAACGAAGTCGGTGGAATTATCGGAAGTTTTGATGGGAATTAATTCGCCTGTAGAAGTTCCTACCCCCACGGTATAAATTGTGATATTATCTTTTGCAGCAGTATGAGCTGCGGTAATACCAGATTCTTCGAGATCTTCACCATCGGAGATGAGAATTAGAATTTTGAAGTTGTTTTCCTTTGAAAAAACAGGAATAGCAGTGCGAATAGCGGCAGAAATATCGGTTCCTCCTCGATTTAAAACTCCAGGATCTGTTTGTTTAAGGCATTCTGTAAAGGCATTATAATCGAGAGTGAGGGGACATTGGAGGAAGGCAATGCTGGAAAAGGCGATCAAGCCAAATCGATTGCCTTCGAGTTTTTTGACTAAATCGAGAATAGAATATTTGGCTCGTTCAAGACGATTGGGTTTGATGTCTGGGGCGAGCATACTTTTTGAGACGTCTAAGGCAAAAAGGATGTCGATACCCTTAGCTTTTTGATCTTCCCAAGTGTAGCCCCATTGTGGCTGAGAAAGAGCAGCAAAAATAAAAAAGAGTGCAGCCAGGAAAAGACAAAATTTTAAGACATAGCGGCGATTACTATAAGAGGAAGTTAGAGAAGGAAGAAGTCCAGGAGCTGCAAAAGATTTAAGAAGCAAGTGGCGGGTTTTCTGAGCATAGCAAAAACTCAATAATAGGATTACTAAAATGGGAAGAAATGCATAAAGCCAATATATGTTGCCAAAAGTCATGGAAGTGTTCTAAAACGTGTTGTTGTTAAAATTTTTTCGATAAATAAAAGAGCCAGGGCAAGGTAGAGCGGAAACATGAAAGCTTCCTGATAATTTGTGTGGTTTCTTAATTTCACGTTTGTTGTTTCTAGACGATTAATTTCTTTATAAATATCACTGAGTTCCTTTAAATTCGTCGCTCTGTAGCTTTTTCCGTTTGTGCGTTCAGAGATTTTAATTAAAGTATCTTCATCCATTGGAATATTTGCTTGTATAATCAAAGGGCGACCATAATGATCTAAAATTATGTTGCCATATTCATCAGCATCTAAAGCGGGAACTATCCCTCCTTTCCCTACGGCAATGGTGTAAATTCTGGCATCAAAGGTAGCAGCGATCTCAGATGCTGTTAGAGGAGAAATTTGGCCAGTCGTATTTGCTCCATCGGTGAGCAAGATGATAACGCGGCTTTTGGCAGGTAAATCTTTAAGACGATTGACGCTCATAGCAATTGCATCACCAATGGCGGTGCCTTGTGTACCTACGCCAACTTTAAGGCGCTTAAGATTTGTTTGTAGCCAGTCGTGATTTAGAGTCAAAGGGCTGACAAGGTAGGAGTTTCCGGAGAAGGCAATGAGTCCGATTCTATCATTAGGACGGTCTTTAATAAATTCTTCTAAAACATTTTTAGAAACATCTAGACGAGTAACGAGATTATTGTGTGTTGCGAGGTCCAAAGCGAGCATGGAGCCAGAGATATCTAAAGCCAAAATGATATCGATACCACTGGCTTCAACAAAAGATTCTGCTTTAAAAAATCGAGGTCGGGCAAAAGCGACGATGAGACAAGTTAGAGTAAGTAATGAAAGTAAAAATAAGAAATTTTTATATCTGGAAGGTTTAAGCTTAGAAACTTTTTGGGCAATGGCGGTATTGGAAAATACTAGAGATGCCGATTGGGTTCCCGGGCGACCTTTAAGGAAGGCTATTAAAGGAATTAATAATAAGAGCCATAAATAGTGAGGATTGTGGAATTCGAAATTCATGAAACTTCTTTTTGGCTAATTGAGGAGAGGAGGTTATTCGATTGAGGTTCTTCTTGATGTGCTTGGGTTAAAAACAGATGTGCTTTTTCGTATAAAATTTTTTGATCATGAGGAGTAAATTGAATTTTTGCAAATTTCGCTAAGTCACACATTTCTAGGAATGTGGCTAAATTAGTAAGGGGTTTTGAACTAAAAGTCATATTTTGCTGGATCTTATATAAGAATTCTTCAGTGGTTTTTTCCGAAGCATGAAAATGGAAAGCATTTTCTAGATAGTGGCGAATGATATCAGAAATTTTTACTGAAAGAAGTTTATCCATTCCGGGTTGGAGGAATTCTTTAGTATTTGTTAGATCGCGAATAGCTTTTTCGTAGGGGGTAAGATGAGCTTCTAAAGATTGGGTTGGTTTTCTAAGTTTTTTTATTATGAAGTAGATTAGAAAAATGATACCAATGAGTACGAGACCGCCGACTATTGAAAATAAAGTTAGGTGTTCTTGCCAGAAAGGCAAGATTTCAATGAGTCCTTTAACATCATAGATATCTTCCATTGTATTAACGTAATCTTTTTTTTAAGCGCGCTTGTAAAAAATTTCTTAATGCTGAAATATAGGGTTTATCGGTTGAAATGGAGAGAATGTCGATGCCTTTTTGTTTTAAAGTTGCCTGGAAGGTATTGAGACGTTTACGATTCTCGTGTTCATAGAGTCTGCGAACTTCTTTATTGTAGGTATCGATTTCAATTTGTTCGCCGGTTTCAGAGTCTTCAAGGGTAATGATTCCCACTGGAGTTAATGCTAGTTCTCTAGGATCCGTGAGAGTTACGCAAATAAGATCGTGACGATTTTTAGTGATCTGTAAGTTTTTAACTAGATCATTGCGTTCATATAAATTTAGATTTAAATTTTGACTTAAATCTTTTTTACTATGCAAAAAATCACTGATTAAGAAGACAATAGACTTTTTATTGATAACGCTATTAAAATAGTCTAATGCATGATTGATATTGGTTCCCTTATTGTCTGGTTTGAAGAATAGAATTTCGCGTATGAGTCTTAGGACGTGAAAGCGGCCTTTCTTGGGAGGAATAAAGGTTTCGATCTTATCTGTGAAGAGAATAAGACCTACTTTGTCATTATTTTTAGTAGCCGAAAAGGCGAGTAGGCTTCCGAGTTCTGCGGCAATTTCACGTTTACTTTCGAGGACAGAACCAAAATTACCGGAAGCACTGAGGTCTATTAATAGCATGATAGTTAATTCTCTTTCTTCGCGAAATTTCTTGATAAAAGGGCGGTCCATTTTTGCGGTTACATTCCAATCGATTGAGCGCACGTCGTCGCCAGGTGTATATTCGCGGACTTCTTCAAAGTCCATGCCTTGGCCTTTAAAGATGCTGTGATAGGCGCCAACCATGGCATCAGTAACCATGCGGTTCGTTTTAATTTCTATTTGACGAACTTTTTTTAGGATTTTTTTTGTGAGTTCTGATTGATTCTCCATTTTAGTGATAGTTGAAGCTTATGGAGAGGTTTTTGTATTATGGAACGGGTATGGTGTTGATGATTTTTTGAATAATGTCTTCACTTTTGAGACCTTCAGCTTCCGCTTCATAGCTGACAATGATTCTATGTCTTAAAACATCCATAGCTACTGATTTGACGTCTTGTGGCGTAACGTAGCCACGTCCATTAATAAAAGCCAGAGATTTTGACGCAAGGGTTAGATTGATTGTGGCACGAGGAGAAGCTCCAAATTGAATGTAGTCGTCTAGTTTAAGTCCATTGCGGCTTGGTTTTCTCGTAGCGAAGACGATTTCTACGATATAGTCTTTAACTTTATCATCGACATAGATGGTATCAATAAGTTCTCTGGAGCGGGCAATTTCCTTGGGTCTAATGATTGGATTAACCGTTAGATTTGGAGAGTTGGTCGCCATGGAATCGAGGATTTTTCTTTCTTCCTTTTGCTCAGGGTAGTCAATTTTTACTTTTAACATGAATCTATCGACTTGGGCTTCTGGGAGAGGGTAAGTACCTTCTTGATCGATAGGATTTTGAGTCGCTAATACGAGGAATGGGTCGGGTAAGGGATAGGTGGTTCCACCGATAGTGACTTGTCTTTCTTGCATAGCTTCGAGGAGAGCACTTTGAACTTTTGCTGGAGCGCGATTAATTTCATCAGCAAGAATTAGATTAGCAAAGATGGGACCTTTTTTGGTAAAAAATTCTGATTCTTTTGGGTTATATACTAAAGTTCCAATAATATCTGCAGGGAGAAGATCTGGGGTGAATTGAATTCTTTGAAATTGGGACTGTATAGCCGCTGCAAGTGTTTTAATGGAGAGTGTTTTAGCTAAACCGGGAACCCCTTCGAGTAGAACATGGCCATTGCTTAAAATACCGATTAATAGTGAATCGATAAGGTGTTTTTGACCAACGATTACGCGAGCCATCTCTTGGCGTAAAAGCACGACCCATGAAGAAGCTTCTTTTACTTTATCATTAATTTCAGGAATTTGTGAAGTAATCATAGTGGTTGAATTGTGAATAGTATTTTGAAACTACTTGAAAATCAAGGCATTCTTTTAAAATTTTTCTGGATGATTGGAGATAAATTGTTTAAATAATTGAATTGGGAGTAAGGTATCTGAATAACCGAGACCTTCTTTGAATTCGGTAGTTTTTAAACAGGTATAATTGAGGTTCATGGTTTGACTTAAGTAACAAAATGTGTCATCTTCGCGTTCTTGGAATAGTTCAATTATTTGAGTATTGGGTTTGCAAAAGATGATGTTTGTTAGTCCTGCGCCATGGGCTGCAACGATAGTTTTTGCTTGAGAAAATAGTTTTACTTGTTGGACAAAGTCTAGGTCCTCGAGATAATATTTTTGAAATCCTAGAGGTCTTAGGACATTAAAAAGCTCATCTTCATTAATAATGCGGCGATGAGGGGCTTTTTGCCGTGATATAAAAATTTTATTGCAGAATTGCTGTTCAGAAAAGTTTTTGGTAAGGGGAAGGAATTTATTTTGCAAATAGTCGCAGACCCACCTTGGGGAATAGCAGGATTTTGATACATAGGAAGGTATAATGAGTTCATCGGCTTCTATATAAGTGTTTTTATCAGCTTGAATGAGTTTGCTTGTATTTATGCCTAGGCATTGAAGAGTTTTCTGTTGAAAAGCCAGATCAATACGTGGTAGGTAAATCCAGTCATAAGAAAGCTGATCAATTAAAGCTAATTTGGGTATGATTTCCATCATCCAATGGTAGTAGTTATGATGTCCTTCTTGTGCTAGGACCAGTACTGTTCCTTTTAGTTTCTGGGCTTGGGGTAAATTTTCGAGGCATGCCTGAGATTTTTTGATGGGTGACCAGGGCCATATTAGCTCAGAAATCATAAATTGCTTATTTATAATTACATACCCTTGGTCGGAATAAATATAAGCTTTGGGGATTCGCAGTATGAAGGTTTCAGGGATACGAGGGGTTGCGTAAGTGGAATCCTCTGAAGAGGCAATGGGGAATCTTTCGAATGATAATTGAATGGGATCATGTACTTTAGTGTAATGGAGGGAATTAGGATTGATATGTTTTAATTGTTCAATGGATATAATAGAAATTTTCTTAGAATGAAGGCAATGCAGGGATAAGAGGACGAAGGAAGCAAAAGTTAGGTAAGTAAAAATTAAATATATTCTATCTTTCATAGGATAGATATATTTGAAGTAAATTGGAGTTTTGACGAGATTTTTTTAAAATCAAAGCGTCAAAATTTAATATTCAAAATTTTGACGCTTTGCATCTAAAAAATCTTCTTTCGAAGTTTATTATGAACTACTTAAATATTAACTTAATTTAGTCTTATATAATGCTAAACTAAGTTCACGTTCTTGTAGTTTTTGTGTGCAAATTTTAACTTCACGTACTGTCTCTTCACGCTTAAAATAGAGTTCGCTGATATTTTGGACATACGTATCTTCATTATTAAGCATAGGCTGGTCATTTAATTTGCTCACAGCTCCTTCTATTGCATCGATTTTCCCATTGAGCTCAATCAAACTAAGTTCAGCAGCTTTTAAAGAATTGCTGACAGAATTATAATCCTGTTGTAACTTAATGAGTACCGGATCTTCTTCATCCATCGTAACTTCTTGATTAAAAGTTCCTATAGGCGCAGAGGGATAAAATGGATAATTTATTGATTGGAAATTTCCTGCTGGTTGGCTATAATTTTGAAATGGCATAGTTTGCATGCTAGGAATGACGGAATTAGTTTGAGTGTTAAATGGCAAATTGGAACCATAAGCTGGATATGCGTTTTGATTATAGTTATTACCATACAACCTATTTAAATTCGGTTGAGGAACTACAGATTGCCATTGTGTATCCTGATTAAATGCTGGAGTAGGGACTGAATATCCATTGATAGGAAATACCGGATAATTAGTAGCCGTTGGAGTTCTAGGCACGACAGATGTCCCCG
>Ga0206822_1141_pt2 | contig 14840 bp, 4 predicted proteins | sample Alteio_BWOrgCont_83_FD_152913 | JGI IMG/M metagenome (GOLD analysis project Ga0206822, IMG submission 152913) | Enriched cells from forest soil in Barre Woods Harvard Forest LTER site, Petersham, Massachusetts, United States -... | ecosystem: Environmental > Terrestrial > Soil > Temperate forest > O... | reverse complement strand
TATTACCCAGAACGGTATAGCACGCTGTAAGCGTGCCGTATCGCACTTAGCGGGCATCATACACAGCATACATGAAAAATTCGTAAGGGATCTTATTCTTTTCGAACTTTTCCCTAAGTTCAGGGTTATCCTTTAGCTCATCCTGAAAAGAACAAATTCTCTCGGCGATGTCCTTTCTTGCCTTCTCAAATACCTCTCTGTCGTATGAAGTGGGTTTTGTGATAGCAATTCTTCTCCTTGTCTCAAAGATCCCTTTCACAAGCTGCCAAATATGGCTCGGACTAGTTAAATTAGCTACCGCCCCGCCAATGACTTGGTGCGATGCAAATTTATAGGAAATCTTTAACCCTTGCTCACGATAGGCTCGAACAACATAATTGCGGGACTCTTTGGGAGCCTTTAGAGAAATAGGCCCAAAGGATTTACTTTCGAGCTCTGATAGCTCGCTTACTGTCATGTAATCGTTTAAAAATCTTTGTCGAAGATCATCATGGGTAAAAACAAATTTCCCATTTTCATCCCTTACAGGCATGACATCCACAAAATAATTAGCAGGTACATCATTTTTCCCATCCGGCTTTTTTGCAGCTTCATGATAGCATTGCCAGCCATTGGTATGTTTTTTCTGGTTGAATACCTTGATTCCCGTCATTTTTTCAAAAATGCCCTCGTCAAACAAAAAGTTCATCTGGGGAAGATACTTTTCATCAAATAAGAGATCAACATCATCATCTCCCTTGATAAATGAACGACTTCTTTCAATCCCCAAAACCGTGCCAGAGCAAGCACTATAGGCTATTCCTAATCTTGTAAATACCTGGTCGACGGCCTCAGCAACAGCATAAAGCTTGCCTATCTCTGCTTCTGTTTCAGGTAATTGTGGTGTTTCGTCAGGCCCAAGAGTTAAAAAGGTATTTATCGCATAATCGTTATAAACAAAGGGAGAAGCAATAATGCCTACTATATTCCGTGCGTGTTCTGACACGGAGACCCCAAGTTCACGCAGATTGCTAACACCGAATCCTTTCAAAGTTATCGCACTCCAGGTCCATGAAAGAATTGAAGCTGCCTCAAATGTAGATTTTGCGATCTCTGCCTTTAGACAAGCCAAGGCAACCCTAATCCCTTTGAAGTGACTGTTGTCATTTCTTAATGATTCCCTTAAGCTATAATTTTCCAACACTACTCTGGCATCCCAATCTTCCAGACTTTTGATCATAAGTTTCTCCTATTGTCTTTTGAGTAGAATATGGTTTACCAAGAAATCTCATTTTTTGAAACGTTAAATAATTCCTATATATCCGCGTAGAACCTGAATACAGATTGAATATTATTTTCCAAAAACATAGCATCGTAGCCATGTTTAGAGTGAAATACCAAAGAAGGTTCTTAAATATATCTCCTGGTTCATCCCTCACGATTTGGGGATAACAAGTAAATTGAAACTGTGAGAGAGCATCCCCCTGAGGTGTTCTTAGGATCATCAAATGACATCACACATATCTATGAACCCACGTGTTAGCCCAGACGAGTGCGGCTACATTTAGTTGATAAGCTCAGCCTTTGCTTAGTCCGGAGCGCCAGCGGAGGACGTCTGAAACGAGCCCATAGCGACCGGAGGGAGCTATGGGTACGAGAAAGAAAATCCGAGCTCGGAGCGCCAGCGGAGAGCGATTGACTTTTTTCAACGTTGATTTTTTCCATTTCCAGGGAGATTCAGCTAAAAAATGCATGAAATACTCCAAAATTGATTTGCTTTATGTCTAACAAGTCAATCGCTCTTCGCTTCGCTCCGAGCTCTGATTTTCTTTCTCACCCCCATAGCTCCCTTCGGTCGCTATGGGCTCGTTTCAGACGTCCTCCGCTGGCGCTCCGGACTAAGAAAGGACTTTTGCAATTGTCTCTGTCGGGGTTTTAAGGTTGGTAGTCTTTATTTTAATTCAATGACATTTTTACTGACTGCCCTCAGGATAACTTATGAGGCAAAGGGAAGAATCAATAAAATAATTCCGAAGATAATCCTTGATGTCGTCTATTGTGATGCCATTTATATTACTTAAATATTTTGTCTCACGGTCCAATGCAAAGCCGTATCGAAATGTATTGGATAGATATCCCAACCAAAATTCAGCTGTAACATGAAGAGGCTCTCGATTTTGTCTCCGCGCCTTGGCATTTTGCAATAATTGCTTTAAAATATCTTGCTGTTCCGGTTCCAAAAGAGATCGAATGGCCGTTTTGGCCTCTTTAATAATAGTCTCTGCCTCTTTTGGATCGGTAGTAAGGCTCAAATAAAGATAAGAAAATGAGTATGGAAAATTCAAGTTTTCTGATTTTACTGAAGGACTATAAACTTTATATGTCATCCGCAGTTGGTTTATAATATGGGATTCGATAATCGAATGCATTAGATTTTTTACGAGAAATTGTTTTTGGTCTTTGCCTTCATAAGAAGGGAAAACAAGTAATGCGCTTGATTGTTCCTCATTCTTACCAAAATGACATATTTTGAACTGTTCTTTTGGGCTAAATGTGATTTTGCCAGAATCGGTGGGTTCCATCCTTTGGCATTGATTCGATAAGCTACCTAAGTATTTAACTACCAATTTCTCCATTTCCTCCATTTCAAAATCGCCGACAATTGAAAACTGGAAATCACTTACATGCCCAATAATTTGCCGAAAGTATGTGCGCACCTTTTCTAATGATATTTTTTTGATATCTTCAACCGTGCATGAGCGAGAAATGGGATGATTTGAGGTTATCAATTCGAATACTTGTTTCTCGATCCGAAATACTGCCTGGCTTTCCCTGCTTTTGAATTCATGTTCATATGCGGCTAATGTATTTTCAAATTTCCGCTCAAAATCTTCACTATCAAGATAACTTAAATCACTTAATTTTAGGTGTAGAATTTGAAATAACTTTTCAATACTTGAAGAATAGGTTGAAGAATTTAATGAGATTTCATCCCCAGAAGAACTTATCGTGGGAAATTGAATTGAATTTTCTTTAAACAAATAGAGAAGCTCAGTACGTGTGAAATTTGCGATCCCGCAATCGCTCGCAATTTCACAAGCCATATGATAGCTACGACGTTCGATCGGGTCCAAATGTAAAACGCTCCACGGTTTAATAGCATTCACATAAATTGTGTTTTCACCACCTTGTAGCACTTTTAGGCATATTTGCATGCCATTACTCAAACGAATCTCTTTGATTTGAAAATCTGAAAAATCCTGTTGAAAATCGATTTTGCCTGGAGGCGGAAAGTCAGTTGGAAAGGCTTTACTTTCGGGTGGAGTTGGATTTGCCGCCGGAATCTCGAAATGGTCGCTTTGTTCAATGGCACGAACAAGATCTGATTCATTGAAAGAATGATCGTTCTCAGGGACAATAGCAAGGAGTAGAGTATTTTTTCCTTTTACAAATTTCGTAATTTTTTGAGCAACTGCGGAAGCTTCCAACGAAGGTAGGATCTTTGAAAAGGCTTTTAAAATAAACTCAAGGGTTGGAACTGGGTGGCTAATAAATTCATCAATAATATATTTAGCTATTTCTTCAAGCGGAGTATTAGATATATTATCTAAGCTCGATTCAATTTGAACTTGCATTTGAGACTTGATTAATTCCATTTCTTGATTTGTACAACCTAAAGAATTCATAGTCTCGAAAACTTGCAAAGCACGAAGAAGCCCTTCAACTTCTTTACCTTGCTTGGGAATGATCGCTGTCTGATAGACCTCTGCCCCGCGAATTAGTCGATCAAACGGGATAGGCGGAACGACAGCTAATACCGGTGAATCCACCTGATCCGACAGTTCCTGTAAACGCAATACAGCACCCATAATTGAGATCGTCTGAGCTAATTTCTTTTTTAAAAAAGATTCATCATATACCTTTGCCTCTTTGATTTTCTTGATAATCATGAATTGAGGCTGGGTACATTCTTTGTCTCGATGGATGAAAAACTGCGGAGGAGTATCGATCGTTTCAATAGTAGTGGGTTTTGTAGGAAATTCTGAAGGACTTGCTTGGCCAAAATAGGTTTTAATCCAATTCTCCATTTGAGATTCATTGAAATCTCCGACTGCAATGAAAGCGATTAGTTCAGGATGAGAGTACCATTGCTTATAAAAATTTCTCAGTTCTTCGGCATTGCACTGATTCAAAGTTTCATTTGTGCCGGCAGTAGGGTGAAATGCTTTGCCAAACATTTTTTCCATCACTAGAGCCGTCACTGAAACATCTAAAGATTTTCTTTGCCTGATTTCCTCTTTGATTACCCTACGCTCTTTCTCCACTTGGTCCGGAGCTATCCGCATGCGGAAGACCATTTCATAAAGCATCTTGACCCCTTTTTCCAATTGCTCAGGATTTCGCGTAGGGATTTTGAGCTTGAAGATTGTCGAATTGAGATCCGTGGATGCATTTAGATCGGCGCCGAAATGTACTCCGATAGATTCAAGATATTCTTTTATTTCGCCCGGTTCGAAGCTTTCGGTTCCTAAAAAGGCAACATGTTCTAAAAAGTGAGCAAAACCGTATTGATGCGCTTCTTCATTAAGGGCGCCGACATTGACAGCAACAGACAAATAGGCTTGGCCAGGTTCTACTTTGTTTGGCAGCACCCAAAAGGTCAATCCGTTTTTTAGTTTTTGGCTTTTGTCATGATAGGTTGGATAGGGAGTTGTTGCGTGTGTTAGTGTTGGGATAGACATGAAGAACTCCTAAGGGTTGGTTGTCTGAGATCGTAACTTTTAAGGCAAATATTATTAAAATTAAAGAGAAAAGGATAAGAATCAGCTCAGCCCTTTTTTTAAACGCAAAGGCGCAAAGGGCGCAAAGGAGTAGTAATTAGCTTAGACTCTCAATCTCAATGCAATTTTTAACCACAGAGGCACAGAGACACAGAGAGAGGCACAGAGGGGTTGTACATTGCTACGAACAATTAAACGCGAAGATTCGCTTTTAATTGTTCGTAGCAATGTACAACCCCTCTGTGCCTCTCTCTGTGTCTCTGTGCCTCTGTGGTTAAGAAAGGCGGAGCTTTTTTTGGGCCGTAATGATCCTAAGGCATCTTTAACTAATCACTTGCAATCAATTACTATTTTTATTAAAATTCATATTTTCTATTCTACTATTAATGGTTTTTATACATGTCATACCCTATCCACAAAAACCCTTTACTTACAGATATTGTTTCACCACCGCCTCGACCTCCTCCCGTCTTACATCTTGTTCCCCTATCTTCAATAAAATTTGATTCCTTACAGGACAACAAGGCAATATTGATTGACCATATAAAAGGCCTCCTCAGTGCGTTTCCTTTAGATAACACCTATATAAATCAATTTACATTGGAACAATTGACATATTGCCTGGAACTTTTACCTGATATACTGGCTGCCTCTTCCTTCTCTGCTGATAAAGTTATCGATTTCGTACAACTCATATTACTATTACAAAAACTAAATCTACAGAAAGATGAAGAAACTTTTCCTGAGGAAAGAAGTAAAATAGCTTTCCAAGTTTCTGTTCTTCAAAGAGGCTTTAAAGCCATAAGTCTAATATCCGGGCATATCCCCCTTCTCGATAAAAAAATTTTTAATGGTTTCTTCTCTGAATGCCCCTTCCAAGCAGGCTCTTTGCATGTTAATGTATTGTACTTTTTTGCCTATTCCAATGGGAAAGACCTCGCTCTAAAGGATTTTTTAGACCTATTGAAGAAAGCTCCAGCCGGGATAACTAAGATTATTGAGGATTTTAATTACCAAAGGCAGCCCGAGGCATTGTATGATCCAGATGCGCTAAGATGGTGGGTCGACAACAGCTTGAATGAAATCATTTTCTATAGCCCATTTAGGCAGTTAACAAACGCTTTTAAAAGCAATCCACTTAATCAATTTCCTTTCGATTGGATTCTACAAATTATACAACTAACCACGGAAAGCAGGGTCTTAAGGAATGACATTCTAACTCTCATAAAATTGATTTCCAAAATGTGCTTTGGTGATAAAATCCAAATGTGCATTGCCGGCCCAACTATCAGTTCCATTTCCATTCATGAAAATTCCGATGGGATCCTACCCTTTTTATCAAAGCTGCTGCAATATCACCCTGTAAGCGCTTTGAACCTCTCAACGGACTTTCTATTTCCTTCTTCAATAAAAAAACGAAAAGCCATCCATAAAGAAACTCTAGAATTGAAAACCCGAAAAAAGCCGCGGCTCGAATCCACAAGAGCGCAACCTCCTGAAGCCCCGGAAAAACCAATGGAGGGCAGCCTTGAACCTTCTCGCACTTCATTAAAACGAAAAGCCATCCATGAAGAATCAGAAGAATTAAGAACCGGAAAAAGGGCGCGGGTCCAATCCACAAAAGCGCAACCTCCTGAAGCCCCGGTAAAACCAATGGGGGACACCCTTGAAGCTTATCGCATCAGCAGCCAATTGAGTGAAATCCGTTTTTCCCCAAGAAGTTTGGTTGCAATCATCCAGGAAAGAAGCCAGCAAAAGCTTCATCCCGAAGAAGTGAAGCAAATCCTTCATCATGCGGAAAATCAAGGTTTACATTCCATCGCCTTCTCAGCGGCAATATTCGCCTCCGATTTAGATTACACTTCTGTCTTTAGTGATGCCAAAGCAATGATTTCTATCATTCTTCCAACGGCTGATACAATTTCTGGTAATCCAGAATGTTTGCGGTCATTACAAAATCTAGGTCGTCAATTTCCTATCAAAAATCTAAAGTTTCCTCAGCCTTATTCTGTAGAGTGGCTAAGTCAACTCAATGGCCTTTTTGATATACTCCCAAGGGAATGTACTTTTGATTTAAGCGAAGGGCCTTCCTGGTCTCAAGAGGCCTTGCAACAATTATTGCGCAGCTTGAACAACAAACCCGCAGAATTTGTCTTTTCTTTCGATAATCATCCCTCATTAGAAAACTTCCTTCGTAATGAGTTTGTGACCGTTTCGATACACAAAGATCCTCAGTTTGATGTCGAGGCGCTTCCCATTTACGATGCCAATATATTAGATAACCTTTTCTTGCTGAATAGGCATTTAAGAGGTCGAAAACACATCTCCGAGACGATGAATCTTTCGGTTTATGAATTTGGCCTCATTACTTGGAGAAGTATAGTAACATCAAAATATTTCATAGATTTAGCAGGTCTCAAACATCTATCTGAACCTGATTGGGTGTCTTATCTTGAAGTATTTGATTTTCTATTGAACCACCTTTGTTTTATGGATACTGAAATTGACTTTTATGAACTCGCAGCGAGTTCATTTTCAAACATTTCTGATCAAGAGATCCTTGACATCACCATATACCCAAATATTTGTATGCGCACACTGAGGTCCGCATTCAGAAGCCTGAGGTCAGTGGAATCTCTGAACCAATGGTACCAAAATTGTTTTGAAATATGTGAACAGGATGAATATCAAGCAAAAATTTTCGCTGAATTTTGGACCGATCTTAACGAAAAAGAAGACCTGGAAAAATTTCTCGCACTGCATGCCCATATGGACGACTTCGAACCTTCATGGAAGGATTGGGAAATCCTCTTGTATTCCATAGATAAAGGTATTATTAATTGCGTAAACGTCCCTACAATACTGCTTAAATGGCTCCCCTTCTTGAACTTGAATGATGAAGATGCAGATGCTAAGGAAAGTATATTGAGAGATCTTTTACCCTATTTCATAAAAACAAAAGACCAGCAAGCCTCTATCGATATATTTTTCCGTTTGATACAAGATCCATTCTTTAAGGGAAATGGGCGTCTTTGCGCTACATATATCAGTTACTACTACGAAGATATTAACCATCTGGAAGATCGGGCCAGACAGGCCATTCCCATTATCGTGGAATGGTTATATATTATTCCAAAGATCAATAAAGAGGATAGAAGCTGGCAAATCCACGCAAATGATGATTTCAACTTGGAGTTCATGCGTGAAGCAGCAAAATATCCTGAACTTTTTCAAGATTATCCTAACATGTTCTTTTTTTGCTTAAGAACTTCATGCGCAAGAAAAAAAGATGGGCTGGAAGTATGGCAGGACTCATTCAAAAAGCTCATTGCTAATGAGGCGGCTCGTTCTGTTATGATAGAAACGATGCGACAACCTGTCTCTATTCCTTTTTTTGACGAAGCTCTCCTAAGCATATTTCGTGAGTTTGATTATCGAAATCGAATTTTCGAATTTAAGGATTTTGTCCTGACTATTCTTTCCCAGAGTATTATTATATTTCAAAATAATCAACAAATCACCTTATACGTTGATTTGTTGTTCTTGATGCTGTCTAAAGGAGAATGCCCGTCTTCCCTGCCGATTCATTCCCGATTGGAATTGACGCAAACTATCGCTGCAAAAGTTCAGAAGCTCAACCCTGACATTCAAATGAACCGTTTAAAAACATTGCTGCCACTGGCTGTTGCATTCATGTTTGGAATGAAAATTGATAATGCCCTTGAGAATATGCTTCGAGGATTGCTGAAACTGAGTTGGTTTCCGAATACTTACGTGATATCTACAAGCATGATTCCAATTATTTTTCAAGAAATGGCCCAACGCAAGTTTCCTTTTGACCTAGATCAGAGGTCAAAGCCGATTGCATTTATTGACTGGATTGTCGCAACGAACCCGAATCTAACGGAAGCCGAGCAAAAAGGATTTATCCACTTTATTAAGTTGCTCTTTAAAGCAAATGATGAGTTCAGATTGCAGTTTATTATCACCATTTCATCCGTTATTTTTTTTGAAAATAATCAAATTATCGCCGATTGGCTGTTTAATCTTACTGTAAAAAATCCTAACTATTACGATCATAGCACTCCTTTAAATAGTCTTTTAGCGGCATTTTGGAAAAAAGAGAATCTAACCATTCTCGATAAGAAGAAAATCATTTCTTTGGTAAGCCGAACAAACAATCCAAATTCAACTGCATACGGATCTAAACATTTCTTCGATCTTTTATCATATTATTTAACAAATCCAAGAAGCAGCGCCCTTGCTTGCTTTAACCTATGTAAATTAGCTGTATATGGTAAGCTAGAGTTCGACCAAGACCAAATTGATTTACTTATTAAAGGATTAATTGAAAGTATAAATGGTGGAATCCGACTTCCAGAAGTACTTACTTTTCTCGCAAACATTCGAGATCCAAAATTGCAAACCCTGCTTCAAATGAATTGCATTCTCCTCTCTTCTCCTTCAGTATTTTGTCGAGACCCAAATTGCATTCAGTTATTGTTACCAGTAATGAATAAAATCAAAATAAAGCTTGATTCTAAAAAACATGAAGATTTTAGGGATTGGACCCAATTATGTGAAAAATTCGGTTCCATTTTCATTTTGTACTCCCTGAATCATTTTTGGACTCCCGACATAATCTATAGAATATTTACGACTATGACTTCCAAAGATTCATTTGGATCGATATATTTTGCCGAAATACAATTCAGAATGAAATACCATCCGGAAATTTTGGATTTTCAAAATAATAAGGAATTCAATTCTAGGCTCTGTAAGCAATTTAGCGAGAAAGTCGAGCATGATGTATTAGAAGAACGTCTATGTTTAAAAATGCTTTCTCAGCTTCAGCTCCATCAAGACCCTGTTTCGTTCTACAAACTGCTTGCGTCAACTCCTTCCTTCCTTAAAATCATGTTTAAACACATCGAAGAAGATGTGTCAGCCTATGTAATAAGCCGAAAACCTGTTTTAAGACTCTTACAAAGACTGTCATTGGAGCCTAATAGCTTGAAAGATTCCGCCCCAACAGTTTGTATGATTGTGCGGGAATTATTCCCTGAAATTCCTAAAGACCTGTTTGTCACTATCGTTAAAGCATTTCCCGGAAAAGAAAAAGATATAATAGGTAAAGAATTGACACCGGAGCAATTACAATGGAAGCAAGAACTTTCTATTCCGGTGAACCCTGCACACTTTGAGAAAGCTAAAGAACTTATAAATGTTCCTCCAATACCCACGACAGGGATTCCTAGTTTTCCGCTTACAAAAAAGGTTGATTTACTCCAATTTTTTGAAAAGTCAAGGCTTGACATTGTCTTTTTTCATGCAAACTACAAAATTAAAGACAGTGAGGAATTTTTCGAGCGCCTTAAGCAGCATGCGAATCATTTTGAAGACCTTTCAGGATTTATCGTTGAGCTCTCTCCACAAAATGCCTTTGAGGCCACAGCAAAGATTTTACATGCTTTGAAATCTGAGGACACAAAATCTATAGAACCCTTTATCGAGACTCTGCAAATTCTTTGGCTTGTCATTCTATTGCGAAAAAATGAAAAAGAAGAGTCTGATCTAGCATTCATTGCTATCAAGCAAAACCTTCAAAATTTCTTAGGAATAATTCTTTTGCAAACACATGTCACCGCAGTCCCTGAGGATGAAGCTGAATGCATAAAATTTTGGAATACTTTGTCACCAATTTTAAGATTGATAACAGCCTACTTCCATTATCGCGATCCTAATGGAATTCAAGATCACTTGCGAGAAATTGCAAAATTGAACCAAATTTGCGCAACCGGTTTTGAAGAAGCATTGCGAATGTTATATTACATTGTAAAAGATGAAAATAAAGATATTTTGCCTTTTGCTGAAGACAAAGAAAGCAGATATCAAGACGATAATCTCGAGAATTCCATCCATCTTCTGTTGCATGAAATACGCTGGCAGTTTTTCCGAGATCACAGATCGGTGAAGCATTACGAGATAGATGAGGGCTTACATATTCACTTTTGGCATAGGGTTCAATTGGAACTGAGCAATATTGCGGGTATCTACAATCCGATATCACGGCCGGATCCTAATGATACATATATTCCTGTTGCGACTAACGCACTGATTTCTCATATGAAGAGCGAATTTCAATGCCAATATAATAGTGTGACGATCATCGATTGGATTGAAGAAGCCTTCAAAAGCCGTAAATTAACCTACGAAAAAGCTACCGATTGGTTTCAGCAAAAAGGTTTTAGTAGCGCTCACGATATGTACGATGAGGATGGTTTGCTGAAAAGGGAGTCGATCGTTTATATTTTAAAAACTATTGGCGTATTGGATAATACTCCTGTAGAAACAGGTTCTTAACCCCTTTTTTTTAAACGCAAAGGCGCAAAGAATCTAACCCCCTTTTTGACCACAGAGGCACAGAGACACAGAGAGAGGCACAGAGGAGTGAAAAATTGCAGAAAAAATTGTCGGGTTTTTTTCTGCAATTTTTCACTCCTCTGTGCCTCTCTCTGTGTCTCTGTGCCTCTGTGGTTAAAAAGGGGGTAGAACCTGGTTCTGCAGGAATGGAATCAGAACAGGATTTTTGGCATTTTACCCGGCGGCCATTGACTGAATATCTCCGCCAATACTTCGAGATCCCCTCGACATTTTTCAAAGAACGACACGCAAGCCTCCGTTAACATCTCACAATCGTTCTCTACACTATAATTTAAAATGCTGCTGAATTCATCCGTACTAACTATAGTCACTTCCCTCACATCCACACGATATCGCTTAGCCGCTTGCAAAAGCTGCTCCGCCTTTGCGTAATCCTTTTCCTTTAGTTTTCGACTGATTTTTTCCTGCAATAATTCTTTGGATTTTTCAATCCCATCCAAAAAGCGTATATGCTTAAAAATATGATCAAAAAAGAAAATCTCCTCAAACGCATCCTGATTTCTAACTAGATATTCATAACACAATCTTGCGCATTTCTCCTCGTTATAACGGTCTGAAATGGCCAAGAGAGGTATAATTATCTCCCTAGTAAGACGGACTTTTTTGCCTTCCATGAATCTAAAGAAAACCTCATACGCCTGACATTCATTTTGGTCCTCATCATGCAGCCAAATTTCTATACCATTGCCCTTCAAGAGACCTTCGAGCTTCTCATTTTGCAAAATGGCTTTGCGATGGACCTCCAGATTTGACGCCAAAAGTCCGGACTTGGTTTTTATGTGTATGCTCATTCTTCCAAATTCATCGACACTTGCATCCGGACCCATGATACCTAGATTTTTTCCCATGCCGAGAAGAATATTATCTATTCTATCGCTTTGTCCGTGAGTTTCGTGGATTGCATCGACAATTTCCCCAAATAAGCTAAAATCATTAGGAATATATTTCTGAATAAGTTTTAAAGAAGAAATCAACTCATCTTCCGTCATCGTTGGTAGCTGTTCAATAAAAGAAATGTATATTTTTTGGGAATCTGATAACAATTTTCCGGCATATTCTTCAAATCGAGAAGAGCCTAATTCTTTTAGGAATCGAATTAACTGGCTTGCGTTCATTTTCCGAACAATCGGTTCTGCTATGGAATGGATACCTAATTCCCACAAGGCCTTTCCTGAAAGTACTGGATCAAAATTATACTTTCCGAAAAGCTTAAGTTGTTGGATATACATCCTAGTTTTGAGGGCCATTTGCTCGTGTTTTCCGGTAAAATAGTACTTTGCAATACGTTGCGCAACCTCGCTCTCAAGCCAAGGCAGCAGCACGGGAGCACCGAAATCGCCAATACAGTTCGCTGTAATCAAGCAGAACTTGCCTAAATCTGAGGCCGACGCCCAATATTCTTCTGCAATGACAGCCAAAACAGCGGCTACAGCAAAGGTATTTGCTGTCATTAAAGTCCATTTGCGCCATCCGCATGTTGGCGATGAACATGATGAAATTTCTTCTTTCTTCCATGTGGAATAGTGAGCTATATGCTCTAAAATTTTCTTAATCTTCTCTGCCGGTTTATCTTTTTTTAGGTGGCTCTTTAACAATGAGACCACATAGGCATTAGAGAGCACCCCTCGTTCAACGGGCATTTCAATAACAACGGGTGTGTCGGATTTTGCAGGATTTGCAGGAGGTGAAAGCAGTTCAGTGGATTGTACAGACATAGTTACACCAAATCTAATATTTCGATCGGAAATTTTTTCATGGGAAATTGCCGATCTATCGCTGCTTGGCCATTGATATCTTGTTTTGCACGAAAGACCTGGCAGGCTTTCTTAATGTTTTCTTTTTTGTGAATCTCGTAAAAATTCCACAATTCACCGATAACCTCGATATGTATGACTTCCAAAAATCTTGCTTCAACGAAAGGATACACCCTTGAAAAGCGAACGCATTGTTTAAGAAGGTTAATGTTCTTGGTCAAAATGGTAATATGTATTTTAAGGGAATTTGCAATGTCCTGTGATAAATCCAATCCTAGATTTTCTTCTTCGATTAGAGCAAGGATTTGATCCATTAGTTGGTACTCTTTGTTCTGACTTGCTTCGCAAAATTTTTGTTTAACCAAATCTATATTCTTAGCTCTGATATCGGGAATATGGGAATAAGAAAGAATAGCTTTGAACATCTGAATAGTTGGTAATTCATTTTGATGTTCGATCAGGTATTCATAGCAAATTTTGGCGCAATCATGCAAAAGAAACTGTTTTGCACAAAACATGAGTTTCAGGACCGTCTTATGGGAAATCTTTAGCTCTTTAAATTCAATAAAATTGAAAATTTGATTGATCGCTTCTAACTCATCTTCGCTTTCAGCTTCCAATTCAATCTCATTAAGTCCCTTTTGTTTTAGATCTTTAAACTCATCTTTTTCTAAAAAATCACGCTTTACAAGCATTTCAAAATATTCATATTTCATCAGGTCTCTGATATTCATTTTCCGAACATGAGTGCCACTTGGAGCTATAATGTGAATGGCCAGCTGAGGCCGTATATCTTGCAAAAGGGCTGTATCCGGCAAAATGCCTATCGCCTTCCCCTCTTTTAACAAAATGGAATCAAACCCTTTAACAGGATCTACATTCTCCAAAGCGTTGATGATTTCTTTCCATATGGTTCGATCCACTTGTATGAATGGAATTAACTGAGAAAGCTCCTTTTCATACTTATCCTTATCCAATGTATTTATTTGCAGGATTAATCGTAGAAATAACTGCTGATGGGGAAATAGAAGGTTATCGGAAAATGCATCAAATCGGGCTGCTCCCATGTTCCTCCGGGTCTTCATGAGTTGATATGCATTCATATCATTAAGCAATGCACGCCGTATCGGTTCTGATATGCACAGGTCGAATAAACTCAATGCCAAGTCTGATTCCCCCCTGAAATCATCGCCCTCATGCTGAGTTAGGCCGAGCTTAAATGAATCGATCTTGCGGCATAATTTTTCGCTCCGGTTCCTATAAGAATTTGATGACATATCAGCACCAATGGACGTCCCTAGACATGTAAACAATAAAGGAAGGCCAAGGCCCACTACTGCCGCAAAAACAAGCCCTATATCGGTCAAGACTCCTCCTGTAGTCATTTCGTAAGTGCCTGTTGGACAATCATAAGATTGATCCCAAATGGACTTACCATGATCAATACTACTATTTTTTAAGATTTGGCACGTTGACAAATTAAATTTATAAAAAGCAGTACAGTCACGAATAGGTTCACCCCATACAATTTCCCAGCATTCTTCTCTGATTGGGTCATCACGCACTCTCCAGAACCACGTCACGAAAAGTCCAAATGATACCCCTATAGATAAAGTTAACGCAGTGAAAACTCTCCATTTTCTAAATTCACATCTATATGAACCACTGGCCTTTTCTGATTCACTCTGGTACCACGGTGCATTTGCTAAAAAGATTTCGGCAACCTCTTTGAGTTTAACCGGAAGATTTTTTTTCCTTTCTTCCACTTCTGTTGTAAGTAAAGAAATGACCCTCCCGTTTTTAAGGGCTTCCTTTTTGGGAATTTCCGATGAGACCGCAGGGTTAGATCCGAGCAGATTTGGAGAAACTTGCAGACTAACAG
>Ga0206822_1052_pt1 | contig 14860 bp, 13 predicted proteins | sample Alteio_BWOrgCont_83_FD_152913 | JGI IMG/M metagenome (GOLD analysis project Ga0206822, IMG submission 152913) | Enriched cells from forest soil in Barre Woods Harvard Forest LTER site, Petersham, Massachusetts, United States -... | ecosystem: Environmental > Terrestrial > Soil > Temperate forest >... | reverse complement strand
GAAAGTTTACAAGATTTCCTAAAGAAAGCAACTGCTCCCATAGATCCTAAAAATCCTGATTATGAAAATTTAATGAAATATTCTAATCCAGATCTTCAACTTTTAAAGAAAAAAACTTTAGCCGATGGTAGAATCAAAGTTGTATATGCCCATAAATTAGAGGGTGAAAATTATGAAGGAGTCCAAAAAGTTGTTAGATTTGGGAGTACGTTAAGAGACAGAAATGCTGATGATCTTAAACAAGTACGAGGACTGCGCTATTTTAATGTTTTTCGACTTGTTCCGACTTTTCAGGAACCTAATGTTTATAGCCCAAGTGAACTAGCGGATTTTAAAGACTTTTGTCAAGTATGTAATATTGGCCAGGTAGTTTTCCCACCAACATCAGCATCAGCTAAAGACTAAACTAGAGCGGACTCTGAACTGGCACCTTAGTTTTATTTGTCATCAGTGTTCGAATTAAGTTATCTATCGCAACCGCGATAGATAACTGTCCTGTATAGAAAGTCTTTTTCCTGTTGTTTTTACTGTGTGTAGAACCGACAAAAAATGTTAAGCGAAAAAATGTTTTTTTATATGTTTTTTTTCATATCCTAGATTATTAAATAATTAAAGAGGAAATAATAATGGATTCCATATCGAATTTCGGTACATTTATACCGCGAGACTTTCTCTTTGAAATCTTTTCTCATTTATCCATTGAAACCCTTGCAATTGCTGCGCGTGTTAGCAAACAATTTAATACTGTCAGCAAAAGTGATGACATATGGAAACCTCTCTGCTACAAGGTGTTTTCAAGACGTTTTAAAGTAAAATTAACAATTAACGATGATTCTAGTTTTAAAAATATTTTCAAAAATAACGTTTTAAGTCTCATTTCATTGGTAAATGAAACTAAAGATATCCTCACTTTCCATGGACTTCGTGAAGATGGAGCACGAATTTTTTCAAAAGAATTCTTAGCCTGCCTAGATAGTAAAAAAACATCATGGGAGCAAGTAAAGACTATCAGAGCCTATGTCAATACTTCTTTCTACTACCAAGGTAACATGCAATCTAGATTATGGACTGCTTGTGAGCATGCTTTCCCTGCACAAGAGCATGGTTTACAAAATTTAATTAACATGGAAATACTGCTCATGTATGGGGCTAACCCAAATTATTTTCATGATACGTTTTATTGTCCTACTGCTCTCTTTGTGACCGCAAGTCGAGCAGAAAAAGAGGCTTTACAATTATTGTTAGAGTTTGGAGCTGATCCACAAATTACAGATAAGCATGATCAAACGGCTTACGATTTTGTTGGAAAAAATCCTTGGTATGGAGCTACCGAAGATGACAAAGTTGCCATTCGAAAACTTCTTGAGAATCAAAACAGACTTTCTCAGCAACTTAAGAGACCTAGAGAGGAAGAAACATCTTTGGACAGCCAAGAGGAACTTGTGAGAGAACGTGACTGTCCCAAAAAAGCCAGAACTGAAATTGCAAATCAAGAAAAAGAAAAAAACCGTTGAAGTACTTCTGCGTGCCCACATAAACAATAAAATTTTTTTCAATAATTATACATGTGACAAGTGTTAAAATAGGAATAGCCAATCTAATGTGAATTATAATCGACAACTTTTAATGTTATAAATTCAGCTCATTTATCAGGCAGAAGTTCATGTAGTTTTTGGGAATTTGTATCCTATAATTTCTACGCATGACTATTTCAAGGTAAACTCGTGGATCAACTCCCAAGGTCACGACTTCCTTTTGCTGCGATAGAAAGGGTGGTACCATGGGATATATTCGCTCAAAGCGTAACTGAAGCCCAAAAGCTTGCACAAGATGATGCCCAGTTTAAACACCCATTTGCATCTATTTGGGGAGACGGTACAACGTCTTCTTCTGATGGGCAACGTTTTAAAGCTGGCAGCTATGCTGAAGCAAAGGGCGCCATTAATCCAAAATATGGTAGCGATCCTGGAATTCAATTTTATACTCACATCTCAGACCAATATGCCCCTTACCATACAAAAGTCATTAATGTTGGGGTGCGTGATGCAACTTATGTGTTGGACGGTCTGCTGTACCACGAATCTGACCTGATGATTGAAGAACATTACACGGACACCTCAGGTTTTACGGATCATGTCTTTGCTCTTATGCATCTACTTGGGTTCCGCTTTGCCCCCCGTATCCGTGATTTAGCCGATAAACGATTATTTGTCGTAGAGAGTAAAAAGAATTATTCAGCAATTAATACAATGATCGGCGGATCAATCAATTCAAAATATATCCGCAGTTATTGGGATGAAATTTTGCGCTTAGCTGTCTCTATCAAACAAGGAACAGTGACAGCATCTTTGATATTACGTAAGCTAGGGAGCTATCCCCGACAAAATGGACTAGCGATAGCTCTTCGAGAACTAGGGCGAATTGAGCGCAGCCTGTTTACACTGGACTGGCTGCAAAACATTGAATTACGCCGTCGAGTAAATGCAGGGCTAAACAAGGGGGAAGCAAAAAATGCATTGGCAAGAGCTGTGTTTTTCAATCGGCTTGGTGAAATCCGAGAGCGCAGTTTTGAAAATCAGCGTTATCGAGCCTCTGGTCTTAATTTGGTGAAAGCCGCAATCATTCTATGGAACACGGTCTACTTAGAGAGAGCTACTCAATCTTTAAAAGAACATGGCCTATTGATTGATGAAACTCTATTGAAACATTTATCTCCTCTAGGTTGGGAACATATTAATTTAACCGGTGATTATGTCTGGCGGCAAAATAAACTGGTTGAAAAAGGAAAATTTAGGCCATTAAGAAGGATTGCAAATCCTTAACGTGCTTTATAATCCGAATTCTGTGGTGACCTCAAAAAAGTCAATCGCTCTTCGCTTTGCTCCGAGCTCAGGCTTTCTTTTTCTAACCCATAGCTCCCTCCGGTCGCTAGGGGCTCGTTTCAGACGTCCTCCGCTGGCGCTCCGGACTAAGGACCCAAGTCTCAAAAATCATTTTAGTTTCCTATGCCCTGCTGCAACCTTATTCTGGATTCTGTATTCCTATATATAAATTCATTTATCGCTATACTGTGTCGTGATCCAATCGCGGTATTCTCCGCTCATCACATTATCCATCCAAACAAGGTTATCTAAATACCAGGAAACCGTTTTTCGTAAATTTTCAGCAAAATTTCCTTTCGGCGACCAACCGAGTTGCTGTTTTATTTTGGTGGAGTCCAAAGAGTAACGCCGGTCATGACCTGGCCGGTCTTTAACATATTTAATCAGCGATGAGTGGGGTACATGGGGGGAATCAGGGCGCAATTCATCTAAAATTTGGCAAATAGTATGAACGATTTCTTTATTGGTCGTCTCGCTTTGTCCCCCGATATTATAGGTCTCGCCGGGAATCCCCTTTTCCAACACTAGAGCGATACCATGGCAATGGTCTTCTACATAGATCCAATTGCGTATATTGAGTCCATCGCCATAGATTGGAAGTGGTTTGCCTTGGAGTGCATGGACAATCATTAATGGGATGAGTTTTTCGGGAAACTGATAGGGACCAAAGTTATTCGAGGAGTTGGTGGTCAAAGTTGGAAGGCCATAGGTGTGGTGATAGGCTCTGACAAGGTGATCTGCGGAGGCCTTAGAAGCGGCATAAGGGCTATTGGGCTCGTACGGACTTTTTTCTCCGGCGGGGGGGGGCATCCTTTGCTAAGGAGCCATACACTTCATCCGTTGAAACCTGCAAATAGCGAAATGCTTTTTGTTTTTCAGGAGAAAGATGTTTCCAATACTTCAGTGATTCTTCCAGAAGAATATTTGTTCCAAAAATATTTGTTTGGATGAAGCTTTCGGGGTTATGAATAGAACGATCTACATGGGTTTCAGCTGCAAAATTAAGAATCGCACGAGGTTGATGTTTTTCGAGAAGCTGTCGAACTAAAGATCGATCGACGATATCGCCATGGACAAAGATATAGCGGGGATCGTGTTCAAGCCTTGCTAAATTATTCAAATTGCCGGCGTATGTAAGTTTATCCAGATTGACTATGGGAGTATTTTCCCTGGAAAACCAGCGTAGGATAAAATTGGAACCGATGAAACCTGCTCCCCCCGTTATGAGGATCATAGGATACTCCATATAAATGATATAAAAACTTTTTTAGCAAAAAGGATGGAAAGAAACAAGGTTTTTAAAATTTATTTTCGTGTCGCTAAGATTAGAAGATAGGGAATCAAATAAATATGATATCTTTCCTCCCCAAGGATCAGAATAAATGGGATCGAAAGAAGGATAATTATGGTAATGAGGATCCAATCCTGCTTTTGGAAAATTTTTGTCAGTAAGCTCCATACCACTCCGATCAAAAGAAGAAACCATGCCCCATTAGTCACTACTGTTAAGGGCAAGATAGCTCCGGACCCCAAAGCACGTTTAATTCCAATTTTGTTCCAATCGACAGCAATGGACTCTGAGTTTAACGTTACGTATATTCGTTTTAAGCAATTCAAAAAATAAGTTCCCGGATTATCCAAAATATAGCGGATGGCCTCATGACCTAAGCGTTCATTATTTTCGTAAAGGGAAAGTTTGGGGTCCACAAATGGCTTTGTAACCTCTTTGGAGTGATTTCCATACCATAAAGCGTCTCCGAAGTTTATGGACACCAAAGAATAATGTCCAAATACTTTTTCATTCCGGATGGTCCAGGGGAGACATATTATGAGCATGATCACACTTATTCCCAAAAAGAATAATAGGGATTTCCCAATTGATTTTTTCTGAACCCATTCCATCACAAAGAGAACTAGAGGCATTACCAGAGCCTGTTGCCGAGTAAGAGTAGCAAATCCAAATAATATTCCGCTGAAAGTAGCAATAAATAAATTTTTTTCTTGCAAAGCGATCCATGCAAAGTAGAGAGCCCAAATGAGAAGAGCAGAGAATAATATATCAGATGCTATTACTGTGTTGTAAAGAATAAAGCTGGGCCAAAGGGCTGTGAGCAAGGAAGCTATCCAGGCGACATTTTTGTTATAAAGCCTCGAGGTAAAAGCGTAAACTCCTGCAACGAGAAAAATCGTACTGATGAAGTTTGCAGCAAAGGCAACGGAATATGATGGTTTGAATAACCAATAAAAAAATGCGATATAGAAGGGATATCCCGGCGCCCAACGGCCGGCGGGTTTTCCTAAGTCATCAATATACCCATGGCCCGCTGCAATTGATACAGCGCTGGTATGATAAATGTATGGGTCAGAAATGGGTTCATTAGGGATAAAAACAATCCATAAGAGATGAAGTGCCAAAGGAAATAAAAAAACAATCCATTTTGCTTGCGTTATCATAATTATTTTTTTCCTATATGGAGAGATCCGGAAGAGAAGCACGAATAAACGTACATGGTCGACAATATAATCAAAGTTAGATCCGCCGGCAGCCTATAGCGCCAAGACCCTATAGCGTAGAGAGCCACTACAGATACAAAGATCGGGACAAGCCATAAACGACACAGCTCCCGGTAATATTGACGCCATTTCCATAACGCCAAAACGCTAAGAAACAACAGAATCAAAATGGGAATATTTCCAAAAATAAATCGCACTTTTAAAGCTGGCAGATAAGGGTAAAATCCCCATAAGCGCAATAATTTCATCCCTTCGAGATACAAGGCCTTATATGGATTGGTTGTAATCCACTCCCAAGTTCTTTCATAAATAAGTTTGTTACGCTCTTTAAGGCTCAATTGTTCTTCACTAGGCAACAGATAGCCATTATCCGTTATCCACATTCCCGGGCCAGTCGATGTCTTTCTACCGTTAGGTGCAAAAGAAATATACTCATTATTGGAGTACAATTTCTCGTTCAATCCACCTGCAAGAGCATCAGCCGAATTCATGCTGACGAATAAAAACTGCCCTTCATGTTTTGAGATAGAGTAGCTCCAAGGCAAAATGAGGAGCAAACAACTACTTATGACGATTAGAAAGTTTCTTAATGACCACCCCAAAGTCCCTTCTAATAATTGGATGAGGAAAAGGAACGGGAAGAAAAAACAATACATGGGGTGGATCAGGATCATCATCCCCAGTATCATACCCGCAAGAGCCCAGCGTAGCCAGACTGAAGGCTTCCTGGGAAGAGCAATCATAAATGCAAGAAAAAATACCGGGGTGATGCTTTCAGTATACAAAGTGGTTGATAAATACACTAAGGGAGGCCAAATCGCTGAGATCAGTGAAGAGATAAAACTCACGATGCGATTTCCTGTGATCTCCTGGGCAAATAAATAGAGGAGCGGAGACCTTAACGAAGAAATCATGATGAGGATCACTTTAGCCTTAAAAAGCTGACCTCCGGAAATCATTAACACAGAAGCTAATATCAGTGGAAAACCAATGGGGCGGTAATCATTAATCTCATATTTTCCCTCGACTAATTGTACAGCTTGCTGGTAATAGAAAGATTCGTCAGCATCGAGGTTATCTATAGTGGTTTGGCCCATCGCATAAAATAAAAAGAAGAGTGAAACAACACAAGCGATAAGATAACTGGTAAAGGTAAATAGTATGGTTTGTCCGATCTGTTCTTCAACAGCTTGCTTCACTTTTAAAATCAAAGGATATCCTATCTTTAAATGTACCGGATGCGGTCATCTTTTTCTTCAAAAAGATACTACAATCAATACTCAAAATGAACTTTATGCGGATAGCTATTTTTTGGGGAGTCAAGACGGCTATAGCGATTATGATAAAAATAAAGACAATTTGATTGAACAAGGGCACTGGTACGCGGATATACTAAAAAAATATACAGTACCAGGTTATATGCTCGATGTAGGGGCTGCCGCAGGTTATATTTTGAAAGGATTTGCCGATAGAGGATGGACAGGAGTCGGGCTTGAGCCCAACCGTCACATGGTGGAGATAGGAAAAAAAAATCTAAGGCTTAATATGATGTTGGGGTATCTTGAAACATATCATTCAACCGTCCAATTTGACTTGATCTCATTGATCCAAGTCGTCCATCATTTTTATGACATCAGGTTAGCTTTTGAAAAACTGCAGAAGTTAACAAAACCCCAAGGATTTTTACTCATTGAAAGCTGGAAAATTGACAGTCTGATGGCTTTTATCTCAGGACGAAGATGGCATGCTTTCAATCCTCCAACTGTTCGTCATTGGTTTACTGTCAACAACTTGCGAAAATTAGCCAATCAATTTGGTTTTGAAGAAGTCCAGCGGGGACGTCATTTTAAAAAGATTAAAGGACATCTCTTGAAAGATAAAGTATTCCCAATATTCAAAAGTCTGATTCCAAATAATATGAATATTCATTATCCAGGTGATGATCTCTTTTGGATCTTGTTTCAGAAAATTCGGTAAAGGATAGGCTTTGATCAGTCGCAAATCGAAGCTGGCCGAAATGGTGACCGAAGAAGTAATCAAGCCCGAAGTTAGGAACAGAATTTATGCGATTGTTATTTGTGCAATTTGGTGATTACAAGGAAGCTTACTATTGATTTTCCAACGGCGGACCGGAAACCTATTATGCACAGAAATTTACTGTGGAATGGGTGGCAGAACGTGCAAAGGAATGCGAATACGTAGGGGTTCTTTGCGTGAATACCGATGCCTATGATGAGTTATTGCCAAATGGTGTTCATGCAATAGGAATGAATTACTTTGAAGTTGGTGAAAATAATATTATTTCAAAATTAGAGGGAATTAAACCAACTCATATAATTTGTTGTTACCCAAGCAGGCCAATTTTAAAATGGACGATTAAGACCCGAGTCCGCACGCTGCCTCTTTTAGCTGATAGTTTTGAAACGAAGGGACTGCGTAGTTGGTTTCGAAATTATCGGTTAAAAAATCTATTGAACCATCCTCATTTTGATTGGGTGGCAAATCATAATCTCAATGCCTCTTTATCTCTTAAACGCATTGGAGTAGATCCGAAGAAAATAATCGCATGGGATTTTCCTGCGATGGTTACCCCTGATCAATATCCTTCAAAAATAATTTCCGATGGGGTGAAATCTTTTCGAATGCTTTATGTCGGAAATCTAATTGAATCAAAAGGGGTGGGTGATTGTATAGAGGCTATAAAACACCTCAAGGAAAAAGGATTAGATGCATTTCTTACAGTGGCAGGTCCCGGCGACGCTGAAGCCTTTAGAAAAAAAAGTCATCAATTGTTGGTGGAATCTTCTGTCAAGTTTCTTGGAAGAATTGGTCATGATCAAGTAATCAAGCAAATGATTGAGCATGATATTGTTCTGGTACCTTCATGGCATGATTATCCGGAAGGATTGCCGATGACAATTTATGAAGGATTTTGTTCACATACCCCATTAGTTGTTTCCGATCATCCTATGTTTGCAGGAAAGGTTAACCATTGTGAAAGCGGTATGGTATTCCGAGCAAAAGATATCAAACACTTTGCGGAAGTTATTGAGGAACTTATGAGTAATCCAACGCTATATGAAACCATATCCAATAATGCCAAAAACGCTTGGTTTAAACTGCAAATTCCAGTGAAATGGGATCAATTGCTTACTAGATGGTTGAGGAACAGTAAAGAAGATAGAGAGTGGTTTCGAAATCATTGTTTATCTGTAAAATAAATATCAAATACAATAAAGTTAAAATAAAAGATGAAAAATGGGGTTATCTCATGCTATCGAATAAAATTTATAGATATTTTGTTTTGCTTTCAGTTTTTATTGGGGGAAGTTTTTTACTGAGTGCTCAAAATAATGAAATTCCAAAACTTAACATGGGAATGAATCTAGATTCATATAGTTACTACACTCGATCATTGCTCTTTGTCGATGTGATGAAAAGTGCGAGTGATATGATGACCTTCAATGCGCAAGGGGAAAGTCCGTGGAACACAGAGAAAATTAATAAAATTAAGCGGGATCCACAGGGTTATCCTTTAGAACTGCCCGTTGCAGTAGATAATGGGCCGCCCCAAGCAGTTCGATTTTTAATTAATAACGTTTATTCTGGGGATTATGTTTTTCTGTATGATGGCGAAGGCGAATTTGATTTTTCTCTACCCAATTCTAAGGATAAGGGAAAAATTATCTTGCACCTGGATGGCAAAGGGGATAATAGGTGGATTAATATTAAGAAATCCCAAAAAGGAAATCACGTAAGAAACATTAGAATACTTCCCGCAGATGACTCTTTTGATCCTAAATTGCCATTTTACCCTCTATATGTAGAGGGCATAGCTCAATTTCATTGTTTGCGATTTATGGATTTGTTGGGAACAAATGGTTCGAACGTTACTACATGGGAAACGCGTGTCCAGCCTGATTATTACTCTCAAGGTACGGATAAAGGAGTAGCCATTGAATATGCTATACAACTAAGCAATCAATTGAAATGTGATGCTTGGTTTTGCATCCCGCATAAGGCAGATGATCAATACATTCACAAATTCGCCCAATTAGTGCATGACACCCTTGATCCCAATCTAAAGGTTTATATCGAATATTCCAATGAAATCTGGAATTGGCAGTTCGGGCAGGCTCATTATGTGTTAGAAAATGCCCCTGGTGCAATAGATCAATATGTCAGCGATAAATTGAAAGGGATTAGCCCCAAACAGGAAAACCATCCTGAAAAAGACGCCTACATGATGCAACGAGTATTTAGAATATGGTCAGATGTCTTTGGAGACTCACAAAAACAAAGATTAGTACGTGTGGCAGCTGTACAACATGCTTGGGTTGATAATACAAAACGGATCTTGCAATATCTATTTAAATTTGATGAGAATGGTAAACCATTGTCAGGACCTATCTACAAGGACAGTGAAGGACATGGTTGCGATGTGGTGGCTCCCGGGGGATATTTCAGCTACAGTGATGCAGATAAAAACAAGTGGCAGAAAATGGATCCTAGCCAAGTCACTCCGGAGGTTATTCTTAAAGGTGTGGACAAGAGTTATTCAAAAGAAGCAGGCGCATGGACATTGGATACAGCAAAATATGCTCGGACATGGAAAGTTGGATATGTAGTGTATGAGGGTGGTCAGCATATTACCCCTTTTGACCAAAAGGATACCCCATATAACCAAGCTATTTGGGATGCTCAAATCAATCCTATGATGTATGATTTATACATGAAATTATTTAGGACGCATGCTTCTCCTGAAGTTGATTGTAAACTGTTTTGTGCTTTTGCTTATGTGTCCGAAAGAAAATCACGTTGGGGTTCTTGGGGTCATCTTGAAAGACTTGATCAGTTACACAATCTGTCCAATATAAAACTCATCGCTCCGAAATTCGCAGCTGTTATCGATGCGAATATACAAAGATAACTCTGTGGATAAACATAGACCTTTACGGGTTTTATTAATCATGGAGCAATGCAATCCGGAGTGGCCTTCAGTTCCTTTATTGGGTTTTAACATTTTTCGAGAACTCAATCAAAAGGTCGATGTGACATTGTGTACACATGGCAGGAATCAAACAAATCTCGAAAAAACAAATATCAAAGCAAAAATACTTTATTTTCAAGAAAGTTTTTGGAGTCGCTACTATTACCGCCTGATTTCTCCCATCATAAATTTTAGAGGTGGAATTTGGCCTTTAAACCATGCAATGGCCTATCCTATTTATGCTGAATTCAATCGGAATGTTTTTTTTCGGTTGAAAGACCAGGTTTTAGAAAACAAGTATGATGTTGTCCATGCAATGACTCCTATTATCCCTAGATATCCGGTAAGAATAATAGAGGTTTGCAAGACAACCCCATTTATTTTGGGACCTGTTAATGGCGGTCTTCCTTTTCCGAATGGATTTGAAGAGGTTGCACGAAAGGAATTTTCCGGGTTAAACATTTTGCGTTTATTATGTCACTTAATACCCGGTTATAAAAAAACATATCAATTAGCCGATAGAATATTGTCAGGGTCTAGTTACACACTGATGATGATAAAAAAAATGTTCGACTTGTCGGATGATAAAATCCAACTTTATTTTGAAAATGGTCTTACGGAAAGTTTCTTTATAGATGAGAAAGACATAAAGAAATCTAACACTCCTTTGATCTTGCTTTTTGTTGGAAGATTAGTACCTTTCAAAGGTGCCGATATGCTAATTGAAGCAATTGCTAACTTGAATCCCGATATAAAACAAAAAGTACTTTTAAAAATTGTAGGAGATGGAAGTGAAAGGAAAAATTTAGAAGAACTTGTCAAACAAAAGAATCTTTCTTCAAAAATAATATTTAAAGGTTGGGTGAAAAATGAAAAAATTTCCGAAGTTTACAAGGAGGCGGATGTTTTTTGTTACCCTTCAATAAGGGAATTTGGAGGAGCAGTCGTTCTTGAAGCTATGGCGGCAGGACTTCCTTGCATTGTGGTGAATAATGGTGGAATTGGAGAATACGTCACGGAAAGCTCCGGATTGAAAATCTTGCCAAAATCTAGAACGTTTATCGTTCAAGAGTTAGTTCAGGCTATTACAAAGCTTGTTGAGGAACCGGAATTGAGATACTCAATGGGGCGTGGTGCTTTTGAAAGAGCAAAACAATTTAAATGGAGTCGCAAAGTAGATGACCTGATTAACATTTACGAGGAAGTGATTTCAAGGAAAATGATGAGTCAACGTCCATAGTGCAATGATTAACGCAAATGCAACTGAAAAGAAACCTAAATCGAGTTTAAGGGGATGAATGTCGTAGTATTTGACGTTATAACAAACTACACCATAGAAGAGAAAATTGGATAATGCGATTCCCGCTACTGCGCCATAAAGACCATGAATCCACCCCCCAATGAATAGACAAGCTATAAGTAAAAGTGCTTTACATAACATCAATAACATTTGGCGATATGAATTCCCAACGGCTAAGAATATTGGGGTGAGAGTGATTTCGAAAAGAGAACCAATGGAACCAAAGCTCAATAATTGAAATATCCAAGCAGCTTCATGATAGCGTTGATCGTAAAGAAGGGCGATAATTTTATCTCCTAGAGAAACGAAAATGATTAAAGGAAAAAGAGCAATACCTATAATCCAAGATCTTGACTTGAATAACTGTTGCCGCAGACTTTGCATGCTTTCATTTGCAAGACGTGAAAATAGGGGGAATTGAATTCGGCCTGATAGATTTTGTACGATTAAAATTAAAAAAGAGGCAAGTGCCGCTGCAATTGAGTACACTCCCAACTCAGTAAGTGAGATCATTTTTCCTAAAATCAACCGATCCCCTTGTCCAGCGATAAAAGTAAAAATTGTACTGAAAAAGATCCATTTACCAAAGTGGAATATTTCACTTGCGCTTTTCGATTCCCAATGAAAGTAGTGGCGAATGCTTGGAAACAATGAAAAGCTGAGTGCAAATTTTATAAATGTAGAAAATAAACCGCTAAATACTAATGCCCATACGGTTGGTTGTAACCAAGCCCACAATATAGCAAGAAGCAAACCCCCAAGCTGAGATACCAATTCGATGATAACAATTTTTTTTAGTTGCAGATGGCGGTTTAGAGTAAATAGGGCTGTAGAATTGAATCCGTTTAAAACCGCATTAAAGCCGATAATGGGAAGAAGTTGCAAAATCATCTCTTGCCCGTAAATTATTGAAATAGGCCATGCTAGTAGGCAAGAGAAGATCCAAAGTATACTTCCACGTAGTACTTGTATGGTCCAAGCTGTTCGTAAAAAACTATCATCATCGCCTCGTTTATTTTGTATAATGCTAGGACCGATCCCAACATCTGAGAACATTTCCAATCCTTGCATGAAGGCTGACATCAGAGCCATCAGACCAAAGGCTTCTGGAAAAAGGAGGCGTGTCAATATCAAATTTCCAATAAATCTGAATAGTGAAGAAGAGAAAGAACCTAGAATAATCCAAGCAGACGAGTGAAAGAGTTGTTTATTAGGGATGGTTTTTATTGATTCACCTGGGCTGGTAATCATCGTATGGTTGGTTAATTTTGTTACGAGTTTCAATGGGATTGCCATCCCTTTCCCATGGGAAATGGGAGGCAATCCCTCTGTTTTTCCTACTTGTATTCCATTAAATTATTGTTCTCCAACTTCATAAAGTTGAAAATTCTGTTGGAAAGGGGTAGGTTGACCAGAGACCCCAAGAATTTTATCATCAGCACTCCAAGCAAGATTAACTGAAGATGGCGCTCCAGGTTGCGTGTCTTGAAGTGATAACTTATCTTTATGATGATCAAAGGTAAATGTAGAAATTACCCATGGAGAAAAGTCATAGGGTGGTAATGCAGGAGTGCATACAACTGGGGGTTGGAGAAGGCCGAAATTCTCTATAAGAGGACTCGAGGATAAGGCCAACTTATGGCCACCATGCGACCAGCGTGCATTCCAAGCAAATGCTCCTATATTATGCCCTGAAATAAAAGAAAGAGCATTCTTATGGGCATTTTGGTTGTATTTATAAAGACGCAAATTGTCGTTTGGCTGGGGTTCTCCAAGTGGAAATGGAGTGAAATAATTAGGATTAGCCACGGCGACGGGTTGCACCACGGTTGGACCGTTTGTGGCTGAAAATCCACAAGTCACTACACGATCATGGTGAGGATTGATATCAAAGCCTTCCAGGTGACAGGGCAAGGGCTGGCTTCCAGTTTGGCTCAGAGTGCCTTTGCTTGGATCAAAATCATAGGATTGTATATAGCCAGCTTGAACATTGCCTCCTGAGATGTTGCCAGGTGTGAATCCGAGGAGTCCCACAATGAGCTTATATATTTTGCTGTCGTGGTCTTTATGTGATTTCTTAACAAATGACTTTATCTCATTTGGAACAAAAACGCCGCTATCAGGAGCATTCGGAAGTGAGAATGTTGCAACCGGAGTTGGATTGAGGGAACCATCTGATCCAACCGCAAAAACGCCAAAGACTTGGCCTGTTATTGATTGTGGGAAGGTCCTTGATCCAAGAGTATAGGAGAAAAATAAATATTTGCCATCGGAACTGAAAGTTACACCAGTATTATAAGTTATAGTGTTGGTAATATTTGGATTCCACGCCAAAAAGTCCAAGCTATATACCGGGTTTGGGCTCACTAACTGACCGTTTTCTGGGTTATATTGATAAATGTTAAGGATATAATCCCATGTAGTCAAAGAAATGTCGGTCGGGAAAAATGTTGAAACAGCGATAAATGGCTGGTGAGCGCAGGGAGATACGGATGTTTGCAAGACCCCTACGGATGGTGTCGCTGGTAGGTTAGCAGTCTGAGTAAGGATATTATTCGTTGTATCATAAATTGTGAATGTTGGAGGAAAGTTCGCAGGAGACCCTCCTTGAAATGGGAGGTAGGTGAATCCGCTGATGAGAAATTGGTTTACAAAATATTGTTCGTTGATTGGAACATAAACGTTTTCTCCAATTTGTTGATAAAGCGCAGGGGTGATATCTGCAACTGGGATAACAGATACAGAATCCACCAATGTCAAACCTGCTTTATCTGAAAATAGATCTTCAGCTGATGCTGGCACTGAATATAAACTCAGCGCTAAAAGCCCAGCAAAAACTGCTCTTGTAAATAAGCTGTGTTTTTTCATGGATACCTTTTTTTGTTATGCTTCTTTCATTAACGCCAAGAGGCACTTTCCCCTTGAAATAATGCGGCGAGCTTGTTAATCCGTGTGGACTTGTTATATCAAAATATATATATATATATATGTAAATAAAAGTAAGGGGTCCGGCTTGGGTCGAAACGAACAGGTCTAAAATCATGCTATAGCCTTTCTAAAATTCCAGGAACATTTTGTCCCATTTTGACCTTTCTGGGGGGGTACCCACTAAATGCAATAGTCCGGAGCGCCAGCGGAGGACGTCTGAAACTAGCCCAGAGCGACCGGAGGGAG
>Ga0206822_1143_pt1 | contig 14880 bp, 11 predicted proteins | sample Alteio_BWOrgCont_83_FD_152913 | JGI IMG/M metagenome (GOLD analysis project Ga0206822, IMG submission 152913) | Enriched cells from forest soil in Barre Woods Harvard Forest LTER site, Petersham, Massachusetts, United States -... | ecosystem: Environmental > Terrestrial > Soil > Temperate forest >... | reverse complement strand
GTTTGCTGTCATAAAATGTGGCTATGACATCCTTTAATCCATTCAAAGGCTATCAATTTAACAAATATATAATCATGCAGGCCGTTTACTGGTATTGCCGTTATAGCTTGAGCTACCGAGATATTGAAGAACTCATGAATGAACGAGGCGTTGAAGTTGATCACTCTACCATGCAACGCTGGGTTGCAGTCTTTATCCCCCTTTGATAGAGGGACAAGTTAAGCTTCGAAAGAAGCCTGTAGGTGGGTCGTGGCGGATGGACAAAACCTATATTAAGGTGAAAGGAGAATGGTGCTATTTGTATCGTGCCGTTGATAAAGAAGGCAATACTATCGATTTTCTATTATCCAAAAATCGTGATACTGAAGCTGCTAAAGGTTTCTTCAAGAAAGCAATTGAGAATAATGGAGTCCCTCTAAAGATTAATATCGATAAGAGCGGGGCTAATACAGCGGCCCTAGAGGAAATAAACCAGGAACGCAAAAGCGCTGGAGAAGAGCCTATTGAGATTCGACGAATCAAATATTTGAATAACCCAGTAGAGCAAGACCATCGCTTTATCAAGCGACTGACGCGACCGATGCTAGGTTTCAAATCATTTATATCTGCCGGGATTACGCTGGTTGGGATTGAAATTGTAAGAATGATCAAAAAGGGCCAGTTGAAATCATTCATTTTGTGCCAAACGCCAATTCAACAATTCAGAGAACTTTTTGCATGAAATCGGCACATCAGAATCAAAATTTAAGACAAGCGCCTAGGCAGACATAAAATCCTTGCGACAGAACCCTAAAAATCGTATTACATTACTATATTTTTCTTAAAAAATAGGCTTGCAATACGACTTTTAAATCCTTAGTATATCTTTATATGGAAGATTTATTTTTGCTCAGTCAAAAGCAATTAAGATTATTAACAAGAGATTATAAGCGAAAATTTATAAAGGATCCTTTTGCTTCTCGAATGACAATACTTTTGGGAGAAAGAGGGATAGGAAAGTCAACATTCATTGCTCAGTATCTTGAATCGCTCTTAACGCAAGGATTTTCAGAGCGAAACGTTCTATATTTGCCTGCAGATCATTTTGAGCTTGGTGAACGTGCATTATATGAAATTGCAGAAACATTCAGTTTGCTTGGAGGGAAAGTGATTTGTTTTGACGAGATACATAAATATCTTAATTGGTCTCAAGAACTCAAAAGTATTTATGATACTTTTCCCGAGTTAAAGGTAATAGCGTCAGGAAGTTCTGCTTTAATAGTTCAAAAAGGAAGCCATGATTTGTCGCGCAGGGCTATTGTAAAAAAAATGTATGGATTCTCTTTTCGTGAATATTTAGAGTTTGAAACGGGTAGTTCATTTTCAGTTCATTCTCTTGAAGATATTATCAAGAATCATGAGCAATTGACATATAGTTGCATTGATCAACTCAAGCAGGTAAGTGAATTCAGAATCTTAGCTTTGTTTCATCAATACCTTAAAACAGGTTATTACCCATATTTTTCAGAGTGCATGAATGAAGAAGAATTCTATTTTAAACTTGAACAAAGTGCTCATGCGACGATCGAAATCGACATACAATCTGTTTATCCATCAATCACCGGTACAAGTATAAAGAAGATCATCAAATTACTTGCTATTTTGTCCCAACAGGTGCCTTTTCAGCCAAAAATGAATAAGTTAATAGAGGTTTTGGATTTAACCGATGAAAGAACGCTCAAATTATATTTAAAATACTTACAAGATGCAGGGTTAATTAACACAGTCTCAAAATACGGTAAGGGATTGTCCGTTTTAGAAAAACCAGACAAAGTTTTCCTTAATAATACTAATCAAATGTATGCTTTTGGGGCAAACAAAACGGATATTGGAACTATTCGGGAAACTTATTTTGTTAATGCCATATCTGCAGTCGATAGTATTTGTCATAGTATGCAGGGAGATTTTATTGTGCAAGATTACACTTTCGAAGTGGGTGGAAAAAGTAAAAAACTCACGCAGATTAAAGCAATACCCAAAAGTTATTTGGTAATTGATGGCATTGAAATAGGAATAAATAAAAAGATCCCTTTATGGCTTTTTGGTTTCCTTTATTAATTTTGAATAACAAAGGACTCGATTTATATTTCATATTTACGCAAGTTTTCTATAGTCAATGAGTTACAACGATTCACAACAAATCTTATGTCTAACTTTTTAGTCGTGAGAACTCCATTCGCCGATTTTAAGCCAACTGCAGTCATTCAAGCAGCTTCTCTTTGTGATTTCCTTTCTTCCTCACCCATATATTTTACATGCTCAAAAATATGCTCTTCAAATGCCTTATCATTTGGCATTGCTTTTACACATGATTCTACAATTGAACCATCCACAAAAAACTCTGGATGTTCGATCGCTATCTTTTTTACTAGTTCGGGATTATTTCGAGTAAATTCTTGAACGATTGAATAAGGTTTTTTCGCTGATTTCATTATTCCCAAATTCATGGATTCAAAACATAGCATCTGCGCAGTTTCTATATTTGCATTTTCGCTTCCTAATTCTTTTAATGCCTTTTTAAGATAATCTTTTCCTAGATAACCTTTGACTCCCCAATCTGAGCCAAACCATCCAATATTAGTCCATCCATAATTCTCTGCCGCATTAACAATCTTATTCAAAATAGATTCTTGAATTCCTTGTTTTAATGTTAGTAGCTCATCATTCATTGTCTGGCGAGAAGTAAGTATCCATCGACATTCAGGTCCTACTCTATTTCCTCCTAGACAGGATTGTTCACTACCTTGATTTAGGAAAAAATCGGGCTGTAATGATTCTATAGCTGATTTTATTTCTTTTGTTCGGGTATAATCCTCATTAAATATACTTGAATTAATACCGTAAGCTTGTTTCAAATATTCTAAAGCTTTATCGACATCAAATTGTCGATAAGCTAGACCTACATTACTGAGTAAAATTGCTACACTTGCATGATTGACAAAAAATAGCGCTTGCACCATTTTCAGGGATACTTCTAGGTATTGAAGTCTTTCTATCAGATTCTTTGTTTCTCCTAAAGCTTCGTAAGTCCTCCCTACAACATCAAATGCGACTGCTACATCGGGGCGATTACCAGGATATAGTGCTGGCCTCATGTTGAGGGATGCTTCGAGGTATTGGGGTCCTCTTTTCACATTCTTTACTCCTCCTAAAGCTTCGTAAGCCCTCCCTAAATTATCGAGTGAGATTGCTACATCGGGGCGATTGCCAGAAAATAGCTCTTCCCACATTTTCATAGATGCTTCTTGGTATTTGCGTCCTTTTTTCACATTCTCTTCTCCTCCTAAACCTTTGTAAGCCACTCCTACATTATCGAGTGAGATTGCTACATCAGGGTGATTGCCGGGAAATAACTCTTGAATCATTTTGAGGGATTCTTCTAGGTGTTCAAGTCCTTTTTTCACATTCCCTTCTCCTCCTAAAGCTTCGTAAGCCCTCCCTACATTATTGAGCGATGTTGCTACATCGATGTGACTGCCAGGATGTAGCTTTTGCCACATTTTGAGCGATGCTTCTTGATATTCGAGTCCTTTTTTCACATTCACTGCTCCTCCTAAAGCTTTGTAAGCCAACCCTACATTGTTGAGTGAACATGCTACATCGGAGTTATTGTCAGGATATAGCGCTTGCCACATTTTCAAGGCTTTTTCTAGGTTTTGGAGTCCTATTTTAACATTCACTGTTCCTCCTAAAGCTTCGTAAGCCCTCCCTACATTATTGAGTGATCTTGCTACATCGGAGTTATTGCCAGGATATAGCGCTTGCCTCATTTTCAAGGCTTTTTCTAGGTTTTGGAGTCCTATTTTAACATTCTCTGTTCCTCCTAAATCTTGGTAGGCCAGCCCTACATTATCTAGTGAGCTTGCTACATCGGGGTGATTTGCTGTATGAATATTCCTCTGATGCTTTAATAATTCTTCCCAATAGTTTATCGCTTCTCCATAATTAAAATTAATATAATAAAAATAAGCCCCAATCTTTGATAGTAAATTGGCTCTGCCATCAGTCTGATTTATTTCCTTCGTTTCCTCTATTAACATTTTTGCATGACTAACTACCCCCATCACTTTTCCCCAGTCTTCTGGATTTTCATTAATCATTGGAAACCCTTGATCTACTTCTTTGATTAGTTTTTCTAATATTTCTTGACTTTGGGTTTGATCTTCTTCTTTCAACGCCTTTTTTGTTTCTTCTTGGACTATCCTATGGCTTACTTTCAGTATTTGTTTATTGTCTTCATTGATTGCTTTCATTAACGATAATTTTTCCAGATCATTGACACATTTCTCCAAGTCTTCTAATGGTTTTCCCATAATGTTACTAATCAACTCCAATGGTACTCCTTCTGCATCAAGATACGCCAAGTACTTTAACAATCGCCAACTTTCTGGCGATTTCTCTTTTAGATCTCTAAATAATAATTCCACTTCAGGGTATATCTCTTCATTTTGACTTCGGCCCTTTTTAATTTTATCATACTCTTTGATATAGTCATCAACATTTGTTAACTTATGCTTGTTGAAATAGGCTACTACTTTATCTAGCCTAAAAGGTGATTGACCCACTGTGTTTACGAATTTCCCAACTTCGCTTTCATTTTTCCCAAGTGCTGCTTTCAAATAAATTTTTGCTTTCTCTTCACTAAAGCCTTCGACTTTTATTGCCTCAATTCCTTTTAATAAATCAGTTTGTCTTGTAGTAATAACCACTTTTACGTGGTTTGGCAGATTCATTAAGTATTGTTCTATTTTTTCTGTTTCTTCTACATTATCAAATATCAATAATATCTGCTTTTTAGGTAGTCGCTCAAGCCCTCCATACACGATATTTCTAATTTCTTCAGGCCGTAAATTGTCGGTTATAATATTTAAATCTTTAGCCAATGTGAAAAATTCTTGGTCTATTTGCGTACCTTTAATCCATCTTACTTTCCAACCTATTTGTTGTTTATAGTCGTATCCACATTTTTTTGCTAGAGTACTTTTCCCCATGCCTCCTATTCCACTGATCACAACTATCTGGTCTTTGGCTAATTTGTCTTTCAATTCTTTTTCCTTATCTTGAATAACTGTATAATTCGCCGTTGCCAAAGGAAGATTGTCAGGCAATTGCCCTATTTGCAATATTGAGGGTTTATGAATTAATACTTTTTGCCATACTTTTCGTACATCTTTAGGTAATACTTGTAATAATCTTTGCGTTTTTTCTCTAATGCCATCAATATCATAGCCTGCATTAGGTATTAAGGTATTTTGTTGCCCATTCCGGTTAATTTTAAAACTTGCTAGAAGTTCTTCCAGTTGGGTTTTTACTATTGGTAATAAATCCTCTTGTTCTCCTAATTTCTCTTTAAAATCATACAATTTATATAAATATTTGTCTACACTATCTGTATTCAGTTTTAGGTTATGCACATTTTTTCCTTCTCTATACTTTGCTAAAGCAATCAAGGTAAATCGATTATCAAAAGTTAGTTTTGTTCTTTCTTCATAACTTATCTCATCTTCATTTGATATTTTGAAATCTATATTCTCAAAATACGTCCAATACTGGTCTTGCTTGATCTCTCCTTTTACATAGCTTTTTAAAAAACCAACTATAGTTATAATCGTCATACCTCCAATAATATAATCTAGTGACGTACTTAAAGCCATTTGCCCCATCGGATGTATTCCACTACTATTTATTCCATCTTTTATCATTGCCATTCCTTCACTGGCAAATGCTTTCCCAGCTCCAGAATATTCTACTCTTGGCCAATCAAGCATTTTGTCACACGATCTGGGTTTTCCTGTTGCAGGATCAAAGGTCTCTAATATCCCTGATAAAAAATGTCCTTCAATCGTTAACACACCTCTTATTTTGTTACCAAACATGTTATCGATAGCAGTGGGTATTTGACTCAATACCTTTTCTGACTGCTTCATCTTCACAGGTACCCTATAAACTCTACCTACATGCGGATTGCAGCAATTAGCGGGGTTTGGTTGCGCCAAATACGTAACGATTTCTATATCTTCTAATTCTATCCGGGTATCTTTACCTCTAATATTCGATTGCAGCTTTTCCATCATCGGCACAGTTCCTGGGCTATCAAATGTTACAGCCTTTATATTCCTACATTCAAAATACGCATGACTATAAAATGCACTGAGTTCCGCAAGCCACGCACCTAAAGAATGTCCAGTTAAGGATAAGCGATATCCTTTGTTTTTAGCTATATTTATTGCTTCTCCTGTAGCTTGGTAATTTCGAGCTTGTTGGTCACCTATTTTTTGACCCAATATCTCTTCTAAGTTCGTTTTCCAATCGCTATTTTTACTAAATAGTCCCTTTATTATATCCTCTGTTCCGCGATTTGCCAAAACAACTTGATGCGTCTTATCATTGACATAAATAACTCCATAATATCCGCTGTTTTGTGTATCATTATAAATCTTTTCAACTCGCCAGTTTTTCAAATGCACATCGATATTCGGATCCAAAGTAACACTGTCTCCTTCTAAAGAATTTTTATAGGCATGTTTACTCAGTAGTCCATGTACATAATCATTGGGATGATACTTATAATTTTTATTGTGCTCAATTAACTTTGTATTTATTTGATTTAAAATATCAAAAGGAAACTGATCTTTATGCCATGCCACATAGCCTAATTCTGTATTATTTTGGATTGAATTATACAGTCCTATTAATTCAGCCTCTGTAAGGGCAAAGTCAATTTCCAATGAAGTAATAAAGGGACTATCATTTGCCAATTGACTATTAATTTCCTGAAATCTCTCTTTTGTAACCACCTTTGTCTGCTCATTTACTAAACCCTCTGATTCTTTATTCTCAGCAAGACTTTGACTATTCTGTGATTGATCAAAATACTTATTCTTGGAATCAAAGCTAAATCCCTTTCTCCCATGATCAAAACAATACTGACGACGTGTATGGCTAGCTCGGCCACTACAACCACTATGGGATGCTAAAATTTTACTGGAACCAGAAAATACGTTTCTAAAATCTTTTTTACAAGGGGTGTTTATTAGTGCTCTAAACATTTTTAAAATTTGTTGTTGGTTATCGGATCGCTTAAATTACATAACTTATGAAATGTAATTTACTAAAACTACGATTTGCCATTTTGCAATATTTTTCATCACTAATACGTTTTTCAGAAAAAATCCTAAAAGGTCCACAAAGCAAAACCCAATTTTAATGCAGATGTAGAAAGCGTCCATGCAATAATTGAAGGGGAATTTTATGAAGCGGAAGCTTTTGTTAGCCGTGATGATTTTAATGAAAATGTTTCATAACCAAAAAATACACAAGTTTCAAGAAATTAAACACGAGTAGTGCATACTACCCAGGGGTATTTAGTTCTCCCGTAGAAACTTAATACATCGTTTCGGAAAACGCGTTAATTCTTCTCTAAAGTATTTTACACCTTTTTTACTTTCTCCTAATAGTTCTATTGATTTATTTCTTACAAAACTGAAAAATTGTGGACTGTTTCCTTTTCTTACTATCGATCGGTCTTCATTAAACTCATTATCTTTTAGAGACCTCTGCATAACCTCCTTGATTTTTCAGTAAATACATATAAATTGACATAATGAGTTTATTTGTATTAGGAGCCGAAGAACGTCTTGGAAAAGAAAATAAATTAATCAAGATTGGTCAAATGATCGATTGGAATCGCTTTGAAAAATATTTCAAAGGATTTTATAAAAATGAAACAGAAGACAAAGGAGGTAAAAGGCCTTATGAAGTTATAAAAATGTTCAAGGCAATATTACTGGGACAATGGTATAGTTTAAGCGATCCTGATTTGGAAGAAAGCTTAAGAGTACGTTTAGCAAAATCATTTAATCAAAATACAACTCTGAGAATTGGAGATATTAGAGAAAATAATTCTCTATGTTTAATTGGTGGTAATAAACTTTCAACTTTGTCGATTGGAAAGTTAGAAAAAAATGCAAGGCTCTTTTTATTGGTAGCGACGTCATTTAAGGATCTTAAAATTTGCACAGTAAAAGAGATTGATGATAACGTAAATCTTGAATTCCCAGATGAGCTGAATGAGCTTACATCTTTTATTGTAGGCAAAATAGGGAAAAATTCTAGACTTAAATTACCGAATTCACTTCATAATCTTACTCATCTTAGTATTAATGGACATATTGCCAATCTTGGATTAGTCAATGGCCTCAAAATTTTTATTACCGAAACTGGTCATGATGAGGTCACTCGAAAACTGCTAAATGCAATAAATGAAAGACTTAACATCGCAAATGATCTAAAAATTAGCACACCTAGTTTCGAGATCTGCAATATTAACTAAAAAATAAAGAATATGGAAGCAAATACTACTAGGCCAACAATAATCACCAATAATAACACTTTTTCTATAGCCAATGATCAGAAAGGTGTCATTCATCAAACCTCTGATTCCTCTCGTGCGGCTGACGCAACAAAGGAAAATAATTTATCCATTACTACAACACAGGCTCTTTTCGGACGGGAATATATAGGTCTTAATGAAGTGATTTTACGTATCTTATTTAGTTGTAGCTTGAAAAGCATGCTTACGCTTCGAGAAGTTTCACGAGTGTTTCATAATTTTGCCTCTACAATATCTTCTTTATTCACAAGCTATCCATGTAGCCCTTTAATGCATAAGGCCTTTGTCTCTTTCCAATATGCTCAGCTTTATGATAAGCCTGATTTACCATTAGAAGAAAAATTTAATTTCGTTAAGAGAGAAAATACAGAAGTGCATATAAAAATAAATGTCCGTGAACTATTAAATGAGCCCCAAATACTTCAATCCATTGAAGAACATCAGTTAAAAATAATTTTAAAAATTAAAAGCGTAAACGCAATTATTCAATTACAAAATTGGCTTTCCAGCCCAGTGAAACCAAAATTTATTGATAAAATTAAGGAATTAGATTTTAAGGAAATCGTTGTTAAAGATTATACTGATGGTCCTATAAATAGATTATTAACAATCGTTGCTCAAAACCTCCGTTTTCTTCCTAATCTTACAACGTTTTCTCTGGGGGATATCGAAAAAAACACTGAATTCATTTTGTCAAGCACGCAGCCTTTCGATAGCATTACAAAACTCACAATTGGAAAAATTGATTGTCATTCTTACTTCACTCTTACAGACGCATTTGTTAATATTACCAATCTTTCTATTGAGAATATTTATGAAGGAGTCGTTCTCTATTTACCCAATTCGCTTAAAAGCCTCTCTATTAAGAATATTTGTGGTAATGTAACTTTCAATTTACCAAACTATCTCGGTAATCTCGATTTTCTTGAAATTGGGAATATCCATGAGAATGCCACTTTCAAGCTACCAGATGAAATGAATGATCTTAAAGAGATTAATTTCACAATTGGTTCTATTCATAAAAATGGCACCTTTGATTTACCTGATGATTTCAAGGGTTTCAAAGGCTTTATTGTTGGAACAATTTTCAAAGATGTTACTTCTAATATATCGAAATCATTAAATAGTATCGGAAGAGCTTATAGAGCCTTGGGAGGAAATGAGAATATTTTAAAGGGCTTGCAGTATCATGAGGAAGCCCTCAAGATGAGAAAAGCACTTTTTCCTGGCAATAATTCAGATGTAGCGGATGAATTAACTAATCTTGGGATAGCTTATGGAACCTTGGGAGGAAATGAGAATATTTTAAAAAGTTTGCAGTATTTTGAGGAAGCTCTTAAGATGTTAAAATTCCTTTTTCCTGGCAATCATCCAGATATAGCGAAATCATTACATAATCTCGGGGTAGCTTATAAAGCCTTGGGAGGAAATGAGAATATTTTAAAGAGTTTGCAGTATTTTGAAGAAGCCCTCAAGATGAAAAAAGCACTTTTTCCTGGCAATGATTTAGGGGTAGCGAATTCATTATATAATCTTGGAGCAACTTACCAGACCTTAGGAGAAGCTGAGAATATTTTCAAAAGTTTTCAGTATTTTGAGGAAGCTCTCAAGATGAGAAAAGCAGTACTTTTTCCTATCAAACATTCAGTTGTAGCGAATTTATTTTTATATAATTTTAAGGCAGCAACTTACCAGGCCTTAGGAGGAATTTAAAATATTTTAAAGAGTTTGCAGTATTTTGAAGAAGTCCTCAAAATGAGAAAAGCACATTATCCTGACAATGATTTAGAGGTGGGGTTAGGGGAGCAACCTAAATTCCCGGAAAAAATTAATAACTAGAACTTCCGATTGTAATGAATATCAAATTTCGGCGTAAAAATGAGTAATTTTTTAATAGTTATTATTAATAACTATGTTTTTTCGAACAATTTTGCATTTTTGCTCTCTTTGAAGCCATCGTTATTAACTAATCCGGGAAAGCAGCAGCAGGATTAAACCATCTAGGGAAAAATTCATAAATCCAGAAAATATCGAAGCCGATGCGAATGATGAAATCAAAAGATAATAGAAAATCATAAACAACACTGGATAGAATATACGCAACGGATGAGATGAAAGCCAATACGGTTACGCTACTACAAGATGAACTTTTTAAAAGGGTAGAAGAGAGTGTCGAAAATTATCAAAAGAGATTCCATGATGATAAGACACGATTTGGAATGGGAGTTTCCATTAATATAGCAAGTCAAATGGCCAATGTCTCAGGAGCATCCTTTGGGCTACTACATGTGATAGATCCTGCAACAAAGACTGCTATGGGAGCTCTAAAAAATAGTGAAGCTCCTGACTTCGCCACAAAATGCCGAGAATCGGCCTAAATATGCTGTACTTGACAAGACTTAATCTGACAAAACTCGGCGACAGAACTCTGTAACACAATTGCATTGACTACATAAAATTGGTTTATAAATTAGGTATTTCAATCGTTTGAAAATAAAAGTTATAAAAAAATCACAAAATATGGAAAAATCATCTCATACTTCCCCCGCTCAAAATGTTAGAAAGGTTATGATCCCTGATAGTAGCCCAAAGGTTCTTAATTCTGAGTCTGATTCTTCTCGCGCTGTTGATGCGAAAGGACATAGTGATCAATTTCCAAGAAAATCTATTTTTGAACGGTCATCTACCCAGGGATTTCTCAGCTATTTAACTTTTGATGCATTGGGGAAAGACAATTTGGCTGATATTTTCAAAGTTTTACATGATTCAAATTTGAGAGAAACGCTATTGTTTCGATTAGTTTCAAAAGAATTTTGTGCATACTTTTCTTGTACTTTAGGTAAAAAAGTAAAAGCCTTTTCTTTTCTTTCCAGTGAGATTTTTCGTAATGATGGATTGAGTAATGAAAGATTGGAATTTGCAAAAAAGTGTGCAATAGATAGAAGCCTAAGGTCGAATTCTAGCTTCGATATAGGGGATTTACAGAATATAGTACAACAAGGTAATAAAAAACTAAACGAATTTAATATAATAGCATTTTCATATGGAGGCCAACAGGGTCTGAGTAGATTGTTAGAAGCATTTAGAAGCTATTTTAGCTGTGCGTTGAAAATTTGTATTCCTAATGTTGAAAAACTAACGTTTCCATTAATACATAATCTTACCAGTCTGCGTATTCAAGACTTCAAGAACCCGATTTCATTCGATTCACTTTGCGATCTGAAGCATCTTGAAATTGCTGTTATGGAGTTTGAGTTGGTAATAGATGATGGGAAAGTACTTAGTAAGCTCGAAAACCTTTCTATTTTTAATATTCGCAAAAACTTAACAATACAATCAGCACCCATGCTTGAAAGTCTGCATCTTGGAGGTATTGATGCTAATGCTAAAATAACATTACCCAAGATGTTGCCAAAGCTTACAAATTTTAGTTTTAGAAATAATGAGAGAGGGTCGCCTATCGTATTGCCTGATGAGCTGAATAATCTGGAAAGTCTTTCAATAGGGATTTGTACTGAAAATAACTTCAAATTTCCTAAGACATTGAATCAACTTAGAAACTTTGCTTGTGACTTTGTTGTTGATCATTATTTTGAGGGACTTAAGGATTTCGCAGAAAACTTGATAAGTTTTAGTTGTCAAAAATTTTATGATAGTTCATATGAAAATAAAGCCTATGACTTGTTATATTTGCTTAAGAATCTCAGGAAACTGCATATTGGCACTATGCATGGAGACGATGGCAAATATCTTAAACTTGAAAACCTTACCCATTTCTCTATCGATTCTATAGACAAGAAATCTGTCCTTAAATTGTCGAAGACAATGTCAAGTCTTGTGGACATCAAAATAAAAAGTGTTCCTAATAAAACTAGGCTTAAGTTACCCACTATACTTGATAATTTGACGGATCTTTATATTGGTAATATTGATGCTGGAGGTATTCTGGAAATATCAAATAAGCTTGATAATTTGAAAACTTTAAAGATTGGAAATATTTATAATAAAGTCAAAGTGCTAACTGAGGGTAAAAATATAACTTGTCAGTTTATATCTTTACTTCCAAATTTTAGCAACCTTCAGGAGCTTACTATTGAAGAAATTATTAATAAAGTTGAAAAATGCAGTATTAAATCTAGTAATGCATATAGCTCAGAAGAATCTTCAAATAGTGAGCATAGTGAGCATATTGTTGATTCTATTACGCTTCATTTACCAAGTTCGCTTAATAGTGTTAATATCAAAATAATTGAAAATACTCAGTTAGATTTGAAATGCGAACCGTCTTTGAACTTAATTAATATGCATATTTCAAATATAATAGATTCAGCAATACTAAATCTATCATGTTCGTTCAATAATATTGTGAAACTTAAGATTGGACATATCAATAAAAATAGTATTTTGAAACTACAAGGTTCACTGAATAATATTAAAAAACTTGAAATTTATGGTATATACTCGTGGGATAAGTCGGCATTAGAAATAGCAGGGCCACTCTGTAATCTCGAAGAACTCTTTATCGATGGTATAAGGGCAACGAAGAATAATAGTAATAATTTTGTTGCAAATAATATAGTTAGCAATAGCAGCAATCATTATTATATTAAGAAGGTCTTAACAACAATCAATAAAAGCATTAACTCTTCATAATTTCCATCTGCTTTACCTCAAGAGGTCTGCGCTAAATAAATCGATTTATACAACCTGGATTCGGAATAAAGCTATATGTTCTTTTTCTCTTGAAAATATGAAATACGAAAAACTCAATTCTAAACAAATTTGGAGTAAAAATCAAAATTACAAAACCTATAAAAATCTTCTAATCTTCTATTATGTATTTATTTTATGTAAGTTAAAATTCTATTGGTAAAATTTTTCCCTCATAACTTTCTGAGCAACTACACTCTTTACTCATAAATAAATGACGCCGAAACGACTTTGGTAAATTTAACCGTTGACTCATGCATATTTCTTTTTTTAATGTCATAATTTATGATTCAACGACTTATTTATTTTACTTTTGTGGGTCTTTTTTTATGAGTTAACTCGGCCTAGAAATTTTACTTTAAAAAATATTGTATATCCATTTAAATGTAAATATTTTGATAACAAATATGAATATTTTTCAAAAATCTGTCATTGTGTTTGGTGCTGCATATTATGAATATGCTAATTGGGAGCCTTATGAAGAAGACGATTTTGATTTACTCTCGAAACGGGGTTTTTTGAATACCTATAAAGGGGCTTTCGTCGCAAAGTGTTTTGTTGACGCTTGCTCGTTTATTACTTTAGGCATGGAACCATTATTACATCGTATAGTTGAATGGGCTCCTTCATTACTTACAGAAAATCAATTTTCTAAGCTATTGTTTTTCATCCCAAAGTTGTATACTAGCTCGCAAGAAATAGCTTCCCTTTCTTTTACAAGTTATACCGCATTAACTTTTGCTTTTTGGTTTATACCCGTGCCCATAAAATTGAAAGATGAACAAGAAAGACTGTTAAAAGCTATAATTGGTGTAATCTTTCATTCTTTTCTAATTTTTGACTTTGCTTATCTTTCTTTAGTCGTTTACCTATCTCCATGGATCTTTTGTCGTCTTTTTTATAGAGTTTAGGAAGTTTTTTCAGGCTCTAAAAAGTAATAATTAATTTTGTTAAAAAATCCTTTGGGCTTTGAAACATCCACTAGACTTCTTTCGAAACTTAACTATTTTGCTCTATAGCAAGGAAAAATTTGCAAGGGACCGGAGGTGTCAGGGTACTTGCATTAAAATTTTAATATGAAGCCTAGGATTAATCGGGAGAGCACATTAAAACTTAAAAATATTTATTTTTTTAATGCAAATCTCTTGGGGAAAAAACATTTTTGACAGAGTAAAAAATGGCTTTCTTTTTCGTCTTTCTTACCTGAAAGGAGGTTGAATGAAAAGTGTTGTATATCCAATTAAGTGTAAATATTTTGAAATAACAAATATGAATATTTTTCAAAAATCTATCATTGTTTTTGGTGCTGCATATTATGAATATGCTAATTGGGAGTCTTATAAGGAAGAGTCTAAATTGTATGCAGAGGAAGGTCTTTTAAACACTTACAAAGGGGCTTTGGCTGCAAAGTGTTTTGTTGACGTTGCGTCTCTTATAACTTTAGGTCCCCACCTATTATTAGCTCGTATAGTTGAATGGGTTCCGTCATTACCTACAGAAAATAATAAGCTATTGTTTTTTATCCAAAAAATATTTACGAGTTCACAAGAAACGACTTACCTTTCTTTTACGAGCTACATAGTATTAGGTTATCTTTTATTGATTTTAAAAACGAGCTTTGAAAAAGAACAAGAAAGAGTGTATAAGGCTCTATTGGGTTTAATTTTTCATTCTTTTTTAATTTTTGACTATGCTTATTTTTCTTTAGGCGTTTATTTATTCCCAGGCATTGCTTTATT
>Ga0206822_1142_pt1 | contig 14885 bp, 15 predicted proteins | sample Alteio_BWOrgCont_83_FD_152913 | JGI IMG/M metagenome (GOLD analysis project Ga0206822, IMG submission 152913) | Enriched cells from forest soil in Barre Woods Harvard Forest LTER site, Petersham, Massachusetts, United States -... | ecosystem: Environmental > Terrestrial > Soil > Temperate forest >... | reverse complement strand
ATGGCAAGATCTTCTTTGAGAAAGATATGTCTCAGACCTACTATAAAGTAACGATAGAACTCGTTAAGGAAGAAGAGGATAAGCTTCAAGACCCTGAATAAAATTTATGTGTATCTTTAGGTAGTGCTTTATGGGAGTGATTAAAGTTGCAATAGCCGATGACCACAAGATATTCCGCAAGGGTGTCATACTATCTCTACGTCCTTATAGTGCCATAAAATTTGTGCAGGAAGCCGAGAACGGTCAGGAACTGTTGGATGGTTTGGCGGCTTCGGAGCCTGATGTGGTTTTAATGGACCTTAGGATGCCACAGAAAGATGGGATAGAGACCACCAAGATCATTGCCAAGCAATACCCCACTATCCACATTATTGCGTTGACGATGTATGAGGACGAGCGTTTCGTGAGCCATATGATGGAGATCGGCGCCAACGGGTATCTCCTCAAGAGTGCCGATCCTTCCGAGATCAAACGGGCGATCATCGAGGTAGCCACCAAGGGTTATTATCTCAACAATTTTGTGAATCGCATTTTGTTGAAGAAGTCACATGTGCGGACGAAGACCATTCCCAGTCTAAATACCGAGATCACGCTGAACGATAGAGAACGGGAGGTCGTTCGCTATATCTGCATGGAATTCACGGCCCAGGAGATCGCGCAAAAGATCGATGTAAGTCCGCGGACTGTAGAGGCGATCAAGGATCGGCTCATGGAGCGTTTTGGGGCTAAAAACACCGCGGGGCTCGTATTTTTTGCCGTTAAGAATAATCTTATAGACTAGGGGGCGCCCTGGCGGGCGCCGGTTATAATTCCATCTCTGGCACCTCTGCCGGGACGACCAGGCGGCCGGCTGTTTTGTTCTTGATCTCTTCGACGGAGACACCGGGGGCGCGTTCGAGCAGGAGGAACCCTTCCGGCGTAATGTCCAGCACGGCCAGTTCGGTGACGATCTTTTTCACGCATTTTACGCCGGTAAGCGGCAAGGTACAAGCCTGCAGGAGCTTCGACTCTCCTTTGGGGTTAGTATGCTGCATGGCTACGATGATATTGCGGGCGCTGGCGACCAGGTCCATGGCGCCGCCCATTCCTTTGACCATTTTCCCCGGGATCTTCCAGTTTGCAATATCGCCGTTGTCGGCGACTTCCATGGCGCCAAGTACGGTGAGATCGACTTTTCCGGCCCGGATCATTCCAAAGCTTTCCGCGCTGTCGAAAAAGGCGCCGCCGGGCAGGATGGTAACGGTTTCCTTGCCGGCGTTGATGAGGTCGGCATCCATATCCGCTTCGGTGGGATAAGGGCCCATGCCAAGCATCCCGTTTTCGGACTGTAGCATTATAGAGATGTTTTTTGGGATGTAGTTGGCCACCAGTGTGGGAATGCCGATGCCCAGGTTGACATACATGCCGTCTCTTAGTTCTTTGGCAATGCGTTTGGCGATGCCGAATTTATCCAAAGCCATAGGTTTATTATTTTGCGTCGTCCAGCCGGATGGTTCGGCGTTCGATCCGTTTTTCGTAATTGGCTCCCTGGAAGATGCGGTGGACATAGATGCCGGGGACATGGATGTGATCGGGGTCCAGTTCGCCCGGTTCGACCAATTGTTCTACCTCCGCGATAGTGATATTTCCTGCTTTGGCCATAGCCATGGAGAAATTGCGGGTCGTTTTACGAAATATCAAATTGCCCAAACGATCGCCTTTCCAGGCTTTTACCAAGGCAAAATCGGCATGCAACGCGAGTTCCATGAGATAGGGTTTTCCGTGAAACTCCCTGACTTCTTTGCCGGCAGCTACTTCCGTGCCATAGCCGGCGGGGGTAAAGAAAGCGGGTATTCCCATTGCGGCCATCTGGATCCGGGTGGCGAGGGTTCCTTGCGGGACAAGATCGACTTCCAGTTCGCCGCTTAGAAGCTGGCGTTCGAATTCCGCATTTTCCCCCACATAGGAGCTGATCATCTTTTTGATCTGACGTGTCTTGAGCAGCAGTCCGAGTCCAAAATTGTCGACTCCGGCATTATTGGAGATGCAGGTGAGTTGGGAGATACCCGTGTGGGTGAGGGCATCGATGCAGTTTTCGGGTATTCCGCACAGTCCAAATCCACCTAACATAAGGGTGGCGGCATCCGGGATATCCCGTACGGCTTCCGGGGCATTAGCGACGAGTTTTTTCATCCGGCAAGAGATTTTCCTAAAAGTACGACGAAGAATGTTTCCCTGTATACGCGATTAATTCCGCTGGATAAACACTGTTATGCTGCCGGCGTTTTGGCCGGGGGGGCGGACGAAGGACGGGAAGCAGGGTGTAAAGGACCGGGAAGGGGTTTGTGATGGAGGGTGTCCGGCTTTATAAAGGGGTGGAGGAAGGGCATACCGGGGTGGGCCGGTATGGGGACGGCTGGTGGCACCCTTGTGCGCGGCTGTGCAACGGGGTTGTTGACCACGGGATGTGAATAGGCTTCCGTGCGAAGCCGGTTGCCCTGAGCGATGAGGCTATCGTAAAGAGCCTGATTGAGCTCAGGATGCTCTTTATAATAATCGTAGCTTTTTTGAAATTTCTGCCGGGAGACGTTATGCAGCTGGAACACTTGCTCATACAAGCGGAGGTGTTCCATTTTGATATTTACGTGAGTCGTATCTCTAAACAGTAAGATGGCGTATTGATCGGCTTCGATCATATCCCATAGGATCGGGTACATTTTCTCTACCGGGAGGATGCCGGAGGGAACGCTATTCTTGTCCGAACAGCCTACTGCCAGCAGGCAAAAAACGGTTAGCCAACCGGCAATACTTTTGCTCATTGCAGGTCTTGTTTGTATTTATTGACATTCGACACATCCAATTTGGTCAGCAGGTCCAGGGCCCGGGATTTCTCATCCGGGGGAGACTTCTGGAAGATATGGTCCAGTTCGTTGCCTTTGCCCTGAAAGAAGAACTGCATGATCATCAGGTTGGGGGTCTCGGAGTTTACCGTGTTGAGCATATTGAGGGCGTTGAGGATCGCCGTGCGTGCGTCGGCATCTTTATCGTACAGTTGATCCAATCCCAGGCGGAAATAGTTGTAGTAGGCGTCGTGAACGAGGTTGTATTTGGCGTTAGTGAGGTTTTCGACGAGCCAGTAGCGATTGCGGATGCCGTCGAAGGGCTTCCAGCCATTGATATTCGAACCGTCGGGTGCGTTGTCGACGATGTTCAGCGCTTTTTGAAAATAGGGGTCGCCGCCACGGAGAGAGAACGAATCGAAATCGAGGCCGAGGATCATATAGACGTAATAGGCGAGTTCCGCGGTAAGGTTGGCGGAGTAGGGTTCCGTTCCCGATACGCGGTTGTCATTGAAATCCAGATTTTGATATTCCACATACCGGAAGGTGAAGGATTCGTCCTGGAAATTGATGATGGGGCTCTGGTAGGAGGTGTTGAATACCGGTCGGCCCGCCTGTATTGTCAGTGTCGCCTGGTAAGTATTGTTGTCGGTTGATTGGGAAATATTGATCAGGAAATTGCAGATGATCTTTTCGTTGCTTTTGAACGTCTCATTGGACCATTGGCGGCCATTGAGGAAATTATATAGCGCGCTTTGCAGGGTCTGAAATTGCTTTTTGTCGACGGTAGAAGGGAGGCGGTTGGCGACGACGGCCACATTGGCCTGCAGTTCCTGCGCCTGGACGCCGGCTGCCGGGGTGAAGGCGCCCAGCACGATCGCCGTCGCGACGAACAATATCAAACCGGTTTTACGCATGTACCTTTTTTATTATTACATCAACGATATCTTTCGCCACTTGTTGCTTGGGTTTCGTCTCAAAGGCCTGTTCAGAGCCATCTCTACCGAAAATTGTGATTTTGTTAGTATCCAGGCTGAATCCTGCTCCCGGGTCCTGCAGGGAGTTGAGGACGATATAGTCGGCATTTTTTGCCTGGAGCTTTCCCAGTGCATATTCCCTGCCGCCGTTGGTCTCGAGGGCGAAGCCGATGAGCAGTTGGTTAGTCTTTTTGACTTCGCCAAGTGTTTTGAGGATGTCCCGGGTCCTGGTGAGTTCGAGGATCAGGGGTCCGGTGGTCTTTTTGATCTTTTCGTCAGCGGGGGCAGTGGGGGTGTAGTCGGCTACTGCGGCCGATAAGACGGCGATGTGGGCGTCATCGAAGGCTTCGAGGCAGGCGTCATACATCTGGGCTGCCGAGGTAACGCGTGTCGTTGTGATGTTTGGCTCCTCGATAGTGAGGTTGGTGGGACCCAGGATCAGGGATACCAGGGCGCCGCGGGCGGCCAGTTCGCGTGCGATGGCGATGCCCATTTTGCCGGAGGAGTGGTTGCCGATGAAGCGCACCGGGTCGATGGCTTCGTAGGTCGGGCCGGCGGTCACGAGGGCTTTTTTTCCGGAAAGGCCGTTTTGGCCGGGATTGCCCGGGTTGATGACGTCCGGGGTGGTATGCTCCAGTATCGGGCGAATGAATTCGAGGATCGCTTCGGGTTCTGCCATGCGGCCATCGCCGAAGAGGCCACTGGCCAATTCGCCGTTAGCTACGGGGATCAGGTGATTTCCGTAGGTCTGTAGTTTCTGGATGTTGGCCCGGGTGCCGGGATGGCGCCACATGTCTTCATCCATGGCGGGGGCCACGACCACCGGGCATATAGCCGACAGCCAGGTTGCCAGCAGGAGGTTGTCACAAAGGCCGGCGGCCATTTTTGCGAGGGTGTTGCAGCTCAGGGGGGCGATGATCAGAAGGTCCGCCCATCGTCCCAGTTCCACATGGTTGGCCCAGGTGTCGGCGGCAAAAAGGTCGGAAAGCACGGGGTTTTTGGAGAGCGTGGCCAGGGAAAGCGGGGTAACGAAATCGCGGGAGGCCGGCGTTTGGATCACCCTAACCGTAGCTCCTTCCCTGACCAGCAATCTGACCAGGAGAAGGGCTTTGTAGGCAGCGATACTACCCGTAACGCCCAATACGATCTTTTTTCCCTTAATCATGGGGATGGAGGAACCGCTTCGGGCGGCTCAAGCGCTTATTTGAAGAGGTCGTCCTCGTTGCGGCGGAAGTAGATCTTTTCGTCCATGAACTCCTGGGTAGCGAGCAGGGCCGGGTTTGGCATGCGCTCGTATGCCTTGGAGATCTCGATCTGTTCCTTGTTCTCATGAATCTCTTCCAGGCTGTCTGTGTGGCTGGCGAATTCTTCCAGCTTGTTATGCAGCTCCTCTTTAAGGGAGATATTGATCTGGTTGGCCCTTTTAGCGATAATGGCGATAGACTCGTACAGGTTGCCGGTCTTAGCCTTGATATCGGTAAGATTCTTTGTCTCCACTACATTGGTAGTGTTCGCATTAACTTGCCTTCTTAACCTGCTCATTTTTTAACGTTTTGATGTTGTTTTGAGATATCGTCAGGTATTCCTGTACGGTTTTGCCTAATCGGCTATCCGGAAAACGATCTATGAACTCGTTGCATTGTGTGACCACCTGTTCAAAGCGGTCTTCTTTTCTTTCTTCGATACTCTGCAAGGCGTATTGGTAATAGGCCCTGATGATCAGCAATTTATATTCGTCACTTTTTTCAGAGTCGGGATAGCTGGTCATCAAGCTGTTACACGCGACGCCGGCGGCTTTGAAGTAGCCCAGGTCGTAATAGAGCTGTGCTGCTTTGAAGTCTTTGAGTTCCAGTTTGGCCCGGCATTTTTCAATGATCTCGTTGGCTTCTTTTATCTTGTCCGAACCGGGGTGCGTATTGATAAAGGCCTGCATGAACCCGATGGTCTTGGTCGTATTGGTCTGATCCAGGTCTACCTTTGGCGATTGTTTGTAAAAGGTGTAGGCTCGCATGTAGTCCATTTCCTCCGCCTTGTTGCTATTCGGGAAGACTTCTACGAAACCTTTGAAGAGGTTTTCGGCATTTGCGTAGTCCTTGAGATAGTAGGCGCAATAGGCGAATTTATAGTAGATGTCCTCGAAATGCTCGCTACCCTTGAAAACGCGAAAAAGTTCCTCGAACAGCTGTTGGGCATGGTTGTAATCTTTGGCGGCGTAGTATTGATCCGCTACCCGCAATTTATAGTCATAATCATTGCTTTTCATGACTTTAGTAAAGTGCGAGCAAGAGCCAAAGAGAAACAATCCCAGGAATAAAACAGTAAATAGACGCATAACGGCCTGCAAAGTTAAGGTTTTTTAGCGGCAATAGCCGCTTTGGGGGGCAAATTACCTGCAATTCGAATAGGAGCCAAAAAAAGCGAGCCCAGGGGGCTCGCTTTTAACACTTTATAAACTAGGATCAATGACTGCGGAGGTTCGGGTGCGGAGCAGGAACCGTGTTGGGTCCTTCTTCGCCGGTGCCATCCTTGAGGTCAACGGTGTTTTCTTCGCCACCGCTCTGAGCGTAGCGGAAGATAAACCGATCGGAGCTAACACCTTCTTTTTCAACCAGGTAGTTGATAACTGCGTTAACCCGATCCCAGCTAAGCTGTTGAGCTGCCTTGCTGGATTCGCCATAACCGATGACGGCGATCTTACAGTTGGGGTTATCACGGAGTTTCTGAGCTGTGCTGGAGAGCAGGGCCTTGTTGTCCTTGCTCAGGGTTACCGAGCGGCCTTTGAAGGTGATGCTGGGCAGGTCGCCGATACCGCATTTGCCTGCGCCGGGGTGTAAGCCAAGCGAGTCGATGTAGTTGCGGAGATCTTTACAGCATTGGGGATCCGGGCATTTACCTACGCCATCGGCATCCACGGGCTGGCACTGGGTGGGAGTTATGAGTTCCTTGTCCTTACAGTCCGGAACGCCGTCACCGTCCGTGTCGCGGCTAACGCCATGGCTATCGACCGGGCAGCCTTTGGGAGTATTGGGTTCGAGGTCGAACTGGTCCGTTACGCCGTCACCGTCGGTATCATCCAGAACGGGTTTGGGCAGTTTCATGTGACGGGGGGCGTTGATCTCGTTGTAGGCGTAATCCAGCGGGTTGATCCACCAGAGGGGTTCAACCGCATGTTTGCCGAAGATATTGTAGTTAAGACCAAGCGATACGAAGTTGTACCGGTCTTTGGAGGAAACCTGGGCGATGCTGTTGGTAGCGCCAGGCGTCCAGTTGTTCTGCCATTGCTGACCGGCCAGCAGGTTGGTAGTGGTGAGCGTAACCTTGTCTTCCAGGGCAATGTTGAGCTTGGTGCTCACTTTGAACTGGAAGCCGGCACCGGCAACTCCGGCTACGTTGAGCGGAGCTCCGCCGAGCGTCGAAGCGCCGGCAGGTCTTTCGGCAATATGATTCCAGTTGCCCGTGAGTACGTTCTTAAGCGCGCTGCGGATATCCTTTTTGTACTTCTCGGTTTCGACGGGGTATTGCGCAATAATATTGGCGTAGCCGGCGAGATAACTGTCGTCCTGTTTGTAAAGCGTGCTGTAGGTGAGTAAGGCAAAGCCACCGAACAGGTAGGCATTCCAGCCCACTTTGGCGCGATGAAAATTCACGTTGTGGATCGACCACAACCCCTGGAGCGAAAGTTCATGTATTGTTGAACGGTAGTTGTAAAAGATCGGGTTGTAGTCGCCATTCGCCAATTCCGGGTACAGATTGGCTTGTACCAGGGAGGTGTTCCTGCCATAGGACTGGCTGTACTGGTAATTCAACCCTCTGAGACGGATCCAGTCATACTCCGCGCGAATCGAGAACATGTATCCGATGGCTTTGCGGACATGAAAACCGAAACCACCTGTAGGGCCCCAGTTAGTGACCGAAGTAAAACCGGAAGTATAGCCTCCTTTTACCCCAATCTCCCATTCATTCCTTGGTTTAGCCGGAAACGGATAAGCATTATTCAAAAATTCGTTGTGTTGTGCGAGGCGTTTTGTAGGAATGAGTGAAGAGTCCCGTATGTCATAGCTATTTCCCACGTCCTGGGCTTTTGCATACGACAGAAACAGGCAGAGTAACCCGATAAAAAGAGTCAATTTTTTACTTGCCATAACTGAAGTTTATGTGAATGAATGAATTAAACCTGAGAAGAATATGGTGCAAAAATAGAAATTGGGAAGCAATAACCAAATTTTTTTAACAATACATATAAAATAAAAATCGTATCGAGACCCACGTTAGACATTTATAATTTAATATATGCTGCAAATGCATACATTTTTAAGTTGCGCCGGTCTAAAATATTTTAAAGTAGTAATATTGTCTTTCCGTTCGATCTTATACGGGTTCACCCTTGTATAACATTTTCATTACCATTATCTATAAATGAAAACAGCGCAAGCCATTTTACGGGAGGAACTGATCGTTTTCGAAGGCCGGTTCAAAGAAGCAGTAAAAAGTCAAACTCCTTTGCTGGATCGGATCATGCGGTTCATTGTCAATAGGAAAGGAAAGCAGATGCGGCCCATGTTCGTGTTGTTGTCGGCTAAACTTTGCGGTCCCGTGAATGATTCGGCGTACCGGGCGGCTTCCATGGTCGAGTTGTTGCATACTGCGACGCTTGTGCATGACGACGTGGTAGACGACTCGCTGGAAAGGCGAGGTTTTTTTTCTACTTATGCCTTATGGAAGACCAAGATATCCGTGCTGGTCGGGGATTATCTCTTTGCGAAAGGGCTGCTGCTCTCGCTGGATCACAGTGATTTCCGGGTCTTACAGTTAATATCAAACGCCGTTCGCATCATCAGCGAGGGGGAGTTGTTGCAGATGGAGAAAGCGAGGTCGTTGAATCTGAGCGAAGACATCTATTTCGATATTATCCGCGCCAAGACGGCTTCTTTGCTGGCGGCCTCCTGTGCAGCCGGAGCTTTCGCCGCTTCGGGGGATGAGGTGTTGACCGAGAAGATGCGCGCGTTCGGTGAGAAGGTCGGGATCGCCTTCCAGATCAAAGACGATCTGTTCGACTATGGAACGGAAAATGTCGGAAAACCCACCGGCAATGATATTAAGGAAAAAAAGCTGACCCTTCCGCTTATCTATACATTAAATAAGGTGGATAAATCTACCCGACGGGAATTGATCTATATTATAAAGAATCAGAATAAGGATCATGAAAGGGTCCAGCATGTCATCAAAAAGGTGACCGAAGCCGGTGGTATCGAGTACGCTATTGGTCGGATGAATGCTTACAGGGACGAGGCGCTGGCTATCCTGCATGAATTTGAAGATAATGATGTCCGTAAGGGCCTCGAGGAACTGGTCCGTTATACTACGGACAGAAAATATTAAACACTCCCATCCTTGGACAAACGCTGGAATATATTACAGGCGGAAGCCGGCAAGGTCGAGTCTCTGCAAGCGGCGCTGAGGATCAACGAGGTCCTTTGTCGCATCCTCGTGCAACGGGGTATCTCTACTTTCAATGCCGCCAGATCATTTTTCCGGCCGTCGCTGGCCGATCTCCATGATCCCTGGCAGATGAAGGATATGGAGAAGGCGGTGGAACGTATTCTGCGGGCGTTGGGACGGGAGAAGATCCTGGTATATGGAGATTATGATGTAGACGGGACGACGGCCGTTGCCTGTCTGTACCAGTTCCTTCGCACGCATGGCGGTGATGATCCGACTCTCGTGGACTTTTATATTCCGCACCGGTACCGGGAGGGTTATGGGGTCTCGCGTATGGGGATCGATTACGCGCATGCGGGGGGATTTAAACTCATCATTTCTCTGGACTGCGGCATCAAATCGGGCGATCTGATCGCCTATGCCGCGGAGTTGGGTATCGATTTCATCGTTTGCGACCATCATTTGCCGGACATGGAGCTGCCTCCGGCGGTAGCCATTCTCAATCCCAAACAAGTCGACTGCCCCTACCCTTACAAAGATCTCTGTGGCTGTGGGGTGGGTTTTAAGCTGATCACAGCCCTGGCTCAGCGGTTGGAGCTGCCTGAGAATGAGGCCTTGCAATACCTCGATCTGGTCGCGACGGCCATTGCCGCGGATATCGTTCCCGTGGACGGGGAGAACAGGGTGATCTCTTATTTCGGGCTCAAAAAGGTCAACGAGGCGCCCAATAACGGGATCAGGGCTTTGATCCAATTAAGCGATCTGCAGAAGGAATTGAAAATGACCAATCTGGTGTTTATGATCGCGCCGCGGGTCAATGCAGCGGGGCGGATGGATGATGCCCGCAAGGTCGTCCATTTGTTCACGGCCACCGATCCCGCGGAGGCGCTGGCTTATGCGAGCCAGCTGCATGCCGACAATACGGACAGGAAAGAGCATGATTATACCACTACGGAAGAGGCCCTGGCGTTGTTGGCTGCGGATGCGGATCATGCCGGACGGCGGTCTACCGTTGTCTATCAGCCGCACTGGCATAAAGGAGTGGTAGGCATAGTGGCCTCCCGGCTCATCGAGCGTTATTACCGGCCTACTGTCGTGCTAACGCAGAGTGGGGCTATTGTCGCCGGAAGTGCACGAAGCGTGAATGGTTTCAACGTCTATGAAGCCATCCATGCCTGTAGGGAATATTTATTAGGATATGGCGGCCATTTTGCCGCGGCGGGTATCACCATGGAACCCGAGTTGCTCGGGGCTTTCCGGGACAAGTTCGAAGCTGCGGTGGCGGCTATGATCCAACCGGATAGCCTGACCCCGGAGCTGATAATCGATGCCGAGCTACCGTTCGAAAATATCCGATCTTCCTTCTATAATATCCAGGAACAGATGCAGCCTTTTGGCCCCGGGAATACCCAGCCGGTGTATGTCGCCTACGGAGTCCTGGATCGCGGTTCCCGGATCGTCAAGGAACAACACATCCGGTTCAAACTCCAACAAGAGCGTTTTACCCTGCAACAAGGGCCGATAATTATGGATGGGATCGGGTTTGGCCTTGCCGGTAAGTTTCCCCTGCTGCAGACGGGCGCTCCCGTGGACATTGTCTTCACGCTGGAAGAGAATGAGTGGCACAATCAGAAGAATCTCCAGCTAAAGGTAATAGACTTTAGGATTAGCTCTTCTTCCAGGCTTCCGATGACTTCTTCTACGCTTCCAGGATGATCCTGCTTTTTTCTCCACCGCCCATGAGGTCTACGCTTCTTTCGATAAAGCTGGTGAGGTTGTTACCCTTGAGCAGGCCTTGCGACAGCAATGCCAGGTCTGAGAGGTTGTGTGCGAGTTTCTCCTGTTTGTTTTTATCCTTCTCCTGCAAGATGGATTGATAGATGGGGTGGTTCCCGTTGATCGTGAGGGTGACCTCGTCGGGCATGCTGGCATAGAAGCTACCCATGGAGCCGTTCATAGCGGCCATGTCCTTCATGCGGCGCATAAATTCCGGTCGGGTCGCGATGATCGGGGGCGCATCGGTGCTGAGCCCTTTGATCTCCACGGTCGCATGTAATTCCGGGATCTGCCGGCCGAACAGTTCTTTCAGGATAGTTTCCTGATCTGTGGAGAGTACGCTCGCGGTGATCTCGGCTTTGTCGATTAGGTTATCGGCGATATCGGAGTCTACGCGGGTAAAGTGTACTTTCTCCCATTTGGTCTCCATCTGATTGATGAAAGCGGCATCTATGAGGGTTTCCAATTTGACTATTGTGTAGCCTTTTGCTTGTGCTTGCCGGATATAGCTATCCTGTTGAATGGGGTTGGTGGTATAGAGGATCACCAACTGTTCTTCCTTGTTGGTTTGAAGGGCACCTGTTTCGGCGCGATATTCGTCGAGCGTATAGAACTTTCCTCCTTTGACATCTTCGAAGATGTGGAATTTCACCGCTTTTTCGAGGAATTTGTCATCGGTCATCATCCCGTATTTGACGAAGAGGCCGAGGCTTTCCCATTTTTCTTCGAACTCCTTGCGTTCTTTGGTAAAGATATCCTCCAGTTTATCGGCTACTTTTTTGGTGATATGGTTGTTGATCTTTTTGACGTTGGGATCACCCTGGAGATAGCTTCTGCTAACGTTGAGAGGGATATCGGGGCTGTCGATCACGCCATGGAGGAGCATAAGGAATTCGGGCACGATGTCTTTGACCTCGTCCGTTACGAAGACCTGGTTGCTATACAGCTGGATCTTGTCTTTCTGCAGCTCATAGCTCTGTTTGATCTTGGGGAAGTAGAGGATACCCGTGAGGTTAAAGGGGTAGTCTACGTTCAGGTGGATCCAAAATATCGGTGCTTCGCTAAAGGGGTATAGTTCTTTATAAAAATCCTGATAGTCCTGTGTCGTGAGCTCGCTGGGTTTTTTTGTCCAGGCAGGGTGGGTATTGTTGATCTGTTGTCCTTCGAAGGTGATGGGGATCGGCAGGAAACGGCAGAATTTCTTCAGGATCGTGCGGATACGTTCTGCGTCCAGAAATTCCTGGCTTTCTTCGTTGATATGCAGGACGATATCGGTTCCTCTTTGGGTCTTTTCGGTGTTTTCAAGCGTGTACTCGGGGCTACCGTCGCACTCCCATTTTACTGCTTGGGCGTCTTCTTTATAGCTTTTTGTGATCACGTCTACCCGTTCGCTGACCATGAAGGCGGAGTAGAATCCAAGGCCAAAATGGCCGATGATATTGGTTTCGTTCTGGCCCTTGTATTTTTTGAGGAACTCTTCCGCGCCGCTAAAGGCGACCTGGTTGAGGTATTTATCGACCTCTTCTGCGGTCATGCCGACGCCTTTGTCCGAGATGGTGATCGTTTTATTCTCTTTATCCAATTGGATATCAATGGTTAAGTCGCCAAGATCTCCTTTGGCTTCGCCGAGGGAGCTCAATGTTTTGAGTTTTTGGGTGGCGTCTACGGCGTTGCTAACCAGCTCCCGGATAAAGATATCGTGGTCGCTGTACAGGAATTTCTTGATGATCGGGAAAATATTCTCTGTTTGAACGCGGATGCTTCCTTTTTGCATGGCAATAGTAATTTTGTGTGTTCGAATGGCGTTTTACCGGGTGTCAAAGAAAATGCCATTCTATGCCGCCCTGACACACTGTCAATGCCCGATCGGGCCGGGTTTTCTTTTGCTTTTTCCCTGAAATAGGCTACCTTTGCAGCCCATTTGTTATTTTTTAAAAATTTAATCAATTAATCAGGGATCATGAACAATTATGAATTGATGGTGATTTTTACCCCTGTGCTTTCTGAAGAGGACTACAAAGCCGCTCAGAAAAAATACGCTTCTTTCGTCAAAGATAATGGCGGAGAGATCGTGCACGAAAATCCCTGGGGTCTGAAATCACTGGCGTATCCCATCCAGAAAAAAACTACCGGTTTGTACTGGGTTCTGGAGTACAATGCGCCATCCGACTTCAATGAGAAGCTGAAGATCCAGATTCTCCGCGACGAAACCGTGTTACGTTTCATGGCTACCAAACTCGATAAATACGCCGTCGAGTACAATGCCAAGAAGAGAAGTGGTGTACCTACAGGAACTGAAAAAGTGAATGCGTAGTCATTTAACCCTACGCGCTTAGCATCATGCCAAAAGCGAACGAGATCAAGTATCTGACGGCGATCAAGCCGGAGAAACGTGCGAAGAAGTTCTGCCGTTTCAAGAAGTACGGTATCAAGTATATCGACTATAAGGATGCCGATTTTCTGAAGAAGTTCCTGAACGAGCAGGGGAAATTGCTTCCCCGTCGTATCACGGGTAACTCTTTGAAATATCAGCGCAAAGTATCCGACGCGGTAAAGAAAGCCCGTCAGATGTCCTTGTTGCCTTATGTAACAGACCTTTTAAAGTAACCTCACCCTAACCCTTTTTTGTAGGTCTTTGGCCGGCAGAAAGGGGGGACAGTCTCCAGCCGGGTCGTCACTGGCGTCAGGGCGGGATTGGGAAAACGGTGAACAAAAAACAAAAAATGGATGTCATTTTAATTCAAGACGTGGACAACCTGGGCTCCGCGCACGAAAAGGTGAGCGTAAAGAACGGGTATGCACGTAACTTTCTGATACCCCGCAAATTGGCGATTGAAGCCAACCCTTCCAATTTGAAACAGCTGGATGAGCGGGTCAAGCAATTGCAGAAGAAGGAAGCCAAGATGATGGCCGAGGTCAACAAGGTGATCGAGGTGCTGAAGGCTTCTCCGTTAAAGGTCGGCGCCAAGACCGGTACCAGCGGCAAGATCTTCGGTAGCGTCACTTCGGTGCAGCTGGCCCGGGCGATCCGTGATCAAAAGGGATATGAGATCGATCGTCGTCGTATTCATATCGTCGATGAGGTCAAGGAATTAGGTACTTACAAGGCCAAGGTCGATTTTGGCGGCGGCAACGAAGCCGAGGTCGAATTCGAGGTTACGGCCGAGTAACCAAAATGGACCGGAGGGTCCATTGGCCACACATATAACAAAAAGACTCAATTATTGAAAGTCCGTGAATTATTCACGGACTTTTTTATGTTTATGTCTATATTTTCGCTATTTTCTTAAAAAAATATCAACCCTATTCGGTACAAAATCGTTTTTTTAGGGGTACGAGATCGGCTAAAAGCCTGACCAATACTCAATTTCATTGATTCCGGTCAAAATTTCCATAAGTAATAAAAATTGCTATCTTTACAATAGCTCTATATTTAGTGTTATCATAGGCTGTCGTAACTTTCTGTCAAACGAGATTCCTCAGTCGATAAAGTCTAATAAAAGGTAGAGTGAGTTTTTTTCATTTTTTAATTTTTTGTACAATGAACATTTATGTAGGCAACCTCTCCTGGCAGATGACCGACGAGGATCTCAGAAACCTTTTTGAACAACACGGCTCTGTTGCCAGCGCCAAGATCGTGAAAGATAAAGTTTCCGGTCGGAGCAAAGGCTTTGGTTTCGTTGAAATGGAAGATGATGGCGAAGCTCAACAAGCTATCACGAATCTTTATGATTCTGAAGTTATGGGTCGCAAGATCATCGTCAACGAATCCCAGCCCAAGCAACAAGGCGGCACCGGCGGCGGTGGTGGTGGCTTCAAGAAGCGTAGCTTCGGCGGCGGCGGCGGTGGTGGTGGCTACAAGAAAGGTGGCTAC
>Ga0206822_1140_pt1 | contig 15049 bp, 10 predicted proteins | sample Alteio_BWOrgCont_83_FD_152913 | JGI IMG/M metagenome (GOLD analysis project Ga0206822, IMG submission 152913) | Enriched cells from forest soil in Barre Woods Harvard Forest LTER site, Petersham, Massachusetts, United States -... | ecosystem: Environmental > Terrestrial > Soil > Temperate forest >... | reverse complement strand
ATCTTATTGCCCAGCAGGCACTGGCGGTGGTCTGTGCGCTCTGGATCCTGTGCGGAGTATTTTCCTGGGTGGCCGATTTCATATTGCCCGCGCGCTACCTTCAAGTGAAATACTTCATGCTGTGTTGCATCGGCCAGCCGTTGCTCTACACGCTTTCCGAAGTGACATGTGTGGGTATCGGCATTACGCGCAAATCCATGTTGTCGCTGTGGTCGACCGTGGCTGCGTTGATCGTCAATGTTGCAATGAGTGTGTGGCTGGTGCCTGGGCACGGTGCGGCAGGAGCCGTGATTGCCAACGCAGTTGCTTTCCTCGTTTTTTTTGTCGCCAGAACCGAGGCATCTGCTTACGTATGGCGCCCCTTTCCCCGAGCGCGGCTTTATGTGGTTGTCGCCGCTGCAGTGGGATTGTCCATCGCTACCCTGATATTCGGCCCCGTGTCTCCGGTGCACTTCAGCGTTGTCTGGCTTGCCATGTTGCCCATTGTTCTGTGGCATTTCCGCACCGAATGGCTCGGCATGTACCGGTCGTTGCGTTCAGCGGTGAGGTCGGAAGGATGGCCCGTGTTGGCTCGAAGAGGGCCCGATGTTCGTTCTTGATAACTCAGGTAATCCCATGCCCGAAATGCCTGATGGGAGGTGTTTATAGCGTAGCGATACAGAGCGCATGGAGGCGACATACAAACGTTCATTTCATTAACGCATTGGGGGTGCGACATGCAGGTTGGCTGAGGGTCAGGCAATGAAGCGGATTAATTTGTTTGTCTTTGCGACACATCATTTATCCAATAATGTTGCGGCCCAGCGTTTCAAGGGGCTGCTGAAATATCTGGATCCAGCGAAGTACCGGGTCTTTGTTTTCACGCGGGAGCCCGCTTCGCGCGCGCATGTCATCAACGCATCTTCCGCTCTGGAAGTCACCGTGTTTCCGTTGTCGGGACACTGTGTGGGTAGCGAATCATCCGCGTCATCATCTTTGTTCGCGCTGGCGGCGGCCTTCATACGACCGTTGCCGTTCATGTTTTCAAAATATGGAGCGCCCCAACGTGCATGGTTTGTCTCCGCATTGGCCCAAGCCGATCGCTTATGTCGTGAGAAATTGGCCGCGGGCGAGCGTTGCGTGGCCATTGGTACATATTCACCGATCGATGCACTGATCGCTGCGGCAAGTTTGGCCAACCGATATGGCATCGATTGCCTACAAGACTTCAGAGACGGCTTGGTTTTCGAGCCTCTGGGCAAGTCTGGCTGGTTGCGAAGCACGTTGAGGAAACTGATCGAACGCCGCGTCCTGGCGGTTAGCGGTCTGATTACGTCGGTCAGTGGCCCGTTGGTGGAAGACTTTCGTCGCCGCTATCCGGGCAAGACGACACAAGTGCTGCCAAATGGCTACGACCCTGCGGATTTTGCAGCCCTGCTCGACGATGCCGACAGCGAAGAGCGAGCGACCGCCATTCTGGCGCGTCATGTACCCGCGAATGCGATGCTGATCGGCCATTTCGGACGTATAGGCGCCAGTGACGCGTCGGCATCCGTGACTCTGGAGAATTTTATCGAAGCCATGAATGAATCGATCCCGCCATCGGCGACTATCCATGTGATGTTTGTGGGGGAGCTGACGCCATCGGAGCGCACGTCGATCAAACGCGCAAACTTTTCCATCAGCTTGCTGGAACCGGTCGAACGGAGACTGGCCCTTCAACTCATGAAACGATGCGACAAATTGTTGCTGCTTACCGGTTCTCGCGCCAGTTGCGCCACCGGCAAGTTGTTTGAATATCTCGCCGCAGGAGCGGACGTACTGTGCATCTCGGCAGTGCACAACGCAGCAACCGACATTCTCGCGGAAACCGGCGCCGGACAAACACTGCTGACTGGCGAGATAGCGGCGGGGAGCAACGCGTTGCGCAAGGTGCTATCTCCCCGCGTCGATCGCGCAGGTCGTGACATCAGGGCTTATAGCAAGGTTGAGCAGGCCGGCATGCTCGATAGCTGGATTTCGCAGATGGTGCTGACATGAACCGCATTGAAGGTCCGTCGTTGGTGCCGTCGATACCACCGAGCTCGCCGCCGGTGCAGTTACCCCGCGCAAATGTTTACCGATTTACGTTGCGGCACATGTTCCTTGGCGTGGCGTTCCTTTTGCTGCTGTTTGCAGTGGTGGTGCCCAATTCGTTGCCATTGTCCACCGCAGGGGCAATGGGACTCGCGTTTATGTTGGCGTTGCCCGGCATACGTCTCGGCCAGTCGCTCAGGAATTTGTTGGCGCTCTACGCGTGCACCGTCATTGTGACCATTGTCTATGTGATTGTCGGAGGTATGCATGGTGCACCGTTGGTCGCCATGGCCGAAGTCACGGCGGTCTACATTGTTTCGCCAATGGTGTGGATGATTATCGCGGAGGGCCTGCACAGGCGGCTGGGCGTTGATGGTCTTATCGATTGGTTCATTCTGCTAAGCGTGTTGTGCGTCCTGAGCGTGGCGCTGTTTTTCTACCTCTTCCTTACACGTGGCGCGTCGGCGGTGGAGTTCTTCTTTCAGGGTGCCAATGTCAATTTGAGTGAAGGGTTTTCCGGCGCGACCATGCATGTCTATGGATCGATGATTTTCTTGTGCGGAGGGTTTTTCAGCACGCCCGAACTTATCAAGAGCAAGCCGTTGCGATTCGGGCTTCTTGTGATGCTTCTCATCTGCGCGCTTACGTCCGGCCGATCGGCATTGATACTTGCCATTCCCATTGGCTGGATTCTTGGATGGATGCTCGCATCCCGTACTGTTGAGCACGTGGGGAAGTCGGCGATAGCTCGCCTTATTCAGTATGGCTTGCCGTTGTTGATTGCCGTGATGGCAACACTCTTTCTGTTGCAGGCGTATACCGAGGTGAGCGTTTCATCGGTATTCGACATTGTCTTTGACAAGGTTGCTTCTGGCGGTGGCAGTGCGCGTGCCGAAATGTCGCGGTCGCTCTACGAAGGCATCTTCGATAACGGAGGACTGGGTGCAGGGCATGGTGTCGGCGTCCAATTTGTCAGCGATCCCCTCCATCCCTGGCGTTACGAGGTGGTGTGGTTGGCCACTATCTATAGGGTAGGAATCGTGGGCGCGGTGATCTACGTATTGCCGTTCCTGCTTTATGCCGTCGGAGTAATTAGGTTGGCGCTCGCACGCCTTTTGCCGGTACGTCACAAGTTCATGTTCTGCGGGTTTGTCTGTGCGTTCCTCGCTACCAATACGAATCCATACATCGAGGCGTTTTCCTTGCAGTGGATGTACGTCATCCCACTGGTGCTTTGGTACATCGAATATCCGTCGATCCTGAAACGGGTGTCCCAATGAGGCGCATCAAGGTGCTGCTCTTTTCGAAGTATTCCAGGCGTGGTCCAAGCTCGCGGTTGCGTAGCCTGCAGTATTTGCCCCTGCTGCGGGAATACGGTATCGACGTGCAGATTCACGCTCTGTTTCCGGATGCCTATCTGGAAGAGCTTTATCACGGTAGTTCATCGGCCGCCTGGCATCGCGCCTGGTGGCACGGCATGCAACGTATCGTGCAACTCTTGCGACGTAGCGACCACGACCTTGCATGGATCGAAGGCGAATTGTTTCCGTACTTGCCCAATTGGATCGAATCGGCGCTCGCGCGGTCCGTCGCTCCATACGTCGTCGACTACGACGATGCGCTGTTCCACAAATACGATCTGTCTCAAAGTCCATTAGTGCGGCGCCTGCTGGGACGCAAGATCGATCAGGTCATGCGCAATGCTACCTGCGTGGTTGCCGGTAATGGGTACCTGGCGGCGCGCGCCCTGCAAGCGGGTGCCCAGCGGATTGCGATTATTCCGACGGTCGTGGATGAGAAGCGTTATACGACGGTGAGTCACGGAGCCGATACGCAGCAACCCGTCATAGGCTGGATCGGATCGCCCGCCACCGAACACTACGTGCTGGATAACCGTGATGTCCTGGAACGCGTCTGTGCGAAGTATGGCGCGCGCCTATTGTTGATTGGTCCGCACACGGAAATTGCCAGCCAGTTCGGTAGCGTTGTTCCAGAAGTGGCGGCGTGGTCCGAGGACAGTGAGGTAGCCATGATCAGCCGGATGGACATCGGCATCATGCCGTTGCGCGATGGTCCGTGGGAACGCGGAAAGTGCGGCTACAAAATCATTCAATACATGGCTTGCGGTTTGCCCGTTGTCGCTTCCGCGGTCGGTACGAACAGTGACATCGTGCGCGATGGTGAAAACGGTTTTCTCGCTGGGGATTCCAGCGTATGGGAAGAACGCCTCGGACAGTTGATCACGGATGGGTCTTTGCGCTTGCGCATGGGCCAGGCGGGTCGTGCGTGTGTCGAAAACGAATACAGCCTCAAAGCGCAGGCGCCGCGACTTGCAGAAGTATTGCGTAACGCGGGGCAGAGCTCATGTGCGGCCTGACCGGATTCTGGAAATGGCGCGGCGCGAGTCGTGAAACCCTGCGCGGCCACGCGCAAGACATGTCGAGGCAATTGACGCATCGCGGCCCCGACGATAGCGGTCTGTGGTGCGATGAATCGGTAGGCATCGTGCTGGCACAGCGGCGCCTGTCGATCCTCGATCTTTCGGACGCAGGCCATCAGCCGATGCAGTCGGCGTGTGGGCGCTATGTCATCGCATTCAACGGCGAAATATACAACCATCTCGATATGCGTAAACGGCTGGCGGAGGAGGGGGCTGCACCAGCATGGCGTGGGCACTCCGATACCGAAACCTTGCTCGCGTGTTTTGCTGCGTGGGACATCGAACGAACCTTGCAACACAGCGTCGGCATGTTTGCCTTTGCAGTATGGGACCGGCAGCAACGAACGCTCATATTGGCGCGCGATCGCATGGGCGAGAAGCCGCTCTACTACGGATGGTTTGGCGACACTCTCCTGTTCGGTTCGGAGCTTAAGGCGCTGAAGGCACACCCTGCATTCAAGGGGAATGTCGACCGCGACGCGCTGACGCTGTTCTTACGCCACGATTGCGTTCCTGCGCCATATACCATTTACCAAGGGACATTCAAACTGTCTCCAGGACACGTGTTACGCATTCCCATCGACGCACCCAAGGATGCGCAGCCGCTACCGTACTGGCGCTACAACGATGCAGTGAGCAAAGGCTTGAGCGAACCGTTGGCGTGTAGCGACGCCGAGGCAACCGATGCACTTGAGCGGCAACTCAGAACAAGCATCAGCGCGCAAATGCTTTCCGATGTGCCACTGGGTGCGTTTCTCAGTGGTGGCATCGACAGCAGCACCATCGTCGCCCTGATGCAGGCGTCGAGCCGTCGACCCATCAAGACATTCACTATTGGCTTCGAAGAGAATGGCTACGACGAAGCTATCCACGCCGGTGAAGTAGCGGAGTATCTCGGTACGGAGCATACCGAACTGTATGTACGTCCTGCGGACGCACTGGCGGTCATTCCGCAACTACCATCCATCTTTTGCGAGCCGTTTGGTGATAGCTCCCAGGTCCCGACTTTCCTGGTCAGCCAACTGACCCGTCGCGAAGTGACCGTGGCGCTGAGCGGCGACGGTGGCGATGAGTTGTTCGGTGGCTATAACCGTTATCTGGCCGCCCGCACGACGTGGAGGCGGATGCTGCATCTGCCGCGATTTGCCAGGCACGCTGTTGCCGGGGCGTTGCGCACAATATCTCCAGCCGCGTGGGACCGGCTTGTAGCACATGCAGAACCGCTGCTTCCTAAAAGATGGCGTGTCGCCACACCAGGTGAGAAGGCATACAAGTTGGCGGAAGCGCTGTTGCAGTCCAATGGCCAATCCTTTTTTCTCAACGTTGCCAGCCGTTGGAAAGATCCGGCAAGCATGGTGATGGGCGCGCGCGAGCCGTCGACGTTGCTGACCGATGCGGATGCGTGGCCACACACCGGCAACCTGGCGCAATGGATGATGGCCATGGATGCGCAAAGTTATTTGCCCGACGACATTCTGGTAAAGGTCGATCGTGCTGCGATGGCCAATAGCCTGGAGACTCGCGTGCCGATGCTCGATCATCGCGTGGTCGAGCTGGCGTGGCGGCTGCCATTCCATCAGAAGATTCGTGATGGACAGGGAAAATGGCTGCTACGAGAAGTGTTGTATCGGCACGTGCCGAAGAAATTGGTCGAACGTCCAAAGATGGGTTTTGCCATTCCATTGGATAGCTGGCTGCGCGGCCCGCTGCGCGATTGGGCGGAAACGTTGCTTGGCGAGAACCGACTTCGCCAGGAAGGTTATTTCGATCCGACCCCGATCCGGCAGAAATGGGAGGAGCACTTGAGCGGCCGACGCAACTGGCAGTACGCGTTGTGGACGGTGCTGATGTTTCAGGCATGGCTGGAAGCTAATCGATGACCATCGCCATCACAGTTCTTCGCGACTATCGCGTGGCTCAACTCACTTTGAACCAACTGTCAGGCATTGAAGAGGATGTATGAAAGCCATTCTGTTCGCCAACACCGATTGGTATCTCTACAACTTTCGGCGCTCGCTGGCATTGTCCTTGCGTCGGGCCGGGTATGACGTACTGCTTATTTCGCCAGCGGGATCGTATGGCAGCAAACTGCGCGAGTTGGGTTTGCGCTGGGAGCCGCTGCCGATGCAGCGGCGCAGCCTCAATCTGCTACGCGAGCTGGCACTGCTGTGGTATCTGGTCAAATTGTTGCGGCGTGAGCGACCGACCGTGGTGCACGGCTTCACGATCAAGTGCGCTGTGTACGGCTCGCTGGCGGCACGGATAGCCGGTGTTTCTGCGCGGGTCAACGCTGTGGCAGGAATGGGTTACGTGTTCACCAGTACGCAGTTGAAAGCGCGAATCTTGCGTCCCGTGGTGCGCGGTCTGCTGCGGCTGGCTCTAGGAGGAAAGGGGGCGCGGCTCATTTTGCAGAACGCGGATGATGTGGAACTGTTCAAGCAAGCGAGACTGGTCGAGCCGAATCATATTCGCCTGATTCGCGGTTCGGGTGTGAACTGCGCACAATTTTCTGGCGTATCGGCCAGAACGCCTGACGGCGAACGCCTGCGAGTGTTGCTGGCGTGCCGATTGCTTTGGGACAAAGGGGTCGATGAGTATGTCGCGGCGTCGCGACAATTGCGCGAACAAGGTCGCGCGATTGACGCGCTGATTGCCGGAACGTCGGATTCGGGTAACCCCGCGGCTATTCCGGAATCGACAGTACGGCGCTGGGTGGACGAAGGAACACTCACTTGGCTGGGTCATGTCGACGATATGGCTGGTCTGCTCGAATCCGTTCACGTCGTGGTGTTGCCGAGCTATCGCGAAGGGCTGCCAAGAACGTTGGTCGAAGCGGCCGCCTGCGGACTTCCATTGATCACGACGGATGTGCCGGGATGCCGCGAGGTTGTACGCGATGGCGTTGACGGATTGTTGATCCCGGTAAAAGACAGCAACGCACTGGCGCGTGCTATCCAGAGACTTCAGGACGATCCCGCGCTCGCCCGTCAGCTTGGCGACGCAGCGCGCATCAAGGCGCGCACGCAGTTCGATGAACGTATCGTCATTCAGCGCACCATGGATGTCTATGCAGAGCTATGTCATCCGTTGGTGCAATCAGCAACGAATAGCCAAAGTAGCCGCCTATCGCATTAGGTCTTCCTGGCGGCATCTTTAGATACGACTGGCGAGCTTAACAAGGCTGCGGTACCCGTTATCGAGGCCATCTGTTATCGGAGGAATTGCCGTGCCAACTTCGCCGCACATGGTCAATGTATTGAGTTTCCTGCCCGAGGCCGAGCATGCGGGCATTCGCGCTGGCACCAGCACGTACGACTGCACGGGCGGCATCCAGTCAGCGATCAACGGTGCCAACAAAGTGTTCGTACCCGCCGGGGTTTATCTCGTAAAGCAGCTGAATCTGAAGTCCGACATGGAGTTGTACGGCGAAGGGCCGACCAGCGAATTGAAGGCGCTCGACAATTCGACGGCCTGTGAGTTCATGCTCGTCACGTATGTGCGGGACGGCGGAACTTCCCACGTCGCGGACAACATGCGCAACATCCATCTGCATGATCTGAAGCTTAATGGTCGTGTTGGCGAATTCGGTTACATGCAATATTTCTATCTTCTCGCCGTCAATGCGACGTCGGATTTGACCGCCGAGAACGTGGTCTTTTATGGCTTCCGTGGAGATGGGATGTATGTGGGGTCGGGGACGTTGAAGACCTCGGAACGTCACAATCAGCGCATTGCCGTACGCAATTGCTTGTTCGATGGTGGCGTCAAGGACAATCGAAACGGATTGTCCATTATCGACTGCGACCAGTTGACCGTTTATGGCTGCACGTTCACGAATATCGGCAACAGTAAATTGTCTCATTCCGTAGGGGCAATCGATTTCGAGCCGGATCATAACTGGAGCGTGTATCGCGACGTGACCATCTCTCATTGCAAATTCGTCGATATCGATACCGTAAACACTGCAGGCATCACATTCTTCAACGGGCATCAGGCGGCCGGCAATATTCATGACTGGGTCGTTTCGGATTGCCAATTCACGAACTGCTATTGGAGCATCTATGCCGCGTCAAAACCCAAGCCCGTCGATGTGCCGGACAACCTCTCGGTATTGAATTGTCACTTTCTCAATTCAGTGCGCTTCGATATGAACATCGGTGGTTTGAGTCATACACAGATAAGCGGATGCACGTTTGAACGGTCACCGCCAGGATCCGGACCAGGTGGCGATGCGGTCCGTCTTGGTGCCTTTACCAATCAAACCACCAAAAATGCAGTCAAGACGGTTATCACCGGCAATACACTTACCGGCATACGTCCGCAGATGGGGGCTATCGGTGTGTACGGTGCGATAGGTATGGTATGCGCAGGCAACACATTCATCGATGTCTATGGACCCTGCATCAGCTTTGCTGAAGACGCATCCACCGATCACGCAAGGTCTATCGGCAACGTGATCATCTCTGGCAACAAGGCGAGAAGAACACAGGGATCGGCATTAGGTCGTGCCGCGCCCATGTCGTTTCTCGGAACCAGCAATCAGCTGCGCGTGGTCAAGGGGCAGTTGGTGCTTCAAGACTCCTACAATTACAACAACGACATCCAGACAGGCATCACGGAAGTCGAAGACGCGGCGGATATTCAGTTTGTTGGAGCTAAATAACCAAGTTGCTGAGTGTTGCAACGCTGTGCGAACCTGCGTCTTCGACTTCTTACCTTCTCATTAGCACCGAATCTCGCACGCATTGTTTTTCTCCATCCCATGCAAGAAAGGGAGGGAGTAAAGCATTGACGGTGCAGGTTCGACGCCAGTTGCCCTAACGGGATGCAAATCAGGTCTAGATACGCTTGTTCGCAACACGCGCGAGAACAAGAAGTCTGCTGCCATTGCGATTTTTTTCCTGACGCGCGCGCACCTGTGTGACCGTCACGATGTACACCATCATCGTGACGCAGAAAGCTGCAAGGTTAAGCCCGGCGGACCTCGCCGCATGGCTGATGAATGCGCCGATCAGGGCGAGACCGACAGCAAACGCGGTTAGCGCGAGCAGCGTTGTGCGTGGTCCCAGGCCAGCATCCATAAGAATGTGATGGATATGTCCACGATCCGGCTTGAAGGGCGATTTACCTTGGCGCATGCGTCGGAGCATCACGGCAAACGTATCCAACACCGGCAACGCCACGCACCACAGTACATCGACCGGTGACAGGTGCGTCTGGGATGTCTGACTCATGCGCACCAGCGCCCATGCCAGCATGTAACCAATAAGCATGCTTCCTGCGTCGCCCAGGAAGATCTTGCGGCCCATGAGGCCGAGATTGGTAATCAGGTAAGGCAATGAGGCGGTCGCCAGCAGAGCCAGCAGCAACGCCATCTCCTGCAGTGCTGGCGGATTGGCGAACATGACGATGGATGCAATGCTTACCAGTTCCAGGCTGCCGGCGAGGCCGTCAATCCCATCCATCAAGTTGAACGCATTCATCAGACCGATGATGGCGATCACTGTTATCGGTGGCCCAAGCCAGCCGAGCTCCACGTCATAACCGAAGATGTGTCCCAGCGTGTGAATGTAAACGCCGGTGGTCGCGATGACCGTAAAAATGGCAATGGCCTGGATCAGAAGACGATTTCGCACGCTCAGGTCAAAGCGATCGTCCAGCGCGCCAAGCAAAGTAAGCAGCATGGCGGTATCGATAAGAATTTTCACGAACCAGTGAAAGTGGCCGTAGGCGGCCGCTCCTACCGTGATTCCCATAAAAATAGCGAGACCACCCACCAGCGGAACATCGCCAACGTGTTGCTTGCGATGATCGGGGTGATCCATAAGGCCGAGCAACAAAGCATACCGGCGCAGCATGAAGATAGCTAACGCTGAGGTACATGTGCCGACCAAACAATCGAAAATGACACGGGGCTCTAGCATGACATTTCTATCCCGTCGCGCTTACAGGTCCCCAAGCCCGCGCGAACTCATTGGTAAGTGGTGCAGATATCAGGCGATGGAATGCACGCTGATCTGCGCCTAGGAAATCCAAGATCGACCAAATTGCTGCGCTCTCCTGCATCGAGAACATCTCGGGTCGAAGAGCAAGGTGAAATCTTTCGAGCGATAACACGCAATGCATTAACGACCTGATTTGGAACCTATCACCTTTGGATATCAAATCGTGTGTCACCGAATCGTTGTATTCAGCGCACGACCATCTAGTTGGTGATCGAGTCAACACAACATGAAAGTATGAATGTAGTTTCTCTACATTGATGAATGATATTCACGCGTCGATGTATGACGATTTCAGTAAATGAAATACGTCTGTAAGCGAACGATCGCTTACACAAAGGTGACGTCTTGATTCAGTCATGTGAAGAGCAACGGATGAGCCACATCATTCATTCGTTGCGACGGTGAGGGGCTGAAATGCCATGCCTCAGCCAAATATGATATCGCATGCATTCCGAGCGGAAGGGCGTTGCAAGCGGAACCGAGTTCTCACAACGCCTTCGCCGTCATCGCACTCGTGTGGCACTTATGCCGAAACGAGATTGACGTAAAAAGTCAGTGAGCTTGATTCACTGAATAATTGGTGTAAGCCGCAGAACTGAGGACGCTCGCCGACGGTAGCAATTGGCTCAACACACGATTCCAGCGCGTAATGCCTGCTGGACCGACAAAGACGACATCGCCTGCCTTTATCCTGAATTGGTCGCCCAGTGCGAACGCTGAAGGTGAACGCGCATCCAGTTGAAAGACTTTCGCTGGGGCGTTCTCCAGATCGTTCGCGCCACGAATGACATAAACCTCTCTGCCGCTTGCCGAAAGCGGATTGAGACCGCCGACACGACCCAGCGCCTGGGTCAGAGAGAGAACATCGGTAGTCCCGAAGTTGACTGCCATAGGGCGTATGACCTCACCCATCACATACACCTCTCTGGTGTCGTTATAAGGGAGATACAGGCGATCTCCATTCTTCAGGTAAATATCGCCTGCGATGCCTTTGGCATCATTCAAAGCAGCCAGATCCAGGTGGTAGTCGTGTCCGTCACGACTCAAAATCAAGTCGGTGATGTTGGCTTGATTGTTGTTGATAGTGGCCGTGCCAAGCGCTTCCCACAAGGTCAGCGGAACGGCAGTGATCGATTGCGGATCGGTCTTGATGAACGCACCTTGCATGAGCACGTGCTGGCTGTTATAGCCGACCACGTTGACATCCACCTGAGGGTCCTTCACGAATGTCGACAGCTTGCCGGTGAGTGTCTGCCGCAGTTGCTCAATGGTCAATCCTTCGACCCTGACAGCGCCTATATAGGGATAGAACAGTGTGCCATCCGAGCGCACCAGGCGGCCATTGGCGGCTGTTTGTTGTTGCACGCCGGCGGGTGAAGTCAGCTCTGGGTGATCCCAGACCGTAATGTAAAGCGTGTCGCCGGCGCCAATGCGATAGGGCTCAGGTCTGTACGACAACAACGCATCGGGTATGGCTGCGCTAAGCGTTACTGGGTTGTTCGTTGTGAGTAGTTGCGGCGTGATCGTTATCAGCTGAATCTGACTGTTATCCGTCGGGGTGCCGCGAACTAGTCCTTTGTCCGACATGTATTGCCCTGGCGCCATGACACAACTTTGAAGGAGAAGCGTGGAGCTCAAAACGATCAATGATGATGAGATTTTCACGGTCAGCGGGATCCTTTTTCGAGAAGGCGTACCACCAAGGCCGCAATTCACCGGCGCATCGGTTAATTGCCATCTATGTCAAATTGATGAATCGAATCGCGGAAACAACTCGAAAGAGTAATCTGAGAGACGTTCTCAAATTCCTTCGCACATGACTCAACTGCGAGCGTCGATCACTCAATGCATGCAAGCGGGATATCAAAGGGAGTTACTTGATGCCACAGATGTCGTGAACAGAGCATTACGCATTGTCAAAAAATAAATTGCAGCGGCACATAATTTGCGACGAAGTGAAGATGTCTTCTCATACATGAACCACGAAATTTTCGCATTCGTGAACCATGAAGAAATAAGCTAACTTGAACGAATGTGATTTGTGTGTATCGAAACGTGAGTCGTGCTTTCATTGGGCGGTCGACATTTCAAGTCATGTTGAATCGGATAGATCGACGTGTTCGCAAAAGTGTTCGCGACCGTGATGAACAGGGAAGCCACGCTGTAGATGTAGAAGAGGGCGAAGTTTGCTTGATGTGGCTTAAGAGAGTTTGTTGTCTATTGATACCCTGTGCGCTTCTGACATTGAAAGTGTGACGGTCGATGCGCCACCTCAATGCGTTGGGTGAGCCAGTCATGGAAAGACGGGTGACTGCCGACAAAGGATGCTGCGGCTTTGCGGTGCGTGTTTGTCACCGCCTAACACAGTAGTGCTTGTTGTGAATAAAGCAGTGCTCGCGACGCAAAGCAAAGATGCTGAAGCAACGTCGGGGCACAAAATATCGGGCAAACCGAATGCAATCGCCAGCCTTAAGTACCCTTCGGAGAAACCGTCACCTTGCAACACATGCTGCATTGCATCGCAATGCGTCGGCGACAGTGGTGCATGGATTCGTAGTGGTATGGCTTCCTGGTCCCATATAAATCATTTTCTTACAGATCAATGTGCCTGCTTCTGTAGCTATTCCGATACGCCCTCCGAATAAATCTCAGATAGCTGATGCGTGTTGCTTTACATCCATGGCTTGGTCCAACGCATCTTCGTCATCAACCCTTCAGAGTCCCGCACTAAGAATCTGACCAGTTCGCACGACGCACGCCTTGCGGGTAGAGAAGGAGGATGAATTGCCGGGACCGCTGTCCGCTTCGATGGTGCGTCGATACCCGATGTTTTAGGAGTCGACCTGCTTTAGGAGTCGACGTTCTGACTGACGAGGTGTGGCTGATATATGCCGGGCATATTCACTATCTCGCTGGATCTCGAGTTGTACTGGGGTGTGCGCGATAGCCGCAGCTTCAGTGACTACGAAGCCAATCTGCATGGCGAACGCGACGCTATCCGCGGCATCCTCGATCTGTTCCAGGCACACGACGTCCACGCCACGTGGGCCACCATCGGCTTCCTGTTCTTCAAGGACATTGATGAGTTGCGAAAGCATCTGCCTCGCGTGCTGCCCGACTATCGTCGCCATCAGCTTTCGTCCTATCGCTACATTGACGAACACACATGGGGCGACGATGACGTCTACCACTTTGCGCCGGACACCATCGAATTGATCCGCAGTTGTGCCGGGCAGGAGATCGGCACACATACCTTCTCGCACTACTACTGCCTGGAAGAGGGGCAAACTATCGAGTCATTCCGCGCAGACTTGCAAGCTGCGATGGAGGTTGCAGAGGCCAGAGGTATTCCGATCACCAGTTTGGTATTCCCGCGCAACCAGGGAAACCCGGCCTACCTGCCTGTGCTCGACGAACTTCGCATCGCCAGCTATCGAGGAAATGAAAACGCGTCGTTCTATAAGCCGAGGAACAAACAGGGGCAGAGCGCACTGGTGCGCGCTTTGCGTTTGCTCGACGCCTACATCAATCTCAGTGGATACAACACTTACAGTCTGGAGGAATGTGCGCGCAAACGTCCATTCAACATTCCGGCCAGCCGATTCCTGCGCCCGTATTCGCACTCACTCGCATCGCTGGACAGTCTGCGACTGCGCCGCATCAAGCGCGCCATGCGCGACGCTGCAATCGGAAATCGGTTGTTCCACTTATGGTGGCATCCGCACAACTTCGGCGCCGACGTGAAACACAATCTCGCCTTCCTGCAAAACATTCTGGCCTATTACGACCAACTCAATCGGCGCTACGGAATGCAATCGTGCAATATGGGTGAGGTAGCGGTTGTGCTGGAACGCATGCATGTCGGCTAAGGCGCGGATTGTGCTGCTCGCGGGCGATGGATTATCCACACGAGTGATGTATCACGCTCTTCGCGAGGAATTCGACATCGTCCAGGTCATCATCGAGCGCAAACCTTCGGCGCTCAAATTGCTGCGCCATCGCGCACGTAAGCTCGGTATGGCTCAAACATTGGGGCAATTGGGCTTTATCTTGTACAGCCGGTTGCTGGGCAGCAGCTCCCATTCGCGCATCGAACAGCTGCTGCATCGTCATGGGCTATCGGACGCGCCGATTCCCGCGCAGGCGATCACGCATGTATCCAGCGCCAACGCGAGCGGCGTAGCGAGTCGTCTGCGGAAGCTTGCGCCCCAAGCAGTGGTGGTGAACGGCACACGCATCCTGTCGAAGAAATTGTTAGCTACGGTGAATGCACCTTTCATCAACACACACATGGGTATTACACCGGCCTATCGCGGCGTGCACGGTGGCTATTGGGCGCTGATCAACGATGACCGCGCGCACTGCGGCGTCACTGTCCACTTGGTGGACGCAGGTGTCGACACTGGCGGCATTCTGTATCAGGCGTTGATCACGCCCGAAGCGGACGACAACTTTGCCACTTACCCGATCCTGCAACTGGTGCAGGGTCTGCCATTGATGAGAGCCGCGTTGCGCGATGTCATCGCTGGCCATCTTACCCCTCGTGTCA
>Ga0206822_1137_pt1 | contig 15252 bp, 6 predicted proteins | sample Alteio_BWOrgCont_83_FD_152913 | JGI IMG/M metagenome (GOLD analysis project Ga0206822, IMG submission 152913) | Enriched cells from forest soil in Barre Woods Harvard Forest LTER site, Petersham, Massachusetts, United States -... | ecosystem: Environmental > Terrestrial > Soil > Temperate forest > O... | reverse complement strand
TCATTCTCGTGCCTTCCCCCGAGACCGCCGTGGTGGATCCTTTCTGTCATCACCCAACCCTGATCATTCGCTGCGACGTCCACGATCCCGCGACCGGCAAACCCTATATGCGCGACCCGCGCTCGGTTGCCAGACGCGCTGAAGCCTATTTGAATACCTCCCAAATCGCCGACACCTGCTACTTTGGTCAGGAAGTTGAATTTTTCATCTTCGATGACGTCCGCTGGGACATCAGCATGAACGGTTGTTTCTACAAAGTCGATTCCAACGAAGCGGCCTGGAACAGTGGCACGGTCTCGGAAGAAGGCAACATGGGCCACCGTCCTCGCATCAAGGGTGGCTACTTCCCGGTGCCCCCCGTCGACTCTTCCCACGACTTGCGCAGCACCATGTGTCATACCCTGGCTGCAATGGGCCTGATTCCCGAAGTGCACCATCATGAAGTGGCCACCGGCAACCAGAATGAAATCACCACGCGCTACAGCACCATGCTGGTCAAAGCCGATGAAATGCAAATCTTCAAATATGTGCTGCACAACGTCGCGCATGCCCACGGCAAAACGGTCACGTTTATGCCGAAGCCCATCGTCGGCGACAATGGCAGCGGTCTGCATTGCCATCAGTCTTTGTTCAAAGGCGGCAAAAACCTTTTTGGCGGCGATGCCTATGCGGGTCTTTCCCAGCTGGCACTCTATTACATCGGCGGCATTATCAAGCATTCGCGCGCCCTGAACGCCTTGACCAATCCCAGCACCAACAGCTACAAGCGCCTGGTTCCCGGCTATGAAGCGCCGGTCACCATGGTCTACTCCGAAGGCAATCGCTCCGCCGCCATCCGTATTCCGACGGCTTTCTCAGACAAAGAGAAGCGCATTGAGGCGCGTTTCCCCGACGCCATGGCTAATCCCTATCTGGCCTTTGCCGCAATGCTCATGGCGGGTCTCGATGGTATTAAAAATCACATTCATCCTGGCGATGCGGTCGACGAAAACCTCTACGACATGGCACCTGAAAAAGTGAAGAAAATGCCCAGCCTCTGCGCCTCGCTGGAACAGGCACTGGATGCTCTAGAGAGAGATCACGACTTCTTGCTGGAAGGCGATGTGTTTTCTAAAGAACTGATTCAGGCCTACATTGGCGTCAAACGCGAAGAAGTGGAGCGCGTGAGCATGACGACGCACCCCATGGAGTTTGAATTGTACTATAGTCTGTAATATGCGCGTGAAAATCGCCTCCTGGAACGTGAATTCCCTGCGGGTTCGGCTACCGCAGGTGCTTGAATGGCTGCAGCGGGAACAACCCGATGTGCTGGGCTTGCAGGAAACCAAGGTCACGGACGATTTATTTCCGGCGGCGGCGCTGCATGAGGCGGGCTATCAAGTCGTGTTCGCTGGTCAAAAGACTTATAACGGTGTGGCACTGCTCAGCAAAAAAGCGCTGACCGATGTTGTCACGACCATTTCGCATATCAATCCCGAAGAAAAACGCGTCATCGGCGGCTCGCTGGGTGGACTGCGGATCTGGAATATTTATGTCCCGAATGGCGAAAGTGTCACTTCTGAAAAATATCCCTACAAGCTGGCTTGGCTGGATCATCTAAAGAAATTTCTTGAGCAGGAATTAAAAGAACACCCGCAATTGCTGGTGATGGGTGATTTCAATATCGCGCCGGAAGCCCAGGATGTGCATAACCCCCAGCGTTGGGAAGGTCAGGTGCTTTTCAGCGAACCCGAGCGTGCCAGGTTACACGCCCTACTCGATCTTGGCTTGAGCGACTCTTTCCGTCTGCACCCCCAAGCTGAGAAAAGCTTCAGTTGGTGGGATTATCGGCTGAATGCTTTTCAGCGGAATATGGGGTTACGTATTGATTTGCTGCTGTCGAGCAAGGCTCTGGCGGCGAAATGCAAATCCTCCACGATTGATAAAGCGGCGCGCGGCGCCGAACGGCCTTCTGATCATGCGCCGGTGATTGCGGAATTCGATATTTAATACCTCCTATCCCTACCCTTTCCTCCACAAAAAGCGTGGAGGAAAGGGGTTCTTCTACGCGCATACTGGATTTCTCAGCAGTGCCAAAATAGAAAGAGGCTGATGAAGTCCCCCTTCCTCCATGGTTTTCATGGAGGAAGGGGCTAGGGGTAGGAGGTATCTTAACCCTCAGCGGAAATTGGTAGCGGCACGGGCTCCGTTGAAGCGGCCTTGAGGTGAATCGGGCCAAAAGGCACCACCTGGACAAATTCAATAATCTTGTCTTTCAACAATTCCAGCATGGCGAGGAAGCTGACCACCACGCCCAGACGGCCTTCCTGCAGCGTAAAGAGTTCGGTGAAGGAGACAAATTCCGCTTCCTGCACACGAATCATGATTTGTGACATGCGGTCGCGAACCGAGAGCACATCGCGGCGAATTTTATGGCCGGCCACGACTTCGGCACGCTTCATGACTTCCATGAAAGCATGCACCAAATCTTTCAGGTGGACCACAGGCAAGGGCCTGACCACTGGCATGTTGGAGGTATCGGTTACTACGGGGAAAATCTCACGCCCTTGGCGGGGCATTTCGTCCAGCGCGAGAGCGGCTTGCTTGAACTGTTCATAAATTTGCAAGCGGCGCACCAGTTCGGTGCGGGGGTCGTCTTCTTCGCTGTCTGTATCCATTTTGGGCAGCAGCATGCGTGATTTAATTTCGGTCAAAAGTGCGGCCATGACCAGGTATTCGGCGGCCAGTTCCAGGGACAAGCCCTTGATAAAATCCACGTACTCCATGTACTGGCGGGTCACTTCCGCGACGGGAATATCGAGAATATCAATGTTCTGTTTTTTGATGAGATAGAGCAGCAGGTCGAGGGGACCTTCAAAGGCATCGAGCACGACTTCCATGGCATCCGGTGGGATGTAAAGATCTAGGGGAAGCACCATGAGGGCCTCGCCACGAACCTTGGCAAGCGGAATGATTTCAGCCAGTTGCTGCATGAAAAATACCTATAATTTAAGCCAGTTTAGCGAAAAACCAGCGTTTTTACTATAGAATAATATGCTCAAATTAGGAACTGGGAGATTCACCTTGAAACAGCAGCGCACGAGCCAGGAATGGCTGGCCAATTTGGTCGCCTTTGACAGCACCTCACGGAATTCTAATCTGGATCTGATCGCGGAAATACAGGGTTTTGTTGAGAGCCTGGGGCTGGCGACGCGGCGGACGTTGGATCCGAGCGGCAAAAAGGCCAATCTCTTTGCCACGCTGCCAGCAAGCGATGGCGGCACTCAGGGTGGGATTGTGCTCTCCGGGCATACCGATGTGGTGCCCGTGGACGGTCAGGCCTGGGACACGGATCCCTTTCAGGCCACGACCCGCGGAGACAAAATTTATGGCCGCGGGACTTCGGATATGAAGGGGTTTATCGCCGTTACTCTGGCCCTGCTGCCCGAGTTTAAAAAATTGCCCCTGGCTAAACCGCTGCATTTTGCTTATTCCTACGATGAGGAAGTCGGCTGCCACGGCGCTGCCGTCATGATCGCGGACTTGGTGAAGCAGGGGATCCGGCCGGAAGGCTGTATTGTGGGGGAGCCGACGCTGCTGCGGCCGGTGGTTGCCCACAAAGGCATTCATCTCTACCGCTGTCGCACCCAAGGCAAGGCCACCCACTCTTCGCTGACGCCGCAGGGGTGTAACGCTATTGAATACGCCGCGCGGCTGATTTGCCGGCTGCGGGAGCGGGCGGAGGAGATTAAGCAACAGGGGCCCTTTGATCAAGACTATGACGTGCCCTTCACGACGCTATCGACGAATACAATTCAGGGGGGCAATGCTTATAATACCATTCCGTCTTTTTGCGAGTTTTTCTTTGAATTTCGGAATTTGCCGACCATTCAGCCGGAGGAGGTTCTCAAACCCATTCGGCGGTATATCAACGAGGAATTGCTGCCTTTGATGCGGAAAGAGTATCCCCAGGCGGCTATTGAGCTTGACGGCCTTGCCGGGGTGCCGGGGTTTCAGGGGGAGGAGCAAGCCTCGGTGACGCAATTGCTGCGGCAACTGCGGCAGGATCAGGGGAAGCATAAGGTCAGCTATGCGACGGAAGCCGGGTTGTTTCAGCAGGCGGATATTCCGACTATTTTGTGTGGGCCAGGTAGTATTGAGCAGGCGCATCGGGCGAATGAGTATATTGAAATTGAGCAACTGAGCCGCTGTGAGGGGTTATTGCGGGATTTGGTGAAGGCGATGGTGTAAGCGTTTTGCCTCCTACCCCTACCCCTTCCTCCACACAAAACGTGGAGGAAGGGGGTTAGAGGCAAATCTTGCTTCAATTCGTGCATGGAGGGAAGGGATTAGAGGCGAATCTTGCTTCAATTTGTGCTTCGAGCTCTTTTTATCTTTCTAAAAGCTTTCTTTATCTTTCTAATTTATTTCACTATTTATCTAGCATTTTTTGAGGCGGCCTATCTTGTGTTATTCTACTGCCTCTTTTATTCATAACTAAATCATGACAATCATCAATCCAACCCACATCAAGGAAGCTGTTGCTTTACTGCGTGCCGGAGAATTAGTGGCCCTGCCAACCGAGACGGTTTACGGTCTGGGTGCGCACGCGCGGCAGCCGGAGGCTTTGGCAAAGATTTTCTTGGCTAAGGGGCGGCCTTTTACGCATCCGTTGATTGTGCATGTGGCGGATGTGGCACAGCTCGGTGAGTGGGCGCGGGAGATTCCTCAGGATGCGGCGGCGCTAGCGCAGGCTTTTTGGCCGGGGCCGCTGACGCTGATTTTGAAGAAGCGGCCGGAGGTGTCGGAGATACTGACGGGTGGGCAGGATACGATTGGCTTGCGTATTCCGGCGCATCCGGTGGCCCAGGCTTTGTTGCAAGCCTTGGGGGATGGGATTGCGGCGCCTTCGGCGAATCGGTTTACGCATCTGAGCCCGACGACGGCGCAGGCGGTGCGGGATGAGCTGGGGGCGAAAGTGGCTTGCGTGCTGGAAGGCGGGACTTGTGAGGTGGGGCTGGAATCGACGATTTTGGATCTTAGTCGGGAGGAAGCGGTGATTTTGCGGCCGGGGATGATTAGCGCAGCACAGCTGGAGCAAGTGCTGGGGCGGCCGGTGCGATTTTCACAGGAAGGTGCAGTACGGACGCCGGGGATGGCAGCGGTGCATTATGCACCGGAGACCCGCTTGAGCCTGATCGCGGCGGCGGAGATGGTTCCATTTTTGAATTCGCTTAAGAAAGAAGAGAGGCCGCTGGCGGCCCTGGTGCGCAACCGTCCGACGGTGGAGATTGAGGGGGTCGATTGGATTCTGATGAGCCAGGAGCCGCGCGGGTACGCGCATGATTTGTATCTGACGCTGCGGATGTTAGATCAGCGGGGGTATAAACGTATCGCGGTGGAGGCGGTGCCGGAGGATGCGGCGTGGGAGGCGATTCGGGATCGGTTGGTTAAGGCGGCTGGGAGGATAGGATAGGTTTGTTCGTGGTAAGGTGACCCCCCATCCTTTCCTTCCCCCGCAAGGGGGGAAGGGACCATCTAAGCAGTCGTGGTTTTATATGTGGGTTAAAAGTATTAAGAGCATAAAAGCTGGGGTTCTCGTCTTTGCTGCGCTCGCGCTTGTAGTGACAGGGATAGCTAGCCCAGGGCTAGCATTGGGGATAGCTAGGCATTGCGGATAGCTAGTACGGATAGCTAGAGGCATTGCGGATAGCTAGCATTGGGGATAGCTAGCATTTAAGTCGATGCCGCTTAGATAGTCCCTTCCCCCCTTGCGGGGGAAGGAAAGGATGGGGGGGTACACCGATCGCGCTACTGCCCCTGCATCAAACTAAACCCCAGCTTGCCATCGAAGGTGTACAGATTTTCCGTCTTCACGATATCCATTCCCAGCTTCGTCATTTCCTGCATCAGTTGAATAATCACATCCTGCTTGATCGCTGCGAGGTCTTTCACATCCTCCGCCGATTGGAAACGGCAGGTGCAGTGCTGCGTATAAGGCGCGTCGATCATGCTGTTGGGCCAGATTTTCAGGCCGCGGCTGGAGACGACCACCAGCTTCAGCTTGGTATTCAGTTGCTGCAGCTTGCTCGTCAGTTCTTCGATCGAGTGAGCGTGGTTATCGAGAGAGACGTCTACGCCGACCAGCGCTTTTTTAGCTTCGACCTTCTTGCTTTCCCCGTAACATTCGATTTTCGCCTGCACGTCCGCGCGATAGGCCACCGGCTTGAAGTGCGAAGGTTTCTGCCCCAGGCGTTCAATGACGGCATCCGCAAATTCATCCGTATTCACTTTCTTCTTGCTGCGTTCCGGCGAATAAATATCGGCGGTGTGAATGCCGTCTTCCAGCGTTTTGAGCCAGGCATTTTCAATCAAGGCGGCGCTCTCAGGCTGATTGATGTGCACCAGCATTTGAATGGCCGCGTTCAGCAAGCCGGAGGGATTCGCAATTTTCTTACCCGCAATATCCGGCGCGGAACCGTGAATGGCTTCAAACATGGCAACGTGGTTGCCGATATTCGCGGAACCCGCGAGACCCACGGAACCTGCGATTTGCGCGGCCACGTCCGAGAGAATGTCGCCGTATAAATTGGTGGTGACAATCACGTCAAAAATTTCCGGCGAGGAAGCGAGGCGTGCGGTGCCGATGTCGATGATGTAGTGATCATGCTCAATATCCGGATAATTCGCCGCCAATTCATTGAACACTTGGTGGAAAATGCCGTCAGTCATCTTCATGATATTATCTTTGGTCATGCAGGTGACTTTCTTGCGATTATGCTTGCGGGCATATTCAAACGCATAATGAATCACGCGCTCACAACCCGGGCGGGTCACGAGCTTCAGACATTGATACACTTCATCGGTATGGCGATGCTCAATACCCGTGTAAGTCCCTTCTTCATTTTCGCGCACGATGACGAGATCAATGTCAGGGCACTTGGTCGGCACATAGGGGTAGTAGGAAACACAGGGACGCACGTTGGCAAAAAGGCTCAGCGTTTTACGCAGCGTGACGTTCAAACTTTTATAGCCGCCGCCTTGCGGGGTCGTAATGGGGCTTTTGAGCAGCACCTTGGTGCGCTTAAGCGAGGCCCAGGCGGAATCGGGGATGCCGGTGGAATTGCCGCTGAGATAAACCTTCTCCCCGACTTCAATCACTTCCGGCGCCAATTGCGCGTTGGCAGCAGTAAGAATTTTCAGGGTGGCCGTCATGATTTCCGGGCCGATGCCGTCGCCGTAGGCGACTGTGATTGGGGTTTTTAATGCCATTATTGCAAGACCTCCTTTAGGGCTTCCACGACATTCTCCATCTTCATGTAACGTGAACCTTTGATTAAGAGTGTTGAATTGGGTTTCACTTGCTTGCGCACGGCGTCGACCAGCACTTTTTGATCATGGAAGTGATAAGCGTTTTCGCCGAAATTCTTGCTAATGTGTTCGGACAGTTCGCCGTAAGTAAAAAGTTGGTCGATGCCCAACTGGCGAATGGTCTTGCCCATGTTGGCATGCAAGTCGGAGGAGGTGTCGCCCAACTCGCGCATGTCGCCGAGAATCAGCATTTTATTGCCGGTAAAGCGCGCCAACACTTTCACCGCGGCGGTGAGCGAAGCGGGGTTCGCATTGTAGGTGTCGTCGATGAGGCGAATATCGTCGCCAAACGCGTGCATTTGCAAACGCCCCTTGGCCGGCTCGACATTTTCGAGGCCCGCCTTGATGGCTTGAGCGTCGATGTGCAAAGCGGTACAAGCCGCGGTTGCCGCCAAAGCATTCATGACGTTGTGCTGACCCAAAAGCGGTAACTCGACGTCGATGCGCTCACCCGGTCGGACGATGGTCACCGGCTGCTTCAACGAAGAACCCGTCGTAGCGTGAATAATCGCATGCACATCGGCCGGTGGATTGAAGCCGAAGGTCAGGCAGAGGCGCTGGCCGATCAAGCCTTTCCAGTAAGCATAATATTGATCTTCCAGGTTCAAAATAGCCGCGCCCGTGGTCGCAAGACCCGAGAAAATTTCACCCTTGGCGCGAGCAACGCCGGCAAGATCAGAAACACCCTGTAAATGCGCCGGGGCCGCGTTGGTGATAATCGCAACGTCGGGGCAGACCATTTGCGTGAGATAGGAAATTTCGCCGAAGTGGTTCATGCCCATTTCGATGACGGCATAACGCTGCGAGGCTTGCAGGCGCGAAAGCATCAGCGGCACGCCGATGTGGTTATTCAAGTTGCCTTCTGTCGACAACACGCTGTCCGGCTGGTTGTCGCAGGCGGCGCGCAAGATGGAAGCGATCATGTTCTTCAGGGTGGTCTTGCCATTGCTACCGGTCAGGCCAACGAAGGGAATCTTGAACTGCTTGCGCCAGTGGTGGGCCAGAACGCCGAAAGCCTGCACGGTGTCTGAAACCACAAACTGGGGGATCGAGGCCGCGCTTTTGCGCTTGACCACCGCCGCGACCGCACCCTTCTTTTGGGCTTCTTCGATGAAGAGATTGCCGTCATAGTGTTCGCCATCGAGGGCGATAAAGAGATTGCCGGGCTTTAGGGTGCGGGTATCGGTGCTAATGCCTTGAATAAATTGGGTTTCGTACTGGGCCTGGTCGGCGGCCGGCACGGTATTGGCCAGCAATGCGGCGAGTTTGGCGAAAGAAAGCTTGATCATGATTCTGCCTCGATGGAGTTTGAGGCTTAATAATAGCTGATTTAGGGGCCAAGGTCATCCGGCGGCCTGTGAAAGAACGGGTTAGGAAGAGGCGGCTCCGGGGGCGCTGGGGCCGGGTTGAGAATCGCGGCTTCCCAGGTGCAAGCGCTCGCGAACGTCATCAAAATTTTCACTGCGAATGCCTCCTAAGAGATCCGCTCTTTCGTCGCCAGAGGGGTGCAAGCGATTCACTGCCGCATAGAGCTCAAGAATCTCACTGAAAGTCCGCTCAGCGGAGGAAGAAATATATCGAAAGAGACCGAGAACTTCCTCGCTCGGCTCTACTTCCTTCTTAATCAAGAAGATCATCAGGTCGGGATTCCTTTGCAGCGTTTCGAGAACCAAATCTTTCTGGCTCTCCGCGCCTTCACCGCGCAAGGCTGCTATTTTAGCGCCTAATTTCAACAATTCGGGAAGACTTGCGGGATTCTCAATATAAGCATCGGAGAAAGCCGCCTCCTCTAGCAGATGGTTTTTTTGTAACTCCTGGGCACCTTTGAGTAAATGATCAACTTTTTCGGGAAAATAAAGCGCCTTCATGCGAATCTTTCTCGCCTGAATTTCGGGCAACTCCAGCACGAGAACCTTGCGATAAGCCTGGACTAACTTTTCTATGCGATCCGGAGCAGAATAACAGTCGCGACTCATGACCTGCGAATACAAATCGCGATGCGCCTCTCCTGTTAACTTCTCTTCCTGCAGTCGCTGATAAAAGGCGATGATGTGTTTTACTTCCTCCGGATCCTTCAGCGCCGTCTTCAAGAGCATTTGAACTTTATTCAATTTGGCCTCCGCCAACTGGGTATAAGCCGCAGCGAGCACGGGGCCACGATTCGGGTCAGAGAGCATTTTTTCCTGCACTTCTGGAATATCAAAAGACGGCCCTAGCCGTTCGCGTAAAGTGTCGCGAATAAATTTTTCCACCGCCTCAAGCTGCGTACCCAGCTGCTCACAACGTGCATTCACCATATCCTCACTCAGCGACAGCGACTTCAACCGGCGAAAAGCCGTGATGACACGCTCTGCCTGCGCGGGAGCGCTCCAGACTTGGGCGCGCAGTGTTTCATTTTTATCTTCTCCTTCCAGCTCCAACAATAGCTCCGCCTTGAGGAGTTCCCGAGCCTGCCCGGGACTCGCAAGGACTTTGTCGCGCACACGCTCATTATTTTTAAAAGAGGAGTATTGTAATTCCTCATAAGCGAGGAGGATTACGCCCTCTTGCGCAGGCGCGCTGCGGATGGCTTGACGCACAAACAAAGGCCGGGCTTCTGGCGTTCGATAGTTACCGTAAAAAGAAGCATAAGAGCTTTGCTGCGCTATCGCTTCGCCAAATTCGGAATGTCTCTTCAGCGTGTCCTTCGTTTTGGCCAGCAAATCCAGCGGTTTCTCCTTCAATTCGGGAAGGCTGCGCTGCCAGTTTTGAGCAACCTGGATGAATTCCTGGCGTCGAGCAAGATCCGGAAGGACGCACAGCGCCGCAATGAAAGCCCCGCTTGCCGCAGAGGCGTCCTGACGCAGCAAACCCGCGGTCTGCAATAAGGCCTCCTGCTGCTGAACGAGCCGGGATCTAGCTTCGCTGGGGATACCGGCCATTTGCCGCTGCGTTTCAAGAATCAGGTCCTCTTGCCGAGGATCTTGCAGAACCGCCGCGCAGACATCGGCGGGCTCACGGGGAGAGCGAAGGTAGAGCCGCAGTAAATCATCCACACGCTCGGCAATATGGCTAGGCTTATCGCCCTGATAGTGCTTGGCTAGAGCAAGATAGGTTTCTACTTCTTTTTGGTTCTCGGCAGGAATGGCTAAGAAGCTTTTCACCAGCTTGCTGTTGCGCTTGTCGTCGTCTTTTAATAACTTTGCTTCGATCAGGCGATGTACGCGCGCCAGATGCTCGGGAGAAGCAAACAGCGCGGCTGTTTCCGCTTCCAGCTGATAGTCCTTCAGCTTGGACCAAACCGCATCGAAGACTTCGGCGTTTTTTTCCTCTCCGACTTGCTCGCGAAAATGCTGGCGCAAAATGTCTTGCTCGCGCCCGGCATCCGCCAGAATACGCTGGCAGAGTTCTTTTCCCAGACTTTTGAATTGCCCATCAATGGGAGAATATTTCGCCAGCAGCTCTTTGGTTGCCGCCACCGCCTCGCGCGCATCGGGATTCTTCTCTCTCGTGCGCGAAAAAATATCGAGAAACTGACGCGTATACGCCACCCCCTTTTTTTGAAATTCGGAATAGGGCAAGTCTTGAACGCCGATGCACTGACGCGCTTCAAATTCAAGAACCAGTTCAACGGCTTTGCCGGAATTGATCAAATGATTAAAATAGCTTCTCTGCTTGTTGGCATACTCATCCGGTAGCGCCTTAAAAATAGAACAAGCGCGCACCAGAATCTCCGGCCGCACTTCTGGGATCTTTACCCAATCGCAGATCACCGCGTCCGAATACTCCAATTTTTCTTTCAAAGTTGTATAGGCACGCACCCAAGCTTCTAATTGCTCGGGATGGTACAAAGCCGCAAAAATCAAGGCGGGCCGATCCTCCAGATCCATGCCCTGACGTTCTAGTATTTGAGCAAGGCGCTCCAGCTGCTCGTGCTTGGCGTCCTTGGCCTCTGGGTCGGACAGTCGCAAAACGTTCAAGGCGGCGCGGTTTGCGCGGAGGAGGGGTTCATCCAGCTCGGCCGTATAATCCATTTGCCGACCCACCTCACCTGCAACCGACTGAATACGCCATATACTTGTCAAACTATGCGCTTCCAGATTTGCGTATTTCTCTTTTAATTCATCGACAAAATCTTGAATCGCTTTATCCGCCGCTTCCGGGTCACGGAGGAGGTCTCGGTACAAATAACTCTTTTCCAACTTTCGCTCCACGAGCATGTTGTAAGTCTTAAGAAAAAGATCCGCGTTTTCGGGGTTCTCCAGTACATGCTCCCTGATATCGTCATTGGGTCCAAATGCAGACCCTTGATGATACCGGTGGTCGATCAACTCCCGCACGTCCTCCCATTTCGTGTGATCGCTCAGTTGCGCAATACAGGCCTGCTCTTCCTGAGACGGAAATCGGAGGAACTTGATATTGCGCCACAGACGAATCAACTCCTCCGCCTCTTTCGGGAAGGTGAACACCAGCGACCGCAACGCGGGCTGATGGAATAAATCCAAATGTGCAAGTTGCGGGTCTTTTGCGAATTTCTTGAGAACAGCATAGCCAATCTGAATAGACAAATTATCCTGGGGGCGAGAAAGGAGGCGTTCGTAGAGATCATTTTCTCCGTTGGCTTTCGCTTGCCGCATGTCTTTGAACGCGGATGAAAGCCAGGCAGCGTTTTCAGGCGCAGCTAGTATCAGTTGATAGAGTTCATCGTCGATCGCTGCAACACGGTACTGCGCAAGCGGCGAATAGCGCTCAATGACCTGGCGAGCGTGCTCATCGATGACAGCGAGGTCTACGCCTCGCTTACGCATGGTCGTCGCCAACTGGATATAGAGGTCAGCCGACTTTTCAAGTTTTGCGGCTTGCGCCTGCGTCGTCCGCTCTTGATTCAGGTTCACATAAAAAAATCGCGTGAGCTTCCAGTGATCCTGACCGATCGCCAACTCAAGAAGACTCGAACCGCCTGCTCCGCGCGTCGTCATATCGGCGCCTTGCTCCACGAGCCGACGGCTTTCCTCCTCATGACCTCCCATCACGGCTTCCAATAGACGGGCATTGAGATCCGCCTGTTCCTGTCGGCCTTTATCGATCATAGCCGCGATCGCGGGCGACACCGACACGCCTTGCGTCTCCGTCATCAATGCTCTTACGACCCCCCAGCACCGGTGGCGGATTAAACTCGCCATCACACTCACATTGGAAAACTGTCCATTTTGAAGTTGCGTCTCGCGCGTGATACATGTCATCAGCCTTTGTCTCTGCGTCTCAATATCGGGTAGATACCCGAATTCCACCTGCGAGAGATAGCGACTGAGCTCCTCCTCGTTTCGGGGTGAGCGCTGATATAAATCAACGATAGCCTTTTTCATTGCATCCGCATCACTGCCGATCATTTTAATTAAATCACTTTCCTGCTTCGCCTCCATCTTGTATTCTGCTGCGAGCTCTTTGATCTGATTATAAAGGCGAATCACCTCCTCCGCCCGCTCAAGCTGAGGCATCAGCAAGTGCCAGAGTGTCATATCCTGACGAAGCCCCTGCGACATGCCGCGATACAAGGCAAGTACCTTTTCCGCTTTTTCCGGCACGCTCCGGACTAGAGCAGACGCCTGATCATCCTCGACCAAGCCGGCATCCCGCAGCTTCGCCTCCGCCTCCAGAATGACATTCATTTTTCCCGGCGACTCCAAAATCAATGCACAGACCAACGAGGGCGGCTTGTCCATGGAAACTGAAAATTCGGAATAGTGGTCGATGATATGCAGAGCATGACGCTTCAGGTCTTCCCACTTTTCAAGTTTCGCGCTCGTCTGTATTTTTTGCATCAAGGTCATCAATAATGTTTCCTCCGCCGGGGAACGGAGAGGCTCAGTCGTTTGTCGCAAGAAAGCAACCTGTTTCCACAGCTCCCGCTGAGCGGCCAAATCGAGAACCGTGAAACCCGCTTGGTTCGGCAAATTGGCTTTTGCGCCTTGCAAAAGCAATTCGCGGCAAGCCTTGAATTCGTCTCCCGCCGTCATGACAGCCTGCGCCAACTTCTCACTGAGCCTCGCTTCCTCCTCTTCGCGTTTCTTGACCATTTCGAGAATGCCTGCATCCAGCTTATCGGGGTCCGTGCCAATCATTTTCTTCACGAGCAAGAGATTATTTGACCGAATTAAATTGGCCGCGAGATCGGCGTCTCGAAAGACACCGCCGTTCAACCCTTTTTCCCAGTCGGCTAGACTCATTAAAATAATCTCGCAGGACCGAGTCACTACGGCCTCCCGTGCAGCAAGGTAGTGCTTTAAGGCTTGACTCATAAATCCGGTAAGTGCCGCGGAATCACGCAAACAGTGATCTTCCGAACGCATCTTTAAAAAGAGTTGCACGCGCGGCGCCTCATGCGCGTCGATCATCGTTGCAAGCAGGTTCTTGCTGCCGCCTTCTGACAGGACCTTCAAGCTTTTCATCGTGGCTTCTTCCTGCTTCTCTTTACTCTGCAGAATTTTAATGAGCGTCGCACCATCGTCTTTCGACTCTTGCGGCGATTTCAGGAGCAACTGCAGAGGCGTCCTCCCCTTGGCATCGGGATAATTGACCATCGCACCCCAATTGAGCAAAGACTCGACCGCGTGTCGAGATCCGCCACGGACTGCCGCGTGGAGCAAACTTGCCCGATTGATGTCCGCAGGAGTCAAGATCGCTAGAAACATTTCCAGCTCCGGTTTATTTTGAAAATCAAGGGCACCCGTTTTTAATAACTCGTGGAGGCCTGCGAGGTAGCGATCTTTTTGCTCGGGGTAGCGCTGATAGAGTTTGATCGCGAAGCCGACGTAACCTCCGTGCAATGCTGAGGCGAACACCGACCTTTCGCCCGCCGTCGCGGCGGACGCGCCTCCTTTCTCTTCCGCTCCCGTCCACCCCAAGAAGAGGCGGCCTTCAGGGCGGGCGGCTAATTTCGTCTCATAATCCAGCAGTCGATCCAAGATCTCTGTTTTTTGTGTCTGTTCACAATCAAGAAACGCGGCGGCAAATACGGCTTTCCCGGAGAAATTTTTCAAGTGCGCCAGATCACTTGGGCTTGCCGTGGTCGGGTCGGGAAAAAAACTGTTCCAAAATTGAAAGCAAACGTCACCGGACTCCAGAGCCTTTTGCAGAAGGTCTGGCGACGTCACGCTCTCTCGAATGAATCCTTGCAACAAACGTTCAATCACCTCGTAACTATCCCGAACCCACGGCGCCTGACTCTCTTTTGCGACCGCTCCCAATAAGTCCAAAATTGCCGCCGCTTTGATGGTCGGATTCCTCTCCTTGTTATAGAAAAACTCGGCAAGACCGACTTGCTTTGAGTCTATCGCATTCAGTAGCGGCGAATTCTCTCTTACAGCATAGGTCCAGGGATTGTGATCGATTGATTTTGGATTCCAATTCAATCCCGCATGAAAGTCACTCGCCTGTGCGCTAAATAACGCATCCATATCGCGAAGATCGCTTAAACAGGCCCTCCCTTCCGCCGCATCTTTTATTTTGTGCTTGCTGAGATAGGAAAGATAAGTTTCGGCGCATTCCTTGAGGTCGTTGAGAGCCTGTTTTTTTTCCTTCGGCGAGTGATTCTCAAAGGAGGAATAAAACATTTTAGCGATCCGCCAATTCGGGAACACTTCTGACGCTAGCCCAGAAAAAGACACGTACTGACTTCGCGACCACACTGCTCGTATGAGGCTCTGTTTCTCACCATCTGAAGAAATCAACGGCGCGCCATGCTCCAATAGCATGCGGCACATATCAACATAGCCGTTGCCAGCCGCTAAACAGAGCGCGTTATAGAGTGCTTCGGGGGGCAAGTGAATACGGTATTTTTTTGCGGCGGCAAGCGCCTTTCGCATATAGGAATCATACTCATAATCGACTCCGGTTCCTTTTTTCCTGCATTGCAGTCCAGCG
>Ga0206822_1029_pt2 | contig 15256 bp, 8 predicted proteins | sample Alteio_BWOrgCont_83_FD_152913 | JGI IMG/M metagenome (GOLD analysis project Ga0206822, IMG submission 152913) | Enriched cells from forest soil in Barre Woods Harvard Forest LTER site, Petersham, Massachusetts, United States -... | ecosystem: Environmental > Terrestrial > Soil > Temperate forest > O... | reverse complement strand
ACGATGCCTCAAACGCGGCAACATCTCTTTTTTTATTATTTGACTCATGCACATTCCTTTTTGTTTTCGGTGTCATAATTTATGAGTCAACGACTTTTTTATTTTACCTTTTTTTCGTTTTTTGGGTGTCTTTTTTTATGAGTCAACTCGCAGATAACTGCATTAAAAAATAAGCCTTGTTTTTTAAAAATTAAAGCATTACAATCACAAAATTAATCATTAAACTGAACCTTTTCCTTAAAGACTATGCAAATCAAGAAAATTATATCTCTAACCCTATTTTCATTCATAGGAGTTTCATTTGTTTGTGCAAATGAAAATACTCTCTCTACAATTAAAGATACAGACGCATCGTATAAAAGAGAAATTGGCTATCAGTTTTGTGAATTGTATGCCAAAAAAGAGAAAAATCAAAAGGGAAATTCGCTCTCGAATGATTTATTACAAGAACAGATTGTACAACAGATAATGAACGATAATGAATTAATTCAAATAATCTTTTCTGGAAAAGCATCCGATGATGTTATTATTCATGCTCTACAAGAAGGGTGTTTTGATTTTTTAGCTGAGGAAATATTGCGTCTTACGCTGGAAAATGTTGAGCTTTATTCTCATTTAGATAGATGTCATACTCCTTTTGATAGGGAGAAACTAAAAACTGCCCAGCCAAATTTCGATTTTTCTGAATATGATAAAAAAATGTGCAATGAAGCTCAGTTAGCATATCGTAATAATATTGAACAAACAGTAGAAAAATTTGCTGAGGCAACTCAACCCCTCATTACATTGCTTGATTTACTAGGATTAGCTGACCGCAAAATTGAACTTGAAAAAAAATTATCTCGTCTTTTTAATGTTAATGATGAAGTTGATATTGAACATGGAGGCGAGCTATAACTCTTATAAGGGTTTTGCCGCATTTAGCCTAGCCGATTGAATTTAAAATAAGGCTAATCCAGCTATGAGCAAAAGAGATAAAGACGTTTTGTAAGCTCAAATGAGCCCTAGTTGCATTTTACCTTCTTCGGAGATCATGGATTGATTCCATGGGGGATTCCAGACGATTTCTACTTCAACATTTTGGATTCCAGGGACTGTTAGTAATCTGTTCTTTGCGTCTTCAGCTATTGCAGGGCCCATTCCGCAACCAGGAGCAGTTAGCGTCATAGTCATGTAGACTGTGTAATGGTTTTTTGGATTTTCTTGAATGTCTAAAGAGTAGACTAGGCCTAAATCTACGATGTTAACTGGAATTTCTGGGTCGAATACTGTTTTTAATTGCGTCCAAAGAGCCGACTCGTCTGGAGGACCTTCGTGAGGTGCAGCTGCAGAAGAGGCCAAGGGCTCCATATCCGGTATAAGTTCATTAAGCGCATCGGCGTCTTTCCCAGCTATGCGGAACATACCCCAATCAGAAGTTATTGTGAAATTGCCTCCTAGGCGGTGGGTGATGATGACTTTGGTATTGGCAGGGAGATAGATTTTTTCGCCTGCAGGAATCATTGTGGCCTCGCATTCTCGCGTTAGGATTCGCTCATTGGATGTTTTCATGGTAGTGATGATTATTTAATTTTAGTTGAATTATTTCGCGCAGATAGTCACTTAATGTAGGATTTTCTATTTTTTGGAGGATTTCTTCTAAGAAACCGAAGATAAGGAGTTGTTGAGCAGCTTTTTTAGAGATGCCACGTGAGAGCATATAAAATAATTCGTTTTCGTCTAGCTTTCCGGAAGTGGCTCCATGAGAACATTTGACGTCGCTGGCTTCAATTTCTAAACCAGGAAGCGAGGAAGCGAGGGCTTCTTCACTAAGTAATAAATTGCGGTTCGTTTGATAAGCGTCTGTCTTGTCTGCCCCTGGATGAACTTTGATCATTCCGGAGAATATAGTATGAGAAGTATCAAGTAAGGAGTTTTTGTAGAGAAGGTTGGATGTAGTGTGAGGAGAACAGTGTTCTTGAAAGGTGCGTTGGTCAAATTCCTGAGTATCATTCGCAATAGAGAGAGAATAGAGTTCGGCTTGGGCATAGGGTCCATCGAGGATGACTTGATTTTCGAAACGAGACAAGGAAGAACCTATATTGATGGCAATCGTTTTAGTTTGGGCGGATTCAGAAGTAATGGTTGAATCAAGCTGGAAGGAAAGGGTAGCTTCGTTCCAGTTTTGGATGGTTTTGCGAACGATACGAGAATTTTTCCCAGCAAAGATTGAGCCCATCGAAATCGCTAAAGAAGCTGAGGGCGAAGCTGCTAGGTGTGAGGCGTAGACATCAATTAGGACGGCTTGAGCATTGGGTTCTGCGACAATGATTGTTTGAGGAATCAATGCTATGCCAGATGCTTGTGCCCAATGATAGACGAGGAGTGGCTCTTCGATGATGACGTCTTTTGGAATGTAAAGGAAAGAACCAGCGTGAGCATAGGCAAGGTTTAAGTAATAGAATTTTTCGGAACCCAAATGTGTTTTTTGTTGGGCAAAATATTTTTGGATAAGCTCAGGATAATCTTCAAAAGCGTCACAAAGGGGTTGCCAAATGACACCTTTGCTGCGTAAACTGTCCGAAATATAGTCGTGGCACAAGAGGTGATTATCCTCGAAAATCATACGGCCAGCATAGTCTGGGATGATAGAAGATAATCTGGAAATATCGACGCGTTCGTATCCGAGTTTTGTATGCGGAAATTGAAAGCCTTCGAGTGAAAGTTTTTTAAGATTGGAAAAACGCCATTTTTCATTGGTGCGCACCGGAAGAGGAAGGTTATGGAATTCATTCCAGGCAGCACGCTTGAGAGCTTGTAGCCAAGGCAGATGATCGTAATGACTTAGATGGATTTGGAAACACTCCTCGGATAGGAAGTCGTAGCTATGATCCTCGTTGCTTTGAATGGAATTGATGGTTTGAATGTCTGTCATAGGTTACAATATGTAATTAATAGTGTAGCGAATATAATATATGGTAAATAAAATCTGTTAACCGACGGAGCCTTCCATTTCGAGTTCTATGAGGCGCTTCAGTTCGACGCTATATTCCATGGGAAACTCGTTAATGAGTGGATTGATAAAGCCATTAACACTAAGGCTCATTGCTTGCGCTTCCGTGAGGCCACGTTGCCTCATATAGAAGAGTTGTTCGGCGCTGACTTTAGAGACGCTGGCTTCATGTTGGGTAGAATTGCCTCTACCGCTTACTGAAATTGCGGGATAAGTATCTGTTTTGCTTGTAGAATTGATGAGAAGGGCGTCACATTCGGTATTATTTTTGCAATTTTTGACTTGTTTAGGCATGTAGACAAGGCCGCGGTAAGTGGCACGACCATTACCAACGCCGATAGATTTGGCGATAATATTAGACGTGGTATTATCGGCGATGTGGATCATTTTTGCGCCTGTATCTTGGTGTTGGCCGTTATTGGCAAGGGCTATGGAAAGGACTTCGCCTTTGGAACGTTCCCCTTTGAGAATAACTCCAGGATACTTCATGGTTAGGCGAGAGCCAATATTACAATCGATCCAGCGAATTTCTGCGTCTTCGTGGGCGATTCCGCGTTTGGTGACGAGATTAAATACGTTATTGGACCAATTTTGAATAGTGATGTATTGAATTTTTGCACCTTTAAGGGCCACGAGTTCGACAACAGCGCTATGTAAGGTGGTTGTCTCAAACTTTGGGGCAGTGCATCCTTCGATATAGGTGACTTCAGAACCTTCGTCAGCAATGATGAGGGTACGCTCAAATTGGCCAAAATTTTCGGCATTGATTCGGAAGTAAGCTTGCAGAGGTTGCGTAACTTTGACGCCTTTAGGAATGTAGATAAAGCTTCCACCACTAAAGACGGCACTATTGAGGGCGCTAAATTTATTGTCGCCGATGGGGATGACTTTGCCAAAGAATTTGCGGAATATTTCTGGATATTTTTTAAGGCCTTCAGTGGAGCCGACGAAAATGACGCCTTCTTTTTCGAGGGACTTTTTCATATTAGAATAGGCCGCCTCGCTATCGAATTGGGCTTCGACACCTGCGAGGAATTTGCGTTCTTGTTCAGGGATGCCCAGGCGTTCGAACGTTTGCTTAATTTCTTCAGGAACTTCATCCCAGGTCCGACTTGGGGTTTGACTTTTGGACAAATAATAGCGGATTTTTGAAAAATCGATATTCTCTAAATCTTTGGTAGCCCAGTGAGTAGGATTGGGTTTAGAGAGGAAAATGGCAAGGGCCTTATGACGAAAGTCGCGAATCCATTCGTCTTCTTCTTTAATGCTGGAGATGTAGTCGACGGTTTTTGCGGACAGACCGATACCGGCATCAAATTCATAAGTGGTATCATAGTGAAAGGCGCCTTTATCGCGATCGACATTAATGGCATCGGAGTTATTCGTAGCGTTCGAAGTGTTATTCATAGAATTGTTTGTTAAATATTAGCGGGTTCTTCTGCTTTAACCCAATTGTAGCCTTTGGCTTCCAATTGATGGGCAAGATTTTTATCACCACTTAGGACAATACGACCATCGACCATGACATGAACTTTATCGGGAATGATATAATCAAGCAGTCTTTGATAATGGGTGATAACGAGCATGCCGATATTGGGGCCGCGCATGAGATTGACGCCATGGGCAACAATTTTGAGAGCGTCGATATCAAGGCCGCTATCTGTTTCGTCCATTACTGCGTATTGGGGCTCAAGCATCATCATTTGAAGAATTTCGCAGCGCTTTTTTTCTCCACCGGAAAAGCCCTCATTGACTGATCTGGCGGTAAGCTTGCGGTCCATTTTTAGGAGATCCATTTTTTCGTAAAGTTTTTTATAGTACTCTGTAGCTGAAAAAGGTTCATCTTGATTTTGGCGGGAGTGCAAGGCAGCACGAATGAAATTGGCAATAGATACACCTGGAATTTCACTAGGATACTGAAAGGCTAGAAATAAACCTGCAAGACCTATTTCGTCGGGTTCTTTGCCCAAGATATTTTCGCCATTGAGGAGGATTTGGCCGTTTGTGACTTCATAATCTGGGTGACCTGCGAGTACCTTTGCCAAAGTACTTTTGCCAGTTCCATTAGGCCCCATGAGGGCATGAACTTCTCCTTTGGGAATAGTGAGGGAAAAATTTTTAATGATTTCTTTACCGGCAATCGATACTGAAAGGTTTTTTATTTCTAATGAATTCATATACTTATATCGTTTTAGCCTAAATTTAGGCTGAGTTATTATAATTGAGACTGGTTCTCGATTTCAATATAATTTTTCATTGTATTGTATTTTTTCATTGTATTAAAACCAATTTTATGCTTTTCTCAAATAATGAAAAAACCAAAAAATATTCTTGCACTATTGCTTCTGATGTCATTTATACCTTTAAACTATTTAATTGGGAGCTCATGCAGCTACGACTACAAAAAAAAGGGCGTCGACACTTTGGAGGTTCAAAATAAATCAGATTATACTGCATCTCTAAGCTTTCTCGGGATTGGTACCTCTAATTGGCTTTCTCCTACTAAAACCAGTAGTATATATGGATCTGGATTTGCAAAAGAAGGCGACTCATTTCAAATCATTGTAGCAGCAGCCAATGGATCACCAATATTTGTTTATGACCCACCTTTGCCTGGAAAGGTTATTTATGATCAGGATATTATATTTCATGACGAAAGATTGCCTAAAGACTTAACTGTTTTCTTCACGTATAAAGAAGGTAAAAAAGCAGAAGCTATTTTATTTAACTACTAAATGAATTCTGTCTGCGAAATTAAATTCCGAGACCTTGCTCAACGTGATGAAATTCTGGATTAACGATAGTCAAGGAATCTAATTTCAAATCTTTCATAGCAATAGTCATCGACTTAGTGATCTGTGGCGATTCGGAAAATTTAAATTCATAACCTAGTCGTTTCCCTTGGTGCATCACTAATAAATCCAATTCTGCCCCCTGATGAGTGGACCAATAATAGCAATCACTTTCATTAAAATCGTTTAATAAGACTATTTGTCTTAATGCAAAGGATTTCTATGAAAATCCTAGATTTGTATTTTTAAGAAGACTATCCCAGCTAGTAATTCCGAGCATATAATGCAAAATTCCAGAATCTTTGAACAATAATTTTGGAGCCTGGACTTGTTGTTTATTTTTCAATTAAAACCAGGGGAGAAATGGCCTTACCAAAATAACATTACATTAAAAAGATAGAATTATTGGGTGTTATCTAGAATAAATATTAGGTGTATTTGATAACATTTAATCTTAAAACTTACTGCCATTCCTTTCCTCCATCCCCATATATTTAACATGCTTTAAAATATGTTCTTTAAATGACTTATCCTCGGGCATTGCTTGAATACAAGCTTCTACAATTGAACCATCGACAAAAAATTCTGGATGTTCTATTGCAATTTTTTTCACTAGCTTAGGGTTCTGCAGCGTAAAACTTTTTACTACATCATAAGCTTTTTTCTCTGGCTTCATTATTGCTAAATTCATCCTTTCGAAACATAGCATCTGCGCAAGTTCGATATTTTTATCATTATCCCCCAATTCCTTTAATGTCCTTTTTAGAAAATCTACTCCCCAAGCTGTTCCAATCCAGCGAACAGTATTCCACTTAGAGTCATATTCCATATCCGCGTAGGCAAGTATAGGCTGTAAAACTATTTCTTGAATTTTCTGTTTTACTGTTATTAAATTCTCATCCGTTTCTCCACGAGAAGTAATAATATACCTGCATTCGTTGCCTACTTTATAACCTCCTAGACAGTTTAGACCTTCTGCTGATCCTTTCCTAGTGAAAAAATTCGGCTGAAGCCCTTCAATTTCACCTTTCTCATATGCCTTCCCCTTATATTCAGTAGTCAGTACAATACTATAAGCTTGTTTTTGATATTCTAAATACTTATCTTCATCACCCAGTATACGGTAAGTAAATGCAATCGAGCTTATTAAACCCGCTGTATGAAGATTACTTTCCAGAGCACGTTTGTAATGCCAACTTAAAGCTCCTTCTAAATATTTTAACCTTTCTCCTTCTTCATGAGTAGCTAGACCAAGCCCATTTAATGTTTTTTCCATATGTTTTGAATCAATAAAAGGAAGGGCTCGAAAATTTTTAAGAGCTTCTTGAAAATTTTTGATACTCATTTGATTATCTTCTAGTTGGTAATAAGCATTCCCCATGGATAAGAATACCAGAGCTATCTCTTTATGATTTTTAGGAAAATCTCGTTGCAATATTTGTAAGCAATCCTGACCTGACCGCAAACCTTTTTGAATATTTTCCTCTCCTTCTAAGTTGATATAAATCTTAGTAATATTCTTAAGCAATCTTGCTTTAAGTAGATTGGTTGAATCTACAGCATTAATCAATTTTTGATTATTCAATAATTCTGTCCAATAATGTAACGCTTGTTCATCGTCGAATGTTTTATGATGGTACAATCCAAGATTAGCTATTAACGCTGCACGCTCTTTACTGATTAAATCCATCGTTTTTGCTTCATTAATTAATGTTTTAGCATGCACGATCAAATCCAATTCCATTCCCCATGCACCCCATTCAGTTCCCTCTGCCTCAATAAAGCTATTCAATTCTGTTAATAATTTCTCCAAGACAACTTTAGCTTTCCTTACATCTCCTGCCATCAGTGCTTGCTTAGTTTCTTCTTGCACTATTCTATGCGTTATTCTCAGTTTTTTTTCATCCTCTGGGCCCTCAACATTCATGAGTGACATTCTTTTCAATTCATTGACGTGTGTTTGTAGCTCTTCTCTTGTTAGTCCCATCAATGAAATAATGAAGTCCACAGATATTCCTTCTGCATCAAGATAAGCCATATACTGTAATAATTGCCAACTTACAGGTGAATTCGTTTTTAAATCCCCAAATAACATTTCAACTTCAGGGTATATAGTTTCATTTTGATTATGTCCTTTTTTGATAGCTTCATAGTATTTAATGTATTCATTGATACTCATCAAATCGTTATTCCATAAATAACCAACTGCTTTAGAAAGTCTAAAAGGAGATAAACCCACTACTGCTACTAATTTTTCAGCTTCAGCTTTATTTTTTCCAAGAGCATCTTTCACATAAGTTATCGCCTGTTCTCTATCAAATCCTTCCATCTGTATAGATTTAACTGTTTTTAGTAACGATCTGTCTCTTGTAGTAATTATAACTTTCGTACGAGCAGGTCGATTCACTAAGTAATCACTCATTTTTTTCCCATCTTCCACATTATCAAAAATCAATAGTACAGGCTTTTCTTTACTCATCTCTTCGAGCTTCTTATATACTAAATCCCTAACCTCACTGGGCGTTAAATTAATTGTTTTTATCTTTAATTCTCTTGCAAGTCGGAAAAACTCCTCGTCTATTTGCATTCCCTTTAACCACATTACTCGCCACTCTTCTTTCTTACAATTTTCTCCCTGTTTTGTAGCCAAAGTACTTTTCCCCATTCCTCCAAGTCCTGCAATGACTACTACTTCTTCTTTATCGAGTTTTTCGGACAATTCTTTTTCTTTATTACGAATGCTTACATAGTAGGTTGTGAGCGGAGGTAGATTATCATGTAATTTCTTTACTTCTTCTGCGATTCCCCCGTTTAAATAAATAATAGTCTTGTTGGTAACTGCATTTTTCCAAACTGTTCTTATATCATTAGGAATCACATCTAGCAATCTTTGTGTCTTTTCTTTAATTCCTTCCACATTATATCCTAGATTGGGAATTAAAATATAGTCCTCACCATTGCCTACTATCTTAAAACTTTTTAGAAGTTCCTCTAATTGATTTTTAATTATCAAAGGCAAGTCCTCATTATCTCTTAACTTGTCTTTGAAACTGTACAATTTATAAAGATACTTATCCACACTTCCCGTGCTTAGTTTCAACCGATGTGTATCATTTCCTTCTCTATATTTTCCTAAAGTATAAAGCGCAAATCGATTATCAAAACTGAGTTCTGTTCTTTCTTCATTTTCCAAATCTATATGCTCAAAGTAAGCCCAATATTGGTCCGCATCTATTCCTCCTTTTATATAAGCTTTTAAGAAACCAACAATTGTCATGAGCGTTCTATCTCCAATAAGATGATCCATCGCCATATTTAAACCCGCCTGAGTTACAGAAGACAGGCTACTTTTGCCAATACCTTCTTTCGCAATTTTTTTTCCTCCGCTAGAAAAACTTTCATTTCCCAAATATTCTACCCTTGGCCAATCCAACATCTTTTGACATTCTCTAGGTTTTCCCGTTTCCGGATCAAAGGTTTCTAGTATTCCTGCCATCAAATGGCCTTCCACGCTGAAAAAGGCTTTAATTTTATTTCCAATTTTTTCCCTTACCTTTTTTGGCAAATAACTCTCCACCACTTTTTCTGTTAACTTCATTTTGGGCTGCACCCTATATACTCTTCCTACATGTGGATTGCACGAATTTGCCGGATTTGGATTCGCCAAATAGGTCACAATATCCATAGTCTCTAGTTTTACACGTGCATCTTTACTTCGAATATTTGATTGCAATTGCTCCATCATCGGGGCTGTTCCTGGACTTTCAAAAGTCACTGCTTTCACATTGCGGTAATCAAAATAGGCAAAACTATAATAGGCACTCAATTCCGCCAACCAGCCGCCTAGTGAATGTCCAGTAAAGGACAATCGATATCCCTTTTCTTTCGCAATTTCAATCGCTGCGGCTGTGGCCCTTAGATTCTTGGCCTGTTGCCCCACTATTATTTGTCCTCCCAATATTTCTTCGAAGTTTGTCTTCCAATCTCCATTCCTGTTAAATAACCCTTTTATGATTTCCTCCGTACCTCTATTAGCTAAAACCACCTGGTGCGTTTTATCATTAATATAAATCGCTCCATAATAACCACTTTTTTGTGTATCATCAAAAACTTCTACTACTTTCCAATTTTTCAAATGCATATCAACTTTGGGATCTAAACTTATTGAACTTCCCTTTGTTGAGGTCACATACGCATGTTTACTTAACAATGCATGGGTAAAATCATTTGGATAATATCTATAGTTTTTGTTATTTTCTATTAACCTATTTTCTATATTAACTAAAATTGAGTATCTAATCTGGTCCTTAATCTGGTCCTTATGCCAAGTAATATAACCAAGTTCCGTATTCTCTTTAATGGAATCGTATATTGCCTTCAACTCCATTTCTGTGAGTGCATATCCCATTTCCAATGACCTAAAAGTAGGATCATCCCTTGTCAAATGAAGGCTTATTTCTTTAAAATTATCCTTTGTAACACATCTTGCCTGCTCATTTTCCAAGCCTTGTAATGGCTTGTCCTCTGTATTCTCCTCAGCCTGCGCGGACTTATTCACCCATAAATACGTAAATATAACCCCGAGGACTGCTGCCCAACCAGAAATATTCCAAGTTTTCTGATCCTTTATGCTCACGCTATTTTCACAGCTATTATTATATTCATTTTTTCCCTCGAAATTATTCGAGCGAACAAAATTAAAGGTTTTTTGGCTATGATGGAAAGAATATCGACAGTTTGTATTATTAATACGACTACCTTGTTCATTTATAGCCGGCCAAACTCTTCTAAAACCCAAAAAAAGATTTTTGAAATTCTCTCTAAACCCAGTATTCTTCAGTATTGTAAACATTTTCAATTAATTCATTTGTTATTTCGACAAGGGATCGTCCTATAAATTAATTTTTATTTTAAAATATTTCAATGCTATTAGCAGAAGCTATTATTTTCAGCCCGTAACGGCTTAATCTTAAAGCTTGTTCTTTTTCCTTTCCTCCATCCCCATATATTTAATACCATTTCCCAAATTAAAATGGCTAAAGGACACTTGAATTTATGTCAGATAATGACATTCTGATTGAGCAAGCGCGCAAGCGTACCGAGGTACGTTGAGCACGGAAATGGTATTACATATAATTCAAACGAATTAAAATTCTTAGCAGAAAAATTGCGTAGGAATCGTAGTTCTCGTAATGATGAGTGTAGTAAGAACTAAATGCCTTTGTTTTAGGGTACAATCCCTTCAAAAACTTGATATGTTCCTCCTTATCCTTGTATTGCACATGTTTTAATATATACATTCCAAATCTTTTATCTGTTGGCAATGCTTCAACACATTCTCCCACTATCCTGCCATCAACAAAAAACTCCGGATGTTCTGATGCTATCTCTTTTATTAATCGAGGATTCTCCTGAACAAAACTTTTAACTAGCTTACCTTGCTCTATAAATAGGCCTTTTTCAGATTTCATTATTCCAAGAATCATCGATTCAAAACACAGCATTAAAGCAATTTCTACATTTTTATCATTACTTAAATCTCCTAATTCTTTTTTGATTAAATCTTCTTCTAAATAGCCTTTAATTCCCCATTCTCCCAAAAAATTAATAGTACTCCATCCATAATTATCTACAGCTTTAACTATTTTATCTAGAACATTTTTTTGGATCTTTTGTTTTATTCTGATTAAATTGTCATTAGTTTCTCCACGAGAAATGATAATGTACCGATATGTTGTTGGAATCCAAACGCTCTCGTACCATTTGTATAATTTATAATTTGGTTGAAGCTCTAAAATTTTAGCTTCCCGCTCTTCTCTTTCTTCATAACTTCCAATATCGAAATAAATTCTATATGCTTGTTTTTCATATTCCAAAAATTTACTTTGGTCACCCAACATTCCATAAGCCCATCCAATACAACTTAGCAATTCTGCTGTTCGATGTTCATTTCTATGAGCATTTTTGTAATTCCAGTTTAAAGCCTCCTCTAAATACTTTAATCCAGTTCTTATTTCCTTTGCTTCTAATTTATTCCTCGCTTTGTCTTTCTGTAAAAGGGGAGCTCCAAGGCGCATTAATACTTCTTCTATATTTATGCAATCTAAATAAGGAAGCATGTGAAAACTCTTAAGCGCTTCTTGATAACAATCTAAACTCATTTGCCGATTATCTTCTTCTTCCAACTTGGAATAATCCATTCCAATCTTCATTAATGCTAGACCTATCGCTTCATCATCGCCAGGATGCTGTATTTCCAGGGAATCTTTATATAACTGTACGCCTTTTTGAATATTTTCTTTGCCGCCTAATCGGACATGAGCTTTACTCATATCGTCGAGCAGCCTTGCTTTAAATAGAACGTTTGAATTTACTTTATTTGTCAATTTTTGGTTATTCAATAATTCTGACCAATAATGTAATGCCTCTTTTCTGTCCAAAACTATATCATTATTATATGAGCCAAGGGCATATATTAGCATTGCATGTTCCTCAGTCAATAAATCTGCCATTTTTGCTTCATCAATTAATGTTTTAGCATGTGTTACCAATTCAGATTTAATTTTGAAATTTTGATGACGATGAGATTTGTCAAGTTCATTTTCAAAAATATTATTCAATCCTCTCAACAATTTCTCTAAAACACCTTTAATTTTCGTCGCATCCTCTTCCATCAATGCTTGCTTAGTTTCTTCCTGTACAATTCTATGGCTTACTTTAAGCGTTATTGCTTCTCCTTCACTCAACACACTCATGAGCGACAACCTTTTTAACTCATTTACATGTTTTTGAAGCTCTTCTATTGTTATACCCATTACTTGGGTGATGAATTCTAAAGGTACGCCTTCAGCATCCAGATACGCCATATATTGTAATAACTGCCAGCTTTCAGGTGCATTTTGCTTTAAATCTCCAAATAACATTTCAACTTCAGGATATATATCCCTATTTTGATTATGTCCTTTTTTAATTGCTGCATAATATTTAGTGTACTCATTGATACTCATCAGATCATTACTTGACAAGTAAGCAACTGCCGTAGAAAGTCTAAAAGGTGATAAACCTACTACCTCGACTAACCGCTCAGCTTCATCTTTACTTTTTCCAAGACCTTCTTTCACATAGGCTGTTGCCTGCTCTTTATCAAAACCCATCATCTGTATGGATGTAATTTCTTTAAGTAAATGACCGTCTCTGGAGGTAATTAGTATTTTCGTACAAGCAGGTCGATTCACTAAATATTTCCTCATTTTTTTCGCATCTTCTACATTATCAAAAATCAGTAATACTGGCTTTTCTTTCCCCATCTTTTCCAATTCTTGATACACTAAATCCCTAACTTCATTAGGAGATAAGTTATTACTTGCAATCTTTAATTCCCTTGCTAATTGCAAAAATTCTTTATCTATTTGCATTCCCTTAAACCATCTTACCTGCCAACTCTTTTGTTTGCAATCGCTTCCTTGCTTTGTAGCCAAAGTGCTTTTACCCATCCCTCCCGGTCCACTAATCACTACCACGGATTCTTTATCTAGTTTTCTTGTTAATTCCTTTTCTTTATCACGAATTCCAATATAGTGTAGTGTAAGCGATGAAAGATTATCAGGTAATTTCTTAATTTTTCCTTCCTCTGCTATTTCTCCATTCAAATTAGTGGTAGTCTTGCTGATAACAACGTTCTTCCAAACTGTTCTAACATCATTAGGAATCACATCTAACAATCTCTGCGTTTTTTCTACAATGCCTTCCACATCATATCCTGGATTAGGAATTAAAACATAGTCCTTACCATTGCGTACAATCTTAAAACTCTTTAGAAGTTCGTCCAATTGAACCTTTACTATAAAAGGCAAGTCCTCATTTGCTCGCAACTTTTCCTTGAAACCATACAATTTATAAAGATACTTATCTACACTTCCAGTATTGAGTTTCATCCTATGTGTATCCTTACCTTCCCTATATTTTCCTAAAGTAAAAAGGGCAAATCGATTATCAAAACTCAGTTCTGTTCTTTCTTCTCCCCTGTCTTTGCTTTCATTCTCTAAATCTATATGCCTGAAATAAGCCCAATATTGTTCAGCATCTATTCCTCCTTTTATATAGACTCCTAAAAAACCAACAATTGTCATGAGTGTTCTACCTCCAATAAGATGATCCATTGCCATATTCAAACCCATTTGCGTTACAGCAGACAGACTACTTTTGCCAATGACCTCTTTCACAATCTTTTTCCCTTCGCTAGAAAAACTTTCATCGCCTAAATACTCTACTCTTGGCCAATCCAACATCTTTTTGCATTCTCTAGGTTTTCCCGTTTTAGGATCAAATGTTTCTAATATTCCCGCCATCAAATGACCTTCTACACTTAACCAGGCTTTAATTCTATCCCCAAATGTGTTTTTTACAATGTTTGGTAAATGACTTTCTACTTTTTCCGTCAACTTCATTTTAGGCTGCACCCTATATACTCTTCCTACATGCGGATTGCACGAATTTGCCGGATTTGGATTTGCTAAATAGGTTACAATATCTATATTCTCTAGTTTTATATGTGCATCCCTACTGCGAATATTTGATTGCAATTGCTCCATCATCGGAGCTGTTCCTGGGCTGTCAAAAGTCACTGCTTTCACATTGCGGTAATCAAAATAGGCAAAACTATAATAGGCACTCAATTCCGCCAACCAGCCGCCTAGTGAATGTCCAGTAAAGGACAATCGATATCCCTTTTCTTTCGCAATTTCAATCGCTGCGGCTGTGGCCCTTAGATTCTTGGCCTGTTGCCCCACTATTATTTGTCCTCCCAATATTTCTTCGAAGTTTGTCTTCCAATCTCCATTCCTGTTAAATAACCCTTTTATGATTTCCTCCGTACCTCTATTAGCTAAAACCACCTGGTGCGTTTTATCATTAATATAAATCGCTCCATAATAACCACTTTTTTGTGTATCATCAAAAACTTCTACTACTTTCCAATTTTTCAAATGCATATCAACTTTGGGATCTAAACTTATTGAACTTCCCTTTGTTGAGGTCACATACGCATGTTTACTTAACAATGCATGGGTAAAATCATTTGGATAATATCTATAGTTTTTGTTATTTTCTATTAACCTATTTTCTATATTAACTAAAATTGAGTATCTAATCTGGTCCTTAATCTGGTCCTTATGCCAAGTAATATAACCAAGTTCCGTATTCTCTTTAATGGAATCGTATATTGCCTTCAACTCCATTTCTGTGAGTGCATATCCCATTTCCAATGACCTAAAAGTAGGATCATCCCTTGTCAAATGAAGGCTTATTTCTTTAAAATTATCCTTTGTAACACATCTTGCCTGCTCATTTTCCAAGCCTTGTAATGGCTTGTCCTCTGTATTCTCCTCAGCCTGCGCGGACTTATTCACCCATAAATACGTAAATATAACCCCGAGGACTGCTGCCCAACCAGAAATATTCCAAGTTTTCTGAT
>Ga0206822_1067_pt2 | contig 15431 bp, 20 predicted proteins | sample Alteio_BWOrgCont_83_FD_152913 | JGI IMG/M metagenome (GOLD analysis project Ga0206822, IMG submission 152913) | Enriched cells from forest soil in Barre Woods Harvard Forest LTER site, Petersham, Massachusetts, United States -... | ecosystem: Environmental > Terrestrial > Soil > Temperate forest >... | reverse complement strand
AAAATTGCTGTGGCTCCAATTGGGTTTATAGTCTCGCTGCGGATGGGAGGCGCGATAGTGAAAAATAAAAGTCATACTCATCACGATGACCGGCAAAACCACAATGAGCATTAAAGCCAGGGTATTGAAAAATAACCGCCGTTCATGAAAAGCAATAAAGCCTTTCGGATTCAGCATGCCGAGATTATTCACGCTGCAGCCGGTGAGGGTAAAAAAAGACAGGCAGAGACCGATTAGCACTAGGAGGCTAATACAATGGCCACGCCATTTTTTCCTGAGCAAAGAGAGCATCCGTTCTCGCAGCGTCCATCAATTTAGACTATTATTATAAACGAAGATGATGAATTTAAATATGCAGGACTTATTTTCGACTAAAATGGAGAAATTGTATGATGGATTATCTGGTTTTCGCCCGCTGGTTCGGGTTGGTTTCCCTCCTTTTGTCGCTGGGCATCTTATTTAACATCAGCGACGCCCGTGAAATGGCGAGAAATATGATCCACTCCGAAAGCGGTTATATCATGGGCGGGGTTTTGCCGGTAATTTTTGGCAGTTTATCCATCTTGTTCGCCAATTCTTTAGAACCCAGCTGGGCCCTCTTGATCACCTTGGTCGGCGGTTGCGTTTTACTGGGCGGCGTTTTCCGAGTGATTTTTGTGAGACCCTGGAAGAAATTGCTCTGGCGCTACGTGGATCAAATCCCTTTCCTGTTTAGCTTATTCGGCCTCATGTTCGGCGTCATTCTGCTCTATATTGGTTTTGTCGCGCCGTATGTGTAAAGATTTTATTTCGTGAGCGTATAGATCACTTTGAAATGACAACCACTGGCAATCACGACGAAGGCATGAAAAATTTCGTGATAGCCAAAGTGACGCGGGAAGGGGTTGGGCCACTTTAAAGCATAAAGCAAAGCGCCGACAGTATAGAAAATTCCGCCGATGATGAGCAGCCAGAGGTTGCTTGGGCCGAGCGCTATTTCGATATCATGCAAAAATGGAAAAGCCAGCCAGCCGAGCGCCACATAGAAAAGCGCTCTCAGCCATTTGGGTGAATGTGTCGAAAAAACGGTGAGCGGTATGCCAATGGCGGCAACGGCCCACATCATGAGGATAAGGCGTAAGCCCAGGCTCTCATTCAAACCCAGCAGACAAATAGGGGTTGCCGTTCCCGCAATTAAAATAAAAATAGCCGCATGATCGATGCGGCGTATTAAGAGATAGTGTGGACGACTCCAGTAGCGGCTATGGTAGAGCGCGCTCACCGCAAACATGCCGATCAGCGATAAACAATAAATGCTATTGGCCGTTAACTCGAGAGCCCCGTGGCTGTGTTTAAGAAGGAGGGCAGAGGCGCCACAGGCGACAAAAAATGCGATTCGATGAATATAGCCACGCGCTAAAGGTCTCATGCTTTTAAGTTTACCTGAATTTAGAGTGAGGCGGGAGACTGCGGCCAAATCTTTCTTGGTGGGTCGTTGAAACACCCAGAATCTGAGCTATGACAACTTGTCATAAAGCGCTTGACAAATATGACAATTTGTCATATACTGACTTTATGATATTAATAGGGAAAAGACCAATCGAGGCATTTGGAAGCTCATATCCACAGAGCAGAAAACCATTGGCAGTTTGGGAGGGGCTTATTAAGAAAACCAATTATGGTAGCTTTAATGAGCTTAAACGCACTTTTCCAAGCGCGGATTATGTGTATCATCAATATACCATTTTTAATATTGGTGGAAACAAATACCGATTAATTTCTGAAATTGATTATTCTGCTGGTGTTGTTAATGTGAAGCGAGTTTGGACGCATGCTGAATGCAGTATGAAAACGAATGAGATCGCTCTCCGGAGGAATAAGATATGAAGAAAGCCTTAGAAAAGGCAATTGAATATTGGGGTCACATTTTTCCTTACGCTCACATCCCTCGCAATGAATCTGAATATGAACAATTATTAATTACAGTCGATAAGCTCATGAAAATTTCACGCCATAAGAAAGATGAGCATGTGACAAGTTTTTTGCGATTAATCGCCAAAAATATTGAAGAATACGAAACCAAGCGTTTCCCCGGAAAACAGGTGTCTCCTCTGGATATGCTGGCGTTTCTCATGGAAGAGCATGGGCTTGGGCAAGGTGATCTTCCGGAAATTGGCAGTCAATCCCTCGTATCTAAAATTTTAAGCGGTGAAAGACAGTTAACTGTTGAACATATCCAGCAGTTATCAAAGCGGTTTGGCGTTTCTTCGTCAGTCTTTATTGAGAGTGATGAAGATGATAAGAGAGCTGCTGTTCGATAGAGGTAAGTCTACCCATCTTTCACGTAAAGGTTAATTGGCCTAAAGTATGCTTCCCCTTCTCCTGCGGTTGATTTAATATCCCCCGTTACCGATAGAAAATAAATCCGAATAGAGATGGCGTAGCCAAAAAATGCACAGACGAAAGCAGTTGCTAAAGCAAAAACAAAAACCGCAAATACAGCTACAGCCGCAACATAAGACGACCAGCACGGAATCTAAAGCCGTGTCAGCAGGGAAAGAAACTGACTTTGATGCAGAAAAGGCATTTGCCAGCCGTTCTATCCCGCAAGACTTGGTCAACGCTTATAATGCGATCAGTCTAAATCCTGGCCCCTTTGTGAACAGAGTTCTCATCGGCGCGGCTCTGTCGGTTCTCCCTACATTGTATGGCTTTAAGGTAAAGATATATGACTATCCGGAAACCTATAAAGACCGTCTTATTTATTCCAACGTCACTTTGCCGCGGTATGCAGGCGATATTAATTTCGGTGGTTGCGATTTTGATGTCACCCATGCTCTCAATATGCCAGGTGTCAATTGCGGGTTCCTTAATCCATTAAACACCTTTCTACCCGCCTACGCCGAGGCGCAGGCCTTTGACCATCACAGGATGGCTCTTCTTATGCGCTACACGGCCGTGCCCGCGTTGATTATTGCAAACTATTGGGGTGCGCAAACCGTCATGCACAGGCAAAATCAAGCCCAGGAAATTCCAGAAGTCGCGGACTCTTTTGCTTCATTTAAAGACGCTGTTACTGTTCTACCCCGGGCGTTATTCCGGCATCGTTCGCGTATCTATTATAGAACCTGGGTTGGAATGGTTAACTACGGGACCTGGCCAACGATTTTTGCTGTAGGTGGATCAGGGTATACATCTCTGTATAGAGATCGCTTGTCTGAGCTCGCCGAGATCCATAGCGACAAAGGCTGTAAATTTTCGGAAGATTTCGGGTATGAGGTAAAATGCGATGCCCAGTCAACAGCGGACCACATACACACTCTTGCAACACTAGTTGCTCTAGCTGGCTACAAAATTGGATATGAGCTGGGTGTGATGATGCAATACTCTTTTGTGCTGACGGGCGCGGTCGGTTTTGTCCACGGAGTTAAAGAAGCGGTTGTGACTGAGGTCGCCGAGTTGGGAAATGAAAGACGAGTAAGGCGGGAAGATCTCGCGTTGCTGCAGAAAAAATTAAATGAAAAAGAAGCAGCGCAAGCAGATAAAGCGACCGAGGCGCCGCGTGTTGACACGCAGCGGATAGGCGTAGCAGGCAAAACAACTCTGGCGGCGCGCATTGCGCAGGCGAGGGCGGCTAGGAAGCTGGCTCAAGCTAAGGAGCCCATTCCAGGCTCCGGCCGATGGGAAAAATCCTGGAATTATGTGGCCAGCCTCTATCGCTCTCTCTGTGGCGCAAGACCAAAGCCTGCGGCGTCGGAGTTAGACTTCGACCTGATGCAGTTGGCAGACCCAGCGCAAAGGGCAAGCACAAAAAAGCAGAAGTCCACGGCAGGCTCGAAACGCAAATCGCAACACTCGAAAGTAAATAAACCGAACATGACGCAAGCTCCGTCTCAAAATAAAGAGACCCGTGCGGCCATGGCTCCTGTGAGCAAGCCTGTGGCAAAGGAGCCAAGCATTATCGCGCCAGATACGCTTACAATCTCATCGACTTCTCTAGCCGTAAAACTGCCGCCTATCGAGGGTTACTCGAGACATGGGTTTTTCGAAAACAGAAAAGCGCGGTCGCAGTCCGTGGATTTGGGAGTATTAATGCCGTTTCAAGTAAAGCCTGTCGTAGCATCCACCCAACCGGCATTGGCTGAGCCGCTGGCGCCGGTGCCTAGCAAGACCGCGGCGCCACCCATTCCGCGTTGCGGCTAATTCCCTACCAATCAATTTCCAAGGGAATGATTTTAGGATTGGCATCGGTGTAGTTGTGATTCGCGGGATTCCAAGTCAACTGAATGTTGCCCGTTGAATACACGCGACCCTTAATACCGAAATCAATTCGAAAGCAAGTCAACCGAGGCCCTGGATAGTCATTAAAGTTGTTCGCACTAAATGGATAAAGCCCCGGCGCTAACTCGGCTTTACCCGAGCCACTGGTCAGGAGCCGCATATCACTACAGGGCGCCGTCAGCGACGTGCCCACATAATCCGCTTCCCCAATTTTAGTTTTAACCGATCGTCCGCTCCGCGTCATGACGTGAATGGTGAACAACGTGAAGTCCCCTCGAGAAAATTGCGGCCTCAGCAATGATAATTGAAAAGCGCTAGCCGACTCGGAAACAGATAAATTAATCAATAGAAGAACAAACAAGCTTAACATTTTTTTCATAGTACTGACCTCTGAAATGATAGTGAGTGGTTTTTTGAAAAATAGAATATGAGTGGATTTAGAGATGAGACAAACAGATAGATAGAAAGAAGATATTACTGAGGGGGGTGGTACAGGCTAGCTTTAGGCAAGCGCTATTTACAATATCTTATTCATGATGAATCCTCCTTTAATGATTCGATCAGATTAATTAAATTAAATCCTTCACCAGAAATTGGTTGCTGCTAGATTCCAGCAAGTAACCCATGGCCTCAAAGTTTGCCCATGATTTTTTCAGAGAGGCTAATATTTCAATGCAACGCCTAATATTTTTCATCAATTTATGATGGTCCATAAAGTTCCTTGTTCAAGTTTAGCTGCTTTGTGGTGGGTGTTCGTAGGTGGGGCAGTGAAAAAACGGGGAGAGCGTGCGGCTTACTACTGTGTGACAAAATAAACGTATTTTTTATGTAAGTCAAACCAATTATAATGTTGAATCAATCCCCAAACAGCAGCCTAAATTGATTCGCAGATTGATTGTCAGGAACGGCGACTGTAGACTATCCCGCTTCTGCTTAAATCAATCAACCTCCCCGCGCTGACTGCTGGCGTCCTTGCTATATCATAATGTTATTCAATAGTTTAGAGAATATTCCCAACACTAGAAATATGCCACCGCGTGGTATATAATTAAAACACAGGAAGTAACTTCATGCGTATATTGAAAAACAAGCCATTTTCCCAATGGGCCAAAAAACTAAGAATAACTGATAAAACTCTGGCGACAGCAATTAATGAAATGGTGGATGGCCTATATGAAGCAAACTTGGGCGGCCATATCTATAAAAAGCGCATACCACTAGGCCATCGAGGGAAGAGCGCGGGCGCAAGGACTATTATAGCGTTTAAGATGCACGATAAGGCAGTTTTTATATACGGCTTTTCTAAGAGTGAAAAAAGTAATATCACAAAGAAAGAAGAGGAAGCACTAAAGGAATTGGCAAAAGCTTATTTTAATTATGATGAACGCCAAATAAATAAGGCAATTAAAGAGAATGTATTACTAGAGGTGCAGACAGATGAAAAAATCAATTCTTGATGTGGTGCATGAGTCAGCTAAGGGTTTATTCGACATTGGCTTGATGGATGCAAAGACTATGCATACCTTCGATGCTATGTGCTTACCCCCTGTTAAAAAATTTACTCCTAAGCAAATTAAACATATTCGCCTGCGCGAGAAAGTGAGTCAGCCTGTATTTGCGGAATATTTAAACGCAAGTGCTTCCACTATTAAAAAGTGGGAAACAGGTGAAAAGCACCCAACAGGGCCGGCGCTTAGACTTCTTAATCTTGTTGCGGAAAAGGGGCTGGGGATTATCTCCTGACCCCCTATACCTAACTCGAGAATGGAAAGGGTTGAATAAGGCTTGCCTTAATATATAATCGCAAGCTATTTGCGGTACACAAAACGAGGTCAAGGTGAGCCTAGGTCGTGATGAATTAGATGCTATTTTAGCTGCTCCGGGTCCAGGAACAATTGGCTTTATTCCTCTCGAACAGGATGGAGAAGGAGATCCTGCCGCAAATAAAGCCTCGCTATCCGATTCTCCAGAGCCTGCGGCTGCTGTCCCACCTAAGCCTGCTAGTTTACCCTCTCCGCCTGTCATAATGGCACCCGCTTATTCGACGCTAGAAGCAATTCAGGATCTTGCTAGTCTCTGTCCTGCAGGAAAATCGCAATTTTCACCTGGATTCCGGAAAATTGGAGCTCGAATTAAGAATTTCTTGTCTGCTCACAAAGATCGAAACCTCTTCATTGCCTTCGCTAAGGCGGATAAAAGATCGAATCGCGACAAGCAAATTAAATTGTATGGGCAGATTATTTTTTCTTTAGCTCAGACCTTGGCAGATCCTCAGTATCAAGCTGCCAGGGAACGAGTGTATTACCTGGAAAGATTTTTTGGCCAGAACAATATGAACTACATCGTCCAGATTCGCAAAATAATCCAGCGGCTGGGCGATCTCCATCCCGTCATTCAGAGTCTTCGAGAAAAAATTTATCCAGGTGGTGATGTGCAAGGCGAGCCGAAGAAAATCACGGAGAGGGACAAGTACTTAACGGCAATTTTTACCTTTGTCGGAATGCTCGTCAATGGCAATCAAAAGTATGTTGCTGAATTCGACGAGATCAGAGTGGGTAGCAGGGGCAGAGAAAGGCGCAAATCCAAAGACATAAAAATGCAGAAAGAGCTAGCGTTAGAGCAAGAGTTAGAGAAAAACCCAGCCACAGGCGGGGGAATTGCTCAGAACGAAGAGGCTGCCCTGATTTCTATGAGGGTGCGTGCCGCGCAAAAACAACGGAAACTGTCATGGAAGCTCAGAGGGTCTTTCTTTGACAAGAGCGAGCCGATAAGAAAGCGGAAGCCGTCATGGAAGCTTGGAGAGTCTTTCTTTAACAAGAAGGCACGACCTCAATCAGCCGCCACGGCGGCTAGTGTTCCAAGCGAAACGAAACACCCGAACCAGACCCCCCAAGTTGAAGCGCCACCGCCAACGCCAATGCTGCCACAAACCCCACTCCCGACCACGACGTCGGCACGATTATCATCAGAGGCACCTTTGGCCGTACCAATATCGGGATGGTCACTCGCGCCCGCCCGCCTATTCTCCCCTCAGCAGACCGACTTAATCCCGTTTAATTGGCCAACACCTGCAATCGCAAGTTCAGCGCCTGTTTCGCGGAAGCGTTAAGCAGAACATTTGAAGTGGTTTACGTAGAAGAATGCATTTGACCCTTGCCCGATTCAGTAACTTAATTTATGTTGTAAATATTGCCGCTGGTTTCTACTCAACAATGAATTCTTTAAAAAGGAAATTAAATGAAAATTTTTAATAGGAAAAATTACCTGTTAACTTTGGCAAGTTGCTTGTTGATGTCGCCCATCTTGCCGCTCCATGCGGAAAGCCTTTCCCAGCAGTCCCCTCTCCCATCCTCCGGTAGGCTCTATGTTGGTGTTTTCGGTGGGAGTGGCTGGGCGACCGGAGATACGCTGACTCAGCAAGGGACCGCATTTTATGCGGACGCCTCTGGAGGTCCCTTGGCGGTTGATGCGTTTGGTAATGCGCGTATGTATACGCCTTGGTTCGTGGGCGCGCATATTGGCTATCAACTTCCGGAGCAATTATTCAATACCGCTTACTCAACTTGGGGTATCAGTCCGGCTGCCGAGTTTGAGGGGTATTACCTGAGTAGCACGGCGCATGGTGATGATATTAATAATGACACCAGCAGGGCACCGGAGCATGATTTTTCAGTTCATTATCCGATGAATATCCGTGTTTTTCTTATTAACGGCGTTTTAGATTTCAATCTGGCTCATCATCCTCGATTTCATCCCTATGTGGGTCTTGGTTTTGGTACGGCTATCGTGTCCGTTGTGGAAGCGATTTCCACTCAAACGCAGCCGCCTGAAGTAGGCATTAATCATTATAATAGCGAGACCAACAGTGTCGCGACCACTTTTGCCGCTCAACCCAAGCTGGGGCTGCGTTTTGATATAACGAAGCACATCAGCGCGTTTGCCGAATATCGCTTTCTCTACCTGGCAAATACGAATTATACTTTTGGCTCGACGGTTTACGCGACGCACGTTCCTACCGCTCCCTGGCTGGTAAGAATGGGCCCCAATTATTATAATTTCGGCGCGATTGGTTTGGAGTATTCTTTATAAGCTAAATTTGTAACCCGCGACCTCAGTTATTCACCAGCTCTCTGGCATCATAAGCATACCAAAGCTTAGGGGGTCGCGGTTTTTTAAACATGAGAATGATGGCAGTGGCTTTCGATTGGCCATCATGAACAACATCCTCCGTTTGATAATAACGAATCGTTGAATAGTGGCCCGATAGGCTGTGGCGATAACGCATTCTGGCTGGAGAGTATAGAAGTGGCGTCGTGCCAAGGTCGCCGCCGATAATAATAAAATAATCATAGCCTTCCTGGGTTGTGATCCGGGCACAACTATAGATGAGGTCCGTTTCAAGGTATTCCCTGTAGGTAGGACGATTTTCATAAAAAGTCACCTTAACTAGGTTCGAGTCTAATTGCTCAAATGTGAACTCATTCACGCATTTTCTAGAGAGATGAGGGGTAGCGCAGGCGCATATTAAGGCTATAAGACTTAGGATAATGGCAGACTTGGCATATCCCATGTGACACTCCTTGTGCGGATGGGTTATAGCTCAATTATACACGTTATATAACAACTGCGGGGCCGGTAAAGGACGATATGTTGAAGGAAAGACTTGACCACGCCCAGCGTTGCGGTAAACATGTTGTCACCTAGAAAAGGATGATGAAATGGCTTCTCCTCGACATGAAAGTAAAAGCTCTGATTTGAAAAAGGTCGCCGTGATCGGCGGCACGGGTTTTATTGGCTATCACATTGTGAATGATTTGCTGCGGCAGGGGTGCAGTGTGACGGTTGTAACGCGCAATCCCCCGGAAGAAGCGCCTGCTGAATGGAAAAAAAACGTGACTTTTGCGAAAATCAACGCGCAAAAAGCCAAACCGGAGGAGTTTAAAGCGGTCTTTACGGATCATCAAGGTTTTGTCTACGCGGCAGGCGGTGACCCAGGCGATGAAGAATTTCATGAAAAAAATGTGGATGCCGTTGAGCGCATTATGCAAGGCGCGCGTGAAGCAGGCTGTGATCGCGCCGTGATTTTAGGCTCCTACTATACCTATTTTGCTTGTAACGAAGAATGCAAGTTTGGCGGCGAGCTCAGGCAAAGCCACACCTATGTGGCTAGCCGAATAGCGCAAGCGGCAGCCGCTCGCAAAATCGGAGGCGATGCGATTACGGTCGCAGTCATCGAAATTCCCTGGGTTTTTGGCGTCACACCTGGCCGCGTCTCTCTTTGGAAAAAATTGATTGACTGGGCAAATTCAAGCAAGCCGCTCTTAGCTCCTGCCGGCGGTACGGCCGCTGTCTCCGTTGAAACGGTCGCCGGTGTTGCTGTTGCAGCGTTACGTGCGCGCTCAAACAAGAACATTCCCGTCGCGGAAGGAAATTTCACTTGGCAGCAATTATTAAACAAAGTTGGACGCACATCACGCACGGTATACCCTGTTCCTTCCAGTATAATGAGGGCTATCGGCACAATTTACGGCACATTTTCCGCCGTGCCCGGCCTTGAGGTCCGCCATTTTTTAGGTAAAGTGTTCACGCAAAATTTATTTATGGATCTCAAGCAGTGCCGCCAAAAAGAGGAGGAGCTCGGTATCTCTCACACGGAAGGAGAGGCGATGGCTCGAATGGAGGCTGCATTCAAAGCAACTATTGATTCCTGCTTAGGAAGCGCCACGCTTAAGGCGACCCCTGCAGGGGCCGGTACTTTAACGGTTTTCACAAGCTTGGGCACCAGACCCTCGATGGGAATAAAATTAATTCCACGGGTAGATTCTTATACTGAGTTTCAAAAAAAATATACTACTCTACAAAGTGCGGATGAAAAAATTGCCGCGCTGCGCAGCTATAAGCTGCAGTATCCTGGTTCGCCGCATATCAGAGATATAAATCAAATGCTGCTCTCGCTGCAACCGGTAGCAACACCCGTGGCTTCTCCTTTGGCCGCGGTGGAGATGTATAGCAAGTCCGCGTTAACAATGGGTTCGACCTCATTGCCCTGAGGGCAGAGGCTCAAACACTCGCGAGAGGCCAGGCATGAGTGCCTTCATACTGGAAGATGGCGTTGTCTACCACACCTATTCGACTTATGCGCGCGGTTTGGATATTCTCTGGGGTATGTACCCCTGGCTTGATCGAGCGCCCAAGGGACGAAACGAAGAAGCAGGCCTCTGGTGGCGCCGTCATGATGAGTACGACAAGGGGTAGTATAGCTGCCCGGCCCCGCCTATTATTAGTATGGAGTAGCGCAATGAATTACACAAACTTGATGAAAACGATTTGGACTGCCCTATATGATTCGCAGACGAGTGTTCCTGAAATCGTTGAAAAATATTTTCACCCTGAATATGAGCAATGCATCAATGGCGTTCGCATGAATCGTCAAGAATACATTCATCACGTGCAGGAGCAAAAGAAAAATATGACCGTTACTGCGATGGACTACAAACATGTTCTCGAAAACGGCAACGAGCTTTTTGCTTTATATTACCCGCGAGGTAAGAATAAAGACTTGCTTCCAGTGGAAGCAGAAGTGCTGGCTTATTTCCAATTTGAAGATCAGCAAATATTAAGAATTCATGGCCAGGTGAGACTCCTTCAAGGTGCTCAAGCTGATGTTGATATGAAATAAAAGGGGCCGCATCTTAGCTTGCTGTCAAGCAATGTGGCTTCCTCGGTAAATTAAGGAGATATAAATGTGTTTTTCAGCTACCGCGAGCTTTACCGCCGCCGCCGTTATTACTGTTGCAGGTATTTTTTCTTTAACAAAGGCGCGCACGATTCCCACATTTCTGCTTGCTCTGTCCCCCTTGTTTTTTGCGCTGCAGCAGGCTTTGGAGGGAATTGTTTGGCTGACTCTCACGAGTGGAGATGCAAGTAGCATACTAAACCGTATTGGCGTAGATGGATTTCTATTTTTTGCCGGTGTTCTTTGGCCGGTGTGGTTGCCGGGGTGCTTGTATTTATTAGAAGATGATAAGAAGCGAAAAAAAATTCTTTTATGCATTTTCATCCTTGGCCTGGTTGCCGCAAGCAAGATTTTCTTTCGGCTCGTAGACCATACGCATACCGCGGTCACCATGGACCATCATATTTCATATCCCATGTTTGCCTTAACCTATAGTGTAACGAGCCTCAAACCCGTTTTCTTTTCTTATTCCTTGGACGTGTTTTTATCGGCTGCTTATTTAGTCGCCGTTATTATGCCTTTCTTTATTTCTACTCTTGAAGGGATGTGGATCATTGGCGTCATCACTGCAATAGGCTTTTTTGTGGCGCAAATTTTCTTTGAGTTGGCTTTCGGGTCCGTTTGGTGCTTTTTTGGCGCCTTGTCCACGCTGATGATTTATAAAATTCTAGTGAATTACAATAAAAGACATTTAAATTAAATAAATCCCCTGCTGATCCGACGCATCAAGAATTGAAATCGATCGTTACGTGATTGGGGATCGCATTTACATAAATCTGGTTAGCAGCGTCCCATTGAACAATAATGTTGCCAGTAGAATAGGTTTTTCCGTTATAGTCTATATCTTGCCGAATACAAGAAATGCCTTTACCGTATGAATAATAAATGTCATCCGACTTGGTGCCATAATCCCCTGGTTCAGACTCATGCTGTTCGTCATCACTTTCATAAAGCTTAAGATCACTACAAGGCTCTGAAGTGGATATACCGACGTAGTCTTTGAAATTTTTAAGAGTAATGCTCTGATTGTGGGGTGTTATAATTGTAAAGGTTAGTATATCGGGGCCCGTATTTTTGGGAGTCGCTACAGCCATGGAGTTAACTGCGGACTCATCCTTGGCCTGTTTCATTTTGGCTAATAAAGGCGGTGTATTTGCACTGCAAACATTAAACCAAGCTAGTGCAATCAAGATGAGTGTGGATAGTTTCTGCAACGCCATGATTCAAGTCTCTTCAGTTAATTGATCTTTCGTATAAAAACTACGCTTTTTTAACAGGGCCGTATGGTAAATCATTGGCGCTTTAGCTTCAATAGAACGCTTCCCCTTCTCTCTAAGTTGATTTACTATCGCCCCCGACAAGTAGGTAAAATATGCAAAGACGGCTCCAAAGAAAACAACCACAACAGCAAGGCCTGACCACTAACGAGGAGTATAAGGCACCTCCAGCAGAGGTAAGCCCCTCCTTTCACTTCAGCCAGGCATGGTCCAGCCGCTCAATTCCGCAAGAAATAGCCACTGCCTATCATGCGGTCAGCCAGAATCCCGAATCGTTTTTGAGCAGGTTTCTCATTGGTGCCTTTGCTTCTGTCCCTTATGTGTACCGTGGCGTGTATGCGCAGACCTATGAATATGGGAAGACCTATAGTGAGCTTATTAAAAGAGACTTGCTGCAATTCCCGGATATTCAAGGCGCTCTTGCTATCGAAGACTGCTACCTGGGTGTCCCCAATCCACCAAGCTACCCAGGCGCTTACTGCGGGTTTGCAAATGGGTTTAACACTTTTCTACCTGCGCTCGCCGAATCGGAGGCCTATCGGCGACACCAATCGGCGCTTCTCACGGACAGGTACGTAATCCCCTCCGTGCTGCTCCTTGCCAGCGGCTATTGGGGCCTGAGAACGGTTATTCATATGCAAAATCAGCCACGGCAAATGGCAGAAGCCCCCAGCCATCTTAAGCTGTCCATGGAAGTCAAAGCACAGGAGCCTTGGTCACTAGCTGAAGCGATTGTTGTCCATATCGAGGACAGTGTTTCCACCTTGAAAGATGTCGCTGCTGTTCTACCCGGGGCGGCGTGGAAGCATCGAAAAAGGATCTATTTCTGGACTTGGGTCGGGACAGCTTGCTATGGCGGCGTTCCCGCGGCTTTTGCAGTTTTAGGGCTCTGTTATCCACGCTATTACACACAACTTGGATATAGATTGTTTGAGCTCTCCGAGACGAAGTACGAAGGCTGCACTTTTGAAAACCGCGGGTTGTTTGGTTATGAGGTCGACTGCAATGACCCGTCAATGTCTGGCAAGATCTGGCACATAGCAGATTGGGTTGCCTCATCCGGCTACAAAATTGGACATGAGTTTGCTTATATGATGCAATATTTTCCTCTCGCGACTGGCTTGCTAGGCTTTGCTCGCGGTGTTGAAGATGCAGTCTTGCAGGAGCTCCCCAAATATCAAGCAGCGAAGCGGCAGAAGAAGCATCCCGGAAGGCTGCAGCGAACTTGGAATTTTGTGGTCAAAACCTACCGTTCATTATGCGGCGCGAGGCCGGAAGAAGAGCCGCCTGAAGTGGATCAAGTTACAGCAACCGCCAAGGTAGGAAAAACTGTGACTGAGGCGCCACTCTCTAAATCAGCGAGGAAACGCCGCTCGCGAAGTCATCAAGTTAGTAAAGCGAAAACGTCGATACCAAAAGAACAGACTAAAGATATAATCGCCGTCACGTCTCCCAAGCATCAACCAGCTAAAGTGATGGTCACCGCTGTGGGACAGTCGACACCGGAGCTTGATTTTGCACCTGGGTTTTTCAAAAAGAAGAAAGATCCTGAGCGATCGCAAGCTAAACTGGTGGTGACGACGACGAGACTGGAGATACCTTTATCACAAGAATTTATCCCCCCATCCATGGATGTGGGTTTAGAAGTGCTGCATCAACTGAGCCAGTTGACTTTGACTGGAGCCCGGGCGGATTTTCTGCGGTCTGCAGAAATTCTTTTTCCAGAGACGCCTCCACTGCTAGCCGTTCCTGATCCAGAACAGAAAGGCAGCTTCCACGTGCAAGCCGCTCCTGCTAGAGCGTTGGCAGTCTCTCAAGATGGGGCTCTCGATTCCTTGCCGGCCGTAGCAGCGGCAGATCCTCTGGCTCTCGTTTCTACTCCGGCGGAAATTAAACTTGATAGGACCAGTACCAGTGCGCAAATAGCCCTGGAACAAAATCCTGCTCATATCCTCATGAAAATTTTTGAAGAAAGCATAGGCTTGCGTTTAAACGAGGAAGACCGGCAAGACTTAAAGAAGGCCGTGCCGGCACTCAGAAAAATGGTTGAAGAAAAACCGGAGGATCTTTGCGACGCTCTCGCCAGAAATTTTACCACCGGTAACGCAAAGCAGAATTTTGAATTGATGGAGCAATACGGTGTGTTTGACGCCTTATTTCCTCCGGTCATTTTGACGCCTGATGTAAAGAAGGAGCTTTCCAACTATTTCGCCCAGCTGGACGACGGCAAAGTCGCTCTGCGGCAACCTAACATGAAAGAGATCTATTCAGAGATTTTCAATTGGAATATGCGATCCACGCAACACGATGGCTCTTATGATGCAACGTACAGCCTGGAACAAAATATCGCCTATTTTATGCGTCACTTCCCTCTCTTGGCCTGCCAACCCGAGGCGATCCAAGCCGCGATTCGAGCAGAAACGGCGACAAGAATGCGGGAGCACTATCCTTACCTGCGACAGCCGCAGCCGGACATGTATCCACAGCAGCCTCAGAGCCAAGTGATCTATGTTCTGCCTCAACCCTTTCCAGTTCCAGGTCAGCCATTCAGTATGTACGCCCCTCCGCTATTCCCCCTCGCGCCGATGCAGCAGCCCTATCTACCGATGGAAGAATACCCCACATTGATGCCGATTTCAGGGCCACCCTTACCGACCCTGCCGACGCATCCCTATGCCCCGCCACAAGCCTACGGAGCTGCCTTCCCTCACCTGTACGCCCGACAACAACCGTTGCCTGGCCAGGTACAGATGCCTGAGGGGGGCTATGAGCCGTCGCGGCAATTCTTGGCGCAATAGGAATTATGGGGATCAAGTCTTTACCTCACTCGAATGCTACTCGGAATGAGTGAAGTAAAGACTTGACCCTTGATTTTCTCTATGGCTTTTTCTATAGGGGGATGTACTAATCTTATAAGGTAAATTACGTAGTTGCGCACCAGTCGCAGCCGAGTAATACTAAATCAGATACCCGACAAAACCAAGATAAAACCGAAGAAATGCATTCAATGTATTATGGAGGTGGGTTATGGGAAACGATAATCGCGAACAAGGGAAAGATTCACAATCACAGTATAAGTTCCAGTGCTATAGCCATAAGCGTTATTGTAAAAACACCGCCAGACCTTAGAAGATTGCGCCTCTGGTCCATAATGGAAG
>Ga0206822_1136_pt1 | contig 15448 bp, 4 predicted proteins | sample Alteio_BWOrgCont_83_FD_152913 | JGI IMG/M metagenome (GOLD analysis project Ga0206822, IMG submission 152913) | Enriched cells from forest soil in Barre Woods Harvard Forest LTER site, Petersham, Massachusetts, United States -... | ecosystem: Environmental > Terrestrial > Soil > Temperate forest > O... | reverse complement strand
GGGTCATGGTAACCCAGGCTTCGCAAGCTCAGCCTGGGCTAACACGTGAGGGCTCACCGCGCATGTTTGCGATGTTTATTTATCAACTAAAAGTGGCCACACTCGCCTGGGATATCACGTGAGGGCTTCCAAGGGTACCAACACCCCATTGAATTTCCTATCCATTCAGGATCCTATCATGCTGCCAAAGACTCTCATCTAAACAAAGCCTTCAAAACTGCGCTTTTGCGATAGACCATTAAATCATCAGATCTGCACTCCAATGCTGCTTCAAAGATCGCTCGTACAGCCCGCTGAATGTCCTTATTGCCCAAGATCCAATAATTCAAAGCCTTCTTCAACTCTTTTTGTGGAATCGCCTCTAAACAAAGTGCATTCCCTTGGAAAATCATCGCCTGTAACAAAAGGGATCTCAGAGCCATTGAGCCTGTCTCCCACAAGTTGACTACAATTTCCTGATTCTGATCGCCTCTCATATCGACTGTGCCATTGGTTTCGATCATATAGACTTCCTTCTCGCCTAATTGTACCAAAAGCTTCTTCAAGCGGCTTGCATCTTCTTCCGTCAACAACACTAACTTAGGATCCACCCCATTGACTAATAAGCAGCGATGGACCGGCTTTTGATTAGAGGTAAGCAGACAGTTAGGCTGTCCATAGTACGTCGCAAGCATGTTTTCGCTGACCAACAAACTATTCGAGAAGGGGACCCGATGGCTGCGCTCAGCAACGGCTTCAGACAATTTAAATAGCGTGGGCATTCCAGGATGCTCAGAAACCGAACCCATCGAATGAGATACGATCCAATCCGTCTTATATACTTTCCAGGGCGTTTCCTCTTTAGGATGCCTCGTGCCTAGCATCCGCTCATATTCTTCCTCCATTTGAAGCAGACGATCCATATCTTTGCTTAGATCGATTTCTTGTGTTGCATCGTCTGACTCCTCGCCTTCCCTGATAAAGCGCGGCAAGCGGGTGCCTCGTTTTTTATGAATGGTGAGAATTCCCTTTAAGGTCTTTTCCATTTCAAATTTGGCATTGGGGAAAGCTTTTGAAACAAAGAGGTATAGATTTGCGACAAGTTTTCCTAAGGCCCTATCCGTGGAGATTAATCGGGGCAAATTTCCAAAAGTCGCCACCAAGTCATTCTCTTGCAGCTCCAATAGAAACTTCGAAACACGTTTGTAAATGGCATGTCTTTCTTTATGATTTGGGCACGACCTCATCTCTCGATCTATCAATGCCCTGACATTCCCGCGCAGCTGATCGCAAATCGCGTGGAAATTCGCTTTCTCTTCCTGCTTGTCTTGCTGGAGAGAGGCCTGCTCGACCACCTTTAACCCATTCCAGGAAGCTCCCATTTCCGGCGGCACGGCAAATTCAACCGAATGGCGGCCATCTAATAGTTTTCGACAGCGCATCACAGCTTGCAAAAGATCATCTTTCGTGACCTTATCGGAAAATGTAACCAGAGCTTTGCCATCAGGCAAATCCAAATCTGCCCCGATGCATCGGGCCTGGTCGTAATAGGCAAATGGTTTACACACTTTCAGCTGCTGCATTGCGCGCTTCACCCCTTCATGATCCGACTGCTCCAATATCGTTTTAGCTGTTTTCGTCATGATAGCCAGGCGCGCTCCTCCAGTTTGGATTTCATCGTAATAGAGAATCGCATCAAAGTCCGGAAGCTGGCTAAGCAAACGCTTTGCCGCAGATTCATTGGACATCCCTTTGAACATTGCTCCGGCATCGATCAAGGCCATAAATCCTTCGATCTTTTGCTGCAAGAAGGCTTCAATTCCACCCGAAGGCATTATTCGGCATGTTTGATTGCGTGGTTCCTCAAGAGCGGCCAATATTTTTTTATCGATGGACAAGTCGCGCTTTCTTACAAGTGAAAGGTTCCAAGTCGATTCGAAGCTGAAAGTTCCGCCCATGGCATCGGTCTTAGACGCAATCATAGGGAGATCTTGGGTAGTGCTTGTCAACTGCGCCGGATCGATTTTCAACTGGAGCGGAAAAACACATGTTTCCAAATACATGCGAATCAGGAGACGAGCATAAGCAGATTTTTTGGGATCCAAGCGGGCGCGATCCAATTCTTCTGTCAGCTGCTTCATGATTTGTTCATTGCTGATATCTTCATCGAGAAAACGCCTTCCCCAGATTGCATGGCCCGCTTCGAGTAAGTCGGCTTCTTTCCCTTTGGGATCTACGCCATGTAAAAAGTTGATCAATTCCATTGTTTGCTTCGTATCACGCCAGGTTTGACTGTAATATTGGCAAGCAATCAATACGGACTTCCAAGGACGTCGGAATAGAGTATTTTCCTTAGGAAGATTGGCCCTTTCATAGGGGATAGCCAAATGAAGGTTCTCATCTTGAAGCGAGCGTCCATAATCCACGAATGCAGTGGAAGTTAATGCGCCTTCCAATCCTGATGTTAAGCAATACTTCAAGAAAGCAAGCTGCTGGGCTATCTGACGGTCGAGAAGGCTATCGCTTTTGTTCCATTCGTCGACCTTTTGCTTCATGCGTGCCCCTGTAATAGGGATGGAAAACATATAAGCCCGGAACAATTCAAAAGCGGGGATATCTTTTAACTGCCTATACTCTTGCCAGGCTCGCTTCGCAATAAGTTCATACACAGCTTGCCTTTCTTCAGGAGATGTCAAGCTTTGCATATTTTCTTGGAGGTGCAGTTTGTCTTCATGTTCCGGGAGCCATTCAAAATATAGCTTTCCCGCAACGACTGCGGCTTGCGGATTGGCGGATTCCTGCCATCCGATGGGGAAGCTTAGTTGATTTTTTGGATCGAAAATATTGGCAGCTTCATCTACCAGGATGGCAGACTTATTCTGTAGAAGGTTCAAAATGGCCTGAATTAGGTCGGCTTCATTTCCTAGGATTTCCAGCTCTGCCTCAAGCTTAGAATGGGAATTATACCAACGAATCCACCTTTCATACAAATCACTGGGGATAAACGAATCAGCTTTGATCCAATCTTCATCTAAGATCGCTGCTTTAAAAGCGCGCATGTCTTGGCCGCAGGAATCTGCCCAGTCGGAAACGAAGTGTCGGAGACGGCCCCGCATATCCTCGGCAAGCTGATGCCGTTCTTTCAATATCAATTGAAAGGCATGCAAGTTTCTGGGTCTGCAGACAAAGACTGTAGGCTCATCCTGCGCGATCTTCAACTTTTCCGCCAGGATATGAAGCTTTTTGATATCGCAGCTGTCTCTGTCGAATTCAAAAGCCCGAACATGTGTTTTAAAACGATCCCACATCATACTCTGCAGGTCGGAAAGAGTCGTGCGATACAAGGAGTTTGGGACGCAGAGAATAGGGATTTTGCCGGTTCCCAGCACAGCTTGCAGATAGCATGGAGCAATCATTTTGCTCTTACCCGAACCCATGATGGCCTGCACCGCGGTGGAAGCATTTTCTTGCGTCAAGGTTTCAATTAAGTATGCCTGATCAGGCGACATTCTCAGTCTGGTGTCCGCATAATATTCTGTGGCCATAATGACCATGGAATCACTGTTAGTAGGATATTTACGAGTCGTTGAATTCGTTTCTTCCAGCTGCCGATATAGATCTGCATCTTTTGAATTTTTTATGCAGGCCTGCGTTTGTTGCTGCAATCGAAGCAGATGTTGCAGCTCTAGGGCGCTATTAAAAAAATCCAAAACCAGTTTCTGCAGCAACTCAGGATTAGCGTGGGGACATGCTTTTTCCCAAGCGGAATGATCAGCTTGCAACGCTAAGCCGATGCACTCATCAAGGGAACAAGGGGAAACATAGAATAACTGTCTGGCCATCTCAGCCAAAGCTTCTTCCTGTCTGTCCGGCAATTGATTGGCTTCTGCGAGCAAAGCTGTTTTGCTTGCTTCTGTTTTAGCCTTAAACTTATCAATCTCCAGGTTTAAGGATTTCAGGAAAGTGGACAATGCATCAGGTGCGAGATCAGCAAGCTTTGCTTTTTCCCAATGGCTGAGGCTGAGCCTCACATGCAGGCGCTTAGATTTACTCTCAGTAAAGGAAGCAGTCTTCCATTCCTCAATGCTGCGAGTCAATTGATGGGAAAAATCAGCACGCACTGAATTATCAAGTTTTCGCGATATTTTTCCATACGGATAACTTTGATCGGCATAGCGCGTTTTGCGCTTCGCAAACCAATCAGCATAGAATTCCCATTCCAGATCAGTTGGATCTTTGCCATTTACGGCTCCTACCGCATGAAGAAATTCTTTTGCTTTGTCTTTTGAGTCGCCGATGGTCAATCCAAAGCGGCGGGTCACGGAGGGAAGTTCAGGAAGGTCCTCGAGCTTGCCGCCTTTTTCTTTGAATAAAAAAACCTGTTCCAAAAGAAGCCAATAAATAAACTCATCCTTCTCGACGTTATTCCAGTTATGACGAGTAATATCCATATAATATCTGACGCAAAAGTCGGGTTGATGGATTCTAAGATTTTTAATTGCAGTCTCTAATGCCTGATACTCCTCCTTTTCTTTTTCTGATTGAGGACCCTGTTTCAAAAGGGTATAGGCATAATCAAAAAAAGTAGAGCAGTCAGTAATGACTATTGTTCTCTTTAAACTATCTACAGGAATTTCTTTCTGTTGTGCGTAATATGGATATAATGAACAATAACGATCAAAATTTAAAACTTTATATGTAGGGTCTTTATCAGCAAAATAACCTTCGATTGCGAGATGAAGTTCAATAGGCAATTTTTCTACTTTTTTCTGTGCATAGCCTAGTCTTTGATCCAGGTGATCCGTAAATGAGTTTGATGATATACTATCACGTTCCCCTAGGGTTAACCTAAGAAGGGTTTCTTGATCGTAGGCGCTCACAAGAGTATCAAGCTCCGCGCGGCGCAATCCTCTTTTTGTTGCCGGTTCAACGAATACTGCGTCTTTGACCCTATACTTTGCTTCCCACGTAATCGAAGGGTCGCCAACTAATTTATCCCAGAGTTTTCCTTCAGTTGGAGGATACTCATGCAAATGCCTCCCGAGACGGGCAATGATATAAGAATGCAATGCAATCGAAGAAGGATGGAGTTTTGTTCCTTTTACAATTTCAAGCCAGGGAAGTAAAAGTTCCTGTTCCTGTTTATTATAAGGTCTGCCTGGAGGAGCAATCCAACGTTTGGCCAACTCTGCAGCTGCTTCAAAATGGCCCATGTGAAATTTCCATAAGATGAGCATAAGGTTATCGGCAACAGTCAAACCCTCGATTTGTCCGGACGGTAGAATGCGGTATAGCCGCATTTCATCATTTGCGCCATTAGCGATCACTTGATTCCATGCAAATATTATTTTGCTTTTTCTATACTTATCGATCTCAGGAACTCTCACCAAAAGCATAAATGGTTTTTTGTTGCCATCTTCGGCAACTAAATACACATGGTGCCCGGCGAAGGAAGGAATGGCGCGGTCATTAGAAATTAAATGGAGATCCGTTCCACTGATTTTCCAGCGTCCTTCTTTTTCACGTACAAAACGCAAGTAAGGTTGATCGGCGAATTTCACGGGAACATGAATTTCCCTAACCCTGAGGTCTCTATCGAGCCATATCAGGAGCTTTTCCTGCTTGAATCCCCAGCGTGAAAAAATTTCAGCTTCATGAAAATAGGAAGTATCGGCCAATGAAAGCTTATCCTCACTGCCGATCGGGTGAATTTCATTATTTCTATCCACGTAAAATACAGGAATGAGGCCTCCATCATCGCGATGAGCCACTATAACACCGTTTATGCCCGGCGTTGATGAATGGTCCACCCATAGGGAAAAACCCTCCTTTAATGAGGCGGGCATTATGACGTTTAAGGATTCAGCTTGCCCCGCCAAGCGGAACTTTTGCTGGCCCATTTTGTAGAAAGCCTCGCAGGATGCGATATTGACAGAAACATCGGGAAAATCTTCGAAATAGATCTCATTAGCAATTCCGCTGCCTTTTATGTTTTTTTGCAGCAAAGGGCCGAGAAGCTTTAAGGATGGATTTCGGCGAATATGCGGAGAAAGCCGGGATCCTAATAGCGCTTGTTCATGAGTTCCGACGGCATAGCCAAATTCCCAATCAATATAAATGTGTTTTTTTCCAATCTGAAGTACTACGGCCGTTTCGTTATAGCAGGCTGAGATCCGGGAAACATTTTGCAAGGAATCCCCGAGTGCCATTTCTGCCTTAAATCCCTTATTCAATTTGCTCAGAACTGTTGGATGCATTGCTTTTGAGGCATTCTCGCGCCATTCGGTATTCCTCCAGGAATATTCCTTAAAATGGGCTAGCCACTTTTCCAAATATTGACTTAGCATCGTTAATTTTTTGATTTGATGATGCACTTTTCCGATAACAGCGAGATCGAGGGCTGTAGGCTTTTGCGCAATAGCTTGTTCAACTTCTGATTCTGTTTCTAAAACCAGCCGCCAAAGTTGTTTCCTTAATTCTACGGGTCCATTTTGCAAGGCTTCATTAATCTCTTGCGCTCTTTCCTGCATGGCATAACAGGCATCCAGCCACACTTCATACTGATTAGGTTCAACAGGAGGATACCGGCCAGCCAATAAATGGAAGCGTGCAAGCTCGAGGAGGGGAAGCTTCTTATAGCCCAATGAAAAGTTAATGCTTAAAATATGGGCTGCAGAACATGAGTGCAAGTCAGGATTTTTTAAGAGGATCTCCAAGACCTGCTCAAGCTGCTTCAGGAAAAATTCTTCAGGGGCGATTTTTAACACATTCCGTAAGCGTTCGCTTACCCATAGTAGGCGGTCGACATGCAAACGTGAGTCATGCAAGTGTCGTTCATCATCCTCAATGATTTTTTGTAAGAAGCGGGAAAGGCGATGGAGTATCGTTGTATCTATTTTTTTTACATCTGCTAAAATATAGGCCGAATTCATGATTCCGGAAAAATAGGCGCGGTAATCGCGATTCAAAAGTAAGGATGGGCGGGTTTCAAAATATTCGAGAACAAGATCGCAACTTAATTCCGAAGGGCCCGAAGCGATTTGATTGAGATAATAGGCTTGTTGGGAAGCTCCCCGCACAGGAAGAGTTTTCAATAATTCGGCTTGCGGCCGGAATTCATCAACTAATGTTACTGGAAGATCCTTGAGGGTCTTTGATAAGCGTTCGTCTTGAATGCCCACAAGGCGATTCGCCATAGAAACTTTGGCATGTACAATCTGGTCATCAAAATCGCCGCCAACAAAACTCCTAAATTTACCTTCCCCCCTACTCCGCCATTGACTAGATGGACCTAATCTAAAGTGGTCTTCAGGGCCTATATGCTCGTGTAGATGAACCCGTTCATAATCAGGGATTTTGAATTCTTTTTTGACCAATTCCGGATTCACGTATATGGTTATGACATGATATTGGCTAATCTCTGTCATGGCAGCCAATGCCTGCCCGATAAAGCTGGAATGCCATTTCAATTCTCTGCCGCCCGTTTCTTCAATCTTCAGACCTATTCCATCGGCAAGTTCGCATACGGTAAGAATTTCATTTACGCTGAATTTATCAGAAGAGTCTATAAAATGGGTCCGATGGAGTTTATATAAATCTGGATACTCCTTCCAGGAATGGTAAAATAAAGGGATCTCATGAAAATCTTCGGATGGCTGTAAATGACCCTTAGGGCTTATGGCTTTAAAAGAGAGAGCAATTTGATCCATAACTTCTCTGCAATTGCCTGAAGCATGGTAACTATGCCTGCATTCCAAATAGCGGTGTAGAGCATGCCAGGAAACGGGTATTGCATGGATTTTCGGATCTAACCTGCGGAAAAGCTCAAATCCAAAACGATAAGCGCGCGTTATATCGGCTATCAAGTGCGGGGGAATGAATGCTTCTTCATAAGCAACTGAAACAACTAAGGAGCAGATCTTTTGCAAAAAAATCATTGTTCCTACAAGCAAACCCTCTGATAATGGCTCTGGAAAAATATCTTCAACCTTTGCCGTTTGGGGAATGGGAAGCTTGGAAAAAACCTTGCGATGCGCCATCGTAATAATAGCAGCGGGTTCGCATTTGCTATGCATATCGAATAAGATCTGATACCACCCTTCTAAGTATTCATTCAATTGCCCCACTTCAGCAAGATGCCAGGTCTTAGCTTCAGGGAACGCAGGCAATTTGGTCTTAAAGATCACCGCATCTAATGTTTTAAATAAAAAGGATCGGACTGCGATGCCTTCCATTGCTATTTTGAAGGTTTTATGGACAGAGGGATATAAGGCTACAGGAGGAGCAAGCCGTATGATATCAGTATGTGTTCTAAATAGCTCATAACGATGCTTGAGCTCCGCAAGAGTCGCAATCAAAGATTTCGCTGACTCGATTTGATTTAGTGAAGGCTCGTTGGCGAGCAGCTGTTCAAGCGGAGCCGTAACTTTGGAAACTCCCAGTTCCATCAGCTTCATAAAAGTCCCTCTTTGCAGGGGCATTATTTTGCCCTCTTGCAAACTTGAAAAGGCGCTGACCAGAATGAGCAGCCTGAGTTCTGCCTTGAACAATTTGTATTCATTGATATCGGGTAAAATGTCAAGCGCCAGAAGATGAGCGAATTTATGAAAGGTTGCACGTTTCACAATGGAGGGAGACGACATCATTTTCTGAGTAGTTTTGAGAATAATTGAGCCGGAGCCCGCTGCGGCTGAGGGTCTTTTGCCTGTGGATTCAATATCAGGAAAATTTTTTTTATTATTACTATATTTATTTTCGATTACTGTTTGCCAAGATGCCTCATCATATTCAATATTCCATGATACCGGCGCAAACCCTAGTTTTCTTGTGATCCAGGTAATGATGTAATAGGAATCGAACATAAATAAATCCGGGTGTCGATGCCGGAATCGTCTCAACCTCTCTTCCTTTGTTAATGTCGCGGCTTCAAATAGGGGTTTCCAAAAATCTTCTGATGAGATAATCGATGGAGAAACCTCTTCCCAAATTACTTCAGGGCAGTGGGTTCCCTTTTTTTTTGTTCCTTTAGCAAGCAAATCTTCATTATCAGGAGTCAGCAGCCGAAGACGATATTTATTGTCAGAGTAATCTATGGCAATCAAATGCAAACAATTGCAATTGTAATCCGCAAATCCAATGGGGTAGTAGATGGTATTTCCTTCTTTACAGTATTCTAATGCTTTTTCGGATGGATGTTGTAATTTTCCTTTTTCAGCCGCTTCAAGTTTAACATGAATCTCCCAATACTTGTCTCCGATCAGTTTCCAAGTTGGATGACAAGGAGATATTTGCATGGTTTGTTTGTGAGCTATATAAGAAAATAAGGTTTTAAATGTAATGAGCGGCTCTAGAGCAAAATTGTCATTGCCCAATTCATAGATCCCATACCAATCGCTGCCTATAAAAGCTTCCAAATCTTCAAGCTGCAATGGTGAAGTTAAAGTAAATCGGATCATGTGCAGCCAATCATCTAAACAGGAATTTTGCAGAGGCTTTTGATCAAAGATTTTTTTGAGATTATAAGCGATAGAAGTTTCCAGCTGCAGAGAATTGGAAAATATGCGTTCAATTTTTTCCATTAGGTCCGAATGAAAATTCAGTTCTGTTAATCTTTTTTGCGCTAGCTGGAATTTCTCTGCTAAAGATGAATTGATCTCGAGAACTTGAACAGGAAATCCCTTGGGAAAGACCTTTTTGAATTGCAGAATGAGACTTTCACATTGCTCTCGATTCGGGGATACAGCAATAAACCTCAGAAATTCTTCCATTGATTTTTTTGGTAGATCAAAAGAAAAGGACATATTTTAATCCGTAGTAAAAAGCTTTTTAACTATGCTGTCAAAGGGGGTTTTCCAATCAGGAAAATGATGTTTGACATGGGGGACTCCTTGGGCGATAGTCTCTTCAACAAAAGGAATTTTGCTTTGACCCTCTATGGCAAGAGAACCGACGCCCCATTTTTCCATGGCCCAGCAATTGCAATATTCCAACCAAAGTTCTTCCCCAGGAGTTAAAAGAAGTTTTGAACGAGCTCCTTGCGAAATTAGATACCAACCTTCAAACGTGCTGGCTCCTCCAGCTTTGATGTCGTCGATAATTGATATAGCCCTTAATTCGGCAAAATCTTTCGGTTCGAGCAAAGGGTGAGGGATCACAGTAATATTTGGACCCAAATTGCCCATTTCTCCTGCGCATAGCCGATTGTAAAAAGAAATATTTTCTCCGCACACTACATGTAGATGCAAAGGCATTGATAAAGTCCGGTCCGTGCGAAAACCTTCTACCGCAGGGATCAAATCGATATTATACGCGAGCTTGCCGCGTGATATGCATACCGAAACGGCATCGTCGGGAAGACCCCATTTTTTTCTCAAACGTTGGATTTCAACTTCACTAGTTACGGCCTGAAATTCAGGGTTAATAGGCGCTCCAATAACAGTGATCTGCTCATCAAATTCCAAGCCGGAAAAATATATTTCCGGTCTAACTTTTTCGTTTTCCGGATGTTTCTTTTGGTGTTCTTTTCCCGCCAAGTATTCGCTTTTAAAAAGATCCAAATCATCGGTCATGGAAGTGAAATATATATTTCGCAGGGAGGGCTCCAGATCTTTTTGCCTATACCAATGGAAAAGGGCAACACTATGGAAATTGACATCGCTAGCAACCATCAATGTTTTGACATAGGGGAGGCGATAGGCGATCGATTGCCAACTCCAGTGATACGCCATGGTTGTTACTATGAGTTTCGGATTCAAGGGGATAATCTTTTTTAATAGGAGGTCTTTGCCCGAATAGTCCTTGAATAGAGAGGGATTTTGTAAAATTACTGAATTGCAGTAATATTTAACAATTTTTGAGATTTCTTTGTTGTGTTTTTGCATAATCCAACGGGTACTGAATGAATGTTCGGTCATCTTCGTCCCATCTACAAACGTGATTCCCAGCATTCGAAAGTAGTCATGAGTATCATCTAAGTTGGTATCATAATTAATCGTTTCGACTTTGTATCCACGCTCTTTTAATCGGGCTGCCATAGCTTTTTGAGGTGCAGTATGACCTCCGGCCCCATTCTTCACCGAAAGCACTATTGCTGTAGGGGGGCCTTCCTGATGCCGTTGTCCTGCAAGGCAGCGCTCATTGGCTGCTCCGGCTTCGGCAAGAAAAGCTTTCATTAATTGGTACGCTTGATCGCTCTGGGCTTCAGATATCCACTTGACTTCATAAGCCACCATGATGTGGCGATAGAAAGCGCTCTCTTTCTTTCTGTCCTTATCAAATGCAGGGAGGAGGTGCTCTCCGAGGGGGAGATAGACGCTATTCAAATTCACCCATGTAAGTAAAAATATGGCGAGCTCCGCGTGTCTTTTTAATATGCCAAAATGAGTATGTGCGGCTTCAATCAATGCTTCGGTAAAATCTGGATCGAGATAGGTTTGGTTTAATACTTTTATTAGCGACTCGAAAACTTTATTATAACTACTTGCATTAATTGCAACCATTGAATCGCTCAAGCGTGCAGCAGGATTTTGATCGATCGGCTTAGGATTCTGTTTGGGTAGAGAGGGAGAGGAAGCTTCTTTTTTTTGCAAATTTTGAAAATGTTTAACTGCAATTTGTTGGGTGATAAGGAATTTGGCCCAATGCCACTGGTTGGCTGTGCAGTGCAAACATTTTTCATTAACATAATCGATTAGTTCAAGTTTTTGTTTTTGCAAAGCTTCTGGTAGTTCGAAAAAAAAAGGGTGAATTCCGTTCATATTAAATTTGGTTTTTAGATTTTATAATTCAAATGATTTTATATAAATTGAAGTTTTTTTTCAAGAGGAAAGACAGCGTCAGGTTCTTACACCCCCCTGCCCCTGCCCGTGCCCGTGCCCGTGCCCGTGCCCGTGCCCCTGCCCGTGCCCGAAAATGCCCCGTAAACTTTGGGGCATTTTCGGGCACGGGCACGGGCAGGGGCACGGGCACGGGCAGGGGTCAAGGACCTGGTGCGGTACTATGCTTTGGAATCCATGTCTGGTAATCCGATAGCGTCCAGCTCACTTTCAACTAGAGGACTCATATTCTCTTCTTTGAATTTTTTTTTCTCTTCTTCTGAAATGCGGGGATGCTTATCGAGAAAATAACGAAATTGACGAAGTAAAGTATCTCGCTGGCTATATTGCAGATAACTTTTTGTGTTGCAAATCAGGCCCCCTATTATGAGGAATCTTTCTGGAGGAAGAGTTGTAAAATCATCAAAGTGTTTTTTTATGTCACATTTGAGAGCATTTAACAAAATAAGGAGACATTTGTTTATATGAGTAGTTTTAAAGCTATCAAATTGCTGAATCATGATTGCAGATAATTCAGAGACTTTTTTCGTATCTTTTGAAAATTTTTTTAAATTATCGACGACTTCGTCTGTTGTGAGGATCTTTTTCTGCAATATATTAATCACTAATGCGATCCGCTGTTCTTTCTTGATCTTTTGATCCCGTAGACCCCCTAAAAAAGCTTGGGAACTTTTTTCACTTTGATCAATCAGAGTCTGGTCTATGCCGCTCAATGAATATTTTTGTTGATCGAATAAAACGATGTTTGTTTCTGTTATACTAGCCATAATTAATCCTTTTATTGTTTAAATATTACTTATTTTAAGGAATAATAATTGGAATTTATTTTAATTGCAAGCTTTTAGTGGGGGGTGGATATGGAAAGGACATAAAGAGGTAATTGCAAAAGTCCGGTTCGTGCAGCTACTTTTGGTTGAATGATTAACGTTGCAAACCAACTCAGGAAGCCCTCACGTGTTAGTTCGCAACGTTAATCATTCAACAAAAAGTAGCTGCACGCACCGGACTTATGCAACTACCTCTTTATGTCCTTTATTTCTTTTGAACCACCTGTACGATACTCAAAATTCGTCTTGCAAGTCAATTTCAATCTCACTGGGCCTACGCCTTTGCAGCGGAAATTTGGGCTCATTTTCTTTTGTAAATTCTATCTCTAAATCAGGGTAAATCCCTCTTATTTTATCAATTTGTTCCCCTGAAAACTGTTTACAATCCAGTAAATTCAATCTCCTCAGATTGGGAAGTACAGTAAGCATCTTTTTTAACGCTTCAAATGTTATTCCTTCACACCCTTGAAGATTTAAACTCTGCAATTGAGAATGCTTAGCTAGCCCTTTGATCAACTTTTCCCCAGTTAAGTCAAAGTTATGAGTTAAATCCAAATCCCGTAAGGAGTGAGGTAACTTGTATAAGATGAAATTGAGCTGAACTTCAGGTATCATGCAATCTTTAAAATTCAGGCTTCGAAGTTCAGAAAGTTTGCTAAAACTCTCTTCAAATTCAACCGGATCAAAATTAAAAGAAAATGGATCTGATTCACTAAGATCTAAGGTTTGCAATTGAGGAAGATGCAGTAGAATTTGAAGTAATCGATCTATCTTCATTTGCCTCCCTTTAAATAAAGTCAAATGTACAAGTTTTTCATGGTTCTGAACTGCTTTTGACAGCGGTTCCTCTCCCTGATCTGAGTGGGCAATTAAAGATAGACTTTCCAAACGAGGATTATTATGAACTATTTTTGCTACTTCTTCTTCCATATTATCTGAAAAACACGATATTCCGATATTTCGTAGCCCGGTAAGACTGCCCAAAGCAGCTGAAAGCCATTCTGACGTTAGGTGATAATCACCGTCAAAAGTTTCTAATTCTGTATGCTTGCTTATCGCTTGGGCGGACTCGTCGGATCGTAAGGATAACCCTTCGATAATTAATGTTTTCAACTTAGGAATTGCGTTAATAAGAGCAATAATCAAATCTTCGGTTATTCCATACATATTTTTTAATATCACTTGGTCGTTGATCACTTGCATTCCACCATCCATGAATGATAGGCTTACTAAGTGGGGATTGTTTCGGAATAAATTCAGCCAGGTGTCGCTCGCTAAATCATCTATAAGACCGACATTAAATTCAACAGACTTAAGCCGAGTAAGTTCAGCAAAAGCCTTTGCCAACCAATCAGTTGGTATATGGCCTGTAGAAATTTTTACGCTTTCCAGGTGGGCTAAACTACTGATGGCTTTGGCTAATCGATTACCCATGCTCTCCGTTCTCAAGCTTAATGTTAACCCCTTTATATTAGGGAAGTTTTCTAACACTCTTGCCATGTAATCTTCAGATAAATCATTCACTCCACCTAAGTTGAGATGGCCATTGGTAAGCTGAAAATCATCGCAATGAAAGCTTTCCAAATGGGGTTTATTTCTTGTTAAGTTGATAACTAGATCATCTAAGTTATGCGTTAATAGATCACTCAGATCACCGGAAGTGTAAAAGACTATGTGCTTTAATCCAGTTAAGTTTGTGCATACAGACTCCAACCATTGGTCTGATATTGCATGGCAGCCATCAAAACTCAAACTTTCTAGGCTAGTTTTTTTTGATAAAATCTGGGCAATGCTTTCGCTCAAACCTAAACTCATATCCTTGAACTTCAAGATTTTAATGTTGGGATTTTGCAAAGCAGCGACCATCCATGCTTCAGATGTCATGTAATTTTTTTCCAGGGTTAAGCTCTCTAGGCGTCCCAATTGACTAATAGCGATCGCAAATTGCTCTCCTTCAAGTTTACAGTCTATAAATTTGAGTCGTTTCAAATTGGCAAGATGGCCAAGAGCACCTGTAATCCAAGGCTCGGCTATATCGGATTTTTGAAAAGTAAGACTTTCTAAATGAGTCAAATTTTGAAATGGGAAATCATGTAAATTATTTAGCTGCCCGAATTCTAAATGAGTTATTTTAGAGCAATGTGGAGCTAACCTTAGAAGATCTTCCTGAAAAATATCTGTAAAACCAGATAAATTGACCTTGGTAAGATTGTTTTTAATGATAAAATCTATAGCCTCTTTTCCTGTCTTACAAAATTCTTTTAAAGGGATATCTTGCTCTTCGATCCATTTAACGAAAGTTTCTTGGGTGGGTTGAACTAAGTCTTTTGCAACGAGAATCGTACTTCTAATGCTGCTATCTTTGAACTCTTCAAGAGGCATTTCAGGAGATAAAACTTTGGGGAGGATCTCTCGTTTTATAACGTCTGCCGGCAAATCTAAAAGACCCGTCTTTGTAGATGTTGAACCTTCATTGAATACGGCTTTGGCATAAAATTGTATATTCTTGGCAAGCTTGGACCCTTCATTAGAGCTTCCAAATTCTGTGCTCACTCTTTCGGATAGCCTAGACATCACGTCACTTAGCTGCCTGGCAGTCCTTTCATCAAAAGTTTGGGAAAAAAGTCGTTGATTATTATCGATTAATTTTTGAAGTCCATCGAGGGTTACTCCATCGTTTTCCCAAGAGGGTAGGCGAGTGAGGGAATCAAATCGTTGTGCCAAGCGAATAGGATCTCCGAATGATTCAGTATTCATGCATCCTCCTCATAATTTAATATCAAGAAGACTGTTTATATACATTATTAT
>Ga0206822_1135_pt1 | contig 15598 bp, 11 predicted proteins | sample Alteio_BWOrgCont_83_FD_152913 | JGI IMG/M metagenome (GOLD analysis project Ga0206822, IMG submission 152913) | Enriched cells from forest soil in Barre Woods Harvard Forest LTER site, Petersham, Massachusetts, United States -... | ecosystem: Environmental > Terrestrial > Soil > Temperate forest >... | reverse complement strand
AGAAAGACTCAAAATCTTGAGACGAAATATGAATTGACGAAATATGAATTTATGATTTATTTTATATTAGCCCTTTTTCTCTGGCTTTTGACCCCTTTCACGACTCAGCCACGAAATCCACGTAGAGCATTTGATCCATTAGTTCCTACTATCACCGTCTGTGCATCAGATCCGCAGCAAGAAAAAACCTGGGCTTCACGCCGCAGCAGTTACGATCCCGTGCAAACAGGCTGTACCCTCAAAAGTAACTTTTTACGACTAAAACCACTCAAATGTGGCTTTGATGAAGAATTCTTTAAGCAACATTATCTGCCCAATGAAATAATCACCTACCGTGACCGCAGTGGTGTTGTCCATGGTTCCACACTTTCTAAGCTTGCAAGTGAACTCATCGAAGAAATTAAAGTCGGACAACGCAAATTTACCCACTTTACCATTCTTAAAGACAAAGATTTCAACTACAAAACGCTCTCAGGACTCATTGTTTTGCGATACAATGACTACCCGTTTGTCATTAAAGTTTCAATTGAACATCCTCACACCGTAGTTCAACCCTACTCTAAAAGCAATGAAGCTGGAGGAATGTTTATTAGTGGCGGCAATTTACGACATCTCAGTAACTTTACCCGCATCATGAATTTACATCGGATCAAGCAAATACTTAGCTATAACCCTTTTTATCTTCATTCAATCGGTTTTCCGTGTAAATGGTATTGGAAACCTGAGAACGAATATAATCTTAAAATTCATTGGGTTTGCAATGGTCAATCGGAGACCATTTATTTACCAAGTATCTATGCAACCATTTCTGATTTTATCTATACCGAAGAACATCAACCACAACATGAACTCAATAAATTATCTATGCGCGTTGCAACTGATGTTAATTTTTTAATCGATCCACACGCGGGCAATATCCAAATAGAAAAAGGAACGCGCAAATATATTTTGCTTGATACCGAAGATTTCAGACTCATGACCGGCCTCAACACCACGATGAAAGCTAAAAAATATATTGGCTGGTTTGTCGAGCTTGTCACCAATGCAGCCCATACACTACTGCTCAGATCCAAAAAAGAACGACTTGAGCAAAGCACTTTAATTTAACACAAGGTTTAACCTATCTGCACGAGCGTAATTGTCGTCGATGGAATATTGCTACCAGTAACCGATGTGAGCGATACACTGACTGATCCAACGTTATTTAAAGTAACAATGTCACCAGAATTCAACGGTAAAATTCCTGTCCAAAAATCTTTAACATCCGCCGAAGTTCCAAGAGTCAATACACCAGTCGTATGACTTGTTGTCTGTTGAAGTTCAGTTCCATTAACATAGATTGCAAAGGACGCTGTTGCGTTTAAATTCAACGTCAAAACTGTCTGTACAAAATAATTGACCAAATAAACTCCTGTCGTTGCAATCACAATATTAGCCGTTCCAGGGCTGTGAGTAATTCCACGCAGTGCCTGATTATTACTAAATGCGATTGCTCCACCACCGTTTGTAATCGTATTGCTCGCCGTAATGTCATAAATCGACGCGTAATCACCCCCACCTAAAACCCCTGTAGCACCAGTACAACCCATAGCGCCAGTTAAACCAGTTACACCAGTGAAACCAGTCTGACCTGTATAACCTATAGCACCAGTGAGTCCTGCTAAGCCCGTAGCGCCAGTTGCACCAGTACAGCCCATAGAACCCGTTAAACCGGTAGCACCTGTTTGACCTGTACAACCCATAGCACCAGTAGTTCCTGTTAAGCCGGTAGTGCCAGTTGCGCCGGTACAGCCCATAGCACCTGTTAAACCAGTTACGCCGGTACTGCCGGTAGATCCTGTTAAACCTGTAGCACCTGTGCAACCCATAGCACCAGTGATTCCCGTAGCTCCCGTTGAACCCGTAAGTCCAGTCAACCCCGTAATTCCCGTAGTTCCAGTGAGCCCTGTGGTGCCAGTCACACCAATCGCTCCAATAACACCCATGATACCCGTAGCCCCCGTCAATCCAACCGCTCCCGTAAGCCCTGTTGACCCGATTGCACCCGTTAACCCAGTTTCACCTGTAACACCGATTGCACCGGTCATGCCTGTCAGTCCAGTGAGCCCGGTAGTTCCCGTTGAACCCGTCGTACCTGTAAGTCCAACTGCACCCGTTTCACCGGTGAGCCCAGTCAGACCAACTACTCCCGTTGATCCGGTTACACCGGTAGATCCAATTGCTCCTGTCAAACCAATCGCACCAGTAGCACCCATTGATCCAGTCAGACCTGTAAGTCCTGTCACACCAGCAACTCCAGTCATACCTGTTTCACCGGTAAGTCCAGTGGCACCTGTAAGTCCCACTGCGCCGGTAACACCCGTAACTCCTGTAAAACCAGTCAGACCAACTGCTCCCGTTACACCAGTTTCACCCGTTAACCCTGTCAAACCAGTTTCACCAGTAGATCCAATTGCGCCGGTCATACCAGTTGCACCTGTAAATCCAGCGTCACCCGTCAGGCCTGTTAACCCAGTAGAGCCCGTTAGGCCAGTTGCACCTCCAGATCCAGTTAGCCCAGTAGCTCCAGTCAAGCCTGTCAGTCCCACAGCACCAGTCAAACCAACAGCCCCGGTTTCACCTGTCACACCTGTAAATCCTGTAAGTCCCGTAGTCCCCGTCAATCCAACCGCTCCCGTAAGCCCTGTTGACCCGATTGCACCAGTCAACCCAGTTTCACCTGTAAGTCCCATAGACCCGGTAGATCCAATTGCTCCCGTAGCTCCAATAGAGCCAGTTAACCCCGTGGTTCCTGTGATACCAACAGCCCCAGTCAAACCTGTAAGACCAATTGAACCAGTAGCGCCAGTTAAACCAGCCGCTCCTGTTGCACCAGTTTCACCAGTAGATCCCATTGCACCAGTCAAACCAATCGCACCAGTTGCACCCATTGATCCAGTAACGCCCATAAGTCCTGTCACACCAGCAACTCCCGTCATGCCTGTTTCACCCGAAAGTCCAGTTGGGCCCGTAAGTCCCACTGCACCTGTAACACCCGTAACTCCTGTAAGTCCTGTAGAACCAGTAGATCCAATTGCGCCAGTTGCACCCATTTCACCCGTTAAGCCTGTCAAGCCAGTAGAACCTATAGATCCAATTGCGCCAGTTTTACCAGTGAGACCAATTGCCCCAGTTAAACCAATAGCGCCTGTCAGGCCTATCGATCCAGTAAACCCAGTAGTTCCCGTTGTACCAGTAAGTCCAGCTACACCAGTAACACCTGTAAAACCAGTTACACCAATCGCTCCATCAGCCCCTGTAATTCCCCGAACTCCTGTTTCTCCAGCTGGTCCTGTAAGTCCAGTTGTTCCCGTAAAGCCCTTAAGACCAATAGGTCCTGTAGATCCAATTAAACCAGTAACTCCCGCAGTACCTAAAGAGCCTGTAGTACCTTGGCTAATCGATACTGGTAATGCGTCAAATAAATCTTGATAGATGATACTAGAAGCTCGCCAAACATTATTCAAAGGTGATTGCAAATCTTCAGAAACGTAATCATCATCTATACCTTCCTGAGCTGTTACGCTCAAAAACGATACCAAAAGCAACAAACTATATAATAAATCGCGCTTCACGAGTCGCATCCTTTTTTATTAAAACCAACTTAAATTAGTCTTAACAAAAATAAAGAACTCATGCAAAAAAATAGCACAAAAAAACGGAAGCGCATTGTCTTCCGTTTTTTTGAACTTCAATCAATTAAAATATATCTTACGCAACACGAACTAAAGTGATCGATGCGTCAATAATTTCATTATGAACTGGTGTTAATGTCGCCGATGTTGGTCCAGTATTCACAACTGTAAGAACATCTCCGTTGCCTAAAGACAGAAGACCTTCCCATGAATTTTTAACGGTACCGTCATCAAGTCCAAGCTCAATTCCAGTTACTGGAATAGGTACACTATTATCAGTTAACATAAATAATGAATCAGATGTTGCTGTTCCACCGCCTGAAACGGTATAGTTAACTAAATAAATTCCAGCATTTCCAACAATAATATCGGCAGTACCCGCAGTGTGAATGAACCCACTCATTACACCATTGCTATCAAAGAGTATAGGGCTTCCTTCTGTAACCGTAGCATCACTTACATTGTAAATATATGCATAGTTACCACCTGGCATACCAGTTACACCTGTCATACCAACAGCACCAACTGTACCAGCAGCACCAGTTAAACCTACTGATCCAGTAAGGCCAATTGCACCAGTTAGACCTATCATACCGGTCAAGCCAGCAGCACCCGTAGCACCAACAGCACCCGTTACGCCTGTTACACCACTAAGTCCAGTCATACCGGTCAAGCCAGCAGCACCGCTAGCACCGGTAGCACCATTTGCACCTGTTAACCCTGTCAGTCCAGTGATACCTGTAATTCCAAAATTTGCACCAGTTGCACCCGTTGCACCAGCGATACCGCCAATTCCCAAAGCATTATTTATAGCTTCTTCGACTTCAATCAAAAAATTCTCATGATGTGCACGATGTGCTGCAAGGTAAGCAGCAACCTGAGAAGTATCCCCTGAAACTTGATCATACACTGCTTGTGCATATCCCAAAAGTTGATTTTTATCTTGGAGTCCTGAACGTTTTAAACCACGAGTAATCGCAGAAGCTTTATGCAAAAAAGCTTTTAGATCATTTTGAGCTGTATCTTGCTTCGATTGAATAGAGATAACACCACCGAGCAACATCACACAAAATACAACGCTTGAAAATTTAATAAATTCCATATCTCTCCCTTTTTTATTTACGAAAAGAACCTAGACCCTTTAGAGTCTAGGTTCTTTTGAATGGAAACTATTTAAAAGTTTACAGAGCCTTGAACTGCAACGCTCCACAATTGAACAGCGTTGTTTGTTTTGTTGGTGAACTCAGCGCCACCCATCACCATAATTGATGGAGCATGAACATGCTGACTCCATGTGTAACCAATTTGACCAGTTACTTTACCAGTAAACGCACGTCCAGCTTGTGCACCCGCGATATCAAGCGCATCACTGAGCAATTCAGGAATACGGTTGCTTGCTATAGTTGCATCCGCAATATTATCTGGGAAAGGAGCAGTCGGAGCTGTGAGTGTCGGAGTTGTTCCTACCAATTGAGCAGCTGGCTCTGATTTGCTAATGGTCGCGTTAGGTTGACAAAGATTTGCTGCGATAGCAGGAGCAAGAACTGTAGATTGTTGATCAACACGATATGAACTCACTTGACGTCCAAGTACTGCATAATTATTTAAGTTTGGATGTCTTATATCAAGAGCAGTTACTGTATCAATTGCCAAACGCTCATGTGATCTACCCCAGAACTCACCACCAACAGCTACGTTCCAATCATCACAATGGAAATCAAATTGTAGGGCAAACGATCCTTCAACCGCAATTTTTGAAATAACTGGAAGTGTCGTCATGTTAACCGCAGGTTGAATCAAGTACGGAACATACACTTGAGTTGCTGCAGCAGGAGATGCTGTAAGCGAACTGTAAGTAGGTCGATACTCTTGGATCAACATATATTTAGAACCAGGACCATTCATTTTAAGATCGAATGATCTGTAGTTAAAATTTCTGCCTGGTAGCAAGTGAAGCACTTCACCTTGTGCAAGTATGTTGAAGTATCTTGTACCACAATCATTTTCCCATACTTTGTATGCAGCAGAAAGTTCACCACCTACACCCCATGCACCAGCGCGACCAAAGATCGGCTCAAGCATGTAGTCAGCTTTTGGAACGTTGCCTGTTGGGCATGTTGCTTTAAAACCAACACCAACAAAGCCTTTTTCATCCATAAAAACATTGTAACCAAGCGTTACCGATACATCTGCCATGCGAATTTCTGCTTGTTTGCTTGCAGCGATACGGCCTTTACGAAGACGAATTGGTCTGTCCAAGTTACCGTGCATCATATTATTATCAAGGATACCGCCATAGAATGCTTCTGAAACGGTTTGTGGGCGTAGAGCAGGCACTGGATAGAATGGAAATTCATAGGTAATATCCGATCCACCTGTCGTTGTTTGCTTGAAGCTGATCGAATCATCAGGAACTGCAACAGTAAGTTCTGTCAAGCGTGGATTAACAATCATTGCACCAAGTGGAGCGTGAATTTTGAAATAGAATCCACGGTCATCTTTGCTGTGTTGATACAGCATCATCATGTCAGTACCAACATGCTGAATTTTTGGATCCAACTGAATAACACCGCCAATACCATCATCATTTACAGCCACATTACCCATACCAAGTTGGTACGCATCAAGCTGAGCGCGTCCATCACCTTGACCAATGGTTAATGTATTAGTTCCAGACCAAAACGGCGCTGAACCTAAATTTTTACAACCTTTGGCACATTTTCCAAAATTTTGCATGAACTCAGTTATAAAAGTAAAATTAATCTTTTGATCGTTATCATCATTGACAGACTGTCTTTGATTAATATCGCGCATTGAATAAGATGAAAATGAACGAGGTAACCAAGTGTTACGCCCTTGAGCACAACCACCATTGTCGCTGCTACATGAGGAATTTGAACTTACAAAATTAGCTGAAGCAGCACAGCCTGCAGCGACCGATCCTGGAATCATCCATGCGCACAAAATGAATAAACTAAGCCTTAAATTTTTAAATTTAAGATTATTGTGAACACCATTTGCTTTCATACGTCTCCTTAGAATTTGGATTCAATTTTTTGATTGAATCTATTTGATCATTTACTACTATTTACTGACGACCTAAATACAATGATAAATTAAATCGTAAGTGCTTTGCATCGGGCCAATATTCCATCGCTTTACGCACAGCTTCTTCGCCAATTTCATATTCACCAACATACCAAGCTGCAATTCCTAAAACATCATATCGCATATATTCATACATAATCTTATCAAAAAACAAGCTTTCTGTTTCTAATTCCGGAATTCTCACGGCCTGATTAGCAAATAAGAAGGCTGACGCAAAATCTTGTTCAGCTAAATAATGCTGCGCAATGCGTACCAAAGGTTCGGCACGTTTTGGCCTCATGCTGTATGCTTTCAAATAGAACCAAAGAGCTTTTGGCCAATTTTGCAATTGTTCATAAGCATTAGCTAATTTATAATGAGCCATATAATTTTCTTGATCCCAACCTGGTTGTTGGCATCGAATGAAATACCATGATGCTGCATTGTCCCAATCGCCCAGGCAAGCATATGTTTGCGCTAAATAAAAAGTTGTTCGTGGATCATTCGGATTTTTTTGATATTCCTTAAGCAAAACATCACGATCTCGATACCAACGAGCCTGAGTCTTTTCCGTACCCGTGCGCGTAGGACTCCAAACAAAATGAATATCCTGTGGCAGCTGAACAAATCCAACCCGATTAAGGCACTCATGTACCGCACCCACAAATTGGATACCACGATGCGGCCTAAAAAGCCGCGCTGTATCATTTTGTGAACCACCAGCTCGCAGTTTAATTAAAAAAACCGTTTCTGGGTCATCAACATGGTCACGGCAAAATTCCATAAAATCATTCATATTTTGGAGATACCATTCTGCATCAATCATCAAGAAAAAAGTGACATCAGGAAATTTTTCTTCTGCAAGAGCTATTGCATGATTACGCGATGTTGAAAAATCAATAAATGGTTGTTCTTCGACATACCCATGCTGCACGCCATAATCAATAAATATTTGTTTGGTAACCGCTACGGTATTGTCGGTAGAACCGGTATCTAGAATTAAAAAATGATCAACTCCAGCATCTAAATATGTCTGCAATGTTGGAAGCATAACTTGTTCTTCATTTTTTACCATGATCACAACGGCAAGAAGTGGTTTGGAATTTATGATCGGTGAGGAGGCAATATCAAAAAAAGTTGTTATCGCTACAAAAATCAATGCCAATGCTTTATGTGTATAATTCATATATCTTCTCTTTTTTTTGCAAATAAACTTATGACAAACATGTCTGAATCATACAAAGATATCAACTCATTTGTCAAATAGATCTTACAAAAAGTAAGCGTAAACAAAAGTGTTAGCTCAGAGTTAAAGTATCGTCACTAAATAAGTATTCAGCTCCCTTATAAGCTTACACTAAATCAAAGATATTCACTCTTCGCCTCGTCGTCCCGGACTTGATCCGGGATCCAGTGATCAATATAAAAAAACCTAATAAAATAGGACTTTTAAAGAATTTTATTGCTGGATCCCGGCTCGGTGGCCGGGACGACGAGAATCGACATCTACATAGATAACTAACATTCGCACATTTTTTCTACCAGACCAAACCATATATATGGTTTACTGTCCGCGCAGTTCATCTTCAATATTTTTTAAAATACCCGATAACTGATCATCATACGTACGAAGAGACGTAATGCGCTGTAAAGCATGCGTAATGGTGGTATGATCATGCCGTTGCAAATATTCTCCAATTTCACGAAGTGATGCATTGGTATAGCGCTTCATCAAATACATCGCAACATGACGAGCCAAACTAATGTTTTTACTACGATCTTTGGATCTGAGTGCTTCCAAGTCAAATGAAAAATATTTTTTTACTTGTTGCACAACAACTTTAAAATCAACCGGCGCTGTAACGGTACGCATCTCTTGACCGACACCAAGCACTTTACGGACCAACTCGACTGACAATGACTGATTGGTCAGAGAAGCATAGGCAAGTACTCGAATCAAAGAACCCTCAAGTTCACGAACACTCGAGATCTCTTGCTGCGCAATAACCTGAGCAACATCATCTGGCAAAATTTCACGTTGCATTTGAGCTTTACGTTTCAAAATTGCAATTTTTGTTTCAAGCATAGGTACCTGCACATCCGCAACAAGGCCCCATTCAAGACGCGATTTGAGCCGATCAACCAGTCCACCCAAATAACGAGGCAATGTATCACACGAAAGCACAATCTGCTTATTTGTTTCATACAAATTATTAAACACCTGAAAAAAGATTTCCTGTGTTTGTTCCTTGTTGACCATAAACTGAATATCGTCAACCAATAAAACATCAACCTGTTTGTATTTTGATTGAAACTTTGCAACACCGTCAAATCGAACAGCGTTGATAAATTCTGTGATAAAACGATCAGTTGATTGATACATAACCACCAAATTAGGATTATGTTCCTGGATATGATTACCAATGGCATGGAGCAAATGAGTTTTACCAAGTCCTGAACCACCGTACAACAAAAGAGGATTATACAAGGATCCCAGCTTATCAACCACAGCACGCGCAGAAGCATACGCAAACTGATTATTATTTCCAACCACAAAAGTATCAAATTGGTAACTTGGATTCAGCTTCATGCAGCCATCATGCATCGGATTTGGGCGCTTCACCAGATCTGTTTTTTTCTTTTTTACTTGAATTTGAACTGCAGGCACTATTTTTGCAAGTTCAGGGCTGGCAACTACGGCCTCAATATTGTGAATCGTAAAATGAATCGTTAATTGCTCAACACCCAGCAACCGTCTTAAATGTCGTACAAAAAGTTCTTTGTAATGTGCTTCAACCCAGTTTTTAATAAAAAGATTTGGGGCCGTGATATACACTTCCCGCTTAAAACTATCATATCGTGACAAGGTAACCGCTTTTATCCATGTTTCGATAATACGCGTGCCGACTTCGTCGCGAATGATTTTTAAAAAATCCTGCCAAACTTGATCTATTATCACACTCATAACAACTTATAAACTCAATTGTGTGTTACATAAAAAATAAATCGGTACCACTCGTACCGATACGTATACTACGATCTCTATCCTAAGTAAACGTGTCTGATAGTTTAACAGAAAATGCACTATTTAATACGTCTTTGATTAAAACCTTCTTGAACAAGGGCGTACAAAACTATCACAGCCAAGACGCCCAAAAACGTTATTTTCACGCTGCATCGAGCTTAATCGATCATCGCTTTCAAAATTTTTTAAAATCTGTCTTGCCTGATCTGGTGTTATGCCATTTGCTGCAAGCAAATAAAATAATGCTGCTGCAGCGGCAGCGCTATCATTGTTAAAACAAGATGGTTGACGAGTAGCTACTTCATCTTTTTGTGATGCATACCCCAATGAACTTCGCTTGTTTGATACATCATCAAATGATCGAGCATCATCAAGTGACGCAGAACTTTGCATTTTTGCTATAATTCTTGCAACAAATGGTGCATATACTGCTTCTCTTGGCACATACTCTTCTTGCTGATAAGCTTCAGGTGTCGCATTGCGCAGCTCAACAAATTGAGCAAACTCTTCCATAATGTCTGGAGCTATGCGATACGCATCTACAAACCTTATTCCTTCAGCACGAAGTCTATTGAGCAAGCGCATTTGAGCTGCCATTTCACGTGCAATAACTATTGATACATCAGATTTAGAGTCAGAGCCAAATATTTCTCGAACCGTACCATCCACTCTTGTTAATTGAATTTTTTGGGCATGTTCAGGAACAGGCGTACTCCCGTACGGTGTATACCTAGGAATGCTTGCATCAATAATCATAAAATTCAAAATGAACCATATCGTAATTTGTAACTTCATACATGCCTCATTTTTTAAAAAATTAAACAATGCCACGGGTTGCAATCTGTTTTCCATGATAACAAAAACCCCCAACATCAACGAACTGTAATTTTAATTTTTGATCCATCAACATATTTACCAAATTCACAAACACAATCCCATCACCTGTCGTTGTTGCAAAATCAAGCATAACAATATTGGGAATTTGCCTTAGTGACAATACTCCTGTTGAACGACAGGCTTGCACTAAGCGCGATAGCGTTTCAAGTGAATTATCTTGTTTGACAGGAACATATTTTTCAATTTTTTTCACTGCACGCTTCAATGCAGGAAATTTTTCTTGTACTTCTCTAATTAATTTATAAGGCACACCTTTAGAAAATAATAATTTTGCTTTGTTGTGCACAAAGGACACGACATCAATAAATTTTTGGAGCTCTCGAGTGTATTTTTGATTTGCTAGGTGCTGGTACCCAAAAAATTCTTGCGGCATATGCAATGCCTGTGCAAAAACCGCAGGAACAGCGGTCATTACTTTCCAGTACAACTCAACACCAACTTGCAAAGCATTTATTTCATGCAATGGCAAAGAAACATTCTGAAACCAACTCAACTCAACAAGTTCATTACCATTCGATTTTGTATCCAATCGAGATTTGCTTGCTTGTGCAATCGATGAAGTTCCATACTGATTTCTGCGAATATATTTTTCATAACCAATGGTATAGCGCGTTGACTCATCACTGATAAAAATAACACGCTTATCATGCTGGAGCATCCAATCTAAGGTGGGCCAACTATGACCATCCCAAGATTGCTGATATTTTTTATTATTTAAATCATCAAGCGTCAATACCATTTTTGCTAAATGAGGAACTTTTTCAATTTCCTTTTCAGTTTTTGCAGATGTTAAATAATTATTAATGCAAACAATGACTACCTCATCAGGATATTTTTCAAGAAGTTTTACCAGCAATTGATTAAACTCCTTAACGATTTTGTGCGGCCTAAAGCCCCGCGTTGCAAGTGATGCAGTCGCACATTTATCGTCATCAGCATGACACAAAATAGGTTCAAGATTAGGAGCATCAACAATACTCCCCGATGGATTATGCCATGCTGGTCGAAACATACGCACACCACCGCGTTCAAATTGATGTTGTATGCTATCTTGTTGTTGAAAATATAAAAACCCATCAACTGGATTTGCAAAACAGTTATGAGTTCCCAAAAAAGCAATTTGCTGCAACGATTTTAGTTTATGTTGCTTTAACCAAAAGGATGGAATTTCAACCATAAAATCTTGAGGAAATTGATAACGTTTTTTTAAATAGGCTTGAGGCATTAAAACATACTGTAACGTCACCTGATCATCGAGTTGGTATTTGCAAAACAAAACCGGATGGCCCAATCGATCTTGCTCTACCCTAAATCCTTTGCCCGCTATACCATCAATGTTGTTTGGTGTGTAAGCAACACCTGTTGAATATTGAAATAATTTTTTAGGTACAAATTGATCTTTCTGAGGTTCAATGGGTGGTTTAACTGTTTGAGGTTGAGCAGTAATCCGAGGCAAGCTTGACTTTGCAAGATCAACTCCTTTTTGAAAAACGTGAGACAAACTCCAATCTGCCCAAGTCATTGAAGTAAAACTGAGTACCAACAACATCCGCAACACCATACCTGTCCCTTTTTTATAACAACGACCCTTTTTATAACAACGATTCTGCAACCTCAACAACCAAAATCACGGTATAATCGACCACTATTTTTTCTTTGAGTCTACCCAAAAGCACAATTTCAACCCCTGACCCAGTCTGTTCAACCACTCCAGAACTATCAGCAACATCAGGAGCAAGCGTGGTGCCCGGCATAAAGGACCGATAAATCTCATCACTGATGCTTTCTTCATGGGTTGCAGGAGCATACACAATAATCGGGTCTTGCTCAGTACACTTGAGAATCAAGCTGTAGGTAGAACCACCATGAATTTCTTGAATTTCAGTAACTACGTTAACGTACTCAGGCATCATACCAGAAACGATACTGCTGATGCACCAGATCGCCATAATCATTTTTTTGAACATATCCTCACCCTCCACTTATTAATATCAATGATACTTTTAATGTAAGGCATAGGACCATCAAAACTCAACAGATCATTCAAGTTTCACTTATTTTTGAATGCATTAGTTTTTGATTTATTAAATAAAAGCTTTAATATGAAAGATACTTTCCTATACATTTTATCCATTAAACCACTTTTTAAACAAGAAAGAGTATTTCCATGTTCTTAATTTTATTGATGATCGTACATTGTTCTGCACTCTTTGCAGCAACTCACAAAGACCAATTCGGATACTGGGTGGTTCCTGTTCTACCATGTATAGCTCCATCAAGCATAACAAAGGCCGATGCAGCTCTTCAACAAGAAAAACGAGATCAAAAGCGCCTTAAAGAACACACAATCCCCAACATCAAAGCTATACAAAAAACCTTACCCAAACATCTTTCCTCAACGGAAAAGGCTATGCTCACATGCTACCGTTTAAGCATTTGGGATGCCCGAATTGCCTATGACAATGAACTCATTCCATATGACCCAGAAAGACTTATTGTAATTTCCACAGCTTTAGCACCATTACATATTAGAACCATCGATCACAACAACCAGATAACAGAAACAGGCATTTCTATAACAACACTTTATGCAATGAATCAAGAAGAAGCACGAAAAATAGTGCGGCCAACGGCTTGCGTAGAATATTTACTAGACCTTCAAGATGAAGCTCGAAATGATGCCCTGAATGCACACCGCTTACATGCCATTTTAGAGCCACCTAAAATTCTTGATACCACTACAAACAGCTCAAAAAATACTCCTGATCATCAAAAACCATTACGATCAAGATCTTCTTCATTAACAAGAGCAGACAGAAAACAACCTCAACAACAAGCAGGCTCATCTTCTGATGAAGATCCAGAAGAAACTCGGCGAAATCTCAAGCGATTCTATGATACAATTTAAGCCTAAAACATAGGCCTACCTAGAATAAATACTCATCTTTTCCCCCAAAAAATAAAAAGCCCAGATCAATGATTAACTGATCTGGGCTTTTTGTTTATAAACTTTTAAATTATCTTAACGATATTTGAGAGAAATCTGTAAGACTTAATCTTTATTATCGTCTTCTGATTCAATAAAATCAACGTTTAATCTACGGGATACAACTGCATAAGTTCTTGCTTGTTTCTGCTTTTTAGAAGGATTAGGATTAAAAGTGCTATCAAACTCCCTGCTGACTTCAGGATTTGCCAAATTTTGGTCAGGCGGAGTACAATCATCACGTAGTGCAGCAACTCTAGCCAAAACAGCATTTCTAGAACCCTGCGAAGAAGCAGAATCATTGCGTTCAAAAAAATCATCATCACTAACTTGATTAAAAGGGTCTGCAGCAACAAGGGCTACAACCTCATCATCTTGATCTTGGTCTGATGGAAAATAACTTTCAGATCCCAAGCAAGTCCCAAAAAAAGCAGTACCAAGCATCATAAAAATGGTCATCAAACGTTTATTCATGAGAATTTTCCGGTCTATGTCTTTTGTTAGATGAATTATCCTCTCCATATGGATTGCGTGAAACCATACCAGCTTGAGAAGATTGACTTGATTGAGTATATTTTCCATTTACCATAACAACAACAGGTGTTGGTCTTGGAAGAAGTCCCCAGTTCATTCGGCGAGACGTCCCACCCCAAGGGGTTTCTACGTGACCTCTAGCCATCTCTGATGATGGTGGAGTACAACGTCCATCAGATCCAAAACAAATCCCGACAAAAGTAATACCAAGGACCATGAAAATGGTCATCAAACGATTATTCATAAAATAAATCTTTGCTAAAAAAATTAATAATTTAACCCCTAAAAACATACTTCTTGGGTAACGTACTGTTTTTTGAGTTCAGGAACCTTAGAAACATCCCCTATCAACACAAATCCCCGTAGCGTACCGCCATAGGTATAGATTACCTCAACAGCCAAATCCGTCAACACCCGAACGGTTTTTGTATACCTACCGCTGATTGTATCGCCACAACCGTAAAAATTTTTGCCAAAAAAGTACGAATCCCGCAATCCTATGGATCCTTGATAGGCACGCGGTGTTGGACTCAACGTCGTTGCAGCACACAAACCCTGGAGCATGGCATCAGACCAGGTGGTACTGCGCACCAAATCTTTGGTTATAAAATCAGGAACCACGCAAATATCGCCTGCAGCAAGCACATGAGGGTCACTGGTTTGCAGGTGCAATGAAACCACAACCGATCCTTGATGCAAATGTATTCCTGTACCCAGGAGCAGATCACTATTCAAGCGCGACCCAGCGGCTATCACCACCATGTCAGCCGCAAGCTCCGATCCACTATCCAACTTAACTCCCGTCACCTGTTGACCATTGCGGCAAATCTCCATAACCTTGCGACCAGTCAGAACAGTGACACCATGATTTTGTACCATTTTAGATACCCACTCAGCGACCTGCATGTCAACTTGGCCAGGAAGGACCGTAGATTGCGCTTCAACTATGGTTACGGCAATATTTTTTTGTACCAGGCAGCTGGCAGCTTCCATGCCGTTCAAGCCCGCACCAATGACAATGGCTGATTGTGGATTTTTTTTATCAATAAATTCTTGAATGTTTTGCATATCTGCAAGAGTATGAAAGGTGAATACTCCTGATACTCCATCTGTTACTAGATTAGATGGGACCAATGGACGAGTTCCAATGCCTAAAAATAATGTGTCATAAGCGTAAGGCTGATCACCCACAAAAATCATTTGATCCTTGGTATTAATACTGGTGACACGCGTATTTACATGAATCTCAATATTATTTTTTTCAAAAAAATCATCTGGTTTAAGTTGAATTGCTTGTACCGTGTTGTCACCCGTTAAAACATCTGCAAGCAAACATCGATTGTAGGCAACGTGCGATTCTGCAGAAAAACAGATAATTTTTGATGTTTGATCAAA
>Ga0206822_1133_pt1 | contig 15863 bp, 17 predicted proteins | sample Alteio_BWOrgCont_83_FD_152913 | JGI IMG/M metagenome (GOLD analysis project Ga0206822, IMG submission 152913) | Enriched cells from forest soil in Barre Woods Harvard Forest LTER site, Petersham, Massachusetts, United States -... | ecosystem: Environmental > Terrestrial > Soil > Temperate forest >... | reverse complement strand
GCAAGGCCAGGTGGCGCGTATCAGTGGCGAACTCGACCCGCGGACAAAAATGCTTTTGACTGAAATTGATATTTCCAACGAGGACAGATCCTTGGTGGCGGGAAGCTTCGTGCAAGTTTCGCTTTTGGTCAAATCGCCACCGTATATGCAGGCGCCGGTGGAATCTCTGACACAAAAAGGGGACAAGACATTTTTGACCACGATTGCCGCCGACGATACCTTGGTCTACAAAGCGGTTGAAATTGCCAACAATGATGGCAAAAATTTGAGTGTCATTTCCGGCGTCACGGAAGGCGAGCGTGTCGCTCTGAATTTAGGCAACGCACTACCGGAAGGCAGCAAGGTTCGGCCGATTGAAGAAGCGCCTGCTGCCGCAGCGGGTGGCAAATGAGTTGGAGATTTTTTGCCCTCTTACTGGTGTTCACTTCGGTGCCGGGGATGGCTAAGAAAAAACCTCTCGCCGCCCCTGTTGACACGCAGATCGTGGAAGAAAGCACCGATAGCGTCGATGATATTCCCGAGCTCAATATCGGCACATCTGAAAGTGTGCGCTTAAGCTTGCAGGACAGCGTGGGGATGGCAATTCAAGCGGCCACCTCGGTTTTGAAGGCCAAAAATAATTTGGATGTGACGGGGGCGGCACTTCTGCAAAGTTATGGTCAGTTTTTGCCGAATCTGGTCGCTTCGGCCAACAACACTTGGAATCAGGGAAATATTTACTACGCCCAATCGGTGCCGACTTTGGTCAATACAGTGAATGCCGGAGCCGGCTATTCACTCAATGCGGATCTGAATCTTTTCAATGGACTTTCGGATTATGCGCATTTGCGGGCGTCGATTTTACGCAAAGACGCCTCGGATTTGACTTTGTATCGCGCCAAGCAGGCCATCGCCCTGGATGTGACCCAGAGTTTTCTGACCGTGATCCTGGATGAACGACTTTTGGAGTTTGCGCGCAAGAATTTGCAGCAGTCGGTCGCTCGTGAAAAATTACTTTTGGAGCAAACCCGGGTTGGGGCAAAAAGCTTAGCCGATCTTTTCCGGCAGCAGGCGCAAAAGAGTGCTGATCAGTCTTTGCTCTTGAATGCTGAAAACAGAAAGCGCAGTGATCAAATTTTGCTTTTGCAGAAATTGCGCGCGGATGTGGCCAGAAACTATCAATTTGTTGACGATAATCTGATTGCTTCGGGACCGGATTCACGTTTTGACGATGAGCAAAGCCTCTTGCATCTTGGCTTAAACAATCGCGCTGATTTGAAGGCCACTAATAAGACCTCGGATGCTTTTCATTACGATGTCGACAGTCAATGGGGCAATTACTTACCTAAATTGGATTTGCAAGGCGGAGTTCTTTCCAGTGGTAGCTATCTCTATCAACAGAGCACATCGGCCGGCAATTTGGTGCCACCGAACCAAAATCCTTTGTACAATCAGTTGGCCAATCAGGTCGATTATACCGTGGGGATTGTTCTATCATGGACAATTTTTGATCGGTTTTTAACTCGACAGCAGGTGGCGCAGGCCCGTGCCGACGCCCGCAATGCGGAAATCGACGCGCAAGATTTGCACAATCAGGTGCAGGCCGATGTTCGCCTGGCTTTTAGCAGTTACAAAACTGCGATTCAACAACTCAAGGCTTCCAAGAAGGGTCTTGAATCGGCGCAAAAAGCCTATGAAGTTATCGAGGGTCGTTACGAAGTGGGCTCAGCCAATTTTATTGATTTGGTCACGGCTCAATCTGCACTTTTGCAAGCTGAATCGGCCCGTGCGCAAGCCCTGATCGATTTTGTTTTGCAGGGCAAAACAGTTGAATTTTCAACCGGAGAAACCAAGGTTGATTAGACTAGCGCCGTGCTAGTTGATCTTAATATATTGCGCCAAGGATTTATTGATCAGTTGTTTGCTGAGGGTCGGCGCGAAAAGAGATGGCCAGATTTTCGACGTGCACATCATCCACATTCTGATTGTTCCATCCTCGCTGTCGGCGCTATCAGTCCACGAGCTGAGGCTCTTCGAATCTAAACTCGCTGAGTGATAGGATTCGGTGAATTTTGTTCCGGCTGGGATCTCGGTGACCTGCGAGTTTTCCGTGAACGGCGCAAGTGTCTCGAAGCTTAAATCACAGTAGGTGAGCGCTGGGGAGTACTGATAGCTAAAGGGTGAATTTTTGCCAAGATAATTGCCGTCGTAGTCAAATGTGGCATCAAAGTTGTCCTTCGATAGCTGGAAAGGCGAGGTCAGGCTGATGGTCATGGTTCCATCGTTGGGCGCTGGGGTGTCGGCATAGGCCCTCGCTGTTGTCAGGATCGACGACAAGATTAAAGACAGGGTTGCGAGCGCAATATGTGCTTTCATAGACCATCCTTTCACAGCATTGATTCTTCAAGAATTGAGCCAGATAGCGAGGCGCTTATTGCTCCGCTGGTGTCTTAAAGTGAGATAAAAGCCAGCCATTGCCAAAGTACGGAAGCGCCGGTGAGAAGCTTGGACACAGGCTCATTTTGAGATTTGACAGGCGATGTAAAGGGACCATAATTCAGTGGATGATCGCTGTCGAACGTGTCATTCGCAAGACCTGGCTTTCGCAAAAGCCAAAACCTTGGGCTTTCGCGTCCTGTGCATTTTGGGTCGGGATTGTGCTGGGCGGGTTTCTCTGTTTCCAAAATGATATTTTGCATGCCAGCCAATGGATGTCGGCCAATCCTCAGCAGGTTTTTGCGCAACAAGAATATTGGCGAGCTTGGAGCACACTTTTTGCCCATGCCGATCTCGCACATCTTGGTAGCAATTTAGTTTTATTTATCCCTTTTGCCTTTTATTTAATGGGATATTACAATTTTTTGCTTTTCCCCCTGGCTGGTTTTGTTGTGGGTGGGTTGGTGAACCTATTGGTTTTGAAAACTCTTCCCAGCGAAATAACTTTGATTGGAATTTCTGGTGTGGTGAGCTGGATGGCTGCTGCATGGCTGACTTTGTACGTCTTGATTCAACGCAATGAAAGTCTTCGGCGTCGTCTGGGGAAGGCGGCTATTGTTTCTTTGATTCTATTTGTTCCCGATAAATTTGATCCGCATGTGAGCTATTTGTGCCACGGGCTGGGTTACCTGTTCGGCATTCTTGCAGGTTTTATCTATTTTCTATTCTATCGCCAGGTCTTCCGCGATGCTGAACAGGTTGAGGAAGTCGAAGTTCAGTGAGCGGATTGCGCTGTCCAAAAGTTCGACGAGGGTGACATTGAGCGGCCCCTGTCGAGATCCTCGGCAGAATTTTTTCTTGAAAAGCAGTTGAGATCAACTGGAGGCTGGCGTGATTCCAGCATACTCAGGCCAGTGACTGATTCTGGTTGAATGAAAAAGGAGTTTTTATGGAGATGAGCACGAAAGTATTTTTCTTGGCGTTAGCAAGCAGCGTTTTTTTGTTGCCTGAGTTGGCGCAAGCACAGGCCGTAGATCAAAATTTATTTAATCCTGATTATATCACTCGCGCGGGTGCTTACTGCGAAGCACTGAGTGCTGATGGAGCTACCTATTATTGTACGGTTTTTATTGAGTCGGCGAAGGAATCTGACCCCATTATTCACCTCACCAGTGACGTTCAGTATGGCAAATCGTGGGAGCATCCATTGACAAAATCTTTCCAGTGGGCCCAGGACCGTGCAAAATCGATCACGCAACAATTCCACGTCGCCATCGATGCAGCCCGCAGCCAACGGAAGATGCTGCATATTGGTGTTGCGGATGGCTATCAAACGATCATCAATTTTGACAAATATCTTTATATGACTAATGTTCCCAAACAGGAGCGTCGATCTGAAATAAAATTCGATGAGTTTGATGTTCGTATGCGCGGAATTCGCGATTCGAACTTGGAAGTGCGAACCACGATTGGCATTGAAGAAAGCCAATAATCATCAGCTCAGGCGATCAATCAATCACCGCGGATTCGACGGGCTTTAAAATATAGCGCTTTGCCAGGGCTCGGAGTTCGCGAATCAGCGACTCCCTGTTCAACTGCGACTGGTGATTAAGAATATGCCAATGGATCACACCCATAATGGCATTCACAATGACCTCTGAAGCCAAACTGGCATCTTGCCCGGCAAGTTCCTCTGCATGCGCGGAAAGCAGCGTAGCGATCGATTGGATGGCTTTGACGCGGCTTCTGACCACCAGTTGTGAAGTTTGAAATCGCGGAGCGTAGGAAAAAAGAAGATCGAGGATTGGTTTTTTCTCGATGAACATATCGACGATATGCTCAATCAGTACATCCAATTTTTCGTTCAGAGATAAATCGGGTTGCTCGAGGAGTTTTTTCTGAAAGCTGTCGCCGTTGTCGTTGATGATTTTATCAAAAAGCGTCAGCGCGACGGAGTCTTTATCTTTAAAGTACTGGTAGATAGATCCGATGCTGACGCCAGCTTTATCAGCAATTTTATTGGTGGTGGTGTTCTTGTAGCCAAGGCTTAACATCAGTTTCGATGTGCTTTCCAAAATTGAGTCCAGGAGAGCAAATGAGCGCGGCTGATTGGGCTGTTTCTTTAATGAATTCAAAAAGCTACACTCCCTAAATAGACTCGAAAATTCAGCGAGTAGTGACGTCTGTTGATTTCCCTTAACATGCAAGTATGGGGAGCAAAGTACGGAAGACTAGTCATACACCAATCAATTCGCAACCAAAATTGCAATCCGTTGATTCTGAGCGAACGTCTCTTCACTTTTTTTCCATTGTTGGCCGAGAGTTGGTCACCCCTGACCGAGTGGTGCGTGAGCCTGAGCCTGACCTCGTTATGGACGGGCCGGAGCAGGTTCGTGCTTATGCCAAGGCCAGTGGCGGAACGGGCTCGATGGCGCCTGTGCATTTGCTGCACAGTCGTGGCATCTGCGATGTCGTCTTCCCGGGCGCTGTGGTTCTTGATGTTGCCTGCGGGACCGGTGATCTCTTACGGCAAGTGGCCGGGCTCAATCCACAGGCTCGATTTGTCGGAGTTGATTTATCGGAACCAATGCTGGCCTATAGTAGGGAACAGTGCGCTGAGCAGAAGATGGCGAATATTGAGCTCAGAAAAGAAGATTGTCGAGACTTGAGTTCCTTCGCCGATTCGTCGGTGGACATTGTGATGTCGACGATGGCGCTCCATCATTTGCCCACCAGCGAAGACCTCCGCCAGGTTTTTCGACAAATCGAAAGAGTCCTGCGCCCCAATGGCTGCGTCTATATTGCCGACTTTGGATTGCTGCATTCGCATCAGTCGATGCAACGTCTTTCCCTTCAATATGCCGATCGGGAAGATACTGCCTTTATCGACGATTATTATCGATCTTTGAAAGCGGCATTTACCGTCGAGGAGTTTCGCGCGGCCGTGGCATTGGTTAAAAAGACAAATCTTGTTTGTATTTGCTCGGCATTGTTGCCCTTTATGGTTGTGATCAAGGGTGGACAGAAGACGGCCTTGCCGCCAAAAACAAAATCTGCATTGTCCTTGCGTCGACGTCAGTTGCCGTTTTTCTTTTGGCGCGACTATCTTGTCTTGCGTCTGCTCTTATTTTTTGGACAGTGAGTGTTCACCGATCATCTCGCAGTCGTTGCTCTTGAATGGACGCACATCCCATCAAGGAAAGCTCGGCGTTTTCATTGTCGCTATTTTTAAATTCGAGGGGCGGGTTGGAAATATCCTGTGGCGCATAGGTTTTGCTGGTCGTGAGGTAAACTTCCCGCGCCGATGACTGACTGAATTGCGCCAACCAAATTGGCAGTGCTAAGGGATGATCGGCCATGCTGGGATCGAGGACAATGATCTGACCTTGTTGGTTCAGTACAACCGGTGCAACATGAAATGCCCAGGCGATACTGGCGTCGCGGTGACTTGCTACGTGACTGCGCAAGAGGTGAAGGTCGCCGATAACGAAAACCTTGGCCAGGGTAATATCAATTTTTGCAGCTGCCAAGGCCATCATTTGTGCTCGGTCATGGCAACAATCGCCGACATAGCTGAAGGGGAGAAGAGGCTGCAATTGGCTAAAAAGGTCGCCAATTTCCTCGTTAGATAAAATACTGACTGCGACCGGCATTGGATTTTTGCGCGGATAAGTTCGCAATTTTTGGCCGTGGGATTCCAGGGCGTTCTCGCGCAGCATAGCTAATTCTCGCGGCTCCGAAGAGACCGGCGGTACCAGCGTCAAAGTGCGATAGGTGGTGGGGATTTTTTCAGAGTCAACACGCAGGCTTTGAAGCTCGGTTCGCGCCAATGAGCTACAAAAAAGAAGACTAAGGAAAATCGCCCATTGGCATGTCATCGAGGAGATTAATTACAAGGAGCATGCCAGAGAGCCACCGGTCAAATGCCGCCAAGAGGGATTGGCAGGCTGATAAAGCTCGTGTGACTGTCAACTCTATTGACATATGTCATTCTGTCAACAGGCCGCTAGGAGTGGCTTTGGGTGGTGATAAGGCACAAAGCTACTCACAATGATTTTTTTTGGATCTCTTAAATAAGCTCTTTGAACCATGCGTTGATCCTGATTCCGATCCTGTTGATTACGGTTAAATAAAATATTATTTTTAGCAATGGATTTTTTGCAAATGGCTAGCGGTACTCGCTAGCCATTTTTATTTGGCATGGATACTTTCTTTCAATCGGGAAAATCTTACCATGCGTTTTTGGCATATGAACATGCGATAATGATCTTTGCTTTTTCAAAATGCGCTGACTACATAGATGGCAACAAGCAACCCTCATAAGGAGTTTTTATGAAAACAGTTTTAAGTTTATTGGCAGTGACAGCGGTTTTTTCGACTTCGGCATATGCTGCGAATCTGCCTAATCAGTGCTATCAAGATGCGATGGGATATGCCGCCAACAAGGTGCAAGCCCTGAGCGCGAATATTGAAAGCGTTGCCCGTCTTGGTGAGCCGGCTGGAACCGAAGCCAGTTCTGAAGATGGAACAGCAACTGTGGTGATTGATCTGCAAGCGGTTTACCAAAGTGGAGCGGTTCAAGATTACGCAGTCAAAGTTCCCGTCCAAGTTGATAACGAGGGTGGCTGTGCCGTGAACGGCCAGGCTTCAATTCGTAAATTGAACTAATTTTCTGAACAAAAAGGCAGCACCAAAAGGTGCTGTTTTTTTGTTGGTGAATATGTTTTGCATATTCCTGCGCGCAAAAAGGGAATGACCTCTCCAATTAAAAATGACTGGAGATGTAGACAATACCCCTTATTTCACGACCGGCATTGGTGGTGAGTGCTGGGGAGGTTGTGTCGGGATCGGCAAACATAAAAAAGGGCCGATTTTTAGTGATGGATAAACCGGCTCCGATCACGGTCACTGGGTTCAAATTTTTTTGCCAAGAGATTGTGGCTGAAGCCGAGGGCGGGGATTGGTAAAACGGATCGCCGGATTTATCGGAGGTGATTTTGCTCATATCAACGGCCACGCTAAAACTACCACTGCCGGTGGGTATGACCGCCTTGAGAGAATCTTTAATCCCGACCGCAGCCATTTGATTGAAACCTTGCATGGCGTAAAGTTCGCCTTGATAAACAAGATAGACCTTTTTGTCTTGATCATTGCGGTTGTCGACGACGACTTTCACTTTGTCGTAACTTGCTTGGTAAGAGCGATCGAATTTATCCCAATTTTTAGGCACCAATTCATAAACTCTTTCGGTTTCAAGGCCAATCGGTGACGGGTTCTCGGTACTCGGCGCCCACATGAATTTGCGATTGCACGGAACCCATGACCGTGGAATGCAGATTGGAGGAAAAATCAATGGTTTGCCCGGAAACTTCAAGTTGACCTGTCACATCGTTGATGCGCGCAGTGCCTTTCAAATCAAAGCCCGCGAACAAACTATCCTGCGACCAATTTTTGCTCGCCAGACCATTGGTTGAAATTTGTGGAACCGAAACAGAGTCAGCCCCAAATTTGACCTTGGCTTCATAAGTGAGTTCATCAATTGTCCCATCCAGGAGATTGGCTTTTGCGTTCTTCCAATCAGCAGAAACCCCAATAGCATCAAGAGAGTATTTGCCGTCGGCTTCTGTGCGATCAGAGTGCATCACAAAACCTTTCACATTTTCACTGCCTGTGGTCTGAAAAAGAAAAGAGGTCTGATCGTTGCCGGCCACAAAGCGAATCATTGGATCATTGGCTTGGATGACCATCGCTTTGTCCAATTGATCCCCCACCCACATGGCGGTCTTGGGTATATACATATGATAGACTCCAGGATTTCCCTCGACAGGTGCGGCACCAGTGAGCGGAGCCAAAAGGCGTGTGGCGACTTCGGTGGCATCGGCAAGAGTTTTGGTGTCCGTCGCATAAATTTGGCTGTAGTTGGCAATATAGTATTCACCGGTTTTTGGATCACGAAAATGCATCGCGAAATGGGCGGAACCGTCGGATTTCCAATTGACGTAGGTGATCCCGGCGTCCGTCAAGCCAAGCGCGGTTGCCGAGTTCGCCAGATACTGATGGATGTCTCCACAAATGCCTCCTTGAGTTCCGCCATTTTTCAGATTGCTGAAAACGCCATTCATGGTTGTATTGACGAGATTCGGATTGTATCCGTTCGACAAGGCAGAGGCGAGCATCGATAGATACAGGACCTTCTGATTGAAGCTGAGATTGTTTTTTTGCGCAGCCAGAATGGACATGGCACTTTGAAAACTTGTTGCCACGGGAAACTGAAAACTCAACAGGCCGAATTGTCGTGGATTGGCGTGACCAGAGGTGGCGTTCAGCAAGGCCAAGACTTGAGCTTGGCGGGCCTGATCGGGAACGGCGGCATTGACATTGACGCCTTCGACGGTGATGGCTCCTTGGCTGGATTTCGCTTCATACAAGAAGGTGGCATCAATTAAATGCGCTTTGCCATTATAAAGGTTTTTTTCCAGGAGATCGAGATCGTCGGTGTTTTTTTGATCCGTTGGTTGATAGGGATTGCAACTGCATTGGACTTCCTCTTGCGCAATGAGCTGGGCCTGCGCATGCCGCGAACACACGATGCCAAGCAGGGCCACGGCCAAGCAGGGGAGGGCGAAAAGTGGCAAAACTTTTCCAGTAGCAAACATATGATTTATCTTCGGAAAATTTCATGTTCACATTGAGAAAATCAGCAAGGTCTAGACTTTTGTCTGCCAGCAAAGACGGATCACTGTATGGCTTGGCATGATTTTAAAAACTCGGACTTTAATCCTTCTAAATGCGCATCGCCAATAATGAGCGTCGTATCTTCCCCAATGGCGATGACATTGGCAGCAATTTTTTGATTTCTTTCCGCGGCCACAAAGGCCAGTTGTTGAAGCTCTGCAAGAAATTTTTGAGTCTGCTCTTTTAGCTCCGGATCATCAATTGAATTTAAAATATTGCCGATTCTTTCACCGGATGGAATTTCACTTTTTTGGATAAAATCAGAGACGATCTGTTTGATCGCCAAATAGGATTCCGGCGAATAATTATTTCTTTCTTTTTCAATATTAAAATGACGGGTTTCGGGACTGATGATGGTGAAGCTTTGTGCTCGCAACTTGGCATCATCAACCCCTTGCAAGCGTGTCGGAAAGCCCATTTTATTTTGCTCTAAAGCATATATATTTTGTGGCATGAGCATGATCAGTTTAAATTTCCATATCTGGTCTTTGCTTGTCGGGCATTGCTGCATGAAAACCTCAAAGAGGTCATTTGCTTTTGCAAGATTGCTAGTGCTGAGGAGATTATCTGGGTTGCTGTCGCTTTGCCTGTTTTCTTCTTCGGAAGACTCGACGCCAAGGACCAGGAGTGTCTTTTTTTGCGGAAGATTTTGCAGCCGAGTCCAAAGGTCTTGCGCCGATTTCAGAAATTCAGATTGCTGCTGAAGAATTGGTTGAAGAACAGAGTCCATCTCTGGGCATTGCCCAGGATTTTTAAGTAAGCTCATAAATGCACGAGCGCTTTGATCGTCTGCGCTCCATTGTGAAAGATATAAGATTTGGCATCCAGCTTCTCAATCGAACAAGCTGTGGCATTGGCCTTCATCTCAAATTGAGACACCAAAGAAAAGACCGCAAGAAGGCACAAAATGTTAGGCATCTGTCGAAGTTTCAATACCCGTTTCATACCAATCCTCAATACGGCGAAATATGATTTCACTGCAAATGGAGGTTGCTAGATTTGTGCCTACGCCGAAAGCAGCTAGGGCACTGCCTTGAACTCTCGATATAATTTTTGATGCAGTTCTTGCGGCAAGGTATCGGAATGCGGTGTGGGCAAGTCGTTGAGTGATGTGGCCACGATATTCACTCCGTATTTTGCAAACCAGTCTTTGCGTTGGACAAATGTTTCTTCATCGAAGGCCCAGGCGGCGAGCAGGGCTTCTGCTAAATTGCGTCCACTGCAGAGATCGAATTGGCCTTCGCTATTTAGAAGCAAAATAGGCGCTTCAGATGCCGGTGTTTTTTTGGGGCCATGCCAGTAGCCGTAAAGCCTGCTTTCATCATCCTCTCCGACAAAACTGCACATGGCAATCACCGCACTCATGGCTTTCACATTGGCCATGGTGGCTGGGTTCGCTCGATCTTTGTCATTGAGATACGAATGATCCAATAAGGGATAAGTGCCGCCAGGCTCAATCAGGCGAGTTTGCAGAGCCTGCAAGGGGTCAACGTACAAACCTTCTTGTTCCACCCGAGTCCATTGCATTAAAAGCATTTTTTCTAAATCATGGGGGATGGGTTCTCCGCGTAAAACTTGTTTGGAAAACTTTTCGAGTTTTTCTGATATTTCATTTTCTTGCATTCAAATCCTCCAGAAGACTATCAAACTCCGTTAAAGAACTGATTGGCCTTTATCATTGTTATTTTATGTCCCTTCGTCAATAAACCTCGAAGAGCTGTTTTGATCAAAAAACATCCAGCAGTATAGTGCATTGATATTATTGCAGAATATCAATATGTGCGCCCTATCTTCTCAACACGAAAAGACCACCAGTTGCCCTATTCTGCTGATGACTGGAGGTTCTATGCATCCCTTATTTGATTCTTCATTTTCAGAGCAACTGACGGCCGCGGCGCATGAAATTATGCAGGTCATTGCGCCAGAGCGTGTGCACTTCAATGCACAGGAGCTTTACGGCATTTGCACCACGGGTGCGACTCGTCAGATCCCCTTTGCCGTGAAGGCCGTGGATCGAAATGAGATTCTGCATGTCTTGAGCGTGGCGCGAGCTCATCGACTTCCTGTTTACACCATTAGCACAGGTAAAAATTGGGGTTATGGAACTGCCAATCCCGTGGAAAATTTTTGCATCGTCCTTGATCTGTCGCTGATGAACAGGATTCTTGATTTCAGTTCTGATTTGGCCAGCGTTCGTGTGCAGCCCGGCGTGACGCAAGGCCAGCTTTATCAATTTATGCAAGAGCACGGCCACGAATTTCTTGTGCCCGTGACTGGCGCTGGCCCACACGCCAGCCTGATGGGCAATCTTTTAGAGCGGGGCTATGGCATCACTCCGCACACCGATCATTTTGCGGCGCTGTTGTCTTTAGAGGCGATTTTGCCCAATGGTGAGGTTTATTCTTCAACTCTCAATGATCTTGGCTGCGGCAATATCAATCATCATTTTAAGTGGGGTCTGGGGCCCTATCTGGATGGTTTGTTTGCGCAAAGTAATTTTGGCATTGTCGTGGAGTGCACAATCGCCCTGATGCGCAAGCCGCAATCCATTTCCGGATTTATTTTTACACTCAACTCACCCAAAGATGTGGGCAAGGCTGCCGAAGCCCTGCGCAACTTGAGCCAAAGTTTGCCGGGAATTTTGGGCGGCATGAATTTGATGAATAGTCATCGAATGCTGGCGATGACGGCTCCTTTCCCGAGTGCGCAGGTGAAGCCAGGTGAAAGTATTTCGGCGGAACTGATGCAGGATCTTTGTCGGCAGCACAATATCGCGGCTTGGACAGGGATTGGTGGTATTTACGGCACCAAAGCTGTCGTCAAGGCGGCAAAAAAAGAAATTCGCCGGCAGCTGCGGCCATTAGCGAAAAAGTTGACATTTATTGATGAGCGGACATTGTCGACTTTAAATCTGGTCAGCGAATATGTTCCCGAATTTCTCAATAAAAAGGCTCTGGTCTTATTGAGTCAGAAGGCCAGGAAAGTTCTTGATGTGGTCAGCGGAGTGCCCACCGAGGCCGCTTTGCCATTGAGTTATTGGAAGACGCAGAAAAAATACACGGCCAAGCAGAAACACAATATTGCCACGGATGATTGTGGCCTGATCTGGTATTCGCCCCTTGTTCTTAACCGCGATCTGGAAATTGAAAAGTACATCAGCTTCGTTCAGCGCATCTGTCAGAAGTATGCCATGGAGCCGCTGATCACCCTGACCACGGTTTCAGAAAGGTGTTTTGATAGCACCGTGCCCCTGCTCTTTGATCGCAAGGATAAGGACGCCCTGCAAAGGGCGCAGCAGTGTTACCAAGAGCTTTTGCTGGAAGGTCAAAAATTGGGTTTTTTCCCCTATCGTCTAGGGATCGAGCAGATGGCACAAATTGTCGAGAATCCGGATTCTGTCAGTTGGAAGCTGGTCGAGAAAATCAAAAATGCAGTGGATCCATTGAATATTCTGTCACCGGGAAGATATTGTCCGAGCAAGTCGGTAGCGAGAGGCTCGGCCAGCAGCTAGGCGCAATATTTTTTTACTTTTGACCGCCCAGCTTAAAAACTTCTGGGTTGAACGTGGCGACAGCATCAAGGTCTTGGCCATGTCCTGGGAATTGAACGGTCTGCCCGTGAACTGGCTTTTCACTCTTTCCATCAAGGCTTCGTTTTTGGAAATCTTTTTTTGCCCACGGAGAACGCGGATGGAATAGGGTCCGGTGGCATCGAGTTGGTAATTTTCATTTAGCATCGAAATTTCCAGTGGGATTTCGTTCTCTTTCAACCACTGCCGCAGGCGGAAAATAACCTGATGGGCTTTTTGCGGCGAGCTCAAAGGGTTGAAATATTCATCCGGATACAGTCGGGAGGCAATCGAGCCAATCGGCGCTGGCCGGTACAGATCTTCCGTTAAAATTTGCAAGAGTCGAAAGAGCAAAGGAAATTGGCTTAAAGATTTCTCGCCCCCTTGCTCGCAGCCCTTCGTGAAGTCAAAAATCCTGCTGCCTGTTTTTTTGTCGCCGTCAAGGCGCAGGACTTTTGCGCGGGGGATGGCAAAGTCCGGTTGGTACATTTTTTTGATTCGCTTGCGGAAGCTGGAGTGCGATGTCCCCAGATAGACACGGAGGAACAGTTCATCGTCGCGCAAGGCCAGGGCTTCGTAAAATTCGCAATCGCGAATCACTTCCCATTCCGCCAGTTTTCGTCCTTCACTTTTGATGTGCCGAAGCTCGGTCAAATGCTGGGGGTTGTGCGGCTGCGCTAGCAGTCCTAATATAGCCTTCCATTTTTTAGCATAGAATTCATAGCGGCTTTGAGAATTCGCCAACAAGGCCTCGGCCTGGGTAAGTAAATCCTGGGCTTTGCCATAATTTTTTTCTTGGATAGCGAGCTCTGCCGCCAATTCGATGATGTAAGAATAAATTAATTTATGCTGCTCTTGACCGCTTTCGATTTCGCTTTTGAAGTCGTCGAGCAATTTTTGTAAGAGCTCACCAGCCAAACGAGCTTGCTGATTCCAGACATAGCAAGCGGCCAGATTGACCAGACCCACTCGTCGTTCATAAGTCGATAGATCGGCCCTTACCGTGTATTTTGTAAGGCTGGCCGCTGCCGGTTCCAGTGCCCACTGCAGCATCGAGTGCTGGGCCTGGAATAAAAGGACCTCGGGTCGGGAGCTGCCAACCAAGGAGTCTAAAATGTCCTGAGCTTCGTCATAAACGCCCAGGCGGGAAAGGGCCGTGGCATAGAGGGCTCGTTCGCGATCGCTGGGCGGGGGCCTGAGCACGATTTCACTGCGCACAATGGGCCGCAATATTTGCAGCATCAATTTGGGCATATTCAGTCGTCGGGCCAAATCAGCAAAGTGGGCACTGTCATCGCGATGCAGTTGTTTGAAATTGGTTTGCAGCAGCAGGGTCCGTGCCGAGCCCTGTTGGCCAGAGCGGATAAGCTGGTCAAGGTGCTGTTGAAGCAGCTCCCATTGCGGGTCTCGTTTCAGGGCGGCCATAGACCACTTGTCGGCATTTTTTGCCAGCGGGATAAGGACGTTCAGGCCAGTGTCTCGGGCTGGGACGGTTCTGATTCAAGTGAGACTCAGCGAAAGCCGATAGGTATCTTAACATGAAACGCTACCAAGGTCATCGAATCTGGCTGGCACTAGGTCCTGTCCTTTTGTTGCTGGTTGGTTTTCAAAACTGCCAACAGATGGCGATGCAAAACGTGCATAGTCAGGGCACGGTTTTTGATGGCTTGACGCAACTGATGCAGGTTGATCCCACAGAGCCAGCAATGAATCCCTTGGCTCAGGCCAACTCCAGTCAGTGTGTCACTGCCAGTGGAAAATGCTCGCTCAATGCAGCCCTGCAGGCCGCGCAAAATTCAGGCGCACAGGTGATCGTGCAAATGCCGGATGGCCTGTACAATGTGACCTCCAACCTCACCATTCCCGGCAATGTGACAGCCATCGTTGGCAGCGGCGCGAATGGTGCGGTGATCGATGGCACTGGTGGATCGGGCGGTTTATTTACCGGCACGAGTGGCGGCGGGCCTTTGGCGATGGAGAATTTGACTTTGCAAAATGCCACCTCGACTGCCGCGACGGTGGGTGCGGCGTTCACCAGCCCTGGTGAAGAGATCACCATCACGAACTCCAGCGTTGTCAACCACAGCGGGCCAGTTGCCATTTATGTGAGCGGAGCTGGCAATTTTGTCATGTTGGATTCGACCGTCAGTCAAAACTCGGGGACGGGGATTGCGATTGTCGACACCACAAGTTTTCTGATCGAGAACTCGACCTTCGCCAGCAATGGTGGTGCCGGAGTTTCTTTTGTTGGTGATCCGCAAACTTATCCGTATCTGCTGACGATGAATGGCGTCACCATGTCCAACAATAGTGCCGAAAATATCTCGGTCGTGTCTATCGCCAATGCGAATGTGGCAATGGTGGTCTCGAATTCCATTCTTGCCGAGACAACGGCCCCCAACTGCTCCGCGACCCCGGGTCTCAATCTGATCGTGCAGTATTCGGTGATCAGCGACAACTCTTGCGGTACACTTGGCGCAGGCAATGTCATTGCGAGTCCGCTCTTGCTACCCCTCGCGAACAATGGTGGCACGACACAAACCATGTTGCCTGCGCCAGGCAGTCCGGCCATTGGCTTAGGTCAGTTCACTTGTTTGGGTAATGATCAACGCAACCAGATTCGTCCTGCCGCTCCCACCTCCTGCGACGCTGGCTCGGTCCAGCAATAAGCACACGCTTTCAATATCAAATCGAGACAAAGAGTTGAAGTGGTTGAAAGCGCACAGCAATTCGTGAAAAGGCGTCCTGTCGTCTGAATGTGTATTTACCGCTGGCAATCGTATTCTGAATAAAAGCGGGGGGTCTAAAATGAAAGATGAAATCCAAGTCAAAATCTATACTCTACTCGAGACTGTTCTTTGTTTTCTGATTTTTCATTGTCATCCAAGCAAATTGGCGTCGGATATCGTGGCCTATTGAGCGGGGTATTCGCGTATCATAATTGTTTTTTTAAGCAAAAAAACTAAATCCTATTTAATCAAAGCCAAGCTTTCGCACGGAACGGCCGACGATTGTGCGATATTACCTGCTGGGGATTCTTTGCCAATATAAGCATAGCCATTGGCATTTTGGTCTTCTTCAGATTCGGCGCCATTGGTAATAACACCGACAACATTCCCTTGAGAGTTGAGCAAGGGTCCACCTG
>Ga0206822_1053_pt1 | contig 15905 bp, 3 predicted proteins | sample Alteio_BWOrgCont_83_FD_152913 | JGI IMG/M metagenome (GOLD analysis project Ga0206822, IMG submission 152913) | Enriched cells from forest soil in Barre Woods Harvard Forest LTER site, Petersham, Massachusetts, United States -... | ecosystem: Environmental > Terrestrial > Soil > Temperate forest > O... | reverse complement strand
AAGGTTTTCACAAGGGTCTCATACGGATTACGGATTCTCGATTGCTCTTGCGGGCTGGTGTTCCCGTCATAAGGAATCGCAAAACTACCGGTCTCTTTTTTGTCCGATTTTCCGTACTGAACGCTGATTGTGCGATCTAAAGCCATTGGTAAGAGAACTGTCAATACACCTTTGACTAGGGATATTTCTTTATAGTATTTGCTATGAGAGATCCAATCGGGAATGTACTGGCTTTGTCCGATGACAAAACGGATGAATTCGTCCTTTTGATCCGGATCGATTTGAAAGTGACCCTCGTCACAAATCCTTCCTGCAATGTTTTCTTGGTACATGTCTTGGGAGACTTTTCTGAGAGTATTGGCGCGGATATGTTCTCCGATTGCCTTGTTTTCCATTAAGAAACGGAAGCACAATTCCACGATTTTGCAGTGGGATCGCAGAATCTTTTTGCTGGGGCCGATCGGATAATTCAACTCTTCGATATCATTGAAAAGCTCATGAGCCTCATCACCGATCGCTTTTCCTTTCTTTCGAATGGCCGCCAGGATTTTTCTCAATAGGTCTACTTCTTCTTTGAGTCCAGATGCTCGCTCGCATTTGACCATTGTATCGATCAGGATCGACTCAAGCGCTTGGGCGTCTTGTTTAGTGATGTTGATTGTTTCTCCCTTTGCCATAGCTCTTTGGAGAACGATCAAATAAGCATTGAGATTTTCCGGTCTAAGGTGAATCGCCCGACTGAAATGCCATGCATTTGAACTTTGACGGAAGAAATCAAGACTTTGTTTGCTGATGATGCGCGTATTTGTATATCTCATACCCGCAGGCCATATGTTGAATACGATCTGTTTTTCGTTAGCCTCAAAAGCATCTGTAATCGGAATGATTGCATCCGTTTTCCCTAGGCCCATGAGTAGTTCGATCGCTTTTTTATCTCCATTTTCATTGAAAAGTTGCTCCATGGCTTTAATTTGTTTCGGCCAGAGCATTTTTTCGGAGGAGTATTCGAAAACGAGATATCGTCGAAGCAGCCTTGAAGGGGTTGAGGAGAAACTATAGGAACGGCGCGCTTTTAAAACATCGGCGAGCTGTTGGATCTTCTCTTTATAGAGGATAGGCTTCTCTGCAGGGTTGAGCTCGGCTATGGATTTGATGATAGACAGAGCCCGATTCATTTGCTGGAGACGAGTATTTTGGAGGAGATGCCGTGCGATGGCCAGTTCCAAATTGCGCATACTGTCAGAAGTGAGTTGACTCAGCCAAAATCCGTTTACTTTACCATCAAGAAAGAAGGTCTTCAGATCTTCAAAGGTGATTGGAATAGTTTGCCCTTTGCATTTATGATTCACAAACGTTAAAAGTGATTCTCTTTCCTTGTGTAAACCTTCCGAGTACTGCTGAGTGCTTGCATGTAAGTTTACATATAAACCCCAAAGAGAGTTACTTTTCTCTAGTCTAATTATCCCGGTAGGGGTTTCTTTGCATGCCATTTCAAAAAGCATTTGTAGATAGTCATCGACCTGCTTGTCTTCATCATAAAGAAATCCAAATGAGACAGGTGATCGCGATGCCGCAGGTTTTTGTGTGGGTTGTGCGGGTTCACTTATGATTTGTTTAACAAGCCCAACGACCGGCATCGCTCTTCCAGTGGCTTCAAGCAACGATGAGGGAGGTGCAAAAGAAGGTATTGTTCCGCTTACAGTCTGGGCGAAAAATCCGCTTGGAGTCGCACTAGTTGAATTGATGAATTTTAAAAAGTTAAATGGATTTAACTTTTTGACTGCAGAAGCTACCGATCTGATTCCAATCTGACCTATACTTATAAGAGACAAGTTATTCTCCCATGACCATAAGAAGCCAATAAGGTCAGGATACAATATGTCCGGTGTTGGCGAAGAGATATTCAACTTTTTTATTTCTTCATCGGAAATCGGTTCAAGGGCATTTTTCAGCTTTTCAGTGCTCCAAAACAGAAAAGGACAAGTGCATACTGCCTGTAGGAGCGCGATTAAAGAGCGCGATTTGTCATCCCATGGATCGATTAATTGTAATTTTGCTTGCAGATTCTTTTGCTTGATCCATTCGTCACCTAGATCAAAATCACCTTTAGCCATCGCATAATAGCAAAGGAAATAATGCCAAAAGCATTCTCGATTCATTTCCAGAAAATTCATGGGAGGATTTTTTGTGAAGAGAAATTCCCTCATGGTGAAATCTTCAATCTCCAAAGCACCCAGTGGATCGAGGTTGATTGATTCGATAATTTGGGACCCTTTATCGATAATCTTTTGTTTTAACTGTTTACATGCAGGGATAACCTTTGCAGCCACTTCACTTATTGATAGAGACTTAATTTCCGAAAGATTTATTTGACTTCCTATCATATGTGTGATGATTTTGTATTCTGGATATACTTTTCCTATAGCTTCATCATGGGGTGTCGCTTTTCCTGATCTTTCAATCTTTGTCGGATTAAAACTCTTAATGGCTGAAATGGCTGAGCTCAGTCCCAATTGTCCTAATCTGGCAATAGATAGGTTGTCCGACCAGATGTTTAGGAACATATCTAGGTCAGGATACAATAAATCCGGAGTTAACTCTGAGGTCTTAAGCTTTAACTTCTCTACATCGGAAATAGGTTTGAGGGACTCTTCGAGTTTTTCAGTACTCCAAAAGAAAAAGGGGTAAGAACACACGGCATTTAGCAGGACAATGAGAGCGCGCGATTTTTCATCCCAAGGGGTAATGAGTAAGAGAAGATCCTGAAGCTTCTTTTGTTTGTCTTCTAAATCTGGGCAAACAATTTCTCCTTTGGCGATTGCGTAATAAGGCAGGAAATGATCCCAAAAGACATCCCTATTTATTTCATGGAGGCTTAGTGGAGGATTCACTGTCAGGATAAATTTCCTTTTGGTGAAATCCTCAATTTCCAATACGCTGAGAGGGTCATGGTTGGTCGATCGTATTAAGTGCATGAGTTCAGAGAAGAAAGAACTTATATTTTCCCAACTAGAGGAGAATTTAGCTAATGGGTTAACGTCATCACTTTTTTTGTCGCTGGTCTTCTGAGTCACTTCCCTTTGTGCAGAATGCACACTACTATTTCCTTTTACATCTTGCGATTTTTCTTCTTCAGAGGAAGTAAGACCGGCAGTTTGTAATGCTAAATGAGTAAGATATTGACCACGGTTTGAAGTGAAAAATCTGAAAGTATCCCATGCGTAATTTTTAAGAACCTTGCTTGTGATTGAATTGTGCTGCAGATATTTACTTTTCAATTCCCAATATCGATTTGCTAATGCCTGTGGGAGGAGAAAAGCTTCAAGGATCGGATCTCCATTTTCGATCAGGCTTTTGAGTGGAACTGGCATACTCGCAGTTACAGGATTTAAGTGGGCGATCGATTTCATTTTTTTGATCAGCATTTGGAAGTAAAATAACTCTTGATCTTCGTCGAGTTTACTTCTGGGATCCTTATTATCTAAATTTTTTTGCAGATCGTAGATGGCGACAAAGGGAAAAACCCAATCTTGCCAATTGAGTCCCGTTTTAGTTTCTTCTTTTTGCTGATGAATGAAAGAGTTTTCAGCCAAAGCAGTTAAGATTTGTTTGCGAATGATCGATGCGGCGGAGGAGATCTGTTCAGGAATAATTGTGAGGGATAGGAAAATTGTTGAGATTTCATTTATTGGGACAGCTTGTTGTTTACAAATGAGGAGCAATTTATCGGTTGCGCGTTTGGCTTTCTCGTCGTTTCCTTGAATCAGGTACAGAGTGATCAGGTAGGCAAGGCTTTGAGGGTCATCACTTGTTAAGGACCCTTTGTCATCCCATTCGTATTCATGGCATTTTATCGATTTATCATCAAATTTTTGCCGTTTATCTTTTAATAAGGGGAGCACGAGATGAGCAAATGGACCCAACCCTCCGATATATCGCCAAACTAAAGCACTGGCCCACATGCGATCAGGGACGAGTACTTTCTTTTTGGAGCCATCGTCAAGGAGGAGGTAGGAGGAGAAATGCATTAAGTCGGGATGATATTGCTGCTTAGCTATTGCTGATCCGCAACCGACAGCTTTAAGGTTTTTTGGATCATCACCTACAATCGAAAAGGAAAGTTTATATTCGGGGAATTCAATTTTTCTAAGCCTATTTGTCTTGGAGTCCGCCTCAAAATGAATTTCGGAAAGGGGACAGAAGCAGGATAAGGATCCCAATTGGTTGAAGAGTGCTAAAGGATTAAGTTGCGTTATCTGGCTTTCGGAGTCTTTACTTTCTACAATATACGTTTCAGTATTTGTTCCCTTTGAGTGGAGGGTGTATCTTTTGTTGATTTTATCTAAAGTACATTCCAGAAGCTCCTTTTGGGACTTTGGCGTTTCTTCTATCCAATAGGAGCGGGATGGATCTAACTTGATGTTCTCAATCTTACTGATTTTGACGTAGGAGTAAATTTTGCCATCTAAAATCCTCTTCAGGATAAATTCTTTTTTAGAAAGGCATAAAACCTGAAATTCTCCATTTGGAGAAGCTAAAACTTGCGGTGAATCAAATTGAAGCTTGTGGGGTTCAGGAATTACTCCTGTGAGACTTTTGCGAATAGAATGTAAACTGGATGAATCATTTAAACCCGTCAAAATGTTTAAATCGATAGAATACTCAAGCTCTGTGGGGTTTTCTTCAAGACCATGCAATCGCAACTTGATGAAATTGATTTCTGTTATTTTTACAATCTCGACCAGTGACTTACCTTCTGAATTTTTGACACGAATGCCTTTTTTCTCGAGGATAAGCTCCATCAGCTGCCGCGCTAGAGAATAATCATTATTTAGCTCTTTGAAAATCGTGGGTAACCAGGAAAAATAGTAATCGATCCGTTCATCCTGTTGATAATCAAAACCAGAACCATACAGAGAAGAGGAAAAGGTATGATAAATATCACAGATGGTTAAAATGGTTTTTTTGAGTTCTTCCGGTGAGCGGGTATCCTCAGGATAACCATAGGAGAGCAACTCGTAAGTTAAGGGGATATCATCGGTTTTAAAGTAATTGACATTTCGGATGATTTTGATTTTATTTCGAATATCCGGGAACATGTGGCAGTGATTAGGAGCATAGGTTTGGCAATATCTTTTCAGGTCTATTGTGAGTTTTAAGATCAGTGCAAGGATTCGATCTGTGTCGTAAACAATCAAATCCTTTGAATGAATCACGTACTGCATCAGTTCTTCCATGACTTGGCCGATTGTCAATGCTACTTGGGGGGATTCTTCAAGCTGCCGCTTTAAGGATCCGGCGTGGAAAAGGGCACTCCTGAAAGCAGAAATGAATGATAATACGGCTGCTGCTGGTTTGTTGTCTCTGACGTAAGCAAGCAAACGGACAATGAGATCCTGTTTTTCGGAAAAGATCATTTCGAACTGAGGGTTTTCAGTAAGAGAGTCAAAGTAGCTATGATAGGAAGATGGACCTCGAATAGGCTCAGGTGTTGCAATAATTTCTGATTGTGATCTCATGGATTTTTTTCCGGCCATAAAATGATAGCGAAGATCTATGAAGGCCGCATGCAAAAATGCTGTCGTGGATGTATATGAACACCATGTCAAAGGAAATCTGTATTCCGGGAGCTTATTTATGTTCGGGATCAGGGTAATGGGATATTCTAATTCCCTCAATGTGTGATACTTCCAGGTTTGCATTTGATTTAATGGAATAGGTGTATGCGATTTTTCAGAAATCACAGCAAACTCATTGCATAGTAAGGTTTGCAGACGTAACAATATATAAGGCCGTGGCAAAAATGATTCATAAGGAGGAGCTGGCATGTCTTCTCTTTCCTCAACAACATCGCAAATTTGGTCAAAGCCACGATGTCGCCTGGTTTTGATAGGTTTTCTTTGAGAAGGGGGAAGATGCGGTTTCCCCCAAGTGTCAAGAAAATTGCATTCCTCAAACAAAAAATGAACTTTTCGGGAATGATCCTTGAATCTTACGAAGCCATATTTATCATGATGCGCATCTAAGTCTTTCCGATCAGCAAATTGAAAAAGGTATTGTATTTCCGGCTTTGTTTTATAGAATCCCATATGAGATTCCAAATAACTGTCAGAATAATGGAAAAGAGTGCTTTCGGCTTTCTTTTCGATCTCTTCAAGGGAAGGAAGATGATGGATATCGATATCGGGCATAAAATAGGCGCAGATCTTAATTAATCTATTGAGCAAAACCGGATCCTCAATTTTGGCGAATCGTGCTCGAAAAATTTTAAGAAGCCCATATCCATTAACGGTAAAACCTGACAGTTTAGTTTCGGGGCAACGTCTGGCAAGCCGGTCCATAAAGGCCATGATTGCATACATATTTACAAAGCTTCTGCTAGGATTTTCTGCGTGAGTACGAATTTCAAGAGATAAGTCTAGCAGGTTTTCAATGCATTCAGCGATATTGATATTTTCGTTATCCTAGATGGAAGGCTTGCCTTGCTCGGGAATCTCTAACCGTTCTATAAGATCCTGGAGATGAGCTTGACAACGCCATTTTTCGTCTTTTTTTGAGGTATCAAATCTATAATCGAACAATATAGATTTTAAGTAGGTGTGAAGTTGTAGATTACTGTAAAAAAAAGTCTCACGAAATAACCAATCTTTAGAAGCCAACCTAGACCACCCTTCTCTTATTTTATGATCTAATGGGCTTGCACTATTAGCTTGCATTTGGATAGGAAATGTAACGGGCAGAATGCTTAGAGAAGCATTTTGCAGGAGAGGAGTTGCAGGATGTAACTCAAAAGTGAGTTCTTGTTTTCCGAGAATCGTCTTAGCGCAGGTTTGAGAAGTAATCTGCAATGTTTGGGCTAAAGCGCGCAAAGTTTTTGCTGCATCGTGGCGGAATAAACAGTGGATGATAATGTTACTGACAATTTGAATGATCCGCTTTTTAATTTCCCATAAAACGAAAGAGATCCATTCTTGCACTGATGGGGGGAGGATATTGTTGATGACAAAAGAAATCACATGAGATTGGGCTTTTTCAGCGGCATATGTCATGGCATAAGCCATTGCAGGTTGTACAAAGGTGCGATAGATTTCGGTGGTCGATCCGGAAAGTAATAACGCAATACGTATGGCCATCACCACGGCATCAAAATAAGCGCTTAATAAAATAGTTCCTAGCCAACCTCGTGGGTGATGTTTCATTTCTTCTATAGACTTCAGACTGCTAGGGGTTGTCTGGGCAACGGAAGAAGAGGGTTTGCTGTCTGCAGCTGCAGACTTCGCGACAGGAGACGGAAGTTCAAAATTAAGCGCATCGATTAATTCTCCCACCTCATCCCCTAAGGCCCAAGCGATTAAATCCCTGGAGGAGGCGAGCTGCTGGGGTGAAATGCCTATTCCATCAAGTATTGGACCTAATTTTTGGTATATCTCAGGGGGTAGGGATATCTTTACCTTTTTTGAGGTTTTTTTAGGATTATTCTGAGTTTTTGCGGATTTCTTTTCTGCAGTTGCGATTTTTTTTGGTTCTTTGGCTGATGGGGCCGGCTCTTGTTTTGGGGCCCTTGATTGGAGGATCTCTTTTTTTGTGGCCTCCAGCTTTTTTAAATCCTCCTCTTTGACATGATTAGGATTTAGCTTAGCTTCATTGATAAGCTGGTTGATGGCAGATTCTAAAATAAAGCTTATTTGTGGAGTATCCGTGAGATCGAGTTGTTTTTCGGATCCTTTCAAATAGGGCCGGCAAAAATCGTTGAAAGCCCTGCTATGTAGCTGATAATGCAGGAAGTTCAGATCGGCGGTATCTTTCACGAGAAGACCTAAAACCATGTTCCATTCGAAGGGATTGCTTACATTATGTTGATGAAAAGTCTGTCCCTTGGCGGTGACTCGATTTCCCTTTAGATAAGTAATGGTACTATGGTAGAAATCTTCAAGCAAAGCATGGAAGTTACTTTCTGAGTTAAGGATATAGCCAAAACTGATAAGACGCTGGAAAAAGTCCTCATTCAGTTGGGAAGCTTCGATATCTTGAAAATGCAAAGGCCACTCTATACTGCCGGTGGGACTTGTGTGATAATGCAAGGATGGACCATCGGTAAAAATGGAAACGGAAAATTTTCCGTCCGCCTGTTTTTTGATCTCCAACCACATAGGCACTGGATTGGACAAACCATCGATCCCTAAGATCTGTTGACCCAGAGGCGGGATGGCCGAGTGCGCTTTAGCGATAATGTCAGAAAGGTGTGTGTTGACGCTATCCTTTTTGGACTTTAATTCCTCAAGGTACGGATCGACGACCATTTGTACTAATGCGCCGATAAGCTCCTTGTTGTTGGCCACATCCTTGAGGAGATCACTTCTTTCAGAAAATTGTAACAAACGCTCTCTTAATGTCCCGTCGTGTACGAATTCCATGGCATTGCCGATGAGGCCTTGTTGCAACCAGCTTTCAATAGGTTTCCCGATGATGTCAGGGATAATCTTCTGGAGTTGGGGAGGAAGCTTTCGGGAATCTTCCTGCATGAGTAGCTTTATAGCCTCTTTTAAAGCGGCGCTTTCCGTATCGGGAAATAGTTGAAGAGCTGAGGTGAGAAAGCTTTGAATCAATTGCTCAACATAAATTTTGGGGTCGGGCAGATCCTTCTGTTGGATAATCTGTTGTAAAAAAGGAGGCAGCTGATCCAAAACTGAAGAAGGAACTTTTTTGCCGATCTCTTGGATCCATTCCGAAGGGGAGTAAGTTTTGCCTATTTGACCGCAGTAAAAGAAGCACTCCTGGTTAGAAATCGAATGTACTTGAGAGACTAATTTTTTTGCTTCAGCAGCAAATTCATCAGCACTCGTTGATTTAGCAGAAGCCAATATCTTTTCGCGAGAGCTTTTACTGAAGAGCCCTTCTTTAAAAGCATTTAGACGCATTTGGTAAGAGTGATGAGTGTATGTAGGATTGGAAGCGAGAAATTTTTCCAAGTATTCAAACATACCTGCTGAGAACGTTCCCTCCGGGTTAAGTAAGCTCTGAAATGTGGGAAGATCCAGATTTTCAACTAAGTAGGGCGATGGTTTTCGAAGGAGGGAATGTTTTTTGATATCCTCATCGTTTTCCATTACGGGTTCAGTCGGGGCGTGTTGCACAGGTTCAATCTCCTGCAAAGAAGGGAGACTAAGTATTTTTAGGGGATCAAATGGGAGGTTGGAACCTAGGAGAACGGACAGTTGTAATCGCAATTGCATGGGGACAGTAGATGCGGCCTTTTCGTCTAAGTAAAGGGCATCGAGTGCAGTTTTGAAAATCGATTTAATTTGGTCTAAAACGGGGGATTTGGAACGGTGACGGTAGATCCATTGGGAGATGCGGCCGTGGATGGAGGAGCGAGGGACGATATTGTTGCCCCAGAGAGCGGGAGTAAAAACATCAAGAAGTTCATTTTCATGAATTTTTTCTGAGGATTTACTGCGCTGGCTGTCGAAGTAAAGGAGGAATTTTGAGGCGTCGGAGCTTTGCATATTTAAAATAAAATTATAAATTTAAATGATTATTATAATGTATTTTTATATAAAAAGCAAGGATAATTAGTTGATTTTATTATAAAAAATGGAAATATTATAGAAGTTTGGGGATGTTATAACAATTCTTATCCATTGGTACCACAAACTACTTCAAATTTTAGAGCGCAAAGGGGCTGTATATTGCCACAAATAATACGCGAAGATGCTCGAAGAGAGCGAAGAGTACGCGAAGAAGAATTAAAATAATTACAATATTGAATTTGAAATATTTAACTCCTCTTTGCGCATCCATTCATAGAGAAAGACTTTCGATCACAAAAAAATAAAAATTCCAGGATGTGGATGGGGAGAAACGAATCGACCAAAACTAAATGATTTTCCTTTCAGCATTCCAGCGAGTTCTCGTCCCATTGCTTTCTGCGGTGGTGTATCATAACTTTCGGGTATTCTGAATTTATTTTGGGGCGTTGGAATACGGCACGCTTACAGCGTGCAATGCCGTTCTGGATAATACCTAGGCTCGGCGCCCCTTCAGGGCTTGAGCCTAGGCTTACATACAAAAGGCTTTCAGACTTAGGTATCACTTTCGGGTATCTTGAAATTGATTTTGGGGACATTCGGTCGCGGCATGCTTTCTGTTGCATTATAAACATTATCGTAAGGCTGAAAGCCTTTTGTATGTAAGCCTAGGCTCAAGCCCTGAAGGGGCGCCGATCCTAGGTACTACCCAGAACGGCATCGCACGCTGTAAGCGTGCCGTATCCCAAGGCCACCAAAATCAATTCAAAATTACCGAAAGTTATGACCAAAGCTGAAAGCAATGGACCAAGAATTTAGGCAGCAGCTTCAAGAACCGAGCTGCTGCCTATCAACATGTTATTGGTTAATTATTCCACCAGTAACATTGAAGAAATTATCCGGTGTATTACCTTTAAATTTAACTTCTGTTAAAGTTAGAACACCAGTAGCATCATTGTAAATACCACCGCCTTCAGTACCAGCTTGGTTATTAGCGAAAATTGAACTATGGAACCCGGCGACTAAATTATTAAACAAGCCTCCACCATCGATAGAAGCTGTGTTTCTGTTGAATTTTGAATATTCCACAGTCAGTGTGCTATCATCGTTATAGAATCCACCTCCATTACCAGCAGTTGCTTGGTTTTTCACCACTGCAACATTTCTAAAATAGGTGGAGCTACTGTCTGTCACATAAAAGCCTCCACCATTAGTTGCGGTATTGTTTGCCACTTCTGTAGAAAATAGGTTAATAACGGTGAAATCCCCAAATAGGGCGCCTCCGATTCCCGCAGAGATATTATTGTTGAATGAAGAACAATAACTTTCCATCACAGTTGTTTGTCCATATAAACCAGCTCCATCACCTGAGGAAGTGTTATTATTGATACTTGAACCTGAGAGAAATAAGATTCCTGTGGTGTCGTTAATTCCACCGCCATTGCCGGCAGTAGCAGTGTTTCCATTAATTTCGGATTGTTTGATGCTATAGGTGATAGTGTCGCAAAATAGACCACCACCATTCGTTGCTGTATTCCCAGTTATCTTGGACCCGAATAATGACATACCGCAGGACGTTGATGTGACATCGATATTATTCGTAGCATGAATGCCGCCTCCATTCAGAGTGGCAGTGTTTCCATACACTTTTGACTCAACTAATGAGAGTACTGATGCGGCTTCCGGCACAAAATAAATGCCGCCACCATTCCCGGCAGTGGCTGCATTATCGAAAACTTTTGATTCGATAATAGTTAAAAGTCCAAAATTAGAAATCCCGCCTCCATTGCCAGCTTTGTTATTCGTAATATTGGAAGATTTGACAATAACATTATTGTAAGAGGTTGAATTGTTTGCGATACCTCCGCCATTGGATGCGGTATTTCCATTTTGAACAGTTAAATGATCGAATTTAACTATGACCCCTGCGCCCCCGTTATCATTTACGGTAAATACGGTACCGGCAGAATTTCCATCCAAAATCGCCTTTTGATGTGGATGTCCTTTTAGGAGGATACTTATAAAATTATTATTGAAGTTGCCGAGGAAGGTTCCTTTCAATTCGATTACGTCATTAGGTGCTGCCTCATTTATGGCTTGTTGTAAAGCGTTGGGAGTGGCAGTAGGATCTATATATACTTGACCTGTTCTTTCGTTTCGGGCTTCTCCGGCCTGTAGACAATTAGCACAGAGTAAAAATAGTGAGAGCAATCTTAGAGAAGCTCTTGCGATTGTTTTGGAATTGACAAAATTCATAACCATTTCTCCTTTTATTTGAAATGTGGTGAAAACCATTTTTCAAATATTTAATAGATAAATAGGTGTTTGTCAATCTTTCTTTTTGCTTAATTCCGTGAACAAAATGTCAAGCATGGAACCCTCAAAATTCTTTTTGCCTCGTTCCGCATGAATCACTCTGAACCCTTTCTCCATTGATTTGATGTCCTGCTTGGAAAGCCATTTTGTTAATGCCGGCATAAGTTCAACCTGGTAATCGACATCCCCATTCAAGAACTTCAGCTGAGCTTCTAATTTTTGGAACTCTTTGTGTTTTATTAATTTCTCGCGGTCGATTTCACTTCCGGCCGCTATAACTCTCAGGTGTGTATCATAAAGGAACACTCTTTGCTTCTTATGCATTGCCCCTTTGTGCTTCTTGAATAAATCTCTCCATTGTTTTGCTTCGTGCTGCGAGAGACATCCAATGGAATGAATTGATAATCCATCATCCTCTTCATCCGCAAAAACGAGGACTTCTTCAAGTTCTCTTTGACCACTTGAGGGGAATGTAACAGCATAATCAAACGTGCTGCGTGTGATGGTTGGCAGGAAATTATTGGTGTACCAGAGGCGTTTATCGATGGCTTTGGCTAGCGCGGTACATTCAGGAGCTGAGGAATTTGCAGCCACATCCGCAACCGAAAAGAGTGGGGGCACATCGATTGCTGTATCTTTCTTTTTTGTCCACCTGGGCATCATTGAGGATAGCAACGAATCCCCAATAGAAGTACCGATGGCACTTGCGTAGGGTGTATAGCTGATCCAATCTTTCGTATAAGGGCTAATTTGCTCTGGCCACTCCCATTCACGGAAATATCCTGCACTGTGCAATTGCTGCTGTAGGCTAGTTTCCAGTTCATTTTCATTTTCGTGTTCTTCTTCGTGATCGTGCTCGGCCTCGATTGTCACTTGTTTGCCGAAGTCGCCGCCGATTTCCAAATGATCAGCTTTCCCATCCGTTGAGACTGTTATGGTTTCAGGCATTGGAGGTTTATCGATTTTAAGTAATGTTGCAAGGATTCTTTCCTTTTCATCGACGGTGAAAGAGGAGCTTTTTTTGATAATAGCGTATGCGTTTTTTAAGGCTTGTTCAACGACTGCGGAGGTAGGTTTTTCAACTTCGATCAAGCCGAATAATTTTAGGGGATCATCTTCAACTTCTGAGATTAAAACAGCATAGAATTCATTAAACAATGATAACATCCCGCTAACGCTGGAGGCCTCATAAATCTTGTCGAGGACCTCTCTGCGGATGATATTATCGATCTTTTGACGATAGGAGTTGTAGTTGATTTGTTCGATAAGATCAGCTTGATTTCGGATACAAAATGTAATAATTTCACGCAAGGTCGGCAGAATTCGGCCCGATATTGCCGCTTGCACATCGTCCGTTACTGCGAATTCAACCGTTTGGGTGTTTTCCTTGTTGGCCTTTTCCAAATCCTCAGCTTTCTCTACACCAAGATCAGCTCCGATGAGTCGCATGAAGGCTTTGATGCCGCGCATACGGAAAATTTCCTGGAGAAGCCTGTAGAGTGTATGGTTTTCTCCTAAAAGGATGAGCCCCTTACCGTTAAATTTTTGCGGAATGTTGGCTGCAAAACCATGTCTTTGGTCAAAGTAGGCGATACGAGCTTCCGGAGGTAGTTTGCAAAGGTCAGAGGGGACCGGATCGTTAGACGTTACTTGCAGAGTAGATAAAATATCTTTGCCTTCCTCATCTTTTAGGAAGAAATCAATCGCCAGAATGTCAGGGCGTTTCTCTCTCACAAATTCGAGCATAATTCTGGCCACATCAATATTGTGAAGGCCTTTGAATTGGGCTCCTCCGTCAATCAAGGCTGTAAAGTTTTTTTCTTTATCACTAAAGTGTTTTTCGAGAACTTCATCCAAAATGGCCTTAGGTTCCTTACTATTTAGTTTATGGACCGGATTTGCCGAGCATTTTTTACTGATGATATCAAGCGCTTCTCCAATAGTGCCTGGATCCCATATCATCTTCAAGCCTGCGGGGTAGGCGCCGTCATTATAAGGTGTCCCGGTGCAGGTATAGAATGAGCTGAACATGGATGCCATGTTTTGGGCATTGTTACGGATATTTGATTTCCAGTATTTGATCTCGGGATGTACGATATACTCAATATACAGGAAGATAAATTCGACGTTATATTTCATTTTCTCGGACAAAGTCGACAACTCGATGGAATCGATCTTTAGAAGCGGTATTTGCGGATATATTCTTGCGAATCGTTTGGCGATTTTAGATTCGTTAGGCCCTATATTTTTAACTTTAGCTTCTTCATGGCATTGTTTTTGAAGAAGGGTGATTAAATCAGTGCACATTTTATGATTTAAACCGGTATGAAGATACATCATAATCGTTTTTACAAGGGTCTCATAAGGGTTGCGAATTCTTGATTGCTCCTGCGGGCTGGTGTTCCCGTCGTAAGGAATCGCAAAGCTTCCCCCCTCTTTTTTGTCGGATTTACCATATTTGACGTTAATCGTGCGTCCCAAAGCTAACGGGAAGAGGACTGTCAAGACGCCCTTGACTAAGGATATTTCTTTATAAAAAGGGCTTTTTGCAATCCAATTAGGAACTTCCTTGCATTCTTTTGATCCTGTCACAAAATTGACAAACTCATCTTGTTTGTCGGGATGGATTTTAAAGAGATTTCGTACATGGAAAATATTACGGGCAATATCTTTCAGGTACATTTCCTTAGTGACTTTGTGGAGAGTATTGGCTCGGATATGTCCAGCGATATTTTCATTTTCCAACAAGAATTGGAAGCATATTTCAATAATATTGCAGTGGGAACGCGGAATCTTCTTGCTGGGTCCGATAGGATAATTCAGCTCCTCGAGATCATTGAAAAGTTCATGTGCCTCATCTCCGATGGCTTTTCCTTTCGTTCTTATAGCCCAGAGGATTTTATTAAGGATTTCCACTTCGGTTTTATGCCGGGATTCCCGTCCGCATTTGTACAGTTTGTCAATGAAGATTGATTCAAGGGCCTGCGCATCTTGTTTAGTGATATTGATTGTTTCTCCCTTTTCCATAGCACGCTGTAGGACGACAAGATAAGCTCTGAGGTTTTCCGGTTTCAGATCTATCGCACGATTGAAATGCCATGCATTGGTGGATTGATGAAAAATATCGTGGCTTTGTTTGCTGATGTTCCCATTATTAGTGTCGAACATTGCTGAAGGCCAGATGTTGAATCCAATCTTTGGATCATCAGGATTATCTGCTACAAAAGCATCGGTTATCGGGATGATCGCATCGGTTTTTCCCATTCCCATGAGGAGTTCGATTGCTTTTTTTTCTCCATGAAGTGCGAGAAGTTCTTGCATCTTTAAGATTTGTTTAGGCCAGAGCAGTTTTTCGGAGGAATATTCGAATACGAGATATCGGCGCAGAAGCCTTAATGGCGTCTTGGCAAGGTCATACGAGCGATGAGCCTGTAAGGTATCTGCCAGCTGTTGGACTTTTTCTTTATAGAGGATTGTTTGAGTTGTACTGTCTATTACCGCTAAGGATTTCATTATATCAAGGGCGCGGTTCATTTGCTGTAAGCGCGTATTTCGAACGAGATCTCTCGCGATGGCGAGTTCGAGATTCTGCATGCCTTCTGCTGTCATTCGGGAAAGAGAGAGATCAGTAAATTTGCCATGAAGAAAGAAGATTTTCAGTTCTTCAAAGGTATGAGGGGATTTTCCATGACACTTGTGATTCACAAATGATAATAGGATTTCTCTTTCTTTGCGCAAATCTTCGGCAAAGATCTTACAGCTTTCATGCAGGTTCAAATAGACAAACCAAAGCGATTTTTTTATATTTCTTTCCTCGGGAGGCGTGTGTTCATCGTCTTTTTCTTGTTTAAGACAAATGATAGGCTGCTTTTGCACTTGAGTTGTTTGGGGGTAGTAGTAATCCTGGATGCTACGGTTCACGCGCTTAAAGGTAGCTTCATGTGAACTTTGCTTTTTTTCATCTTCAATGGGTGGTATAGGATTCATGGCAAGTGATACGTTGACTTCCTTAAAGGCTATATCAAAAAGCTGTTTCAAGTATTGATTAATTATTTTATCGTC
>Ga0206822_1121_pt2 | contig 15911 bp, 11 predicted proteins | sample Alteio_BWOrgCont_83_FD_152913 | JGI IMG/M metagenome (GOLD analysis project Ga0206822, IMG submission 152913) | Enriched cells from forest soil in Barre Woods Harvard Forest LTER site, Petersham, Massachusetts, United States -... | ecosystem: Environmental > Terrestrial > Soil > Temperate forest >... | reverse complement strand
GGGGGCTTTGCGGGCCAGGGGAACGTTGCGGGCCTCGCGCGCTTTGCGGGATGGACAGTTCCGGGTTGATACAGACCAGGGTATCCAGCTGTAGCTGCAGCCGGCCTTCCTTGAAGTAGGCGGCGGGCAGCCGGTTAGAATTGAAAAAGAAGCGATCGGCGGTGAGGTGGAACTCGCCTTTTCCGGTATCCGACCGTTGGCGAAACGAGAACGAATCCAGTGTGAAGCGATGTCCCCTGCTGTCGAAACTAAGTTTGGCAAAATCGATTTGCTGATGGCCGTCTGCCATTGTCCAGTGCTCACGGCCCAGGGCGATCGAAAATTTGTCCGAGCCGAAGATATGGCTGTCCATGTCGCCGAATCGGGCGAAGTTTGAAACGGAGAGGTCGACGTGTTTGGCTCCCAGGGGATCTGTTCCCGGAGGACCCTGCCAGGTAAAGGAAACGTCTTTCAGGGATAGCGCATGTATGTTGAGGTGTTGTAAGGTCGTTTTGAGCTTTGTGGCGAGATCGCCGATCTGCCAGGGGTGTTGTGGTTGCCGGCGGTCTGCGGAGGAATGGACTTCGATCACCGCGCCCCTTATGGCGATGCTATCGAAGATCAATTTTTTGTCGAAGAACAGCGCTTTCCAGGAAGATAGGGAAAAATAAATTTCCGGGGTGCGCATATTGCACCAGGTTCGGGTACGGGCCGTGTCCAGGCAGGATAATTGCGTTCCCTTGAGGATAACCGTACCCCGCCACAATGAAATGCTGGCTTCGCTGGCGTTGAAAGCATATTGTCCCCGGGATTCTCTGGCGATGAGGTAGCTTATACTTTCTTTGAATCGATAGTGGATGAGGTATTCCAGGGCTCCGGCGGCGGCCAGCAGGCCGGCGACAGGTATAAGGAAGATGGGTATGAGGCGCTTTATCGGCCTGGAGGAGCTTTTCATAAATAATCGATATAAATTTATGTCAAGTTTCTACATAAATTTATGTCAACTTTTAGCTGAGGGATCGCCTATGTTGAATAAACCGCTTTGGAACAGTTCACGCAGTATCGTAGAGGGCATAATAGTGGTCATTCTGCTCGTAAGTCTGATGCTTGCGTTGTATGATGTACTAAAGGTGTTCTTCGGCGTACTCACCTTTGCCCTCATTTTTGCCGTAAGTTTTGCGCGTCCTTACGAATGGTTCGCGCGTTTTTTGGGGAACCGCCGGATCCTGGCGTCGGTTATCTATGCTTTGTTGCTCATCGCCATTGTGGCGCTACCGCTGATCCTGCTTATCCGATCCATGCAACATCATGTCAAGGACGCCATCGCCTGGATGAACGATGTCCGCACCAATGGGCTTCCGCCGCTACCCAGGTGGGTTACGAATTTGCCCATCGTTGGAGATGATATTGCTTCGTTCTGGCAGCAGTTGCAAAGCAGTCCGAGGGAGACGATCGTTTCACATGGGGAGCCCATCAAGGAGGCGTTGCGGCATATCCTGACGAGCGGAGCGGGGATCGTGGGTACGGCGCTTCAGTTCATCATCGGGATCATCATTTCTGCATTTTTTCTGGTTTCGGGCGAAAAGGCCCTCGTGCCTGTAAAATCCACCATGCAGCATCTTTTGGGAAAACGGGATGGGCTTTCGCTTTTGCAGGCAACGGCGGTTGCGATCAAGAGTGTATCCATCGGGGTGATGGGGACAGCGTTTATCGCGGCGATCATCTCCTGGATCGGGCTGGTGATCGCGGGAGTCCATTATAAGGTCGTGCTTTCCGCGCTTATCTTTTTCCTTGTCCTGATCCAATTGGGGCCTTTGTGGGTCTGGGTACCGCTGGTGATCTGGTCCGCCAGCCAGGGGCATACAGGGACGACGATCTTTTTGATCATCTATGGCATTGTGCTGCTGGTCGTCGACGCCATTTTAAAGCCCATCCTTTTGGCGAAAAGCGGCGGGAAGATGCCTTTCCTGGTGCTTTTCCTCGGGGTAGTCGGCGGGTTGGCCGCCTGGGGTTTTACCGGGATGTTCAAGGGCGCGATAATCCTCGCCGTTTTCTATACCCTCTTCAACAGCTGGCTGGAGAAGAGTAGTCTTACTACACGAAGTTAGGGGCTATTCGACGCCGAGCGGCCAATTGTCCGTGCGGAATGGCGCGAGCGGGAGACCGTCTTTACCGAAAATGTTGCCGATGCCGGAGTTACTGAACTGATAGCGAACCGCGACGGGTTTTTTGACACCCGGAGCGGAAACGATGAGTTTGTCGCCTTCGATGTGTGCGGTGGCCGGCCAGAAGACCTTGTCGTCGCCGGCGAGGAACAGTTCTCTGGAGGTTTTGTCTTTGAGCATCAGCGAGCCTCCCGTATTCGAACAGGTGACGATGATCTTGTCGCCTTTGATCTCCGTGCTTTCCAATGCCGGGTTCTTATAGTCGATCCCCTGCCGGTGATAGGTATCCGCCAGGGCCCAGGCTGCCAGCCGGTATCCTACATCGTGTTTGTCCTTGGGGTGAATATCGGTGGTATCGGTCACCAGGTCGCTGATGACGACCATGCCGGTGTGTTCTACTTGCATAATCTTTGCTTCCTGTTCGCGGACCAGGCTGGCCTGATTCGGGACACCATATTTGAAGGGGGCGATCTGTACGTAGTAAAAAGGCAGGGGCAATCCCCATGCCGCGCGCCAGGAGGCGATCATGGTCGTAAGCAGCCGTTCGTAGCTGGCGGGAGCCGCCGTGTTGCTTTCGCCCTGGTACCATAGGGCGCCGGCGACGGTAAAGGAAGTGAGAGGCGCTATCATGGCGTTGTAGCAATAGGCGGGTTTATACGGCCACCCGTTTGCCGGTACCTGTTTTTCGTTAGCCGTTCTGAGGATATCGTCGCCGGCGACGAGTGGAGCAGGGGTCCAGACTTCCGCGCAGGTGCCGCCCCAGGCCGATTCTATGAGTCCGATGGGCACGTTGAGTTCGTGGTTCAGTTTCTTGCCGAAGTAGTAGGCCAGGGCGCTAAATTGCTTCAGCGTGTTCGAATCGCATATCGTCCACCCACCCTGACAATCATCTTGCGGTGATTGGGAGGTGGTATGCGGTACGTGGAAGAAACGGATCTTGTCCGTATAACAGGTGGGCAGGTCGGCTTTCACGTCCGGAAGTCCCCAGGTCTCACACATCTCCATATTGGACTGGCCCGAGCATACCCAAACTTCCCCGATGAGGATGCTATCGAGGACGATGGTGTTTTGGCCTTTGAAGATGATCGTATACGGGCCTCCGGCAGCAGGGGTAGGCATGGTCACCCGCCAGTTGCCATCCCTGGTACCTTTTACCGAGTCTGTGCGATGGTTCCAGGAGGTGGTAATGGCGATCTTTTCACCGGGTTCGCACCAGCCCCATAGATTTACCTGCGATTGTTGCTGCAGGACCATGGTGCTGGATAGGACATGGGGAAGACGGATATTGGCCTGGCTGGAAAAAATGGTAAGTGATCCCACCAGGGTGAGTAAACAATAGTATCTCATGCGAGGGAAAGTTTTAATCGCATAAATTTACAAAAAACTACTTCATATGGCTTCAAAACTAACGCTGCTTGTCTGTCTGTTACTGATTGCGGGTGGGAGCGTTGCTCAGCTCAAGGACTCCGTGGTCGATAATATCGTGAAAGAGGAAACGGATCATTCGCAGTTGCGGGATCTGGCGCATCAGCTTTTCGACAGTATCGGGCCGCGACTGGTAGGGACGCCTCAAATGGAGCAGGCGCGTGACTGGGCGTTAGCAAAGTATCAGAGTTGGGGAATTCATGCAGAGGCGCAGAACTGGGGTGTTTGGAGGGGATGGGAGCGAGGCATCTCACATATCGATATGATATCGCCCCGGGTGAGGACATTGGAGGCGACCCAACTCGCCTGGTGTCCATCGACGGGAAGTAAGACGATCACGGCCGGTCTGGTGATCCTGCCGGATCTGGCGGATTCCGCGGCCTATGCCGCCTGGATGCCCTCGGTCAAGGGCAAGTTCGTGATGGTATCCGTGCTTCAGCCTACGGGCCGTCCCGATGATAACTGGCAGGAATTCGGTACTCCAGAATCGTTTCAAAAGATAAAGGACCGGCGTAAGGAGATGACGGATAATTGGAACGCCCGGATCAAAAAATCGGGATATACGACGCGCACTTTGCCGGTGGCACTGGAAAAGGCCGGCGCCGCGGGGGTCGTCAGTTCGTATTGGTCGGCCGGTTTCGGGGTAGATAAGATCTTTGGCGCTTATACCAAAAAGATCCCCTCGATTGATATCATGCAGGAAGATTATGGTATGCTGTATCGTCTCGTGGAATCGGGAGCCGATCCTAAGATCAGCGTGCATGTCGAGTCTAAAGAGCGGGGTCCGGTACCGACCTTCAATGTGGTCGCGGGTATCAGGGGCACGGAAAAACCGGATGAGTATGTAATGCTGTCTGCGCATTTCGATTCCTGGGATGGCGGTACGGGCGCTACGGATAATGGGACCGGAACGCTGATGATGATGGAAGCTATGCGCATCCTGCAGCAAGTATATCCGCATCCTAAACGCACGATCCTGGTGGGTCATTGGGGTAGTGAGGAAGAAGGCTTGAATGGGTCGAGGGCATTTGTCGAAGACCACCCAGATACGGTAGGCAAGCTGCAGGCTCTTTTCAATCAGGACAATGGAACCGGGAGGGTAGAAAATATGTCCGGGGCGGGTTATCTGCATGCCTATGAATATCTGACCCATTGGCTGAGTAAGGCGCCGTCGAATATCCGCGATTCGATCAAGACGACTTTCCCGGGTGCGCCGGGGGGCGGCGGTTCTGACTTCGCCTCCTTCGATGCGGTGGGTGCTCCGGGCTTCTCGTTGGGTGCGTTGAATTGGTCGTATGGTACTTATACCTGGCATACCAACCGGGATACGTATGATAAATTGGTTTTCGATGATCTCACCAACAATGTGATATTGGTCGCTATTCTCGCTTATATGGCAAGTGAGGATGCCATCCGGGCATCTACAGAGAAGGCTGTCCTGCCGATAAATACAAAAACCGGCGAGCAGACGAAGTGGCCAATCCAGGTGAAGGCGATACGCCGTGGGGGATTGGATTAGCGCCGGATGGGGCACGACTGGGACCGCGGTCATTTTTTTGTCCCGGATGGGATCATAAGCGGTAATTTCGCGTTTCGAGTATGTTAACCGATCCCAACAATCCCGAATTTGCATTAGCGGTCCAATTCGTCACACAGACGAGTCGTCCGTTGTTTTTGACTGGCAGGGCCGGTACGGGGAAGACGACGTTCCTGAAATATATCCGGGAGAACAGTTTTAAAAAAATAGCCGTTGTTGCGCCTACCGGCGTGGCGGCCATCAATGCCGGCGGCACGACGCTGCATAGTTTTTTTCAATTGCCGTTCGGTCCTTTTTTGCCCACGGCTTCTTCGCCGGGCTGGGGTGCTGAAGACCGGGGTTATACAGATAGCAATAGTTTATTCAAGCATATCCGGCTGAATGCTTCCAGGCGGGATCTGCTGCAAGAGCTGGAGCTGCTCGTGATAGACGAGATCTCGATGGTCCGGGCCGATACACTGGATATGGTAGACGCGGTGCTTCGACATTTCCGGCAGGAGCCCCTCCTACCCTTTGGTGGTGTCCAGGTTTTGTATATCGGAGATCTCTATCAGTTGCCGCCGGTGGTCAAAGATCAGGAATGGGAGCTATTGCGTTCCGTGTATGCGAGTCCGTTCTTTTTCGATGCGCAGGTCGTGAGGGAGGCGCCGCCAGTGTACCTGGAGCTTAAGAAAATTTACAGGCAAAAAGAGGGCCGGTTTATCGGGTTGCTCAACAATATCCGCAATAACGAAGCCGGCTGGGAGGATCTGGAGCGGTTGCACGATCACTACGATCCGGAGTTTGTTCCATCGAAACGCGACAATTATATCACCCTGACGTCGCACAACGCGAAGGCCGATGCCATCAACCAGGAAGAGCTCGCCAAGCTGCGTGGGCAGGTACATACATTCGAAGCTACCGTCACTGGCGAGTTTAGCGACAAAGCTTTCCCCGCGGAGAAGAAGCTGGTGTTGAAAGAAGGGGCGCAGGTGATGCTGGTCAAGAATGACAAGGGGGAGTCGCGGCGGTATTACAATGGCAAGATCGGCGTTGTGCAGAAGATCAAAGAGGACAAATTAGCACTTAGTTTTCCAGATGAGCCTGATGAATTGGTATTGGAGAAGGAGACCTGGAGGAATATACGCTATGGCTATAACCGCGAAAAAGACGAGATCGAAGAGGAGGAGTTGGGCAGTTTCCGGCAATATCCAATAAGGCTGGCCTGGGCGATCACGATCCACAAAAGTCAGGGACTTACCTTTCAGAAGGCGGTGATCGACGCGGGTGCTTCCTTTGCACCGGGACAGGTCTATGTAGCGCTCAGCAGGCTCACCGGTCTGGAAGGGCTTGTATTGCGGTCGCGTATCTCTCCGGCGGCCATCAGCACCGACGCCCGGGTGGTGACGTGGAGTAACGGCCAAAGGAAGGCCGATGTCGCGGCGTTGGATCTCGGCCAGGAGCAGCGGGCTTTTATCGGGTCGGCGTTGCGCAAGGCGTTCCAATGGAGCAGGCTGGTAGAGACGTTGGGGACTCACTATGGCGCATATACGCATCGGAAGATACCGGAAAAGGAAAAGGCGGTGTTGTCGGGCCGGCGGTGGTTGGATAATGCGGCGGCGCAGCAGGAGGTCGCGCAAAAATTTTCGCGGCAGTTGGAGCAGTTGCTGCCGGGGGCGGAAGAAGATGGCTATCGACAGTTGTTGCAGCGCACCGAAGCGGCGGCAGGCTATTTTGTCAAGGGGCTGGAGGCCGAACTGATCGAGCCGATGCAAATGCATATTGGCGAGCTTCGGGTAAAACAGAAAGCAAAGAAATATCTGCAGGAGATGCGGGCGTTAAGGGGACTGTGTGTGCGGAAGAAGCAACAGATAGAAGACGCGCTGAAGTTGGTGCGGGGGTTGCATAAGGGTGTCGGAGCCGGAGAGTTGTTGTCGGACTGGCAGGAAGGGCGAAAGGGTCGGGAGGATGCGGGGGTTCCCGCGGCTTCGGGCGGTTCCGGTGCGGATGGCAGGTCGGCCGGGTCTGGCGATGGTGCGGCGGGTGGGCGAGCGAATGCGATGAGTGCGGCGGGCGGTAAACCGCAGAAAGGTGATAGCCATCGGGTGAGCCTGGAATTGTTTCGGGAGGGCATTGCCATTGAAGAGATTGCAGGCCGCCGGGGGTTGAATGTATCTACGATTGAAGGGCATCTGGCTTCGTTTATCGGCACCGGTGAGGTCGACATCAAGGAGCTCGTCGCCGAGCATAAGATCGGCCGATACTCGAAGCGATCGAGGCGCTTGGGGCTGGGGCGCCGGGGCCGATCAGGGGTCGGTTGGGTGATGATTTTACCTTTGGCGAGATCAGGGCGGTGATCAATTATACGAGAAGAGTTACTCCGACCGGAGGCTCTTGACGGGATTCGCTACGGCGACGCGAATTGCTTGAAAGCTCACTGTAAGCAGTGCGATTGCCAGGGCCATCGCGCCTGCCAGCAAAAACACCCACCATTGCAAGGCAATATGATATGCAAAGTTCTTGAGCCATTCGTTCATCGCCCACCAGGCCAGCGGTGAGGCCAGCAGGAAGGCGATCCCCACGAGAACGATAAAATCTTTTGACAGCAGGGAAAAGAGTGTTACGGCTTTTGCGCCCAGCACTTTCCGGATGCCGAATTCTTTGGTGCGTTGTTCTGCCGTGAACATGGCAAGGCCAAGAAGTCCCAGACAACAGATGAAGATGGCCAGTACCGCGAAACAATTGGCGAGGTTGTGGACGATCGATTCGCTTTTATAGAGGGCGCGGTATTCGTCGTCGGCGAACTGATAGGTGAATGGAAAACGGGGGTTCAGCTGGTGACAGATCTGTTCCAGTTTGTCAAGGCTTGCCCGCGTCTGGCTGCCCCGGATGCGGACGATGGCGTTGCCGTAGTTAAAGTCCGGTCCATCTTCACCATAACGGATGATGAGTGGTTGGATGGGGTCGTGCAGCGAGGTAAAGTGAAAGTTTTTGACGACGCCGATGATCGTGCCTTTCTTTTGCCAAAAGGTGAGACGCCGTCCTATGGGGTCTTTATAGCCGATGCGGCGCGCAGCCTCTTCGTTGAGCATATATCCGGCGGTATCCGTGCCGTAATCGGGTGAGAATTCGCGGCCGGACGCCAATTTGAGTTTCATAGTCTTTACAAAATTATAGCCTACGGCCACGTTGGTGAACATCACCATGTTGTTCGGGTCTTTGCCGTCCCAATCGACGCCGCCGGTCCCATTCTCGAGGTTGGTGGGATCCTGGTTTACGCGGGTCACTGCCGAGATGCCTGGAAGTTGCAGGGCCTGTTCGCGGAAGGTCGTGTATTTTGCCGGCAGATCGCCTTCCAGCGGGATATAGACGAGGTTCTCACGGTCATAGCCCAGGTCGGCGGATTGTACATAGTCGACCTGGCCCGAGACAACGATAGTGCCGATGATAAGGATGATGGAAAGCACGAATTGAAAGACGACGAGTCCTTTGCGGAACCAGGCGGCGCCGGCGCTGAATTTCAGAGACCTTCGGCCGAGCTGCTTCGCCACGCTCGGCCTCGGTCGGAAGCTTCGGATTCCCTCGCTTCCTTTGAGCACGCGGATGGGGCGGAAGGCAGAGAGGAAGAGCGCGGGATAACTACCCGAGACGATGCCGGTGACCAGGGTGAGGGCCAGCAGGCTAAGCCAAAAAGACGACACTCCGAAGGGGAAGGAGATCGACTTCTCCGTGATCCGGTTAAAAACGGGCAGGAGGAGCAATACCATACCCAGCGCCAAAACGACGGAAAAACACGAGAGCACGATCGCTTCGCCGATAAACTGGCGGATGAGGGCGGGGCGGACGGCGCCTACAACTTTTCGGATACCGATCTCTTTGGCGCGGCGCATGGAGCGGGCTGTGGTGAGGTTCATGAAGTTGATGCAGGCGATCAACAGAATAAAGATCGCTACGATGGTGAAGAGCCGGACATATTCGATGCGGCCGCCGGCGACCTTGCCGTCGACGAAATTGGAATGGAGATAGACGTCGCCATAGCGTTGCATGCCCAGTTCGATGCGGAAGTTCTTATTCTGTTCTTTGTTGTAGTCATTCAGGAAATGGGTGATCTTTTTGGCAAAGGCGACGGGGTCGGCCTCTTTTCGCAGCAGAATGAGGGTTTGAGGGCCGTTATTACCCCATTCTTTGGCCCAGGTATTGTCTTCCAGCCACCCGGTCCAATTGATGAGGTAGTCGAATTTACTGGAGGTATTCCCGGGCAGGTCTTCGAAGACGCCTGTGATCTTGAATTCCTTTTGGTTGTTGAAGCGGATCGCCTGGTTGAAGGCCCGCTGAGGGCTGCCGAAAAATTCGTTGGCCATTTTCCGGGAGATGACAATGCTTACGGGGCTGGAGAGGGCGGTTGCGGGTGTTCCCTGCAGCAGCGGGTAGCTGAACATACGGAAGAAATCGGCGCTGGCGGCCCGGCCCTCTTCTTTGAGGATCTTGTCGCCGACCTGCCAGGTGACCTTGTTGGCCCAGGTAAAACCGGAAGAAAGCTCGACGTCGGGTAAGACCTTTTTCATTTGTTCGGGCAGGACGCCAGGGGTGTAATAGCCCGAGCTGATCTTTCCGTCATAATATTGGCGCTCGTAGATGCTAAAGAGGCGGTCTCCGCTGGCATGGTAGTTGTCCATGCTTTTTTTCGTCCCTGATCCAGAGGAGGATCATGAGGCTGCAGGTCATGCCTATGGCGAGGCCAAAAATATTGAGGAAACTATAGCCTTTTTGCTTCCACATATTGCGGAGCGCGACTTTTAAGAAGTTTTTTAGCATGCCGGCGGGATTTTGTTGTTATAGGACGTCGATATCGACGCAATGTTGCAGCTGTTGCTGGACTTCTGCCGGGTGATTTAACATTTGTATAACAACAATTTCAGGGGCCCGGATAAAACTATTGCGTTACTGTATAGTCATATAGCGAACGGACGGATGTCCGTTGGCCGAAGGCCCATCATTAGACGTGTTCCGGGATGGGTTTAGTTTTCGGAGAAAACGCGTCCCGGAACACATAAATTTGTGCAATTATGAGACGAATCCTCACCGTGATCCTTTGTTTTACGTCGCTAACCTTGTTGTTTAGCTGTAGCAGTTCGAGAAAGTTATCCAATTATGTGCCTTTTACCCGCGATCTCCGTCAAAAGCTGGAAAAGGAGAATATCGATCTGAAGCAGGTTCAGTTCTATGTAGATCAGAAACTGGTCCTGAACAGGAATATGGGCGACCAGAAGCTGGTGGTGACCAGCGGGGTCGTAAAGATGGAGAATGGTAAATACGTCAACGAGGTTGTGATTCCCCAGCTGACGCCGGGGATATTGCAGGAGACGGATAATGACAGGCTTATGGTGAGCTTTGAAAAGGGCTCCAATCAGCTGGCTTTTGGGCCGGGCAGTGGCTATACCATCAACAACTACGTGCTGTATGGCACGCAATGGCAAAACGGCACTGCACAGGTGAACTACGATTCCGAGAAGTTCCGGGCACGTTGCGGCACCTGTAGTGATGTGGCTTCAGCGCTTTTGGTGATACGGAAGAAAGAGTTGGACAAATGGGAGCGCAAGTCCCGTACGGTTACGGGTAGGACTGTGGGGAAGTGATTGTAGCGGTAGCAGCCGGATCGTCGATGGCTTCTTCTTCCACGACCTGGATCTCTCCATCGCAGAGCGAGATGGTTTTTATCCGGGTGGGGTTGACGAGACGGACGAGGTATACGATCTTCTCGCCGTCGGTAATTTCGGTTACTACATTTAATTGATAGTCAGGGTATTTTCTTCTTATGATCTCCCCCGGTTCCCGGGGGATCTCTTTTCCGGCATAGTGATGGAGTGAATAGCGATAGTATCCGTGTGGATCGAAGTAGGCCTGGTAGGGGCGGCCGTTGAGGGAAAAAGATACCAGGTACCCTTGTGTCGAGAAGAACCAATTTTCGTCGCCCGTGACATTGGGAAAGATATGGTGGAAGTGTCGCCAGGCATGGCTATTGATCTCATTTAGCGGGACGTTGCTGGTAATGGTATTTCCCTGGTCATTGTAGGTGTAGGCGGCCGGGTGGATGTCGGTTTGTCCAAGGGTGATAAAGGGAGTAAGGATCAACCCCAAGCAAAGGGCCCCCAGGTAAGCTTTCATGGCATTTTTTATTAGTGTGAACCCGTCGAATATTGGCGGATGAGTCATTTAAGTTAACAATTAATTAATATTAGAACAAATTTATTTTGCCCTATCTTAATTGGTTTTTTCAGACCATAGTTATTTTAGGATCAAAAGGACCGCAGCTGGTAGGTGTGGCCGTTATCTCTGGCGGCTGGGCGGCCAATTTTTCCGATCTTCGCGCTCACTGACCTATCAGAGCTATGTCAAGAAAGAAGACGGCTAAGCTATTAGCGGGGTACACGCATCACAACAAAGTGAGACTGGTGCACGGCGGAGCGGATTTTTTCGCCACGATCGAACAGCTCATCGATGGCGCCCGGTATACCATCCATTTACAGACTTATATTTTTGATGCAGACGAGACCGGCATACGGGTGTCGGATGCTTTACTCCGGGCGGTAGCCCGAAAGGTGGAAGTCTTTATTCTGCTGGATGGCTATGCGTCGCAACATCTTTCCAAACAGCTTATCGAAAGCTGGAAGGCGGCGGGTATCCATTTCCGCTGGTTCTGGCCGTTGTTCAAAAGCCGGCATTTTTATCTGGGACGGCGGATGCATCACAAGGTGATCGCCGTGGATGCAGCCAAGGGAATGGCCGGTGGTGTCAACATCAGCGACCGGTACAACGATATCGGGGGACAGAAGGCCTGGTTGGACCGCGCATTGCTGGTGGAGGGGCAGGCTGCTTTGAAACTGCATGTGGTTTGCCAGGATATGTGGACGAAGGCGTATTGGAAGGCGAACCCAAAAAAAGAGCAATTCACCCGATTGCCGGCGTATGTGCCCGAGGAGGAATGTATGGTGCGGGTAAGACGGAACGATTGGGCCATGGGCAAGAACCAGATATCCCGCAGTTATATAGAGATGTTCCAGCAGGCGCAAAAAAGGATCATTGTTCTTTCGGCTTATTTCCTTCCGGGTAAGATCTTGCGAAAATATATGGTACAGGCGGCGGGCAGGGGCGTCGACATCCGCATTATCGTTGGCGGCGTATCAGATGTCAAGATCTCCCGGTTCGGGGAACAGTTCATGTACCGCTGGTTATTTAAAAATAACATGCAGGTCTATGAATATCAGGATACGATCCTGCATGGCAAGCTGGCGACCTATGATGGCATCTGGATGACGGACGGCTCGTACAATGTCAACCGCATCAGCGCTTATGCCAGCGTGGAATTGAATATGGATGTGCGGAACGCTCCATTTGTCGCCAAGGTGGATGAGGAGTTGGAGGAGATCATCAATAAACATTGCAAGCGGGTTGTGCCGGAGGAATATTTTCACCATGTAAGTATTTTCCAGCGATTCAGACAACGGGTCGCGTACGAAGCGATCCGGGTACTTTTCTTTTTATTTACTTTTTATTGGCGGCAGGAGAAAGAGACGGGCCCTACTATCGCCAAAAAGAAACGGGCCTCCGGCTAATTCCCCATCCCTGTTAATTACCCCGGATGCGACGGATCATCACGTCGATCGTATGCCAGCTCCAGCCGGCAAAACGACCACGTTGCACTACTATCTTGTTGTTGTCGGGATATTCAAGGAAATAGTGAAATACGAAGCGGGCTTTCGGGTCTTCCCAACCTTTCATTTCGCCGAAGCGAAGATCGTTGAAGACGGTCGTATCTCCCCATCGCTCCACTGTATAGAATCCTTGTGAAAAGCGTAGCAGATAGTCGAGGTCCTTATGTTCGAAAAAAGGGCGGAGCAGCGCTTTATTTTTTGGCTGAAAGCGAAATTGCACGGGCTGGTGATCGAATACAGAGTGATAGCCGGTATAGAACCCGTTGTCTGTTTCGGCTACGACATACCAGAGCCAGTTGTTCAGCGGCGTGGGGGTGGAGAGATAGCGGGTATAGGACTTTCCTTGCAGGTCGGCCCTGGCGTGGGCATCGGTGGTTATCTTGTTGCCGATGCAATAGATCAAATAGGCGGTGCTTAGCGCCAGACCGCCCCAGGCCCAACGTTTACGGGCAGGGTGATTTTTACGGAGCACGAGCAAAGCGACGAAGGCGATCGCAAGCCAGACCGAGAAAAAGGGGTCTGCGACAAACAGCACGTGTAAGGCGACGCGGTAGTGGCTGAATGGTTCGAACCATCCGGTGCCATAGGCATTGAAGGCATCGATGAAGATATGGACGAAAAGCTGTACGCTAAAGAATATGTACCATTGGGCTTTGGTCATTGTCGTCTGTGGCCAGATGCGGGTTACGAGCCAGGTAAGCAGTGGAGTCATCACCACGATGAAGAGCAGCGAGTGGGTCAATCCGCGATGCGCCCATACGTCCTGGGCGGTGGGCAGGAATGCCGACGCGATAAAATCGATATCGGGCAGGCTGTTAGCCACGGCGCCGATGAGCAAGGCTTTTTTTCCCAGCTTTTTGCCGGCCATGAGCTCGCCGATGGCGGCGCCCAGTACGATATGGGTGAGAGAATCCATTTGGTGTCTTCGTTGTTGTCTCCGCAATGATCAAGCCATTGCGTTGCGGGACCGGTAACCCGGCCGGGTGTTCGTGGCCGGATCAGTACAGGCTGGTGACGCCGCGGATCGTAGCGGGTTCCTGCTGATGCAGATCCAGGACGATAACTTCATTTCTTCCTTTTCGCAGCCACGATGCGGGACAGTACAGCCGTTGCTGGGGGCCGACATACCAGTATCGCCCCGAGGTTGTGCCCGTTGACCCATACGACACCTTTTTTGAAGGCGCTCACGTCGAGGTAGGTATCCGCGGTGCTGTCGAGCGAGAAATGGCCTTTGAAAAAGAGGCCGCGGCCCGGGATGGTCGAAGGGCCGGTGGTAGCAGGGGTTACGGCGGTTGTGGCTTTGGCTTCGGGAGCAGCTGGCCCGGCGGGTATGGCTCCAGTGGTTGCGGCGGGCGGCGCGGTGGCTTTGGATTCGGTGGGCGGCGCGGAGAGCGGGAGGTTGAAGGTCTCCCAGTTCATCAGCGTCATCCCGTCGAGCGTCACTCTATCGGTGATGCCTTTTCGGTCGATCATGTATTGCGCGAAGTTGATGTGGCCCATATTCTCTACAAGGATCTCAAGCACCGGTTCCTTAACGTCTGTCCTGGGTAGCTTGACGGTCCAATGGCCGCCATCGCGAAAGATGGTGTCGATAAATTTCCTATCGAGATATACCAGCGCATAGTCATGCGGTTCGGTGATGGTGAGGCTGCCGCTTTTATGACCTATGAGTTTGGTACGGTAGAGGATCATGCCGCTGGTCTGGCCGAAGGCTTCCATTGGTTGAGGCTGCGGGGTATGTTTGGCGACCGGTAGATGATCCCAAAGCGAAGTGTAAGGCTCAAGGGTGAAAGCTGGGATGTCGGTGACCGGGATGGGTGGCGGCGGTTCGGGCAGTGGATGGTTTGTATAACTGGCGATGAGGTGGCGCAGCGCGTAATATTTGGGGGTGGCACGCCCTTGTTCACTGATGGGCGCATCGTAGTCATAACTGGTGACGTCCGGCTGGAACTGGACGGGGGCGAAGGCGTTGGCGCCGGCAGTGAAGCCGAAATTCGTGCCGCCATGGACGACGTACAAATTAAACGACCGATGATGCGACAAGAGATAACCGACCTCTTTGAGGATGTCTGCGGTATCGGGGTGTTGCCATTGCTCTTTCCAGTGGGTGAGCCAGCCGGGGTAGGTCTCGCTGCTGAACGACGGGACATGGGGGTTGTGCTGGGTGGCCGCCTCGAAATCGTTATCTGAGACGCCGGGGTCGAGGCCGATGGCGGCGCCGTCCAGGTTACCGGCTTCGAGCATAAAATCGGCAGCGCCGTCGGCGGTATAGAACGGCACGGTGATACCATGCGTTTTCCAGAGGGTGTGCAGGGCTTTCAAATAGCCTTTGTCGTTTGCATAGCTGCCATATTCGTTCTCCAGTTGAACCATGAGGATGGGCCCGCCATGATCGCATTGCAGGGGTGCGATAGCCTGCGATAAGCGGGTCACGTAGCGGGTCACGGCATTCATATACCGGCTATCGAGACAGCGAACTTTGATATCGGGGATCTTGAGCAGGTAGGGAGGCAGGCCGCCCCAATCCCATTCGGCACAGACATACGGGCCGGGGCGGAGCAAGACCCAGAGGCCTTCCGCCTGGCACAGCCGGATGAAGGCAGCAATGTCTTTATTGCCTGTGGCGAGATCGAAGTTCCCGGGAGTGGATTCGAGATAATTCCAAAAGACGTAGACGGCGATGGTATTGCAGCCCATGGCTTTTGCCATACGAATCCGTTGCTGCCAGTATTCCCGGGGGATGCGGGCGGGGTGCATCTCGCCGCTGATGATCTGGAAAGGTTTCCCGTCTAACAGGAATTCCGAGGCGCCTAATGTGAAATGGTGGATGGGTCGATCCTGGGCGTTGCTTTGGATGGCGGCTGCGGCGAGAAACAGGGAAAAACAAAGCCAATATTTTGTCAAGACGTTTTTTGTCATGGCGTTAGTTTAGGGTGGCCATTTTATAGAGGCCGAATTCGGCGATCGTAGGATCAAGGCGTGAGCTAAGGATGCGGAGCCGGACATGATTGGTGGTGACGGGGGCGAATTTCAACAATCGTTTGTACCCGATGGTCGTGCCTTCGACGATCGTTCGCCAGCAATCGCCGTCGAAGTTTTCGAGGACGAATTTTT
>Ga0206822_1132_pt1 | contig 15945 bp, 12 predicted proteins | sample Alteio_BWOrgCont_83_FD_152913 | JGI IMG/M metagenome (GOLD analysis project Ga0206822, IMG submission 152913) | Enriched cells from forest soil in Barre Woods Harvard Forest LTER site, Petersham, Massachusetts, United States -... | ecosystem: Environmental > Terrestrial > Soil > Temperate forest >... | reverse complement strand
AGGGCTTATTCCTTTTTAGGTTTAAAAAACTCCCCGTTTGCTGTATAGATTAAATAAATCCCCATTTATGACCCAACAAGGGAAAAAATTATGACTTCTCTCCCAAATCCTTTCAATGCCCTAAAATCCCTCAAAAATGACAACAAACGTTTCTACTACTCTCTACCCGCCCTCGAAGAACAGGAAAATTGCGGCATCCATCGCCTCCCAGTCTCCATCCGAATCATGCTGGAATCCTTACTCCGCAACTGCGATGGCAAACGTATTAAAGAAGAAGATGTCAGACAACTCGCTCGCTGGAACCCCAAAAAACCTCAAGATCTCGACCTGCCCTTCGTTGTTTCCAGAGTCATCCTGCAAGACTTCACCGGAGTCCCCCTCCTCGTCGACCTCGCCGCCATGCGCGATGCCGTCGCCCAAAGAGAAGGCGATCCCAAAGTAGTCGAACCTATCGTGCCGGTAGATCTTGTCGTGGACCATTCTGTCCAGGTAGATCGCTTCGGCACTGATGACTCCTTTTTGTTTAATTTAAAAGTCGAATTTGAACGCAACAGAGAACGCTACACTTTCCTCAAATGGGGTCAGGAAGCCTTCGAAACTTTTAAAGTTGTCCCTCCAGGCATCGGCATTGTCCACCAAGTTAATTTGGAACATATCGCTTCCGTAGTAACTCCAAAAGAGGAAAAAAATGCCACTCTGATATTTCCCGATACACTGGTCGGCACTGACTCCCACACAACCATGATCAATGGTCTAGGAGTCGTCGGCTGGGGCGTCGGCGGCATCGAAGCGGAAGCCGCTATGCTCAATCAACCTGTTTACTTGCAAATGCCGGAAGTCATCGGTGTCCACTTGGATGGCCAGCTCCGAAAAGGTGTCACCGCTACTGACCTCACCCTGCGCATCACTGAAATGCTCCGCAAGGAAAAAGTGGTGGGAAAATTCGTCGAATTTTTCGGGCCGGGCACAGCCAGCCTCACTGTCGCCGACCGTGCTACGATTGGTAACATGGCACCAGAATATGGCGCTACTATGGGATATTTCCCGGTCGACGACAAAACTCTCGATTACTTAAAAATGACAGGCCGCGATGAAAGCCATATCGCATTGGTCAAAGAATACATGCAAGCCCAAAAATTGTTTGGAATCCCCAATAAAGGCGATGTTGAATACACTAAAGTACTCGAGTTGGACCTCAGCTCCATACAACCATGCGTTGCCGGCCCCAAAAGGCCTCAGGATCGCATTGACCTCACGTCCTTAAAACCCAAATTTCAAGAAATCTTGAAAAAAGATATCTCCGATGGCGGATACGGAATAAAAACCGATGAGAAACCTCCCATGATATGTGTACATCCGGAAGGATCTTTTTCCTTGCACCATCCGCAAGATTCTGGTGGAAAACATGTTATAGGGCCGCATGGAGGCATAATGGGTTGGAGCGAAGAGGAAATGGTAACCAATCGACCAACCAATCGCGCACTTCCGGAACAAGAACATGAACATGAACATCATACCGGTCCTATAGCTTGTGATGTTGTCCTGAGCCATGGTTCCGTAGTCATTGCTGCCATTACCAGCTGCACAAACACCAGCAATCCCAATGTCATGGTTGCGGCGGGTCTTGTGGCAAAAAAAGCCGTGGAAAAAGGGCTATCAGTAAATTCTAAAGTGAAAACCAGCTTGGCTCCGGGTTCACGCGTTGTGACCGACTACCTCGAAAAAACAGGTTTGCAGAGTTATTTAAATAAACTGGGTTTCCAACTTGTGGCCTATGGCTGCACGACATGCATCGGCAACAGCGGTCCCCTGGATGAACGAGTCGAAGAAGCAATCAAAAATTACGATCTTGTCGCCGCAAGCGTCCTCAGCGGCAACCGAAACTTTGAAGCTCGCATCCACGGGTCTGTCAAAGCCAACTTCTTAATGTCTCCTCCGCTAGTCGTTGCTTTTGCCATTGCAGGCAGAGTCAACATCGACATGGAACATGATCCCCTAGGGTATGATACGGAAGGGAATCCCGTCTTTCTCAAAGACATTTGGCCAACTCCGAAAGAAATCGAAGATGCCATCAAAATAGGCATCCAACCTAAGATGTTCAAAGAGCGTTATGCGAATGTTCTCGATGAAAATCCTGTCTGGAAAGAGATCCCCATGAAAAAAAGCGCCCTCTATGCTTGGGATCCCAACAGCACCTATATCCGAAATCCGCCCTATTTCAAAGACTTCACCCTTGAGCTCCCCAAGCAAACCAGTCTGCAAAACATGATCCCGCTAGCGTTATTCGGAGACTCCGTCACAACCGATCACATTTCCCCTGCGGGTGCGATTAGGGCTGATACACCTGCCGGGAGATACCTTCTTTCGCTCGGGGTCAAAGAAGAAGACTTTAATAGCTACGGCAGCCGCCGAGGCAATCATGAAGTGATGATGCGCGGAACATTTGCCAACATACGTTTGCGCAATCTGATGGCCGGAGGAAAAGAAGGCGGCCATACAAAAGTAATGCCTGAAGGAAAGAATATGACCATTTTCGAGGCAGCGCAAGCGTATGCCACGAGGAAAGTTCCTCTGATTATATTAGCCGGCAAGGATTATGGGATGGGCAGTTCGCGCGATTGGGCAGCGAAAGGGACAGTGCTGCTGGGAGTGAAGGCGGTAGTCGCAGGCAGTTTTGAGCGCATACATCGTAGTAATCTGATTGGCATGGGAGTCCTTCCGCTTCAATTTTCGGAAGGTGACAGTGTGGAAAGCCTGGGGTTGACCGGAGAAGAAACCTATTCAATTCTTGGGATGGGGGAAACTCCGAAACCGCAGCAGAAGGTGGTATTGGAGATCACGAAAAACGGCAAGAAGCAGCAAGTGCAGGTGTTATCGCGTATCGATACGATAAGCGAAGTGGAGTATTATCGTCATGGAGGCATTTTGCCGTTTGTGTTGAGGCATTTGCTTGGGCACTAGCGACTATAGCCATAAAAAAGATCGCGAAGGAGCGCGAAGAGAGCGAAGAGTACGCGAAGGAGTAGTCCTTTACCACAAATATTCTCGACGATGTTTTCTATCCTTCCCATCCTGATATTTTTTTTAGAATTGGAAGAATAGTCGGGAATATTTGTGGCAAAGGACTACTCCTTCGCGTACTCTTCGCTTTCTTCGCGCTCCTTCGCGATCTTTTTTGTGGCAATGGACTATTCCTACTTATCGCCGTTCCACTCGTAGTCGTACATGAAAAACTCAGGGAAGCTAAGCCCATATTTTATACTGTTGTACAAGATTGAACCTAACACAAATGGCTGCATCATAAATGGCATCGGATCCCTAAATCTAAATACAACATCCTTTGTACTACAATAGGCACTGCAAAAACTCCCAAAGCTATTATCCGGCCTCGACGTTTCCCTCCATCCATACATCATCATGGCAATCCCTAGCTTCTTCGGCCGGCGACCAATCGGATAAATCGGAGTACATTCCTGCTTCGAAAAAGCGCGCTCCAAATTATCCTTTTCATCAAATAAGTGTGCTCCGCTTGTGGCGCGCGGATTACACTCAATTGCAAACACCTTCTGATCGGGTGTTACAATAAAGTCAAAAGCAATCTGTCCGGTAAAGTTGACCTTCTTCACAAAAGTTTCTATCCATTTCTGAATAGCAGGATGTTCAATAGCTTTAAACACAATACATCCCTGGCCGTTTGCTGTATGCCCCACAGGATATAGAGAATGGGCTTTGACAACACCTTCCCGACATACACTATAGCTGCAAAACCTTTCACCACTCAACCACTGTTGGGCGATCATCGGATTATGCCGTTCTATGGTAATGGAAGGAATGGCCTCTTCAGGATTCAATTTAAAAATCCCTAACGAGGCACGTGAATAAATTGCCTTCACTGCATAAGGGACCGAACGATCCAGTTTTTTCAGATCGTCCGGTGTTTCGATTAAATACGTGTGTGGTATTTCAATTCCCAATTCCCGCAGCTTCAAGGTAAAATGCCACTTGCTATGCAATTCCTTTAGCAGCGAAAAAGAGGGCCCAAAAACCTCTGTATGGGCAGGAAATAGATGCTTTTGCTCTGCTAAATAGAGAATTTCTTCATAAACAGGAACGACTAAATCAATTTTCTCTTCTTGACAAATCCAGACCATCTTTTTGATAAAATCGTTTGGACTCAATCTAGGGCTCGGAATCTGAAAATTTTTGAAGACAGATCTTGAAAACCGCGATACATGAACAGACATCGTATCTGCCGTAATGACTTTATGACCTGCCGCATGGAATTTTCGCGCCAAATCTAAAGCGATAAAGGATCTGCCCGAAGTAATCAGTATATTTTTTGATTTTGACATAATGTTGTGCCGTTTATTTTTCAAGCGTCACTTTAAATATATAGGGTGATGCTGCCGAATCAGAAGTTGTATCTGTATTATGCTTGGTGCTTTGAATCCCTCCTACAATATACCCTAATAATATAGGCGACTTACCTAACTCATCCATTTTAATCACACCATTATTATGCATTGGTAACCCCTCCGCTTCAATAAAAAAAGCACCGGCTCCAAACAATAATTGGTTTCCAGGGTTGGATTGCGTCGACAATATAACGGGATATTCACTGTCCATCAAATATTGAGTAAATTTCCCATGCTTATCAATACGTATTGTCGTTACCTGATTGATAAATGGAAGCTCGGAATCGGTTTGAAACACTCCGTTATGAAAATATTCATAGCTAATTCCACCAAATAGGACTGTATACATATCATTTCTATGCTTGGAAAATAGCCCTACTGAAGGGCAAATATAATTATTCATCCCTTGTTTAAATGTATTCGGATCAAGCGGAGATGCCATGGATGGACGCCCGTTTGCAGTTATCAACACAGGAACTGTCCATGCTCCACCTGTTAGTGTAAAGACGCCTGATAAAGCCACATAGTAGGGTATTGGCAAATCCCATACACTTTTAATGCACGGAACAATACTTAAATCCCTTCTGCGATAATTCGGATCTTGCCCTGCAGGTTTTGATCCTTTATCTTTAAAGGAGAGATGGACTCCATCATCAATGATGCGAAAACGTCTCACTTGCTGCAAGTAATCTCCGTCTGAATTGTCTAGATAGTACCCTGCAAAGTTCTGGCCAAAAATCAATAGTGTGGGCAACTTTCCGACTTGGACCATAACACCTCCGGTAGCCTGGAATAGAGGATCGGAAATTTGTCGTATATGTCGTGCAGCAGTCTCCCCTGCAGAAGGATTCAACACCCAATGCATTAAGCCCCGAATATTGATGGCTGTCAGCGTATCCTTGGTCCCATAGGTAGCATTTATGTTATCATAGCCATATCCCCCAGTTATGTATAAAGTTGATTTCGTTTGATAAAACTGAGGGCTTGTCACAGACAAGGTATCAATTTGCTGCTGATCCAAACCGGATTCAGGGTCGGTTAATAGACGGGAATGCACTGTTCCAGAGTTGGGATCTACAACGTAAATTGTCCTATTTTGCTGACTTGGCGGAAAATTGTCTGGAGTGTCAGTAAATCCATGCAATCCATTCGTGCGGCCAGCAAGGAATAGCCATTTCCCTTTATACACTGCAAACACTCCGGAATGGATTCCGTTAGGTAATGAAAAATCAGCCTGTTCGATTTGCACTTTAAATGGCAATTTATCACCTTGATGTATTGTGCTGACATCGGGAGTTTGATTATTCGCATCAAGAGCTGCTCCGCATCCAAGCATTATGGTGCAGAAGTAAATTAGTTTCATAAATTTCATTTTTTCAAACCTTTTTTTAAGATTCTGGGCCCAAAAAGGGCCCTGAGTCCAAACATAAGAAATGTTTTTTATTCTGTATTCTGAATTCTGTATTCTGAATTCTGGATTCTCTCTTCGGAATTCTTTATTGTAATTCTTCTGGCATCAAAAAATCAGCAATAAACACTTGGCTTGTGTTATCCGGTCCTCTTTTCGATGTCCACATGATTTTGCTTCCGTCATTGCTAAATGCAGGCAATCCATCAAACGATGCATCATGTGTAAGCCGAAAATGCCTGTTGGTCTCAATATTTAGCAAATAGATCTCATAATGAGCGTGTCCATGCAATGATGTTGTGAAAGCAATCACCTTTCCATTAGGATGCCAAAAAGGCGCCCAATTGACTGCATGGTTATTCGTAAGCTGCCGTTCATTGCTTCCATCGCTATTGATCAAATATATCTGCAGATAGTGAGGAATATCCCTATCCGCACGAAATACAATTTCACTGCAGTCCGGAGAAAAAAAGCAACCGCCATTATAACAAGTCGTCGTGTGTGTGATTTGCTTAACACCGGTGCCATCAGCATTCATCGTATAAATATTCATGCTCCCACTTTCATTGCTGGCAAACACAATGCGGGTCCCATCATTTGAATAAGCGCATTCGGCATGGTAAGCGGGCCCTTGTGTTAAAGGGATGAGTTCTGTTCCATCGGGATTGGCCTCATAGATGTTCATGTAAGGAGTGAATTCCCATACATACTGTCCGCGATCTCTTTGATATCCGGGAACCGGCTGATCGTTATTGTCGGGATTGAGCTGAGGATCATCATGGCTGGAAGCAAAGATGATTTTCTGCCCATCAGGACGGAAGTAGGCGCAAGTGCAAGCTCCGCGTCCTGTGCTTACCATAACAGGAATCCCCTCTTCCAAATTCATTGTAAAAATTTGATAGTGATTTTGATTCTCCGGCACGGCTTGGAAAATGATCGTATTGCCATCAGGAGAAAAGTAAGCTTCCCCCGCTTTTTCAAATCCCATAAAGGGGAAAGTAACCTGCCGAATATTTTGCAAAAAGGGCTGTTCTAAAGCAATATCGAAAATCTCGACGATCTCTTGTGATTGACAAGTGATCCCCTTTACAAGGATGACACATAAGCTCATCAGAAATATCGGGCGAAAAGAAAGATAGAATTTCATAGAGCGAACCTTTTTAGGAAAAAAAGATAAAATGAACTCGCACCCTATTTCTTGTCAAAAGAATTTCATTACGATAGAGTGATTTTAAAACAAGACAAGGAGTGCCATATGGCTGTACCCCCATATATTTTAAATTCCATAAAACGATATTATCAACACACCTGTGAATTTGGCCCCCAAGACGAGCGATGCCGTCAATATAAACATGAATTCAAAGAGTTGTTTACAAAATATGTATCCACACATAACCCTGAAGAAACGGAGGGCCTGATTCATAATTTGAAGAAAATCGGGACGCCCACAAGCGAATCTGACGAGCTTGGAATCGAGGCCCTTAACTTCGTTGTTCTCAAAGCGGGTAAATGGCTCAAGAAAGGGAGTCCAAAACCGAGCCAACTCCGAAAAATCTTAAGGAAGAGTCTCATTCTCAAAGACAATTCAGAAGTTGAGATGATTTGTGGGTCAGCAAAAACTTATATGATCGTTCGTGAACGTCTATTACAAAATGAAATGTATCAAGAGGGTCATAAAGCAAAGGCGGTCTTGATTGATTGTTTTAAATCCGATTCACCGGAAATTCGACTAGGGAAGCTGAGGCAAATTCAAGAACAATTGAATCACGAAATCACGGCTAAGTCTGATGTAGAGCTTTGCATGCAACGGCTTAATTTGCTCCTCTTAAAAGGTACTTCATGAACTAGGCAAAACCATGATACGAAAAATATGCTTCCTCAGCTGCCACAATCAATATGAATCAAAAAGGCACTTTACCAAAAAGTTCGCCGAGGCATTGGACAGAGCCGGAATCGAGACTTCAATCCTTTCGTGGGATACCGGCGGAGTCCCCGAAAGCGTTGTCAAAGAGGTCGTCAGACAAAAGCCGGATCTCACCTGTTCATTCCACCCATTACCTAAACAGCATGATGGTCATTACTTTTGGGATACTTTACAAATCCATCATTGGTCGATCCTTGTAGATCCGGCTTTTTACGATCTGGAGTTGATGAGCAGCCGTTATTCGATTATATCGTGTGTGGATCGTTCCGATTGCGATTTCCTGCGTTCGTATCACTTTCAAACCACATTTTTCTTTCCTCATGCTGTCGAAAGGGAGTTGATTATAAATGCAGATGACCTTTCCAAAAGACCTTACGATGTGATCCTATTGGGAACTTGCTATGATCCTGACAACTTACGGGCTTTCTGGATGAAAAATTTTTCGAGTGAAATTTCTGCCGCTTTAGATGAAGCGGTTGAAATGGTTTTGTCGGATAACAAAACTACCTTTTTTCGAGCCTTGCTACAATCTTTAGCTTTGAATGGAATCGATTCCAAGGAAGTGCCGTTCGATCAATTAGCCTACTATGTTGACAGTTACTCCAGAGGCATAGAACGGCTGCAATTGATCCGCTCAATAAAGGACGCGCAAGTGCATGTATTCGGCGGCAAATGCTGGCGTGAGGAGCAACCTATTGAGGATTGGTCGTATTATTTATCGAAACAAAAGAATGTGACTCTGCATCCTTCAGTCCCATTTTCCGAGGCATTGGAAATGATGAAAAGGAGCAAGATCTGTTTAAATAGTATGCCCTTTTTCAAAAACGGAACGCATGAAAGGGTGTTTGCTTCGCTAGCCTGCGGGGCTCTTCCCCTAACCGGTGATAATGTCTACATGAGGGAGATCTTTACTGAAGATGAGGATCTTTTGTTCTATCAGTTTACTGCATTGGATCAAGTGAACGATAAAATTCAATCGTATCTTGCAAATGACGCTAAGCGGAAAATGTTGATTGAGTGCGGTCAAGACAAGGTCAGAAAATATCATACGTGGGATTGTCGAACATTACATGATTTTCCACTCTGAAGTTCCAGCTAGTTCTTTGCACATAACTTTCGGTTATTTTGAATTGATTTTGGTGACCTTGGAATACGGCACGCTTACAGCGTGCGATGCCGTTCTGGGTAGTACCTAGGCTCGGCGCCCCTTCAGGGCTTGAGCCTAGGCTTACATACAAAAGGCTTTCAGCCTTAGGATAAACGTTTATAATGCAAACAGAAAGCATGCCGCAACCGAATGTCCCCAAAATCAATCAAGACACGGAAGTTATACCCAAGGCTGAAAGCCTTTTGTATGTAAGCCTAGGCTCAAGCCCTGAAGGGGCGCCTAGCCTAGGTACTACCCAGAATGGCATTGCACGCTGTATGCGTGCCGTATCCTGAGGTCCCCAAAACTAAATTAAAAATACCCAAAAGTTATGCCCAAGGCTGAAAGCAATGGGCCGAGAACTGGATATGTGACCGGAGTTTAAAAAGGATTTAGATTGTGGTTCCAAGATGCATTATACTTATTGCGGCTATATACAATCTTCAATTTGCTTGGTGAAATCGGCATGGCGCTCATCGCGTTTATTCGTCGTCTCCTCCAACTCCGCATACAACTTGTCCAGCGCCCCCTGTCTTGCTGCTATGGCACGGGAAATTTCTTGAATCTCTTGTCCATTGCCCTTCTGCGAACACTCAAGCATCTTTTCATTAGCCTTAGCCTGCTCGACTTCATACTGGGTAATGAGCTTTTCTTTAGCCCCTATTTGCTGTTCCAACGATTTCAATGCTTTTGAACGTGCATTAATCAATTCAGCTCGCAACTGCTTGGAATCTTTCTGTTCCATTTGTTTTTTCTTGGGCTTTCCTGCATCCACTTCGTCATGCCATCCGCTCTTTTCCAAGAATTCTTCGTAGGAACCCAAAAACGTTTCTTGAAAATTTTGACGGCATATGACAATTTTATCCAAAGCTAACCGTTTCAAGATTAATTCGCTGTGGGTAACCAACACAACAGCTCCCTCAAATTCTTCCAACGCATCGATAAGGGCCTCGATTGATTCAAGGTCTAGATGGTGTGTGGGCTCGTCCAAAAGCAGCAAATTGCACGGTGTGGCAAGTATTTTTCCTAATAGCACACGACTGCGCTCTCCTCCGGAAAGTACCGATGTCAGCTTTTCGCTTTTGGTATCACTGAACATCATCAAACCGCAAATGTTTTTGACCTGAGTAAAATTCAGGGTTGTATTGGCCGCAGCAATTTCTTGTGTTATGGTGTGTTTAGGATGTAGTCGATCGATGTTGGTCTGTCCAAAATACCCTATGCGAACATTTTCACCGGTCTTATTTGTTCCTGAAAGTGGTGTGAGCTCTCCGGCTAACAATTTTAGGATCGTAGACTTTCCATATCCATTCTTTCCGATGATCGCTATCCTCTCCCCTTTTTCAATGGAGATCGATAGGTTTTCAATAAGAGATCCTTCTTCAGGCTTATAAGAAAAGGAAACGTCCCGTGTATCGATCATCACTTTCCCTGGATAGGGAGCTTCCTTGAACTCAAAATCGAGATGATGGAGGGCTTTCAACTTTTCAAGTACAGGGACACGTTCCAGCATCTTAATGCGGGATTGAGCTTGTGCGGCCTTGGAAGCTTTTGCTTTGAATCGTTCGACGAAGGCTTCGCTGTGCGCTCTTTTTTTCTCTAACGTCTGCCGAGTTCTCTCTTGCACTTCCTCTTGCAATAAGATTTGTTCATAAAAGGCAACGGTCCCGCCCTTGATTTTCCGCACTTTCTGACGATGAATTCCCATGGTATGTGTTGTGACACTGTCCATAAATTCCCGATCGTGGGAGATAAGGATGAACTCCCCTTTCCATTTTTGTAAAAATCGGGTGAGCCAGCGGATGGAAAGAATATCCAAATAGTTTGTAGGTTCATCGAGAAGAAGGCATTGCGGTTCAAACAAAAGGACTTTGGCCAAATGAAGCCGCAATTGGAAGCCGCCGGAAAAATCGGATGGAGAACGGTCTAAATCTTCTTCTTTGAAACCGAGTCCGAAAAGTATTTTTTCTGCTTTATAAATGCTGTCTTGTTCTTCGGGACGTAAACCAAGGGCAGCTTCCTCTATCAAGGTCGGTTTGGTGAATCGGATGTGTTGATCGAGGGTACCGATGGTATACCCTTTTCGCATGGATATGGTGCCAGAATCGGGAGTTTCCTTATTGATGAGCAATCGAATGAGAGTAGATTTTCCTGAGCCATTACTGCCAACCAGGCCGCATCTCTCGCCGTCTTGGATAGTGAAAGAGGCTTCGGAAAATAAAGGATAGCCTTGGAAGGCGATGGACAGGTCGTCAACTTGAATCATAATTTTTACTAGGTTATTTAGCGATAATATCACAAAAAACAGTTTATATCCAGAATAAAACGTCTCTTACACTTGCAACGGAACAAACGAAAACCTCTTCCCGTCAAATAACCCTTTATCACTAAGCTTCAACTCAGGTATCACCAACAACGCCATAAATGAAAGCGTCATAAAAGGGGCGGCCAATTGTGTCCCCAGCTCTTTTGCCAGCACATCCATTTTAGAGTACTTTTCCGCAACAATGTATCCATCTTCATTGCTCATGATTCCCGCCACGGGCAACGGCAATGAATACTTTTCATTCCCATTTACCACCGCTATTCCACCGCGGTTCTCAACCAGAAGGTTTATTGCCGCACAAATTTCTTCGTCACTGCATCCTACCGCAATCATATTGTGTGAATCATGCGCGATACAGGAAGCAATCGCCCCTCTTTTTAATCCAAAATTATGGATAAATGCTACCGCAGGCAGAGTATCTCTATATCTATTGACAACTACCAATTTCAGAATATCTCGACTCACGTCAGCTACATCACAGCTGCCTACTATTTTCGCAGGAACAATCGAATCATGTGTAATCAACTGCCCCTCTTCTGCCACGATCACATGGATTTTTTGCGTGTGCGTCGGGATAGTAAAATGTTCAGGTTTCTTCAACGTCGCATTAAAATTATTTGGAGTTCCATCTTCAACGCGCTGTATTAGTGTTTTCCCCTCTTTGGCTATGGACTGCCCCTTAACTATCGTCTCGCGCACAACAAATTCACGCAAATTATTCACGATAATGAAATCCGCTGAATCATTCTTCTGCAGCAATCCCACATCGAGTTTATAATGCCGCACCGGATGTAATGAGGCCGCACGCAAAACATCCATCACATCATATCCATTGGCTACAGATCGTCGAACTAAAGCATCGATATGACCCAGAAGAAGGCCGTCCGGATGTTTATCATCGCTACAAAACATTACTTTGTCCGGAAATAATTTGATCAGAGGATGCAAAGCTTCATAATTCTTTGCCGCTGACCCTTCTCGGATTAAAATCCGCACGCCAAGATTCACTTTATCAATCGCTTCCTCGAGCGAAAAACATTCGTGATCGGTTGAAATTCCTGCTTTAAAATAATCGGCAGCTTCTTTTCCTCTTAACCCCGGAGCATGCCCGTCAATCGGCTTGCCATACTTTTGAGCGATTTTAATTTTATCCATGACAATTGGATCCTGATGCCAAACACCCGGATAATTCATCATCTCACTAAGATATTTCAAACCATCTTCAACGAATAACTTCTCTATATCTTCTGCTGAGATAGCCGCGCCGGCAGTTTCGAATGTTGTGGCGGGGACACAGGAGGAAGCTCCGAAATAAAAATGGAAAGGAACTTGTTTTGCATTCCGGATCATATAGCGAATCCCGTCGACTCCAAGGACATTTCCGATTTCATGCGGATCAGAAACAGTCGCAACCGTACCATGCACTGAAGCCAAACGAGCGAATTCTGAAGGGATCAACATCGAACTTTCAATGTGGACATGGGAATCGATAAATCCCGGAAGAATATAGCCATACTTTTCAACGGAAGAATCTTCTTTTATATCCACAATCGTGTTGTTTTTTACAGTAACAATGCCGGGAAAGACCTTCCGGTTTACAATATCAACGATCATCCCGGATCGAGTAAAATTCGCCATAGTATCCTCCTGATGAAATGATCATCAATGTTGACTAATTCCAGCTAATTTCCTAGGATGCGGTTATTGAAGTGCTTTAATTTCAGAATAGCATTCAATGTAATAAAAGACAGAAAAACATTAAAATGTTGAGCATCAATTATTTATGACAACTTTCACAAATATCTGGAATCAGATAGTTAATCACATTGTAGCTATCATCAGCTTAGCGGTAGCGGTCACTGCGCTTGGCTATACAACTTGGCGTGAAGAAGCGACTGAAAAAAACAGGAACCTGAGGGAAGCTTCTTTTGAGGTACTTAAACACCTTGGTGAATTGCAAATAGTGATTAACTATGGACACTATGAGCCTGACAACACCATGGGCAATCCCATTCTTGGATGGGGGCACATTGCGATCATAGGGGATTTAGGCCAAATTCTTCCCCCGCCCATCCCGGAAAAAACCGCGAAATTGACTCAAGTTTGGACGGATAATTGGCAAGACATCAAGACAGACGAAAAGGCTGTTGATAACATCAGTAAAGAAGTCGATGAGTCCAGAGATGCAGTGCTTGACGAAATCCGTAAGTTGAGATAAAAGGTGCAACAATCTAAATGCATTTTTTAACCACAGAGGCACAGAGACACAGAGAGAGGCACTGAGGATTCTAAATCGCCACAATAAAGAACGCTTCGCTATCTGCGTTCTTTATTGTGGCGATTTAGAATCCTCTCTGCCTCTCTCTGTGTCTCTGTGCCTCTGTGGTTAAAAAATGCATTTAGATTGTGGAACAAAAAATCATTACAATTCGATTCTGTATTCTGTATTCCCAATTGCTAATAAATATATTTTTTTATATATACCCTTTCAGCCTACTAACAAGGATGAAAACTATGATCTCCCATTTAGTTCTTACTGCTTTTTTATTTGTACAGGGCGCCTTTTTAATCTGGGGTACTCTTGAAGCCTCCGAACACCACAAAAGAGTTCTTGTCACGGGAGGCGCCGGCTACATCGGCACACAAACATGTAAACAATTAGCCAAAGCAGGATATTCCCCTGTTGTGTATGATAACCTCATCAATGGCCACGCAGAATCAGTACAATGGGGAGTCTTGGAAGAAGGCGATATCGGCGACCGCGCCCGGCTGCTCGAAGTGCTTGAAAAACATCAACCTATCGCTGTCATCCACCTGGCAGCCCTAAAAGCTGTCGGAGAATCCATCAAAGAACCTGGAAAATATTACCAAAACAATGTGTGCGGCACCCTCAATTTACTTGATACTCTCCGTGAAAAAGGAATAGATAAAATCGTTTTTTCCAGCACAGCTGCAGTCTATGGCACTCCTAGCACCTTTTCACCCATTCAAGAAAATGCACGCTTAGACCCGATTAACCCTTATGGTCAATCCAAACACATGGTAGAAAGAATTTTGGCCGACTATCGTACTGCATACGGTTTAGAATATGTTGCCCTGCGCTATTTCAATGCCGCCGGAGCAGACCTTCATCTGGAATGTGGTGAACACAGCAAATACCCGAAGAATTTAATTCCCATCGTCCTACAAGTCGCCAAGGGAGAAAGAGAATTCTTGGAAATCTATGGAACTGATTATCCCACACCCGATGGAACAGCTATCCGCGATTATATCCATGTCGTAGATTTAGCAAATGCCCACATTCTCGCACTTGATTACCTATTAGTCGGAGGACCCAGCGTGACACTTAATTTGGGCACTGGAGTAGGTGTTTCGGTACGCGAAGTTGTCGATGCAGTAGAAGAAATCACCGGACATCCAATTCCATTCAAGGAAGCTTCACGCCGCGAAGGAGATCCCGCCTATTTAACGGCTGATGCGTCTCTTGCCAAAGAGGTTCTGGGATGGGTCCCTAAGCATTCAGATCTCAAGACGATCATCGAAACGGAATGGCTTTGGAAAAAAGCAAGATGACGGCTCCGCTAGCAGAACGTCTCAGGCCCCAATCTTTCGAGGAAATTGTGGGCCAACGCGACATCCTTGGCGAACAAGGCTTCATCACGCAAACCGTTAAATCAGGCAAGCCTCTTTCTATCATCCTCTGGGGTCCTCCGGGATCAGGAAAAACATCGATCGCCCGTTTATATGCCAAAGCCTTTTCGATGCGTTTCCATACGATGAGCGCCATCTTCAGCGGTATCGCCGATTTAAAACAAATCATCAAAGAAGCCGAAGATAAACCTCTCTTCGGCCGTGGAATCCTGCTTTTCGTGGATGAAATCCATCGTTTTAATAAATCGCAGCAAGACGCCTTCCTTCCCTTTTTAGAGAAAGGAACAATCGTATTGATAGGAGCTACAATTGAAAACCCTTCTTTTTATCTGAACAATGCTTTGTTATCACGAGTTCGAGTTCTCCAATTGCATCCATTAGATGAAGCCGCAATGGAACAGCTGCTTCGCCGCTATGAAGAGCGAATCGGGAAAATGCGGCTCGATGCAAACGCCAAACGCTACCTCATCCAACTGGCCCAAGGCGATGGCAGATATTTGTACAATCTGATCGAAAATATCGAGAATATGGGCGGAGAAGGCAATCTCGACGTAGCAGCTTTGGAAGGTTATCTGCAAAAGAAAGCGGCCATGTATGATCGCACGGGAGAATATCATTACAATCTCATTTCAGCCCTGCATAAATCCATACGAGGATCCGATCCGGATGCTTCCCTTTATTGGTTTGCCCGCATGCTTGAAGGAGGAGAAGATCCTCTTTTTATAGCTAGAAGGCTCATCCGCGTCGCATCGGAGGATATAGGCCAAGCCGACCCGCAAGCTCTGCCCATGGCCATTGCCGCAAGCGATGCCTACCAGATGCTCGGATCACCTGAAGGGGAATTGGCTTTAGCACAATTGGTCATTCATCTGGCATTGGCTCCGAAGAGCAATGCCGCCTATGTTGCCTACAACCAGGCCCGAGCATTGGCAGCCGAAACCACACAGCTCAATCCCCCATTAATCATATTGAATGCTCCAACGAAACTCATGAAAGATTTAGGCTACGGAAAAGGTTATCAATATGACCATGACACTAAAGAAGGGTTTTCAGGACAGAACTACTTCCCTGATA
>Ga0206822_1119_pt2 | contig 15972 bp, 7 predicted proteins | sample Alteio_BWOrgCont_83_FD_152913 | JGI IMG/M metagenome (GOLD analysis project Ga0206822, IMG submission 152913) | Enriched cells from forest soil in Barre Woods Harvard Forest LTER site, Petersham, Massachusetts, United States -... | ecosystem: Environmental > Terrestrial > Soil > Temperate forest > O... | reverse complement strand
CATGTGGGCTCCAGACCGGGCCGCCAATTTCCGCCTTGGCATGCCATTCCTTTTTAAGCTTATAACTGCCTTTCCCCTGAACGTAATTCATTTGCCATAGACGTGTCATGCCATCAGAGAACGCCGCTGCCAGAAAATACCCATCGCTGCTGAACTGAGCTTCTTTAACGACTCCGCCAAAATGTCCCAGATCCCGCGTCTCACCGCCGTACAAGTCGATAAGACGCATAACACTGGTCGTATCCCAAATAAGCAAATGGCGACCTATCGCATCCAACCGAACTTTATGAATATCGGATCGCAGGTAATAAACATCTTTTTTCGGGATAGCGCGTCGAATGGCGGAAACCCAGGAAGCATATAGGGCCGTGTCCGCCTCATTTATGTAGAAGTACCGGTTATTCAGGCTTAAGGTCAATTTCGCCATTAAGATAGAACCTTCTTCATTTACTTTATTTCCAAACAGGTCCCAACCACTAATGGAATGCTGTTGCATCGTTATCAACTCCCGGCCATTATTAGAAAATTCAACTTCAAAGAGACCATCATTCAAAAGTGACCAGTGCCGGATGGGCCTGCCGGAAACATCCCAAAGCCATAGTTCACCACCCCCCAATATATCGCCTTCGACTATGGCGACGGTCTGACCATCCGGGCTCAACGCGATCCCCAATATCTTTTTGCTATAATGGATACTGAACCTGAACTTTTCATGAATGTTACACAAGATGTGATCCAAGGTAGCGATCGGACTCGTTGCCGGGTAGTCCTTCAGGGCTGTAATGCCATTTTCCTGGACAAGACGCCGCAACGCTCTCGCGGCGTCAAGGGCCGACGCAAGGGACTCGAGCTGATCCGAGCCCGCCTCGAATTGTCTTATGATCGCCGACCCACGGACCTCGAGTTGCCCGGCGCTTTGAGCGAGCGCCGCCAATCGCTGTTGTTTCGCGGTTTCCCGGATGGCAGCAGACTCCTTGGCTTCCGCCACCCATCTCGAACTATCCGCGGAATACGCCCTGATCGTGGCGACCCTTTCCCGCCCTTCGGCATTTGCCGCCTTACTATCGGCCGTCTTTTCCTTGACCTGCGACAAGGCTGTTTGCTCGTTAGCTTTCTTTACAATAGAATAGCTATAGATCCCTGCACCCGACAAACAAAGTACGACCGCTGTGATCGTACCCCAGGCGGCTCTTTTCAGCCGGCGATCCTGTATAGTGAACTCAACCGATTTCTCAATTCTATCTACTACATTTTTGGAAGGCAGGCCCTCCCGGACAGCCTGACCATTTTCTTCTTCCGGGTCTGCGCCGGCCACCGAAGTCCATGGCTCTTTATCGCGCACCTTCTGAAAAAAGCCGTCCACATCGATGATCACCACCTTCCGCCGGGATTTTGGAAATTCAGTTACTTCGCCAGTAACAAAAGGAGACGTCACGGCATTTTCAGTACATATCACGACAAGCATGCTGCTCCACCTTAGCTGCAGTCTTAACGACAGCGGCAATTGCTGATCCGATGGAGCGATCCACCGGTCGAGGTAAAAAGAAAGCTTAGGCCGGCGACTTTGCAACTCCAGCACCAGGTTGGGTGCATATTTCCTTGAATCACTTCTTGAGTAGGAAATGAAACAATCGCGCCCAAAAATGTACCTGAAAGGTTGTGCCAGGAATAAGAAAGCGCGTTCCACGATCTTTGATACCGCCGCAAGCGCGGAAGGCGTGACGTAACCCATGATGATTATTCCTTTTCGAATTTACAACAAAATCATCAGTCGATATCCGTCCCCGTGTTTGCACCCATCTCCGCTGCGCCGAAAACGGGGTTTTCCCTAATGTCGTTGACTTAAGGGTTTTACACGTCTTTGTAATTCATATGGTACAGCCTTGGTGGTCGTCGCTTTCGCTTTTCATGCCTGCCGGGTCGAACGATTTCCGTGTTAGCAGCTACCTGTTTGTCGAAGACGGCAAGTGCTAATCGGATGGTCCGTTTAATGAACATACCGATCAGGATACATTTGGTCGACCAATATGCAAAGGTGCGGTTGATCTTTCTACTGTGCTTGGCTTTGCCCTTCTGTTTATCTGCGTTGCTTTCCGCAATGACTTTTTCTTCTATAGGGAACGCCAACGCGGCACATAGGGTCATCATCATCACTTTGGCGTAGATATCCTGCTTAACGGCAGTGGCCGTTTTGCCGCTGAAGGCTTCGACTTGCACCCGGGCTTTATACATCTTGTAACCTTCTTCCGCACCCCAGCGGATCTGATAGAGCTCACCGAGTTCTTTCAACTTGTACTTTGCACTATCTAACAAGGAAGTGCCCAATATCTCTTCCTTGCCATTCGGCAATGCTATTTTAACCAGCCTGCATTTGATCTCCTTTTTCATCGACGGGAACGTCTCCCTGAAGCTGTCATAGTATTTATCCCGTACCGTTAAGTTTACTATGGTATCCCGTTTTCGGCTGGCCATAAATTCCTTAACCGGCAACCAGTTCTCCTTCATCCGGACAATGAAGTGAATACCCAATGACTGTAAACCCGAAAACAGCGCAGTGCTGGGGTATCCCCGATCCAGCAATAAAATATTTCCTGCTTCCACCTTTGACAGGTGATTCAATAACAAATCCTGCTCATTGCCGTCCGTCGGACCTGTCTGCACATCCAGCGTCAGATAGTTCACCGGGTCATACAGCGCAGAGAGCAAACACATGCTCTTGGGTAGGTCTTTGTTCTTTCCCCGGCCCATACCTCGTTTGTCAAATTCCTCATGGATGCTCGGATGGTTCGGCAAGTTCAGATAGGTACCATCGGCTGCGAGCAGCTTGTGTCCATGATAGCCGTAGTAGTCGACTTCCTTATAAAAGTCTTTCCAGATAATATCGTTCAGCTCCAGGAACGCTTCCGGCGCCAGTTTCCGCCTCGACCTGCTGAAGCCGCTCTTGGTGATCCTGCGGATGTTGAACTGCTCGTTCTCCGTCTCCCTTAAGAAGCTGTCCATCTCTCGCTGTAATCCTGTCTTTCCCATTCTAAGTATGCTGATTATCAGATAACTGAAGGGAAGCAGCCGATTCCTGGTGAAGGCCCCTTCCGGGCCGCTCGTGTGACGGCCTTTGAATGCTTCGCTGTGCCGAGTGGGCACCGAGGGATTTCACCTCGAGCCCCTCACAGAACCGGACGTAATACTCTCGCATTATCTCGGCTCGTACAAGTCAGGCTGTTTTCATTTTGTTCTTTTTCATGACTCAATTTTTGCTTGTCATTTCTTTACCAAAATGATCGATGCCACCTTGATCGTCACCCTCATGGATGCGCTACCTCCCAATGAACAAATAGTCCAGGCCGCGTTTTATAGACGCATTTAAACCACTTTAAAGCGCGTCTAAAGTTCCATTTACGGACCTTCATAATCCACTTGATCAAAATCCTATTCAACCGATACCATATTTGAGTAGTTCCATTCTTGTTAAATGCTCCATAATAGTTTATCCAGCCTCTTGTCCGTTCATTTATTTTGCTCGCCAATTCTTGTATTCTTCCTCTCTGGTTGTAAATTGCCATCTTGCGGATCTTTTCCATTACGTTCTTCTTTGACTTGCGGCTCATGGTAGGTAAGGTTAATAATAGAATCCCGTTCTTTGTGGGAACCTCCATTGGTTGATAGCTGAAGCCCAGGAAGTCAAAGCTCTCATGCTCGTATCCTTTCACACCCTTGTTGTTAGGATTTTTGCAGAATACGATTTTAGTCTTCTGTTCGTTCAGTGTCAAATTACAGTCCCGAAGCCGATTCGCGATCTTGCTCTTCAGATATAATGCTTGCTTTTCACTCCTGCAATGTACTATTACATCGTCGCAAAATCTTTCGAAAGGGATTGTCGGAAAATGCTTCTCCATCCACTTATCAAACACAAAATGCATGAATAGATTGGAAAGGAGGGGGCTAAGCACGGAACCCTGCGGCGTACCTTCATTCCGAGCTACCTCAATGCCATCTTCTTTCAAAATTCTCACCTTCAGCCATCTCTCAATGTACAATAAAACCCATTTTTCTTCGGTGTATCTCCTCACTGCCTTCATTAGCAGATGATGATCCACCGAATCAAAGAAGGCCTTAATATCCAAGTCTAATACCCAACTGTATTTGATGCAATTGGATGTCGCCTTACGGATGGCTTGATGAGGATTCCTTTGAGGTCGGTATCCATAGCTACTCTCATGGAATGTTGGGTCTATCCTATGCTCCAGATGTTTCTTCACAACTTGTTGGGCTATGCGATCTTCCACCGTACTGATGCCCAATCCTCTTGTACCCCCTCCGCTCTTTGGAATTTGCTTCTCTCGTATGGATGAGGGAAAGTATGATCCCGACGTCATTCGATTCCATAACTTGTACAAATTGTGTTGCAAATCCTTTGCATAGTCCGCCAGATTAATTCCATCGATGCCAGCTGCCTTTCCATTCGATCTGATCTCCTTGTAGGCTTCCCATACCATTCGTTTGGTGATCGGGTGCGCCTTTGTTTCATAATAATCAGTCATCCATTTTACTGTTGTTGTTCATTACGAAACCGACTCGTTCAGTTATACTGTCTTCGCCCTTCGCATCCACTTCCATTACAGAAGCTTCGTCGCTACTACGGCCTGATCCGCCCCCGAACAGAGCATCGGTATTCGCCTCGTGGGGTTTCCACTTGTGCTTTCCCTTTAACCTCCCTGTTCGAGTTCCCTTGTTCCGATATCGCGCCTGGAACAGGTTCCTGCCACCTATATACCGGTTGTCACTTAGGCTACACCAGTTTACAGCTCCTAAGTTTTATTCCTGAGTCTCAATGAAAACTACAGTTTCGACAACGTCTTCACCATATCGGTACTTCCACGGTGATTCACTTGAGTTCAGCTCCCTGTTCCTTACCTGACGGATATTTTTCCGCCTTTTCTCACTCGTTCAACACCCTACCCTTTCGGAATAGAGCGCCAGTAAGTAGTTTGCAAGGTTTGTCTGTCAACCCTTGCGGTGGGCCTGCCACCATCGCAATAACAGCTTGAGATTCAATTAAAATCTCTTCAAGGCACAACATTGATATGGTAATTTAGTTTGTTGGTTACTTTGATCCGATAGTCTTTTGATGATTTTCGGCGATCACACCGCCCCTTCTTATATACCTATTACAAATTACTTCATTATAAACACCTCCACCACCGTGAAAACACCTTTTCTTGCTTAAGTCAACGACATTAGTGAATCTTTTTTTAAACCCCGGAGATCACTCCACCTCGACCCTTACCCCGCCAATTTCGCTAGCAACGCCCCATACAGCTCTCCAAAATTCGATCGCTTATGCATTTCAGGCGTCAGCGTATTCATATCCTGTAACACATTCGTAAGCCGCGGCAGGAATGCCCGGATCTCGGTGTACAAGTCGATCTCTTCCCGTATTCCCTGGAGGTTAGCGGCATTAACGGTCCGCATCGCCGTATTCAACTCGCTTATCTTTTGTTCCCAAAAGGCAACATAACCAATAAGCCCCAATGGGTCGAAGATATTCGCATCTTCCAGGATAATAGGAAAGACACGATCGGCAAACGAGCCATTTTGCGCAATATGCAGGAGCTCGAACAAACAGTTCTTCGACCTCAGATAGCGATCGCTCATCACGATGATCACACCTTTACTCCGTCCGAGATCTTGCATAAATGCCCGGATACTACCGGTAAAACCAAGATCTCGTTTGTCCCGGACGATCTTCACGCCCCTGCCCTGAAGCGAGACGTCGATCTCGTTGGTGATCAGTTCGCTCTCCCCGCCCCAGGCATAGGAGATGAACACCGATGCGCCGTTCAGCGTTGCCGGCGTCGGGTTTCCTGCAACGGCGCCATCCCCAAGCTGATGATCATACGCTCTCAGTAGGTCGAGAAGCCTGCTGGTGATCGTAGCAAAGGCCTTGTTGCTTTCCCCTTCATCCAGGAGCCCCCTGATCTGCTTATTCCGGTAAGCATGGTAGGCATTCGCGATCAGCACCGATTCATCGGCAAGGGGACTGGCCCTGGTCAGTTCACTCATTTCCCTGATCGCTGTCTCCAGCCGGGCTTGCTCTAACAGATCTCTGATAGCTGCTGTGGTCACCTTGAAGACTAGTTGTTTTGCGCCTAAATATAAAAAATACATGCTAACATTTGCGTATATATAGGTAAAATGGTAATTTACCTGCGACCCTTCACCACGCACCAGTGTGATCCTACCTTTTGAAGGCCAGCCGATTATCGCTCTGATCTAAATAGCCCCCGTTTAGTCTTCTAACTGGACCATAACCCTTTTCATATGCCCGAATTCAGTTCGACCCATTCACCCGATTGGAACTTCATTCTCGAAACGATCAAAGAGGACAAATGCATCTTGCTACTGGGTCCCGAGATCGCAAGGACAATGGATGGCATCCCGCTACAGTACGCCTTGATCCGGCATCTTGGCATCGACGGCAACAGCAATATTCTGAAATATTACAACCAGGACGAGCTCTTTTTATTTGCCAACAAGGCAGCCAAGGCCAAAGAATATTATAAGATCAAGGAGTTCTACAACACCGCCACGATCGACAAAAAGATCTATCAGCTCATCGCCGGCATCCCCTTTCATCTGGTCATTTCCGTTTCTCCGGACCTGTATCTCACCAGGGTATTCGAAAAAAATGGCTACAGACACCGCTCGTTGATCTATAACAAGACCAACAACCCGGAGGAGCTCGAGCCGCCAAAAAAGAACGACCCCGTGATCTACAACCTGTTTGGAAGCATCGAGCTGGAAGAGTCGCTGATCCTCACACACGACGATCTTTTCGATTTCCTGCTGGCCGTCATCGGGAACAAGAACCTGCCTACCGAACTGCGCAATACTTTCCAGAATGCCAAGAACATCATTTTCCTGGGTTTCGAGTTCGAGAAATGGTACGTGCAACTGTTGCTCCGGTTGCTGAATCTTCACAATCAATATTACGAACGATCCAAGTATGCGTCGAAGAATGCGCAAAATGTCGACATGGACGTGGAAGACCTGTGCAAGGCCCAGTTCAGGATCGAGTTCATAGACGAGGACACCGATCATTTTGTACAGAGCCTGTTTAGCAAATGCGATGCGCTGGGTCTCTGCCGGAAGGGCATAACCGATGCCACAGCCATGCCGGCATCCCCCATAGAAAAGGCGAATGCCTATATCGAACAGGACCAGGTCGCCGAGGCCCTCGCCCTGCTCAAAGAGATCGTCCGAACGCAAAAACAGGACGACCTCAGCGACACCCTCACGACTATCTCCGCCCGGTACAACCGGGTCAATAGAAGGCTCCAAAGCCGGAACATCGATGTTAAAGACGCCGAACAGGACCTCAATCAGATCGTCACGGACCTGCTGGGTTTTATTAGTTCATTGAGAGCTGCCCAGCCGGAACAGGTCTAAAGCTCTATTTCGCCACCTAACAAACCGATCACCATGGAAGGATATCGATACCCGGGCGTCAAACCCTTCTCGCCGGAAGAACAGGGGCTTTTTTTCGGCAGGGAGGAAGATATCGCGCGGCTGTACAAGATCATCAAACTCGAGCCCTTGCTGTTATTGTATTCGAGATCGGGACTGGGAAAAAGTTCCGTATTGAATGCGGGCATCATCCCCAGGTTCGAACAGGACGGCAACTACCATATCGTCCTGCTTCGGTTCGGTGCCTTCCGCGCCGGGAACAAGATCGGCCTCACCGACATGCTGCTGGATAAGCTCAGGACTGCCCATTCCGGGGACTTTTTTCTGGAGGCCATCGGCCAACCCGCCCGGGAGGACGAGCTCTGGTACCACTTGAAATGGCTTCAGACCTGTTGCGAAAAAAAGAATATCCTGATCATATTCGACCAGTTCGAAGAGCTTTTCACCTACCCGGAACCGGAGATCTTCGAGTTCAAAAAACAATTGGCGGATACCCTCAATGTCGTCATTCCCCCGAAATACAGGACGGTGCTGGAAGAAAAGATCTTCCAGACCACCCATTCCATACCCCCGGCGGACCTGGAACGGCTTTATCAACCCCTGAATATTCGGGTCGTCATGGCCATCCGGTCGGACAAGATGAGCCTCCTCGACCAGCTCAAGGACTTTATCCCGAATATCCTCAACAAGACCTATGAATTGACGGCCCTCGGCCGCGAACAGGCCGAAGACGCGATCCTGAACCCCGCGTATAAAAAAGATCAACGTTTCCTTTCGGCCCCCTTCGATTTCACGGACGAGGCCCTGGATGAGATCATCGCCTATCTCACCCGGGGGGGAAAACAAAAGATCGAGACCTTCCAGCTTCAGATAATCTGTCAATATGCCGAAAGTATAGCGATCGCGCAAAAGACTACGGTGATCACCCGGGAGGCCCTTGGCAACATCAAGGACGTCTTCGAGAATTACTACGATAACCTGATCTCCAGGCTCTCCACCGAAGACGAGCGGCAAAAGGCGCGTGTCTTCATCGAAGAGAAATTGATCTATGAGGAAGATAAGACGCGGCTGAGCATCTATGAGAAACAGATCTACAAAGAGTTTAACATTACCAGGGAACTGCTGGCCGCACTCGTGGACAGCCATATCATCCGCGCCGAGCCGAATACGGCCGGCGGCTTCTCCTACGAGCTAAGCCATGACACGCTGGTAGAACCTATCCTGGCTGCCAAAGCGAAAAGGCTGGAAAAACAGCGGATCGTCGATGAATACCAGCGGGGCCTGGCGCAAAAAGCAAAATACGCGGAAGAGCAACGGATAAAAAGTACAAAACGACTGTTGTTCGTCGTCATATTCTTTCTCGCGGTCCTCATCGGTGTCAGCGGCTGGACGCTAAAAACGAATCGGGAACTTGAGAAAAGCGAGCTTGACCTGAAAAAGAGCGAACATCAGCTCAACAAGGTCCTCGATAGCCTGAAAACAAGCAAGCAAAAACTGCAAGCCTCCTACGATACCCTGGATCATCAAAAACAACTGCTAAAGGTTGCGCTGGAACAGAAGGAAAAGGAAAAGCAAAAACTCGACACCGCCCTGGCCGGGGAGAGCCGCGCCATCGCACGCCTCCAGCTGTCCGATCGGGCCAAGGACTCCCTCCTCTACGTCCTCAATCTGCAAACATGGCTGGATACCTATAACACGGCCTGGTACCGTCTTTTAGATGCGGATGAAAAACGCTATGCCCTTACTACCCTGTATAACTTACGCAAGAACGCCCAGGCAAGCGACAACTTCAGAAGGTCCATGAAGCTCTACGTCAAGGCCAGGAACGCCGAGACCGTCGATGTCGTCCGGGCACTGGAATTCGCTTATGCCGCTCAAAAGGTCAATTCAAATGCCCTCACGGACAGCCGGCTGAAAACATTGCTTGAACAGAACCAATACGAGGCAAGGGTCAGCGTCAACGATAGTATCCAGGATCTCTACTATTCCGCTCCCGATAAAAAGATCTACTATGTTTCGAACGGGGGGACCTATTCCCTGGACCTCGCCGATGGTTTGGAAGCCGATCCGGCCATGCTGGACAGTGGCAACAGGGAGATCGCGCATGCGACATTCTCCAACAATGGGAACTTCATCATCTCCGCAGCTCATAACGAGCTAAAGGTATGGCAAAAAGGAAGGGCGCACTGGCTTTCGGTCGACAGCAGCATCTCTTATAACGGCAGGATCATGGACGTCTCGAACGACGGCCAATATATCTCCTTGGCCAATGGCAATCAGGTCTGGCTGTTCTCGCGGCCGGAAGGCACTCCGAAATATGGCAAAAAGGTCCTGACCTACTTCTCCGACATTAATTCCGTCAAATTCACCGCGGATAGTAAGTACCTGCTATATGGCTGTAAAAATGGCAATGTGATCCTCCGTAACCTTCGGGACGAAAAGGAAAAGACCCTTCCACAGGATGCCGCCATCAATGTGCTGGCCTGCAGCCGGAGCGGCAAATATTTTCTCACCGGCGACGAAAAAGGATATATCAGGCTAATGGATACCTCCGGCAGAGCTTGGGATAGTCTCGCCGCAAGTTCCCAATATAACCAGGGATCCATCCGGGCAATGGGGTTCCAGCTAAATGACAGCCTCTTCTATTACCTCAGCGACGATTTCGATAACCCATCGAGGTCTCGCCGTACTACGATCAGGATCGTGCCGCTCAGACCCGTTGAAAATGGCGGCATGCGATTCGCCCCGGCCCGGCCCACCGCTATGGCGCATTCGCAACAGGCCAGATTGCTCGACGACCACACGGTCCTCACAAGCAACTTCAACGAGTTGTTCATTTGGGAGACCGACCCCCAAAGACGCCGCGAGGACAAAGAGATCGTATTGAACGACCTCCCGCCACTACCGGTCTCCGAACGGCTAATGGACAGCCTCGTAGAGTTCAACAGCATACTGAATTCAGGCAACAGGAAAGACCTGCTCGATGCAGCAAAGTATTATCATACGCAGAGGACCAGTAGGAATTATTTTTCCGAGTATTCCAAGCTGAACTCGCTGGTATATCGGTTAGAAGACAAATACATGGCCCAAATGTCGGGTACCGAGCTCATCACACTCTACGGCCTTCTGGCTGAATGTAGCGAGCAGAATTTAAAAACTCAACCCAATACAACGGATAGCAGTATAATAAGATCGATCGTATACCGTAAGCGGATCCTGGAATTGGACTCGTTACACGACAACCACCTGTCGGAGACACTGAATGCCTGGAAAGCAATGGCTAATTATTATACAAATGATCCCAAGCGGGCGCTGATCTATTGGCGGGCGCTTAAAGACCTATTTGCAGAGGCCATAGAAAAAGGCCACGACGACCTGGAAAATAAAAGCGCATTGACGGACGCCTATGCTCAGCTAGGAGATCTTTATGACAATTTGGGAATGGCGGATTCTGCGGAGGCCTACAAACTAAAGTACATCGAAGCAGAAGAGACCTTACAACACGAAAATGCCGATAATGTAGACATCGCGCGGAACCTGCTATACAGATATTATGACCTGGGGACCCTTTACAAAAAGTTGGGAAAGGATTCGTTGTACCTAAGAAATAGGTTCAAATGCGTGGAAAGATCGGAACAGATCGCGGCTGCTTTCCCAAATGATATGTATGTGTTGTCGTTTTGGGAATTCTCCTATTATCGGGTCGCGGAAGTATATGAGAACACCGGCGATTATAACGACGCGCTCAAATATCAATTGAAGTTGGTGGCAGCCGCCGAAGACCTTGAGAGACGATACCCCGGGAACAAAGAAGTGCTCGACAACAGACGGGATGCTTACTATTGCTTGGCATTGGAATATAAGAACCTTGGACTACAGGATAATTCCCTGACCTATCTGCTCAAGTCGCTCGACGACATCGAGCAGCTACGAAGAGCCTATCCCGACGATGAGGACATCGCCGATAAATGGCAAAATGGATACTTTTATGTAGGAGAAGCCTATGAACGCCTGAAACAGTATGATTCCAGTCTGAAATATCAGGAGAAAAGTTTGGATGCCTGTAAAGAGCTCAGTGTGGAGACACCCTCCAACCACAGTTACTATGAGAGCATAGGCTACAGCTATTACCAGATTGCGGAAGAATATGCAAATAAAAAAGACAGGGCGAATGCGCTTGGATATATGCAGCAGGAGAACGATTATATGATCGCGATGCAAAAACGATACCCATATGAAGCCAGGTTTACCAAGGCAGTAGCCTTGTCCCGTCATTATTTATGGTTGATATACGATCTTTTAGAGGACCGCGACTCCGCCCTCTCTTGTCTCCTGCAAGACGTCGGGCCCCAGGCCCAGCTGCGGTCCCGGCTCCCGAACGATCAGGACGTACAGGATATAACCTCGAATACCTATTACTACATCGCCCAGGCTTATGCCAGACGCCATCTTTACGCCGAAGAGATCCGGTACATGCTTGAATATGCCCGGCATCGGGAAGAAGATGCCAAAACATTTCCCAATGACCCGTCGGAGCTCTCTTATTGGACCTACGCTTATTCATTGGTCGCAGATGCCTATTGGAGTGCGGGAGCCTATGACAGCGCCCTCGTCTATAAGCTTAGATATACTGAGGCTTGTGTTACCTGGCTAAAGCAATTCCCCAATAGCGAAAGGGCGGCCCTGCAGTTGACCATTAGTTATAGCGACGTGGCGTATGCCTATGCCGATCTCAAAGATTATGATAAAGCCCTGGAATATCAGGATAAAAATGTGAATGCCACGAAAGAATTGATCCAAAAGTTCCCGGATTCATCGGCCCAAAAGTATAACCTGGCCATTGCGCTTGACCGGAAAGGCGAGATCTACCGTCTTCACAAGGACTACGACATAGCACTGGAGTGCTTGCAAAAAGCCTATGGGGTCTTCGCCCAAGCGCGAGCCGAAATGGCCAACCTCCCAAGCGGGGATGCGGGTGTCCTGCCGGGTCTCACCTGGAACTATGCCCTCCGATCTGAAGTCTATCTGTTCAAAAAGGATCTGGCCACTGCCCGGGTCTATGCGGATAAGGCCTTCGCCACAGATTCCACGTCCGGCGCAACCCAACTCGCCCTGGCCGCCATTTACCTGGTGAAAAATAAGCTGCCGGAAGCCCGGGATCTATACCTGGCGGCACGGGATAAGATCTCTGATGACAATATCACCTATGGAGAGTGGGCGCTACGACAATTGGATCAGATGGAGGAGGCCGGGCTCTTGCCCGCGGGGAGCGCAGGAGTTACCGAAATAAGGAATTTATTGAAGCAGCGATGATAAAAAAAATAGGGTGTTTTTCACGGTACCGAACAAACATCAATACGATTAGTTTCCGCTATTTTTATACATAGGTGATCATTCAAAAATCATATAAGCTAACCCCTCTATGTCAAATAACATCGCCCTGCAGATCGCCATCGGGCTGGTCTTTACCTACTTGCTATATAGCCTCCTGGCGACTACGCTCAAGGAGTTCGTAGCCTCCTTCTTTGCCTATAGGGAACGGATGCTGGAACGCGGTATCGAGCAGATGCTCGACGGCAGGAACTACAGCTATTACTGGTGGGATAAGGCCGGCAATTGGTTCAATTGGGCATTCAGGTATCAAAAAACATTTACCCGCCAGGAATTCTTCGAACGAAAGACCCTCGATCCCGAAAAGCTGGACAAAAAGATGCCCCGCGGGAAATTAGACGAAAAGGCGGCCCTCTTCTCCACCTGTATCTTTCAACACCCGCTATATAAGCGTGCTGCCATCAACAACCGCCTGTCTAAAAAGCCAGCCTATCTTTCCTCGGATACCTTTTCGGACATCCTCATCGATGTACTTTCCGCCCACAGGTCAGGAGGTACCACCACAGTGGTCCTTCTTAAAGACATCTCAGGAGGGATAGATCATCATTGTGTAGGTAATGCAGAACTTAAAAAGATCCTGCACATCTATCTCAAGCAGGCTAATGGCGACCTTCAGCGATTCAAGCTGCTCATAGAAAATTGGTACGACGACACCATGGACCGCGTCTCCGGCTGGTATAAGCGCCAGGCCGCGCGTATACTCTTCACTATCGGGCTTTTCATGGCCTTGTCTTTCAATGTGGATACCATCAATATCGTTCATACGCTCTCCGTGGACCCGGCCCAACGCGCAGCCTTCGATACCCAGGCAGCAAATTATGTGAATTCACACACCACTTTGCCCGCCACATCGGACAACAAAGCGCTTGCCGATAACTATCAGCAGGTCTCCGCTCTCTACAACAAGACCCTCCTCAAAGGCGATTCCCTGTTTGCCCTGGGCTGGGGAAAATATGGCGGCCATACCAGTATTAGCGGAAAGGTCCTATACATCGCCGGAGCGACTTTTTGTCCCTTTTGCCCCGACTTTCGTTGGAGCCGGCTCGTCGGGTTCATCCTTACGGCCTTGGCTATTTCCCTTGGCGCTCCCTTCTGGTTCGATCTGCTGAACAAGTTCATCAACCTGCGGATCAGCGGCCAGAAACCCGACGACAGCAGGACCGCCGGCTCCAAAACCGCCGGCCTCAACCAGTTGCCCGGTAATATTCCTAACCCTAAAGCGTTCGGTTAATGGGAACTTATATCGTAACCAAAGACCTCGTGAACGTGCGCAATCAACCAAAGCTGGCGGACTCAACGCTTGTGGGCACCGTTGCAAAAGGTACACTTCTCCAATTGGACGATGATACCATCGTAGGCGATACACCTGTTGGTACCACGAATAACACCTGGCATGCAGATACGCTGAACCGTTTTGTATCAAGCGCCGCCGTCATCCCTGCCGACTTTCCGACCAAAAACGCCCAATTTCAACAAGACCCTTTTAATCTCAAATTTCTTGACCCGAACAATAAAAGCAACCGCCAAAATTGGCGAGTAAGCTGGGGGCATGTCGATTTGCTCATATGGCGCATCTGGAAGGAATTCGGCACCCAGGGCGAAGGTGTCAAAGTGGTTGTTATTGACGACGGCGTGTGGTCCGACAGCAATGACCTCAAGGGGCGCATCGGTTTGGACAGCAAGAGTCTGCTATCCAATGACACCCTCGTTAGCAGTTCGCCTGTACATGGTACCGCCTGCGCGGGACTTATCGGTGCAGATGGCTCCACTAACCAAGTGGTTTTCGGGGTGGCCCCCGCCTGCGAACTCGTAGTCCTAAAAGGAGGCACTGCCGACACCTTTGCGCCAGGCAACATCAATGCGGCGTTAGACCAGGCCTGTCAGCTCAAAGCGGATATTGTATCGATCAGCCGGGGAATGTATGTGGAGAACCCAAACTTCCCAAAATATATCGACCAATGCGTCAAGCAAGGTATTCTTGTCTTCGGGGCAGCTGCCGATGATGGGGCAACCGACTATTCCTACCCGGCAAGCACTACGGGAGCATTCTCTGTAGGTGCATATATGCTCGACGGTTCTGATAATAGACAGTTCAACACCATCTCCAATCACAACGACAAGGTCGCTTTTCTCGCTCCGGGAAACCAGTTGCTTAGCACCAGCCAAAATGCGACCCCTTATCAATTTGATGCCACTAGCGCTGCGACCGCTTTTGCCGCAGGTATGTTCGCCCTTATCAAAGGCGCCGTTAAAGACAAGGTCATTAACACGGCCACTCTCCAACAAGCCCTGCAGGTCTCAGAAAATACCGACCCAGTGAAAGCGGCGGTATCTTTCAATGGATGCCGAATACCTAATATTTTTAACCTCATAAACTATTTCCGATCATGAAGCTCTTTTATTTTACCTTACTGGCGTTAGCTTGCATGGCACAGCATTCGGATGCCCAGACCGCATATTACGATGCGCTTAAACTACAATCAGACACAGTCATTACCGTCACAGCCGTCGAAACAGACACGTCATTTAATAGCGCCGGCATGGCTATCCTTGGTAAATATCTCGTATGTGCCGATAATAGTTGTCACACAAAAAGCGGCATCACCAAAGCCTATTCCCAAAATCCTTTCCTAAGGAATTATTTTGGCGGTAATCAACAGACTCCGCAATTAGTGACAAGTCTGCTGTCATCAGCTGGCAATGCCAACGCGACCTCCATTGCCGACGGTCTAACCAAATTGGTCGTCTCACGGCTCAAAGCAGACGTGAATACCTATTTCTTCCAAAAAATGCAGGCCTTCATCTCCAAAAAATGCCCCGAACTAAAAGTACTTTTTCCAAACACGAGCCTGCTCCTCAATAATTTTGCCTCTACTGAATACTCCAATATGCTCAACACCCTTAGGGAAGCTTTCGATAAAGACCTCCATTCGATCATGGGGAATTTCCCTAACCTCGACACGCTCAATCCACAAAACTATTATTACAAAAAAGATTCAACAGTTGGGAAAAGAATTGCGAAATTGCAAAACGATTTCCTCAATACAGATGTTGGTCACATCTTCCTGGCAGCGCTTGCCGCTGGCAACGGCTTCCTGAACAATCAGAAAGTCCCGG
>Ga0206822_1131_pt1 | contig 16160 bp, 10 predicted proteins | sample Alteio_BWOrgCont_83_FD_152913 | JGI IMG/M metagenome (GOLD analysis project Ga0206822, IMG submission 152913) | Enriched cells from forest soil in Barre Woods Harvard Forest LTER site, Petersham, Massachusetts, United States -... | ecosystem: Environmental > Terrestrial > Soil > Temperate forest >... | reverse complement strand
TTAATATCTATGGCAACTGGATTTTTAATACCGCACAGGCATATGTGGATATGGAAGGGAAATATGCAGTTTGGGTGCAACGATTGTCGGGTTTTGGATCGATTGTAACAAGTTTGCAGAGAGGGTTTCCTGTAATTGTCAGTGTGCGCGGTCCGTTGACGGGCAGTGCTTTGCCCTATGAAAAAGGGCATTTGATAGTTGTTCACGGATTCGACTTTTCAACATCCACGGTTTTTTGTATGGATCCGGCCTTTCCGGAAGATGGGAAAACGACAGTGCGGTATGACCTTCAAGATTTTCTTTGCGCATGGGAGCGTCGGGGACGTATAGCTTATCTCTTTTCAGAGTATCTAACTTATCCCTACAAGTAACTTTCCCTATATTGTTGATAATAAATAAGATATCTTAACACTGAAATACTTTTGACAATTTCACACTAAAATGTTAATTTTCGATCGTTGATAACATCAACATAAAATAATGATTCAGTGAAAAAGTGCTCTTGGCTACGGTCAGGAGAGAATAGGGAAACGGGTGTGAATCCCGTGCGGTAGCGCCGCTGTAACGAGCGACGAAAGCCTTTTAAACCACTGTGTGAAAATACGGGAAGGTAAGGTGAGTAGGACGACCTCGGAGTCAGAAGACCTGCTTTTTCACTCTCGTCAAGTCCTCGGGTATGTATTCGGGGCTACTTTCTCGCCAAAGAGAGGATGGGACTAAGAAGCTGCCTTCAGTTCAACTGATTCGCCGCCTTCCATGTCCTTGCATTAGGGATTGGGAAGGCTTTTTGTTTTTCTATTTCCTAATGATTTAAACTACGCATTGGCATGCGTTTGCCGGAGTCATCATTGTGGAAGTTTTGAATCAGTTCACTGAAAAAGAAGAAGGTCGCTATGTCATTCATACTTTTTTTAATCGTACTTTTCGCCTCGATAAAGAAAAAGCAAGAGCACGTCTTGCAGACAAGAGGGTCATTAACGGAAGCCGTAGCGCAGAGCTTAACGTTCTGCCTCTTAAGTATCACGAGGCTTACCGCATATACAAGCAAATGAAAGCCAATCATTGGGAACCTGATGTCATTGATATGACTAAGGATTGTGCCCAATGGAATTCCAATAAACTCAGCACACGCGAACGTTGGATTATCGAAATGGGTGTTGGCTATTTCTCTGCCGCTGAAGGTATCGTGGGCGACAGTGTATTGCACGTTATCGAAGATAATCTTACAGCAGCAGAACTTAAGCATGCATCTCTTCGTCAAATTGCTGAGGAATCTATACACATGGATTCTTTACTTCATATCATTAGCAGTCTCAATATCGATCTAGATGAAGTAACAGCCAAATTTCAGGATATACCTTCAATCCGAAAGAAAAACGAATATATTACACGCCATATGCCAGAATTGAAAATGGGTATAGATCTTACCATAACAGAGAATAAACAGAAATTTGCAAAGGCACTTTTTGGCATTACACAAGTAATGGAAGGCACACAGTTTTATGCACTTTTTGCAATGATTCTTTCTCTACACCGTCAAAATAAGATGACGGGCATCGGGCAGATGTTTCAATATACTTTGCGTGACGAAACAAATCATATTGCCTTGGGACGATATATTCTTGAAAAGCTCATCGAAGAAAATCCTGATGTATGGACTGATAAGTTTCGTAAAGAACTTGTTGAGTTTATGCGTGAGGGGGTTGAATTGGAAAAGGAATTTGTTCTCGATTGTTTACCCGAAAACATTGTGGGTATGACACAAAAGGACTTCCTCGAGTTTGTCGACTACAATGCCGATCGACGCCTTGAGAGTCTTGGACTACCGCGCCTTTCTAACATCAAAATTAATCCTTTTCTTTGGCTTGACGAGGTAATCTTTCTTCAGAAAGAAAAAAACTTTTTTGAAACTCGGGTCACTGAGTATCAGACAAGGGGTAGTATCAAAAATACTAATGAAGATGACCTTATTTAACCCAAGGAATTATTATTATGAGCGACGAAGTCATCACATTACAAAAAAAATGCTGTTCGACTATTTCAGTTGAATTTCCAAACATTATTCGCCGAGATTTACCACATACAAAATCGAATAAGCCTCGAGTAGTAGCATGGAATGGCAACAAAATTGAAAAAGCAGTGAATGCTGCTTGTGCTGAATTAGGACACGAACCGGTAGGTAAACTGATTCAGATAGAGATTGAAGCTCGTATGAAAAATGAACGTTCTCGTTTTATTCATATCGAACAATTACAGGACATGGTCGAAAGTTCTTTGATTGAGATGAATTACGGAAGAGTAGCGTTAGCTTATGGTAAACATCGAGCACGACGTGCAGCCTCGCGGGAAATGGAAGCGCAAATGGCTTTCCAAGAAGGGGATTCGCTTGAGGATATTTCCGCGGGTTTTGCCGAGGATTTGCGGTTGCGAATTTCCTTTGCTCGTATTGGATTAAATCTCACCCTTTCTGATAAGGAGTTGGTTGTTAGGTTGATTCGCAGTGTTTCTTCTTCATTGAGCTACCAAGAACTGAGAGAAACGATTATTCTTAATGCAAAGAATCTTCTTGATGTTGATGCCGATAGCCGTTTTTTCGCCGGGCGCATTTTACTTACCTATATTTATGAAGAAACACTCCCCTGGAAAATAGCCGACGGCATAGATCAATTGAGAACAGCACATCGAAAAGCCTTTCTGAAATATATTCCAATGGGTATTAACCTGGAACGCTTGGATCCGCGACTCTACGAATTTAATCTCGAAGAGCTCGCCGATGCTATTGATCCTTATGCCGACCTCCAGTTTGATTTTATTGGCATCCAGAATCTATATGATCGTTATTTAATCTGCGTTAAAGATGAAAACGGTCGGCGCCGTCTTGAATGTCCTCAAATCTTTTGGATGCGCGTTGCGATGGGATTAGCGTTGCTTGAACCGGAACGTGAGATGCGCGCTAAAGAGTTTTTTCGCATCTATCAGAATAAGCTTGCCTGTTCGTCGACGCCAACACTGTTTAATTCAGGAACGTGCAAGCCGCAGCTTTCTAGCTGCTATCTGCTTTATTGTGGCGATTCAATTGAAGATATTTCCGAAACCTGGACACGCTTTTCTTCACTTTCAAAATGGGCTGGTGGATTAGGCTGTTCTTGGACTGCTGTACGCGGATGCGGAGCCCACATTCATGGAACGAATGGAGAATCATCAGGCGTTATTCCATTTCTTAAAGTTGCTAACGACATTTGCGTCGCGGTGAACCAGGGAGGCAAACGGCCAGGTGCTCTATGCAGCTATATTGAGTTATGGCATTCGGACATTGATGATTTTCTTGATCTACGGAAGGAAACAGGAGATGATCGTCGCCGTACTCATAATATGAATACAGCTCTTTGGGTGCCTGATTTATTCATGAAGCGACTTAAGAGTATCTCAGAGGGCCACCTTCCTAAGGATGCAACATGGACACTATTCCGTTCCAATGAAACACCAGATCTTCCAGAACTCTATGGATGTAATTTTGAAGAACGTTACCTTCATTATGAAGCGCTTGCAAGTGAAGGAAAAATTTATGGTGAGAAAATTCGCATTCTTGCGCTCTGGAAAAAAATTATTGGAGCAATTTTCGAAACTGGACATCCCTGGATTACCTTTAAGGATCCATGTAATATCCGATCACCTCAAGACCATGTTGGAGTAATCCATAGTTCAAATTTATGTACAGAGATTACGCTCAATACAAGTAGAGAGGAAGTTGCTGTTTGTAATCTTGCGTCTATCAACATCCCCAGTCACTTACGTGAGGATGGCTCTATTGATTATGTCAAATTGGAATCGACTATTCAAATAGTCATGAGAATGTTAGACAATGTCATCGACATAAATTATTACCCTGCCGAGGCTGCAAAGTTAGCCAATATAAGACATCGTCCAGTGGGTCTGGGAATGATGGGAATGCAGGATGCTCTTTACATTCGTCGAACACCATTTGATTCATCCGAGGCCGTCGAATTCAACGATGAGATCGTAGAGGCCATCGCTTTCTATGCCTATTCTGCCTCCTCTGATTTAGCTGAGGAACGTGGACGTTACTCTTCGTTTGAAGGTTCAAAATGGGATCGCGGACAGCTTCCACTTGATACGCTAGCATTATTGGAAGAGGAGCGAGGAGTTGCTTTGCTAGTGGATCGAAAGAGCCGCTTAGATTGGAATGGCTTGCGCCAAAAGATTCGGCATCAAGGGATGCGTAATTCAAATTGTCTTGCGATAGCACCAACAGCAACAATTTCGAATATTATGGGTTGCACGCCATGCATTGAGCCCAGTTACAAGCATATTCATACGAAATCTAATCTTTCAGGAGAATTTGTCCGCACTAATGATTATTTAGTGAAGGAATTGATGGGTCTTGGGATTTGGGATATGGAAATGCTATCAGATTTAAAATACTTTGACGGCTCTATTCAGGCTATTGAACGAGTCCCAGATGAGGTGAAGCGGCTTTATAAGACAGCTTTTGAAATTGAGCCGACTTGGTTGCTTCAAAGTGCGGCTGTAAGACAGAAGTGGATAGATCAGTCGCAGTCGGTAAACCTGTTTCTCGCTGAAAATGATGCGCGAAAAGCTTCATTTATATATCGGGAAGCTTGGGAACGGGGACTTAAAACAACTTATTACCTCCGTACGATCAATAAATCTTCTATCGATTCAGGTAATCGGGATCGGAAGAAAATTGAAAGCGAATTTGGGACAAGTTTGTCCGTTTGTTCTGTAGAGGCTAAGCGCAATGGAACTGTTTGTGAATCATGTCAATGATGACGTAATTATGTTCAATTTAAATACTAATTATAAATCAAGTCAATGAAAGGAAAATGCAATGGGAATTAAATCGAATAAGTGGATTCGCCTTGCGGCAACACATCACCATACCCAAGGCTTGAATCGGAAGAGGAGGGATTTGAACCCCCGGTTGTGTTACCACAACATCTGTTTTCGAAACAGACGCATTCGGCCACTCTGCCACTCTTCCTAAAGAAGTTTTCAACGTGTCCAGTCTGCCAAAATTGCTAATTAATGAAAAGAGGAATATAGTTTACTAGCAGGCACAGGAAACTAAAACGTTTTCGGGGTCATTGCAAAGAATTGGTCCTTAGTCCGGAGCGCCAGCGGAGGTTCCTCAGCCAAAGCCTAGGGAAAACCTTAAAGCCACAGCAGTAGGGACGGTAGGGACTTAAGGAGGTAGTTGCAAAAGTCCTGCGAGTGCGGCATCTTTTGGTTAAATGATTAACGTAGCGAAATGACGCAGGGAGTCCTCACGTGTTAGCCCAGGCTGAGCTTGCGAAGCCTGGGTACTGAAGTTCAACATCTTAGCCCCGGAGGGCGCGACACGTTTTTACTAACGTATGCATTTAACAATTTAATGCTCCAAATTATTGCCAAGAGCACAAAAATTTGGGGATATATGCCCTTAAAAACGTGTCGCCCCTCCGGGGCTAAGATGTTAAGCTTCAGTACCCAGGCTTCGCAAGCTCAGCCTGGGCTAACACGTGAGGGGTTCGCTATGTTAATCATTCAACAAAAAGTAGCCGCCCTCGCAGGACTTATGCAATTACCTCTAATGGACCTTAGGGACAGTAGGGACAGGGACAATGCTTTATTTGTCCCTACTGTCCCTAAGGTCCATTAAGTCCCTATCGTCCCTACTGCTGTGGCTTTAGGGTGTTCCCTAGGCTTTGGCTGAAGAACCTCCGCTGGCGCTCCGAAGCGGCCTATCCAGGCTTGATCTGATACCCTTTCGGCTTGCAAAATGATAATATCCCTAAATACGATAACGTCGACCCTAACCCCGAATGCTTCCGTCCCGACCACGGAAGATAGGCCGTCACACGATCACAACAATTGATCAATCCCGATCCAACATCCAACTTCCGCAAAATCTCCTTCGCACGCGGAATGTTCGAAGAATACACACTTGCCGTCAACCCATATTCCGTATCACCCATCAGTCGTATGGCTTCCTCATCGTTCTGCACTTTCTGTATCCCGATCACCGGCCCAAATGTCTCTTCCCGCATCAAACTCATGGTATGATCGACATTCACAAGCACTGTGGGTTCAAAATATGGCTGCGCCATTTTTTGTTGAATGCCTCCCAACAGTAACAAAGCCCCCTTTCCGGTCGCATCCCGAATCTGCGCATTCAATACTTCCACTTGCTCTGCCCTTGCTAAATATCCAAGATCGGTCGTTTCTAATAAGGGATCTCCCATCTTTAATTTTTGGGTCTCCTCAATAAAAGCACTAAGAAATCTAGCGTAAACTTGTTTTGCAACATAAATGCGTTCCACCGCGCAGCAACTTTGCCCATTGTTGTAAAAACATCCTTCCACTGCCGCTTGGGCAACTGCACGAATATCGGCCACCTCATTCGTCACATAAAGCGGATCTTTGCCGCCCAACTCAAATCCCATCGGCACCATCCTAGGTCCAATCTGCTTGGCAATGGAAGCTCCGGTATTGTATGAACCGGTGAAAAAAAATCCGTTTAAAGGAAGTTCCAGAAGTCGCTTGCCCGCGCTGCCATCTCCCAATACAGCCGTAAATACATTCTTAGGAATGCCTGCTTTATACAGCAGCTCCTCGATCTTTTTTCCCGTTTCCAGAGCATGTTCTGAAGGTTTATAGAAAACGGCATTTCCCGCTATCAAGGCAGGGATAAAGACATTCACTCCGACAAGATATGGATAATTCCACGCGGAAATATTGGCGATCACTCCTAAGGGTTCATATGTCAGGATCTCTTCGACTTGATCGGTTTTATGTACCATTTCCGGAGAAAGCCATGTTTGGGAATGATCGATGAAGTATTGGATCCGATTGCGTGCTCCGTCAATTTCATTTCGGGACTCGCGGATCGGTTTGCCCATATCTTTTGTCAAGGTTATCGCGAGGTCTTCTTTGTTGTCTAAGAGCAATTTTGAAAAGCGTTGAATGCATTCGATTCGCTTTTTTAAAGGAATTTGAGCCCATTCTTTTTGTCCAATGATCAACTCATTAAATTTATCTTGGATGTTATTACGATGATTGAGATTGAGATTAAGTATAGTTGTCATACGATTCCTTTTTAGGAAGTTCTTTGTTTGCTTTGTTGGCATTGAGTAATGAGGAAATCAAGCAGGGGATTAGGGTCAAGCACGCGACTCCCTAATGTATGGGAAAATTCAGGGTGCCACTGGACGGCAAGAATGCGTCCATTTTCAGCACTGACAGCTTCAATGATTCCATCCCGAGGGCTGATGGCTTCGACAGTCAAACCTTTGCCTAAGGATTTAATCCCTTGATGATGAATAGAATTTACATTCACTTCCTTTTCTTCGGGATACAGAGTTCTCAGAACGCCTATAGGGCTAATTTTGATCTCATGACTGAATGAATCAAAGGATGGATTCCGATGAGAAATCGACTTCGGATGTTGTGTGGCAATGTCTTGGTATAACGTTCCTCCAAAAAAGACGTTGATGAGTTGCAGCCCCCGGCATATGCCTAAAATAGGTTTGCCTTGCGTGAAAGCATAGTCCACTATATGAAGTTCGAATTTATCCCGATAGGGATCTCCGGGCCATTTTTGCGGGTCAATCGCCTCTTCCCCATAATGAGAAGGGGCCATATCGGAGCCGCCCTGCAACACAAAACCATCTAAATCATTGAGGAAATCATCTAAGAATGGTTGAGGAATGTCAGGGATAAGGATAGGCATCACCCCTTTGCGGGACAGAAATCGGGCAATATCATTTTCTAAGGAGGAAACCGCTTTGGGGCCCATAAGGCTCTTCATGGCTTCAGCATAGAAAAAGCGGGGAGTGACGCCTAATTTTATCATAATGCTTGTGTATACAGGTGGATGAAGTCATTTTCTGTTACTGCTTTAGGATTACATGAGTGGCAAGGATCTGCCACAGCCAGCTTAGTTAAAGTTTTGATGTTTTTCTCTTCCACACCCAATGTAGATAATTTTGTTGGAATTTTCAACCGAGTTGAAAGCTCCTTGATAGATTGAATGAAATCTTTCGACGAAATCACTTGCGCCAGATTTTTAAACTTCTCTTCATTTTGTGGATAATTAAACGCCAACCCATATGGAAGCATGACAGCATTGGCCAAGCCATGATGCACATCGTATACAGTAGATAATGGATGCGCTAAAGAATGCACAACACCCAATCCCTTTTGAAAAGCAACTGCTCCCATGAGTGCTGCCATCATCATGCCGCTTCTGGATTCATAATCTCCTTTTTCAAACGCTTTTGGCAAATGTTTAAATATCAAACGTATGCCCTCCAAAGCAATGCCGTCGCACATTGGATTATACCCTTTTGCCAAATAGGCTTCGATGTGATGGGTGAGGGCGTCCATCCCTGTCGCAGCTGTAACCTGAGGGGGGAGTTCTAGGGTTAGTTCAGGATCGGCAAAGACAATTTTTGCCATCAATTTCGGAGAAAACAGAATTTTCTTTTGCTTGGTTACATCATCAGAAATGACGGTGCTGCGCCCCACCTCGCTGCCTGTCCCGCTTGTTGTGGGAACTGTGACAAAGTAGGGGATTTCTTCTGTCACTAATTCGGCTCCATTTTTGCTATCTTCATAGTCGAATAGATCCCTCGTATGGTGGGCTTTTAGTGCGATGGCACGCGCCACATCCAACGAAGCTCCGCCTCCGATCCCCACAATGGCATCACACTTGTGTTTGTGGAACACTGCCGTTCCTTTTTCCACATCTGATTTGATCGGGTTCTTGTGGATTTGATCAAAGACTGTATTTTGCAAATGGTTCTTTTTTAAATTTTGCTCAATTTTATTGAAGAAGGGCAGCTTTGTGCAGGTAGCATCGCTGACCAGAAGAGGATGTTTGATCCCTTTTGACGCCAGGTGAGGTCCAAGTTCTTCGATGACCCCTTTTCCAAATCGGATTTGGGTAGGAAAATTGAATGTATATTTGTCTGTCATAATCCACCTATATTACTGTTATATGTTCCTTAACGCGGGGGAATTCAGAATCCAGAATTCAGAATGGGGCTAATCGACTTAAAACCAACAGATTGTCTCTTTATTCTGAATTCTGTATTCTGGATTCTGAATTCCCACTCGCTGCTATTTACGCGTTCCCTAAATTGCTTCAAAATAGCGTTTGAATTCCCAATCGGTAATGGCTTTTAAAAATTCCCTCCACTCCCATTCCCTTGTTTGCACAAAGTGTTTAACGAAAGTCTCTCCAAATAATTCACAAGGGATTTCCGAGCTTTTCATTAATTGTGTGGCTTCATCCAAAGATCGGGCTAAGCATCCCTGTTCTTTTCTATTGTATCCATTGGCTTTAGTTTCCGGAATTGTTAAATTCAACTTATGCTTTATCCCGTATAAGCCCGAGGCTAAACTGGCCGCCATTGCCAGGTAGGGGTTGGCATCGGCTCCGACAACACGCATTTCGACGCGTGTCGATTTCTTTCCTCCGGGAAGCACCCTGATCGCGACTGTGCGGTTATCAATCCCCCAAGAAACTGTTGTGGGAGCCCAATACCCTTCCACAAGGCGTTTATAGCTGTTGACGGTCGGTGCATACATCGGAAGGATGTAGGGGAGGCAATGAAGTTGTCCGGCAATGAAATGCTTCATTGTTGGACTCATCCCCTTACTATCGTAGAACAGGTTTTGTTCTTTTTCCAAATCCCAAAGGCTTTGATGGATGTGTCCTCCTGATCCCGCATAGTTAGGGCTCCAACGCGCCATGAAGGTGGGAATGATCCCAAATCGATGCGCAATTTCTTTGACGGAGGTTTTGAACAATATGGCCCTGTCAGCAGCTTCTAAGACATCGTCATACAGGATTGCGGCTTCGTAGACTCCGGGACCGGTTTCCGTGTGGAGTCCTTCCAAAGGGATGCCAAACTGATTCAATTCATCGAAGAGAGCGTTGAAATAATCTGAGTTCTGTGAGGAACGGACAACAGAATATCCAAACATCCCTTTGGTCAATGTCCTTGGATCTTGAAAATTTTTTTGATGTAACTCTTCGGAGGTCTCATCGAAATTAAACCATTCATATTCCGCTGAATAGAAAGGATGGAAACCTGCGGCTATCGATTGCCCGCGTATTTTCTTGAGCAAATTGCGCGGAGTGATTTCCAAAGGTGTCCCATCTTTTTTTTCGAGGTCGACAAGAAAGAAGGGAGTGTATTGATCCCAAGGAATCCTTCGGAAAGTGGATAGGTCAAGCTTGGCATTTGCGTCAGGGTAGCCTGTGTGCCATCCGGTGTGGTCAACATTGTCATAGCAGCGGTCATTGGAATCCCAACCAAAGATTACATCGCAAAATCCGAAATTATCATCAATGGAGTTTGTGAATTTGTCAATATGGAGAACTTTTCCTCGTAAGATGCCGTCGATATCGCTTAAAGCGACTTTTACCTTTTGGACGGAATCGTTTTCCAGCTCGTGGAGGATAGCTTTTTTGGTTAGATTAGATTGGTTGGATTGTAGTGTTGTAGGAGTGTTCATGCTCATCGATCCTTGCTTTTGGTATAAGCTTTCATAACAAAGGAGTCGATTCTGCGCAATCTTCTTAAAAGTCGACAGTTCCGGTAAGGGCGAGAAATAGCAACACAATGAGCAAGACAACCAAAACGCCGGCTGGTTTGGTGCTCCAATCTCGATTATAGGGCCAAATAGGAATGGATCCAACCAGTAAAGCAATTAGAATCAATAATAGTATAAATTCCATATGTTCTCCTGTAATAACTTTTTATTAGTTGATATAAATATAACTACAATCATATCTCTATAATACAAAATAAATAAACTAAAGTAAACTAAAAACGATATAAATTTAGATTTTAAAAAATTTGGCCGGAATAAGATCATGCAATCTTTTCCGGCCGTTTTTTGGTCACAGTTTTACATAAGTGTTAGCTTATCAATTGTTTAACAACACCATTGATAACACTATTTGCAAACTTTTCGGCACCGTTGAGAGCAATTCTTGGCAAACCTAATTTTGGATTCCTAACAGCCAAAAAATAAACTTTACAATCTTTTTCAGACTCATCAGCTGATTCGGTATGCCGTTGTTTTATTTGTTTCCAATTATTTCTTTCTTTTTTATTTGAGAAAGAATGTCTTACTTCTGCATAGGTTTCATTTAGAGTATGATAGGCGCATTTTGCTGCACTGATCACAACTTCCACTAAGCATTTGAAGCGGACGGAAATATCTTTTGTCTTAGATACTTTGCCGACTGCGTATTGTGGGCTTAGACACGCAATATCCGTTTTATTTAATCGTATAGACATAACCCTCCTATGGATTATTTTTTTTACATCTTAATTATCTCACTTTTGTGTTAAATGATTGTAAAGATTTTGTTTAATTATGACTTTTTGAATTTTATTGAGCGAAAAGCAGCCGAAGGATAATATGAATTCTAATTTTTTCTCAAAAATAGGGGGTAGTTGATGATCAGTTCTCTCTCTTTATATCACTCGCTGTGTAACTTATCCTTTCTTTCCGTTGCCGGTTTAAGAGCGATAAGCAGAGTTCGTTATAGACCCAATTCCAAAAACCCCATTGTCCCCCGGTTTTATTCAACCCAAGATAAAGATAAATCGTTACGCTACATTCCTCATGACTTTACCTACCTTGTAGCCTGCGAGAAATTTGTAGAGGAAGATAGCAAGCGGCTATTTGCTCCAAGGCACACACAAAGTTTACAACCAACTGTATTAACAGAGTCAAATGCGGACTATTTAAGAAAAGTGCTGCTTCCTTTTTTTGGCATCAATGCCACTGTGACTAGGACTGAGTACACAGGCGAATATGGATACACAAAATCGTATACTACTACAAGCGTAACAACCGACGAAAAAGGGAATAGCCAGACGAGTACGCAGACTCATTATTACACTGAATGGCATCATATTTCGGGAACAATCGGTTCTTGCCGGTATACCCAAGAAGATAGTGGATTGTGCGTTTACGCAGGACTGAAGTGGGATTCGAAGACAATTGAAAATGGAATGGGCAGTTGGAAATTCACCCAAAACCTTAAATCTTTTGATCCTACAGTAATAGAAGCAGATACTCATGTGGATCCTTTCCTAAAACGCGCTGCTATAGCGCAAGAAATTGGGACTAGTCGAATTTTTGACTATGAAACTCAAAGGATCCGAAAGGAAATCTACAGTAGAAAGGCATGCGATGATGTTTCGATAAAACACTATCAAGTTTATTGGGATTCATTTAACACCTCAAGTTTCCTTCTTCCTTGTTATATTCTTCAATATCCTAATTGTCCTCCTCGCTTGATGCCCGCCTTGAATAAGAATGTAATACAAGTGAAGGGGACGGCTCCATTGTCTATTCCTAAAGTGATGACAGCTACCACCATAGCCACCACTATTTTGTCCTTGTTTGTTCCTCAAGTTGCTGTTCCGGTACGTATAATAGCTGTTTTAGTTTCCGCTGCTTCTAGCGGAGCTTGGGCACGTTACCGTCTTTCATTTACTCACTCTTGGCAGCAAGGGAGTATCGAATCGGAGCGTAAGCAAAACGAAGCTGTTGCCGAGACAATAGCTGATAGAAAACGCAGACAAGCCACTGAGAAGATATCCGCTTCTCAAGGGTCTGAATCTGCATTTGTTCAAAGTAGATTTTTGGATGTTGACCCGATCTATTTTCAAGTATTGGGAATTGGTTCGGAAGAGGAGATGACAGAAGAAAATATTAGGCAGGCCTTTATAAAAAAAATTAAAGTCAATCATCCCGATCAGAAGTCAGGTTCAAGTCACAAGGCACAGGAGATCATTAAGGCTCGCGACGTGATGTTAGGAGCTATACAAAAGCGTAAAGAAAAATTTGGAGAAGGAAAGCGAAACTTTTCTTCCCAAAGTAGTGGATTTGTTAAGCAGCCTCCAAGAAGTGTTCGAGGTATAAACGCAAGACTATTGATTGACACAGTTCTCGTACAGAAAGATTATAAAAAGGCGTTGCAATTGGTGGAAACTGATCAAGCACACCCGGATTCGCATGATCAAAATGAAAATACCTTGTTGACAGAGGCGACAAAGATTGGAGATTTAACCGCAATGCTTTTTGCAATCATAAAGTTAGGAGCCCATCCAGATGTGAGTTGCGACTGTCCTGACCACCTTACGGCACTGCATTATGCCGTATTGAGCGGGGACATAAGAAGGGTAAAACTACTACTGCAACACAAGGCTAATCCCAACCTGATCAATTCAAAAGGGGAAACGCCTCTTGATATAGCAGTTTCTAAACAGTTTCCGGAGATACAAACTCTTCTTATAAGTAGTGGGGGCATTCAGCATCGCACTATTGAAGGAAGCGAGGGCTTTTGGAGAAAAGTCCGCGGCTCATTAAGAGGATACGGATCTAACGATCGGACACGTTTATTGGGTCAAGAAGAGGCACAAAAAAAAGGAATCGCCCCGGAAAGTGACACTGTTATCCAGTTGCCGGCGCCTAAAAAAGAAGAGGAATAAGGACGGAAGAGGTAGGATTCGAACCCACGGACCCCGCAAGGGGCCTTCTGTTTTCAAGACAGACGCATTCGGCCACTCTGCCACTCTTCCATGCGTGTGATAAGCATTTACTTATACTGTATCGCCTCGTAATCTGTCAAGCTTATACTCTACCCTGGTAACCGGCTAGGATTTGCAATTTTTTACAGCTGACAAGTCCGCAAAGTCACTATGCCCTCATAGATTCGGTTCTTATTATAACAATCTAGTCCAATTAATTCAAAATAATTAATAAAATTATTTTTACAAAAACTATTCTTAAATAAGTTCGCTTTTGAGATAATAGTTTATAGAAGAACGTGTAATTTGTGTTTTGTCTATTAAAAATATATGGAAATAGAGGGATTTTATGGCTAATTCAAATTCACATTATAAATTCGAAGGTTCAAATCTAAGCATTATAGAAGCTGTAGAAACTTTATCAAGCATTGCGGATCTGGAGATCGATAAAGAGGTAGGAATTACTCAACAGCACGATCTTGTTATTCAGGACAAGAAATTCAACTATAAAACAGTAAACTGGCTGCATAAACAAGACGCAGAAAAGACTGTAGAAGATGTGAAAGAAACTTTCCGAGTAATCCTAAACTATCTGCGCAACTTTTACAAAAAGGAATATAGCTATGTCACGGACCAAAAGGCCATCGAAGGAATTAAAACCATTATGGTCCTAGTAGGTGAGGCAGCCAAGAAACTAGATCGGTACACCTCCTTATTCAAGGAAACAAAACAACATAGCATCATGCAACTCAAGGAATACAAAAAGTTACAGGAGTTTTACCTCACTCACATTGACCGTATAGTTGACGAAGGTGTTCTAGGAAAATGGATCCTAGGCCTTACAAAAAGGGCGATGTCCAAAAAGAAAGACATAACGCTCGTCGGCAAACTGCCTCCGGAAACTCGACATGTATTCGTTGATTTAGAAGCCGTTAAGAAAGATACGGAATATGAATTGTTCTTCATCCGCAAAGAAGACGGCTCTCGCTTCTTCAACCCAAGGCTCATTCGCAATATTAAGCTGGTTTGCGATTTCGAAAATATTTTTGGTCCCCTTGCGGATAATGATCCACTTATCGATTTACATGTCTGGCAAGATCGCAGTATGCAATCTGCCGCTCGGTCTATTTTACGTTCACTAGGTTCTCTAACCAACCGCTTCTACCGGGATTCAGCCAGATTCAGGGAGAGAGAAATTGTTGTGGCCTTGAATAACGCTTTAATGGCTTTGATGCTCTGCAGCAATCCTCGTAACCTAACCAAAAATTTGCCAATGAAAAGTTCCTACGATTATTTTCTAGATTTTCTCAGATATCTTCACGAGGCCTTACAATCTCCGGACTATCATAAGTCGATTACTTATCCGCAAAAAGTAAGTAAGCTGGGGCGAACCCTTTTACATATGGTGCATGCACTTTCTAAAGGGTATTATGTTTCCATGCTGAGGTTTCATGATTTTAATTCGATGGTAAGCTCTCTAATCCAAGAAGCGAATAGCTCGCGTTCTGAGGAACATTTAAATGCCGCTCAAGCCAAACATGAAATTTGGAGTCGTTTGGCTGGCGACTACGCTGCGATGGTCAAATTAATGAAACGACATCCCAATGGACCTTTGGATAAGGTGTTGAATGTCTTGGAAGAGGGATCCTATCAGGCTTTTGATCCTGAAGCGCAGTTGAATTTGCCGAGCCAATTGTATGCAATTGGAGCAGGAGACCATCGAATTATGAATTTGCACATTCCCGCACCCACTCATCAAGAGTATATCAACAAGGTAAAAGTTATTGAATTGTTTAAAGCCTTTTTACGAAGCATATCTAAAGACCATTTCCATAAAAAACACCTTCTCATTAACTTGCAAGATAGGACCTCATGGAGGGAGCATTCTCGCTGTCATTCTCTGGAAAATTTAACAAACCATGATGAATTCAATGAAAATATTGCTGTAGTGACATTAGCGAAAGATACCGAATTTTATCATCAGATGCCGCCCTATCACCAGAACAATCACGCAGAAGTGTTTTTAAAGAGCTTTAAGGAACACTTAGGGGATGAAAGTTCCGGATATTTCTTTACGCCACAAATCAAGAAAGCGATCTCAGGTGGATTCATAGATGGAGTTTTTGCAGCCATACATCGCATCTTCTTTTCGAACAAGAATATATTATTACGTGATCATCGTCTTGATTTCATTGAAATCTTTGATCTTTTTCTGACCTTGAAATTGCTGGATATAGTGAAACCGGATTCATTCAGCTTGACCTGTAAGGATGGTGTGGATATAGGTGCGAGTTCTAGCGCCCTGATTTTTGCTTTTATGAAGATGTTAAATCAAGGGGAGTTCTCGCAAGCCGATTGGCAGCAATTAAATACTTTAATCTATACTCCGGCTCTAATTGTGAGGGAAAGGATGATGCTGCCGGATAGGTTTAATCGTATGTTGAACGCATTGAAAACCATTGAATATGTCTATCAGGAACACGGTCCTGAAATGTTTGCTAAGATAATACGGGAGGCATTTGGCAGTTATTATAAAGGGGCGATATTGGAGGGTGTGATTATCCCAGCAAAAGAGTA
>Ga0206822_1053_pt2 | contig 16543 bp, 14 predicted proteins | sample Alteio_BWOrgCont_83_FD_152913 | JGI IMG/M metagenome (GOLD analysis project Ga0206822, IMG submission 152913) | Enriched cells from forest soil in Barre Woods Harvard Forest LTER site, Petersham, Massachusetts, United States -... | ecosystem: Environmental > Terrestrial > Soil > Temperate forest >... | reverse complement strand
TGGAGGGACTCCGGCAAACTTTTTGGATGTTGGAGGCGGTGCCACTCAGGAGAAAGTGGCAGAAGGCTTTAAAATCATTTTAAAAGATCCCAACGTGAAAACGATACTTGTGAATATATTTGGGGGGATCATGAACTGCGTGACATTAGCCGCCGGAATTATTTCAGCCGCAAGCCAAAATGGCGTCAACGTCCCATTGGTTGTCCGCATGGAAGGGACAAATGTGGAACAGGGGAAAAAGATGCTGATCGATTCAGGATTAGACATCATCATTGCCGACAGTTTAACCGAAGCGGCAAAAAAGGCTGTTGCAGAAAGCGTCAAAAAACGCTCAAAATAGGGGAACCGGAGCTTACTATGTCGATTTTAGTGAACAAAAAAAACAAAAGTAATCACTCAGGGAATTACTGGCAAGTCGGGCCTGTTTCATACGGAACAATGCATTGCTTATGGCTCTAAATTTGTCGGAGGGGTGACTCCGGGGAAGGGAGGGCAGACAGTCCTAAACCTCCCGGTTTTTGATACCGTACAGGAGGCTAAGGACGCAACAGGATGTGATGCGACCATGATATTCGTGCCTCCACCTCATGCTGCAGAAGCGATTTTGGAGGCCGAAGAAGCCGGCATTCCGTTGATAGTGTGCATCACCGAGGGGATACCGATCCGTGATATGTTAGAAGTGAGTCAAGTGATGCGCAATAGCAAAACCAGCCGATTGATCGGGCCGAACTGTCCTGGCATAATTACACCTGGGGAGTGTAAAATAGGAATTATGCCCGGTTATATTCATCTTCCGGGAAATATCGGCATTGTTTCCCGTTCCGGAACATTGACCTATGAAGCAGTATGGCAGACTACGCAGCTGCAATTGGGACAGACTACCTGCGTGGGGATTGGCGGAGATCCATTGAACGGAACGAATTTTATCGATGTTTTGGAGATGTTCCAGAAAGACCCTAAGACAAAAGGGATATTGTTGATCGGTGAAATTGGCGGGGAAGCTGAAGAGAATGCAGCTCGTTGGATTAAAGAGAATTGTACAAAACCGGTGTCAGCGTTTATTGCAGGGGTAACAGCGCCTCCAGGTAGGCGTATGGGGCATGCCGGAGCCATTATTTCCGGAGGCAAGGGAACGGCGGAAGGTAAAATTGCGGCATTGGAAGAGGCAGGAGTGTTGGTGGCGAGGTCGCCGGCGGAGATGGGGCAAGCGATGAAAGAGAAATTGAAGGATGACAAATGATTACAATACCCGGGAAGATTCCCATTCGGATTTACCCCTTTTTTTGGATAATCGTTATATTTATCGGAGGGATCAACAGTGACTTTTCCCCATTAGGGATGCTCATATGGGCATTGATCATTCTTATTTCAGTCACCGTCCATGAGTTTGGGCATGCTCTGACAGCTATTTTCTTTGGGCAGACAGCGCAGATCGAGTTAGTCGGATTTGGAGGAGTCACCCATAGGGCTGGGGGGCGCCTCAAATTTTGGCAAGATTTTTTGGTAGTGCTTAATGGACCATTAGCCGGACTAGCATTAGCATTTGGTTCCTATTTTTTACTGTATGCTTTAGGGAATCAGGCTCCAAAAATTTTGTTATATACCCTTTCCATTAGTTTTTATGCGAACCTGTTTTGGACAGTGGTCAATTTGCTGCCGGTACAGCCCTTAGATGGCGGACATCTATTGAGGATTTTCCTGGAAAGTATATTGGGATTGCGCGGCATAAAAATTTCGCTGTTTATTAGCTTTTTAGTTTCTCTTGTTATTAGTTTGTTTTTCTTCTATCTGCAATTCTTTTTGGCGGGAGCATTCTTTTTGATGTTCACATTTGAGAGCTTTCGCAACTGGCAAAGCAGCCTAATGATGTCAGAGCATGATGATAACATACATATACAAAATGAGTTGAAAGAAGCAGAAAATGAGTATCGCAACGGTCAGACAGAATCGGCATTGGAGAAGTTAAAAGTAATTCGTAACAATTCCAAAGCCGGCTTGATTTATCAAAGTGCCTCGCAAATGATGGCGCAAATATTTAATGAAGAAGGGAAGTATCAGGAAGCGTACGAAGTGTTGGCTCCATTTAAATCCAAATTGGATCCTGATGCGCTGATATTAAAGCATCAGCTGGCCTATCGTTTAGGGCATTGGCGTGAGGCGACTGAGTTGGGAAATATAACTTATCAGCATCAGCCCAGCTATGAAATTGCATTAATCAATGCGTTAAGCTATGGGGCATTGGGCGAGGCAAAGCCGGCAGTAGGCTGGCTCAAGTGTGCCCTCAAAGATGGATTGCCTAATTTGAAAGACATTTTGCGGCATGTTCAATTTGACAAAATCCGGTCGGATCCCCTTTTCGAAAAAATGAAAAATGAGGCTTGAATGAAACTGCTTATCTATTTGTTCATAATTTTTAGCTCTTTGCATTTGGTTGCCTATGATCCGAACATATTTGTTTATGGTGAAGGAAATACGCAGATTACTTCTCAAATAAATGAATATGAAAACTTGGTGGCAGGCGCCCCGATTCAAGGGTCGGTCTTCATCACCCACGATAAAAATGCAGTGATCGATGAGAATAGTTTTCGTATTGGAGATAAGCCCTTGAAAGTCACTTTGGTACAATCCACCCAATTGTCTTCGTATAGTCCGCTTCTTGTCACCATTTATCAATTCCAATTGGAGGGGAAGCCGCGAGGCAGCTACACGTTACCGCCTATAAAAGTCAAGGTGGGCAGCAAAGAGTTTCAGGCTACACCTTTGTCTATTCAGATCGGTGGGTAGAGCTTCTCACATTGTGCCAAATTCAATCGCGTGCTCACGTGCCGTCCAAGCTATCGCTTCCGCTTGCAAAATGTCCACGTTCTCCAAAATTTTCTGCAACTGCTCATAGGTATAACGATTCTTCGGCAACAATACCTTCCAATCATCCTTTCCATTTCTACCCAACTCACTATACAACGTTACATGCTCTTTCGTTTCAGGCAATATAAGGTCCGCACGCACCATCTTAGCCGAAAATTCCGGATGCCCCTCCTCTATCACATTATACAATAGACAACGATCCGCATGCATTGTATTGCAGGCACAATTGATGACAACACTGTCGGAAACCATCGCCGATTCCGCGTTGACTCCCATCAAGACACTGTTTTCGATTTTTCCCTCTTGAATGTTGCAGTCAATCAAAATGGATCGGGAGTCAACTTCCAACCCTTTGCGCTTCGAAACACTTTTCGTGTTTGTTAAACGGAAGAATTTACGCATCGCATCGGACTCATCACAATCACCCGTAAGCTTCATCACGTTTTCGAAGTAGGAGCCAACACTTCCATAATCCCACCATAAGCACTCCTCACCAACATCAACTACCGAAAAAAACTGTTTGTATGAATAGCGCTCAGTAAATTTGTTTTTGAACGATTGCATACGCCGATAATGCTGCTTGGCGAAACTTTGAGGATGCCCTTTCTTCGCCATGAGTGAGGTATAAGTTTCTTCGTCTAAAGTCATCGGCATCCACAAGTGCGGATCAGTATCCATAAAGCCAATTTTCTCATCGAGTTCCTTGCTGAATTCATCTAGTAAGGCGAATGTCATTTGGGATGATAAACTGAAGGATCCAAGGCTGAGTCCGGCTCCGCCATCGATGGAAATGATTCCATTCTCAATCAATTGAGCAATAGTTGTGAAATCGCTTTTGTCGATATGTTGTGCGGCCCCTTGCCTGTTTACCGCTATGAATCCATATTTGCTTAAATCGCGAGCTTCCCATTCCTCTTGGCTCTTCAATGTCCCCAGCTTGGCGTATATATCAATGGGAGATTCCTGTTGTAACGAAAGTGGTTTCGAAGGGAGAAAGATTTGATCTCCCCAAAATACAGAAAGTCTTCCTTTGCGGTAAGGAGCAAATAGGCTGGATTGCACGATGATTGCTTCAAGGATTGATAGAGAGCGATCTTGCTCTGAGTCCGGGAGCAGCATGGGAAGTTTGACCGCCGATTTATTGCCATACTCTCCGGCGGCAAGGGGCCAAAGTCTTTGGCCTTTTCCTACAGTGTGGAAGATGGCGACTGAGCGCCCCTTTTGCTGGAGCGTTCGGATATCAACCTTATCTTTTTGTTTGGCTTTTTCTTCGGCTTTTTTGTAGGCATATAGAGTTCCGAGGCCGTTTCCAGCACCGCCAGGCCAATCTTCATGGATAACGACCACATAAGCATCTTTCTGGATGATGACCCCGCGCAATTGTTCCAGGCGTTTTTGCCAGTATTTTTCTTGCTGCGGGGTCCTTGTCGATACGATCAGAATATCCATTCGACTAATTCACTTTGAAGGAGACGAATCGCACTGAATCGGCTTCTTTGATTAATAGCAGGATCGGTTTAGACTTATCGCTGTCCTGCAATGTGTCGAGGAATTGCTGAACGTTTTCAATCTTCTTTTGATTGACCGCCAGGATTTGCATCCCTTTTCGCAATCCGACCCATTGGGCAATGCTACCCTGTTCGACCTTCGAGACGATGACACCTTTTTCAGCGTTGGCGCCTAATTTTTGGGCCAGTTCTGGAGTAATATTTTCTACGGTGATTCCGAGCTTATTCTCTTGGATTGAAGCTTTTTCAGGTTGAGTTGCTGAGAAGTCACCGATGACGACAGCTAGTTCTTTCGGTTTGCCTTCCCTGAGAATTGACAAGTTGAGATTTGCTCCCGGCTTCATGAGGGCAACAGCATTGCGCAAGGCTCCGATATTGGTGACGGAGATGTTGTTGTATTTTACGATCACATCACCTTGTTTGATGCCTGCTTTTTCTGCAGGTGATTCTTTTGCGACCTGAGCGATAAGGGCTCCTTCAGGTTTGTCTAGCCCGAAAGCAGCAGCAAGATCTTTATCCACTTTTTGCAAGATGACACCAATGTAACCTCGACTTACTGTTCCTTTGGCGAGAAGTTGTTCCATGACATTTTGAGCGATGCTGCTGGGAATGGAAAATCCGATACCCATGAAGCCTCCCAGATTGCTCGCGATGGCTGTGTTGACACCGACTACATCCCCTTGCAGGTTAAGTAATGGGCCGCCTGAGTTGCCGCGATTGATGGCGGCATCTGTTTGGATAAAATCTTCAATGCGGGCAATATCGAGGTTGTTTCTTCCTTTTGCGCTAACGACGCCGACAGTTAAAGAGGCTTGGAGACCGAGTGGAGTTCCGATAGCGACAACCCATTGGCCTACTTCCAGGTCATTGGAATCACCAAATTTCAAAAAAGGGAGGTCTTTTGCATCAATTTTGATAACTGCGATATCGGTGTTGTTATCCTGACCGATCACTTTAGCCGGGAATTCACGTCCGTCGTTTAAGACGACATTGATTTCATTGAACTGGTCGACGACATGGCCATTGGTGACGATATATCCATCGGAGCTGACGATAAATCCGGAAGCTTGGCCTTGAGTCGGTTCGGATGGAACATTATTCCGGAATGGCATACCGAAGAATTTCTGCCAGAAAGGATCGCTGAATTGATCTTCGGGGTTATCCTGGTCAGATTGTCCTAATGCGGATCGTTGCTTATCTGTGGACTTTACTTGCACAGAAACGACAGCAGGAATTGCCATCTTGGCGACGGCGGTAAAATCATTGGCTGTTTCTTTGAGTTGGGTGCCACTAAATGCAAAGCAAGTAGTTGTGGGATTTCCTAAAAAAACCGAGGAAGCAAATCCAATGACAAAGAGAGGTGTAATAAAGCGTGAAAGTTTCATAGTTTATAACTCCTTTTGATTCACATTATAACGTTTTAGCTTTTCATGACTAGGAATTCAGAATACAGAATTCAGAATTCCTCCGCGTTGCTATTTACGCGTAATCGCCTAACAATTCAATGCTACGCGAAATCACCAAGCTCCCTTTCTCAAGCCTGTCCACTCCAAAATGTTCATTCGGAGCATGGATTAAGTCATCCGGCAACCCAATCCCCAGTAAGATAACTTCACTTTGGCTCGCCAAAGCCAATTCAGTGACAATCGGAATAGAGGCGCCTTCCAAAATAAATTCACATGGAGTCTTATACACCTCCTTAAATGCCTCTGCAAAGGCTTTGACCACTTTGGATGAAGCTTTCGCATGAACAGGCTTGCCTCCGCCCGGATGCACTGTGACCTTTACTGACACTCCGTCCGGTGCATTTTTCTCCAGAAAGTTGGCAACAAGACGTGCCGATTTTTGCGGATCTTGATTCGGCACTAAACGCAAGGACACTTTTGCATGAGCTTTAGCTGGGATGACCGTTTTAAAGCCTGCTCCTGCATAACCTCCGGAAATGCCATTGACCTCAACCGAAGGCCTCAGCCAGTTACGTTCCAATGGATTAAACGATTTTTCTCCTCCGGTTGGTTTGCCTCCGAACATTTCTTCGTACTGTTTGGGATCGAAATCCAGGGAAAGCTCCTTTCTCTCGGCCTTTGAGAGTTCGGCTACATCGTCATAGAAGCCGGGAATTGCGATTTTTCCTGATGCGTCGCGCAGTTTGGAAAGGATTTCCACAAGGGCATGGATAGGGTTGTAGGCGATGCCGCCATGGGATCCTGAATGCAGATCTGTTTTTGAGCCTTGGACTTCGACATCCATTGTGACGATGCCTCGAATCCCAAGTGTGAGGGCCGGTTTTGTTGGAGTACGTATCCCCAAATCTACAATGGCCAGGTAATCGGCTTTCAATTCCATTTTTTTGCTGGGCAGGATGGAAGCTAAACCTGCGCTGCCCGCTTCTTCTTCTCCTTCGATGACAAGCTTGACATTGATAGGAAGGCGACCTTCTTTTTCGAACAGTATTTTCAGGGCTTGCAGGACATAAAAACATTGCCCTTTGTTATCTTGGGCTCCGCGTGCAAATATTTCTCCATTGCGGATGGTGGGCTCAAAAGGAGGGGATTTCCATTCGTCCAGAGGATCAACCGGTTGTACATCGTAATGATTGTAAATTAAGAGTGTGGGCTTGTCGGGGCCGGCTTTGGACCAGCTTCCGAAGATGACAGGATGACCTTTGGTTTCCCACGTTTCGGTTTGGAAACCCATTTGTTTAATATAGCCGGAGAGCCATTTTGCGCAGGCTAATACTTGAGGTTTGTAGGAAGGTTCTGTGCTTATACTTTCATATTTAAGGAAGGTAAAAAAGTCTTGAATCGCCTCTTTCTGGTTTTTGAGATAGATTTTTTTAAGATTGTCCAGTGATGTTTGCGTCATTGAGAGCCTCCTTATAAGTTAGTCTGGAAGGGATTTATTCATAAAATTGCTGATCCTGATCGATATCATGCGAGTCATACTGTTGATTTGTTTAAACGGTGAGCTGTCAGGAAATAGAGGCGCCAAAAATATGAATGTGACCAGCGACAGCCAGGTAAAATAGAGGATCAGACTATTTCGGACTTTGCGATGGTGCTTTGTGATTTCAGAATGATCCGTTGAGGCTTTTTCTAGAAAGTCTACGCGCTGTTGTATGCTATAGTGGTGCCAGTTCGGATCATTACGTGTTCCGGTGGCATTTCCGATGTAATTCAAGGCGGAGATCATATGTTCCGGTGGCGTTCCCAAGGTAAAAACATGCAAATCGGCTTGCCTTTCGAAGAGCCTTGAGAAGAAGCCAAAGATATAGCGGAAATAGAGCATGATGATGATGGCGTAAGGAATGAAGATGGTGAATGGATAGAGTGTTAGCCAGATAGGTGACTGTTCACGTTCGAGTTCTCTGTTGAAAAATGTAACAATTCCTTCCGAGAAAAATAAAGAAAAGAGGCCGGTGCAAAGAATCATTCCAAAAATGATAAAAGGATAGATGACCAGATGTCTGCGATAGTTGTGGCCAATCTCGTGTGTGAGGACAGCCTCGATCCATTCCGGTTCCATTTCTCGTAAAAGGCGTTTTGTGAAAATAATGTAACGAAACCTTGGAAGAATTCCAATGATCGCTGCAGTCAGCGATTGATTCATGATCCCCCACGTTTTAATTCCGGCGTTCTTGAAGTGTGCTTTTTCGCATAGATGATTGATTTTATCAAGCATGGGCCCTTTCTCTAGTTTTTTGCATTGCCAAAACCATTGAATGATCGGTGGAAGAAGGACCATGACTAGAAAGATAAAAAAGATGCTTCCAATGACTGTCAGCAATATCCCTAAGGGAGTCTCTTGCGATTTCTGCACAATCTCTTGAAAATGTCTATTTGGATAGAATTTAATCAGATCGTACAAAAAAGTAAAAATGAGAAAGGGGAGTGCAAAAGGGATCAGCATCCGCAATTCCAAAATGGCAGTGGACCAGCGCGATTGCCTTGCTGCTTCAGAAGATCTATGGTGGATATAGGTTAAACTGAAGTGAAAAACGGCAATACCCATGAGATATAAGCAGAGAGAGAAGATGTCACTGATTGTTGCAGAACCTCCAAGAACTGGGATTGTTTCAAAAATGCGATGGCTCCCTAAAATGAAATAGAATAGGCAGAGGAAGGAGATAAGTTCTCCGTTGACCCAAGCATACATTCTCCCTTTGTGCCGGCGTACAAAATTTTTGAAATAGAGATTTTGCAGAACGATTATGCCGAGTACAAAAAAGTAGAGGAGCATGCCGATGAGAAATGCGTATTCGGGAGGAAGATTCCAAAGCGGTGGTGTGTGGATTTCTTGTCCTAGATTTATGAGAAGTAGAGTGATGATTAAGAAAAGTAAATTGGAAAACAAGGGAAACACCAACGCTAATGCTAAGAGATGGAGATTACTCTAATAACCGAAATTTCGCCACGAAATTATACTTTTTATACGCAAAGTTCTTTAGTCCGGAGCGCTAGCGGAGGACGTCTGAAACTAGCCCATAGCGACCGGAGGGAGCTATGGGCTATTTTCAGACGTCCTCCGCTGGCGCTCCGGACTAAGGAAATTTGTGGATAAACTGATTTAAAATTGACACATGTAAACATTTAGATTACACTTAAGAAGTCTTTGAGACGAAGAATCAGGAAATCGAAGAACCTTTCTACAAAATCATGATTGCCGATTTACATTGTGACTTACTATGTTACCTCAAAGGAGACTCCAAAAGGACCGCATACGATCATGCAGTCCGTTGCGCAATTCCTCAATTGAAATCCGGCGGCGTTCGTCTCCAAATCATGGCTATCTATACCGATACCAACCCAAATTCTACTGACGAAGGATTGGCCCAAGCCCAAGTATTCGCTAAACTTCCCAAACTGTACCCTACAGAATTCCGATTTGTACAAAACCCTGAAGAGCTGTCTAACCAATCACCCGCTATTGGGATTATGGCCGCAATTGAAAACGCTTCCTCCTTTGCAAAAGAAAAAGAACCGCTACAAGAGAGCCTAGCAAGATTCAATACGATTCGCAAAATGTGCGGAAAAATTGTTTATGTGAGCCTTACATGGAATACGGAAAATAGATTCGGCGGAGGCGCTCATTCAACGGTCGGATTAAAGACTGACGGCATGCAGCTCATCGATTTCCTTCAGGCTAAAAATATTGCGATTGATCTCAGCCATGCTTCAGACCAGTTAATTATAGACATCTTTAATTACCTTGATCATAAGAAGTATCAAACCCCTATCTTGGCAAGTCATTCAAATTTCCGAAAAATAGCGGACGTCCCCAGGAATTTGCCGGAAGAATTCGCAAAGGAAATTATGCGAAGAGAGGGATTGATTGGTTTGAACTTCATTCGTAGTTTTATCGGGGAAAAAGATCATTTGAACTTAGCTAGGCAATTGGAGTATGGATTGGAGATTGGTGGAGCGAATCATCTTTGCTTTGGAGCAGACTTTTACCATCTGGAGGACATCCCTCTTCCTTATCGAAAACCTCCTGATGCAGCCTTTTTTCCGGAATTTTCCAATGCAGGAGATTATGCTAAGGTTCTGAAACTTTGGAAAAATCATTTGACACTCCCGGACGATCTGCTTTATGATATCAGTTATGGAAATCTGCAAAAATATTTATCTACAAAGATTTTGTAGGATCTACTTTCTCATCGTTTTTGTATTGGCAAACGCTTGGGTGCCTATCCACGCAGCAGTTGATGTTGACACTGCTATACCCCAACAACAAAGCGACGAAAAAGAAGAAACACAAAAGCAATATTTGGAAAGGACATGGTATAAGAGTACCTTTCCTACTACGATGGCTTCAGTTCGGTATCACACGAAAAAACATGGGAATGGGCGATCGTCTGTAGAGTATACGGAAGACGCTATGAAATTCTACAAGCGATATAAACATTTAGGAAAACCTGTTGTGCTTCATGATGGCAAGAACACGCCGGGAATAAAAATCAAAAGAAAGCAGGCCGGGGGCTATTGGACTTCGGATGGCAGGCTTGTTACATATTGGGATTGAAAGATGCAAACAAAAATCAAAAAAATTCTAGAAACTCATACAAAACTCAAATTTCCGCATCCATGGGGAAATGAGGAGTTAGCGAATTGGTTGACGGACCTTTCGGAATTGGATGGGTATTATGTCGGCATAGCGCAGTCAATAGCAGCGGGCAAGCCGATTCCCGAACAAATTGAGTACGAGTTTTTGCGGACGATGAAGCTTGATTTGCAAATTTTGGAGGAAACCGGGGATATTGATAAAGAGACATTTAACACGTGTGAAAAATATCTAAAGTCGTTGGAAGATTTGGCTGCTGAGGTGAAGAAGATGACTGGGCAGAAGACCCCCTCAAAAGGGAAGTAGCGAGCAATATCAGTTACGAAGAGCTTGACGAAGTCTCTGGAGTGGGTGCGATTTAGAGGCTGTGAAAAAATTGTCCAATCAACGAATTTCGCATCTTTTCCGTTTAAACGCGAAGCGCTGACGAAGTCTCTGGAGTGCGCGCGCTTTAGCGCCGCACTCCAGAGACTTCGTCAGCGCTTCGCGTTTAAACGGAAATAATCACGAATCCAAGCCATTAGATATTTGCGGAATTTTTGATTATGCACTACCAAGTTGAAAAGAAAGGCGATTTAGTGTATAATCTTTTGTTTATCAAGAAGTAGAGTTACACATGAAGAAAAACGCTCCCCTTATTAAAGTCCTTGCTGCCATTTTCCTTGCTATTATCGCAGGCATGCTCACCGGTCCGGAAGCTAACATATTCGGCATTCCCATCGTACAGCTCTACGACCTGGTAGGCCGCTTATTTTTGAATGCATTGATGCTTGTTGTCGTTCCTTTGGTGGCCGCCTCGATTATCACAGGTGCCGCCCGTATGGGAGCCGAGGAGTCGTTCGGAACATTGGGAGTAAAAACATTATTCTATTTTATGTTGAACCTGAGCTTGGCCATTCTAGTGGCTTACACGGTAGTGACCATCATTGCTCCCGGAGTCGATCACATCTCGGTGGTTGAAAATGCAACGGATGCAACCAAACTCAAGGCAATAGAGCAGGCCGGGCAGGAGGGCGGATTTGCCAAAATCGAGCAGATCCTTTTCAAAATCGTTCCTTCCAATATCATTGCAGCAGCATCGCAGGGGCAAATGCTGGGACTCATTTTCTTCTGCCTATTGTTTGGATATTTCATTCCTAAAATCGAGACACATGCCGCTTCGGTCATGCTCTCCTTTTGGAAAGGAGTTTTTCAATTGATGATGAAGATTACCCATTTGGTGATGAAAGCGTTGCCCATCGGCGTGTTTGGCCTTGTGGCTAAGGTGGTCGCGACTTCCGGAGTGGAATCCTTCAAATCAGTTGCCTGGTTCTTTCTAGCCGCTTTGATTGCGTTAGCCATCCACACCTTCATCGTGTTGCCTTCCTTGCTGAAATTCATCGGAGGCGTCAGCCCCATCGCCCATTTTAAAGCGATGTCGCCGGCGCTTCTTACCGCATTTTCCACCAGTTCCTCAGCCGCGACATTGCCCGTCACTATCGATTGCGTGGAGAAGAGGGCCGGAGTTTCCAATCGCATATGCGGATTTACCGTTCCGTTGGGAACATCGATGAATCTTTCCGGAAGCGCCCTGTATATATGCCTGGTGGTGATGTTTATAACGCAAGTATACGGAGTTGAGCTGTCCTTTGCGACTAAAGCAGTTATTTTGATTATGTCCCTGTTGACCTCACTGGGGTTGGCCGGAATCCCTTCCGCCTGTTTAATCGGAGTCGTTGTGACTTTGCAGATGATCGGCCTGCCGGCTGATGCCATCGGACTGATATTTGCTGTTGAAAGGATTTTGGATATGCTGAGGACAGTAGTCAGCGTGTTCGGAAATACCTGCTGTGCTGTCCTGATTGCGCGTTCCGAAGGGGAGAAGGATATTTTGACACAGATAAAACAGGAGCAGCCGGCGCCTGCCGCGTGATCGCTACCTATGTCTTCATTGAATCAATCTAAAACAGTTGTTGTCGGTATGTCCGGAGGAGTCGATTCCTCCGTTTCAGCCCTCCTATTGAAGCAACAAGGCTACCGCGTGATCGGCCTTTTCATGAAAAATTGGGAGGAGCAGGATGAGAATGGAGTGTGCAATTCCTCGAAAGAGTATGAAGACGTGGTCAGAGTTTGCAGCCAAATAGGGATCCCTTATTATTCGGTCAATTTTGTGAAGGAGTACCGTGACAATGTGTTTTCCCATTTTTTGGAGGAATTCAAACAAGGGCATACTCCGAATCCTGACATACTGTGCAACCGTGAGATCAAGTTCAAGGTGATGTTGCAGAAGGCAATTGAGCTGGGAGGCGACCTTTTAGCGACCGGACATTACTGCCGCACCGAGGCGCAAGGCCAGGATCAATTGTTGTTGAAAGGGAGCGATCCAGGCAAAGATCAAAGTTATTTCCTCTATGCTGTGCAGGGAGAAGCGTTAAAGAAAGTGTTGTTTCCCGTTGGGCATATGGTGAAAAGCGAAGTGCGGGCGATTGCACGTGAGCATAATTTGGCCACATCTGAAAAGAAAGACAGTACGGGCATTTGCTTCATAGGGAAGAGGGACTTTAAAACCTTTTTGAGCCAATACTTGCAATATCAACCGGGCAATTTTGAAACTCTTCAGGGGAAGGTAGTGGGTAAGCATGATGGTGCAGCATTTTATACCCCGGGGCAGCGAAAGGGAATGGGCATAGGGGGAGCCGGTGAGGCTTGGTATGTGGTGGGAAAAGATATCCAGCGCAACGTGGTGTATGTGGATCAAGGTGCGCTCCATTCTGCGTTGTATTGTGATACGTTGACCGCAGTGGAGTTAAGTTGGGTATCGGGGAGAGCGCCTGGTCCATTGCCGTATAGATGTAAGTCGAAGGTGCGGTATCGCCAACCGGACCAGGAGTGTACGATTGAAAGGATTGAGGGCGGCAAGATGTACGTGTCCTTTGCGATACCGCAGAGGGCAGTGACATCGCGGCAATCGATAGTGTTTTATGATGGAGATGTGTGTTTGGGGGGCGGAATGATTGAGGCGCCGGGGCCATCGTATTATGAGCGTGGGAAGCCATTGCCATCGGATGTCTCTACGTAAGTGTGTATAAAATAAAAATGGCTTTTGAAGATAAGGGTTTGTCATGGCCACCAAAGAAATAAAAAATCAAGTAGAGATAGCTTTAGCAGAAGTAGGCAAAATCAAACCTTGGTTTGACAATGAATTCAATGCTTGGATATTTTCAAATGATCTTTACCCTGTCATATGTGAAGGGAAAAGTGCTAAGGAAGTTATAAAGAAATATCCAAAATATATTGAAGTTTTTATTGAGCATCGTATGGAAGGCAGATTAGATTCTATTAATGAAAAGAAAACTAAAGGAAAAGGTGGTGCTCGCTTGTCCTAAAGCTAGAAGTCCTATCGGAAGTACAAAAGAACTATTTTTGGGACCTTGGAATACGGCACGCTTACAGCGTGCGATGCCGTTTGGGTAGTACCTAGGCTCGGCGCCCCTTCAGGGCTTGAGCCTAGGCTTACATACCAAAGGCTTTCAGCCTTGGGCATAACTTTCGGGTGTCTGGAATTGATTTTGGGGACATTCGGTTGTGGCATGATTTCTGTTGCATGAGAAACGTTTTATCCTAAGGCTGAAAGCCTTTTATATGTAAGCCTAGGCTCAAGCCCTGAAGGGGCGATGAGCCTAGGTACTACCCAGAACTGTATCGCACGCTGTAAGCGTGCCGTATCCCAAGGTCCCCAAAATCAATTCAAAATGCCCGAAAGTTACGTTCCTTATTGTGGCGATGCACTACCCTTCTTCTTTTTGCGAAGGTTCGCGAACAAAATGTCAAGCGCGGAACCCTCAAAACTCTTCTTGCAACGTTCCGCATGAATCGCCCTGAACCCATTTTCCATCGACTTTATGTCATGTCTGGAAAGCCAATTTGTTAACACTTCCATCATCTCATCGGGGAAATCGAAATCCCCATGCATGAACTTCAGCTGCGCTTCCAATTCCTGGAAATCATGATTTTTTATCAATTTCGCTCGGTCGATCTGATTTCCGGCCACAATCACCCGGAGGCGGGTATCATAAAGGAACACTCTTTGATTCAAATGCATTGCCCCTTTGTGCTTCTTGAACAATTCTCTCCATTGTTCTGCATCATGTTGTGAGAGACATCCAACAGAATGAATGGATAATTCATCCTCATCTTCATCCGCAAAAACGAGAACTTCAACAAGTTCTCTTTGAGAGATTGATGGAAATTCTATAGCAGCATCTGCTCGGTAACGAGTGACGGTGGGTAAAAAATTATTGGTGAACCAGAGACGTTTATCTATAGCTTTGGCCAGGGCAGTGCAATCAGGAACTGAAGAGTTTGCAGCCACATCCACAACAGAAAAGAGAGGAGGTAGTTCAATTCCTGTGATTTTCCCTTTCTTTCTTGCCCACAATGTTTTCATCGATTCCCATTTACCTCCCACAAATGTACCTATGGCATCTGCATAGGGAGAGAATTGTATCCAATCACGCGTGTAGGGGCTGATTTTGTCGGACCACTCCCATTCACGAAAATAGCCTGATTGGGGCAATTGCTGCTGTAAGCTTGTTTCCAGTTCATTTTCATTCTCATTTTCGTTTTCGTCTTCATCTTCGTGATCATGCTCGGCCTCGACTGACACCTGCTTCCCAAAGTCGTCTCCGACTTCCAGATGATCCGATTTTCCATCCGTCGAGACCGTAACGGTTTCAGGCATTGGATGCTTCTGCTCAATGATTGAAAGCAGTGTTGCATAAATTCTTTTCTTTTCCTTGGTGGTAAAGGAAGAGCTATTTTTGATAACGTCGTACGCTTTTTCTACAGCTTGTTCAACGACTTGAGAAGTAATTTTATCAACTTCGATTAAGCCGAATAATTTTTGGGGGTCATCCTCGACATGAGAGATCAGAACAGAATAGAATTCGTCAAGCAGTGATAACATATTATTTACGCTGGAAGCTTCATAAATCTTGTCGAGGATTTCCCTGCGGATGACATTATCGATCTTTTGACGACAGGAATTGTAGTTGATTCGTTCGATAAGATCTGCTTCATTCTTTCTGCAAAATGCAATAATGTCCCGTAAGGTCGGTAGCCTTGGGCCCGAAATAGCGGCCTGCACATCATCCGTGACAGCGAATTCCACCGACTGTGTGTTTTCCTTGTTGACCTTTTCCAAATCCTCAGGACTTTCTATACCAATATCAGCGCCGATTAAACGCATGAAGACTTTGATGCCTCGCATACGGAAAATCTCTTGGAGCAGCCTATAGAGCGTATGGTTTTCGCCTAAAAGGACTAAGCCTCTTCCATTGAATTTTTGCGGGATGTTGGCAGCGAAGCCATGCCGCTGATCGAAGTAGGCGAGACGAGCTTCAGGGGGGATTTTACACAAGTCATACGGGATCGGGTCGGGAGAATTTACCTGAATTGTCGATAAGATATCTTTGCCCTCCTCATCTTTTAGGAAGAAGTCTATTGCCATAATGTCAGGCCGTAGCTTTCTAACAAATTCAAGCATGGTTCTGGCGACTTCAATGTTGTGTAACCCCTTTAGTTGAGCTCCGCCATCAATCAAGGCGGTGAAGTCAGATTCTTTTCTAGAAAAGAACTTTTGAAGGATCTCTTGCAAAATGTCTTTAGGCTCGCTCTTTGTTAGCTTATGGACCGGATTTTCGGGACATTTTTTGGTTATTATTCCAAGAGCATCCTCTAAGGTACCTGGATCCCGCAGCATCTCCATACCGGCAGGGTAAGCCCCATCGTTATAAGGGGTTCCTGTGCAGGTGTAGAATGAGGCAAACATGGAAGCCATGTTTTGAGCATTATTGCGGATATTTGATTTCCAGTATTTGATCTCCGGGTTCACGATATATTCGATATAAAGGAAGATAAATTCGCTATGATTTTTTAGATGTTCAAACATCTCCGGAGACAGTGAACTTATATTTGGGAAAGATGTAGTCGGGCATATTTTTGCAAAACGCTTAGCAATTTTTGTTTCCTGAGCCTCGATTTTTTTAATTTTGGCTTCTGCTTTGCATTTTTCTTGAAGAAGGTTGATTAATTTAATACACATATATTTGTTTAGACCTGTATGTAGAAAC